>Ga0210406_10008163_pt1 | contig 10508 bp, 21 predicted proteins | sample IncBWC30MmetaG_FD_155454 | JGI IMG/M metagenome (GOLD analysis project Ga0210406, IMG submission 155454) | Forest soil microbial communities from Barre Woods Harvard Forest LTER site, Petersham, Massachusetts, United States - Inc-BW-C-30-M | ecosystem: Environmental > Terrestrial > Soil >... | reverse complement strand
GGAAGAACACGAGCGGGTGTTTGACGCCGCCCGGACGTATCTCGTCGAATGGGTCGGCCGGACGCAGGGCCGCGAGCGGCTCTCGGATTGCTCGTGGCGGGCATACGACGAGCTCTGCGCGCAGGTCCCGGCGGCGGTCGACGCGGCGCTCGGGGGCGATCCGGAACCGGCACCGCGGGCGCGCCCCCGGCTCGTGCGCCGTTACGCCGGGCCGCGCAGCATGAACGTCCCGCGCCGCCAGTTCTGACCATGGCCGGCGCCCTCGAGGAATCCGGCTCGGTTCTCTCGTTCGACTCGGACGCCCACGTGTACCGGGTTGATGGCGTGGCGGTACCGTCGGTGACGGAGCTGCTCGAGGCGGCGGGCATCTCGCCGGATTACACGAAGGTCAACCCGACCGTCCTGCAGCACGCCCGCCGCAGGGGCATTCACGTGGATCTCTGCTGCGATCTCGACGACGCGGACGATTTGGACTGGTCGAGTGTCGATCCCGAGGCGGTCGGGTACGTGCAGGCGTGGCAGGCGTTCAAGGCCGACTATGACTATCGCCCGGTTGCCTCGCAGGTGCTCTTGTATCACCCGGCCTACGCGTACGCCGGCACCGCCGATTCCGTCGGCGAGCTCCAGGGGTATCCGACCGTCGTCGAGCGTAAGGCGACCGCCCGCATGGCCGCAAGCTACGCGCTCCAGACCGCCGGGTATGCGTGCGACGGGTTGCACAACGCGCCGCCCGGCGGCGGCCGCCTCGAGCCCGTGACGTGGGGCCAGCCGGCGCGCCTCGGCGTGCACCTCCAGCGCACCGGGCGCTATGACCTCGTCCCGTACGACGACCCCGCCGACCTCTCGGCGTGGCTCGGCGTCGTGGCCCTCGCCCGCTGGCGGCAGGCCACGCGCGGGCGGTAGAGTAGGGCCGGCGATGGCGCTCATGGTGGCAGAGGTCTACGACGCGTTCCGGGCCGCCAACGTGCCCGAGGAGCAAGCGCGCAAGGCGGCCGAGGCGATGGCGGTGACGGATGACCGTTTCGAGCGGCTCGACCGGCGACTAAGTAAGGTGGAAGGGGAGCTCGTCCTACACCGCTACATGCTCGGGACGATCTTGGGCGGCGTCGTCGTCCTAATCTTGAAGGCGTTCTTTTAGCCGCTAGTGCGGCACGACCTCCCGGATGCGCTGGTGGAGCTGTGCCCAGATGTTGCTGACGAAGCGCGGCGGATCGCCCACGCAGTCGGCGTCGGCGCGCTGGTCGCACTCCTCCGCGATCTCCTCGAGCAAGTCGGTGAGCGTGTTGATGCGCGCCAGGCACTTCTCGTGCAGCTTGTAGTGCTCGACGGTGCCGGGCTTGGGCAGGTCGGGGGTCACGAGCCGAGCCGGAGCACGAGCCGGCGCCGTATCTCGTGGTGCGCGGCGAGCGCTTCCTCGGCGGTCGTATAGCGGAGTTGGTTGGTTTCCTCGTCGGGCTCACCGAACGGGTCGGGAAACGCTCGGGCCATCCCGGGCGGTCCGTGGGGGCCGAAACGCATCGTCTCGAAAATCAGCGGCGGTCCCATGGTGTGCGAGTGGTCTAACCCGAGCCATACCGTCGAAAGAAACGAGCCGTCGGGCAGCTCGTCGCGTGCCAGCACCGGGTCGACTGTCTCGCGCATCTGTGCCCATACGAGCGTCACGGGAAACCGGCCATCGCTCGGAATCGCAAACCCGTCGCGGTCGTAATACATCGGGCGGCTGATAAACCCCTGCGTGACCGGCAACGTGTGCCACCGCGAGGCGTGCAGATCGCACCACGCGAATAGCTCGGCAAAGTCGAGCCCCATTAGCCGAGCTGGTCGTGCGCGAGGTCGCGGAAGAAGCCCGGGCCCGCCGACGACACGGCGGTAATGCGCCCACCGCCCTCGATGGTCGGCCGGAGCGCCACCCAGGTCTCGTACGCGTGTTCCCAGAAACTCACCTCGTCGGCGAGGACCGACGTGAACGTGTGTTGCCGCGCCTGTTCTTCCCCTTCGCCGAGTGCCACGATCTCCGACCCGTTGGGGAACCGTAACAAGCCGATGGAGTATTCGCATTCCACCGCCGGCAATGACGCCGGCGTGTGGCGGTGGATGAAGTGCGCGCGGCGCACGAGCTCGCAGGATCCTTCCGTTTCCGTGCGCCCGAGCTTCCGGGCCATGAATGCGACTTTGGTCAGCGGCGTGAAGCGGGCGAGCCAGTAGTTTACCGCGACGAAGAGCCAGGTCACCACCATGCGCCGACTCTTCGCGACGACGACGATCGGGTGCGACTGCCAGCGGCGCACGAGCAGCTCGGCATAGTCGTGTGTCGGGTAGCGCCGAACCTGTCCGGTGGCCTCGTCGCGCGTCCACACGCAATCGCGGACGAACGCCCACGGGTCGCCCTGGTTGCCGTAGTTGGCGGTGGCTTTCCGCTGCTCGAGCGCGAGCCGTGCCGCCGCGCGTACGGCTAACGGATGGTCGGGGCCGAGCACGCGCCCGGCGGCGGGCGGCGTGTCAGGCATGTGTCGGCGCCGGGGCTTCGAGGGCCGCCACGCGGGCGGCCAGCTCCTTCACCGCGTTCACGAGGGCGACGAGGATCGGGTGCATATCGAACGACAGCACGCCGGCCGTGGGCTCGGCGTCGTCGGGCGCCAGCTTCATCGTCGTTTCGGTGACGCATTCGGGGAACACGGGTTGTACCGCGGCGGCGTCGAACCCGTAACACGTCTGGCCGGCGGGGTCGGCTTTGAGCGTGTACGTGATGGGGTCGAGTTGCACCACCTCGGCGAGCCCACGCGCGTACGGGGCGATGTCCTCCTTGAGACGCGGGTCGGAGGGATTGGCCCAGGTGGTTCCGCTGGCCTTCATCCCGGTTGCCCCGGCAATGATGAGGTTGCCGGTGGGGTCAACGGTGAGCATGGTTGTTTGCGAGCCGCTCGCACCCCCCGGCGCCCGGCGGTCGATCGTGCACCCGCCCCCCGAGCTCGGATCAAACCGCAGATCCCAACTGGCCTGCGTCGTGTCCTGCGGCGCGAAGGGATTATTCACCATCAGGAATTGGACAGCGCCACTGTTCGTCAGTTGACCCTTGATCGTTGCGTTGCTGCCCCACGTGAGGGTGCCGCCCGCGTCGACGACCAGCACCGGGACGTATGCGCTCGATCCTGCGGGGGCGCGATACACCGCGAGCAGATCGTTTGCCGGCCCCACGCGCATGATCCAGGAGGCTTTCGTGGCATCGTCGAACGTCGAGGTGACATCCGTGTTCACGCGCCATTGGATGTCACCGCTGCCCAGATCGACGAGGCGGCCCTTGACCAACGCCGCACCCCATTGCAACGCATTCCCACCCGTGACCGGCAGCGTGACCGTCTTGGTGGCGTCGGTCGGCGCAAGCGTCGTCGTGCCCGTCGTCCACTTCGACTTCGCCGCCGGCGTCACACTGGGATTTGGGTAACTCCCGCTGAGGTCACCGCCGGCGGCAGAGCCCGCCGAGAGCACGCCTGACACCGTCCACGCGGCACCGTCCCACGTGTAGACCGCGCCGTTGGGCGCCGGGTAGGTTGCCCCGACGGTTGGCGCGTTCGGGAAGTCTAACGCGGCCATCGTGTCACCCCAGGTTGACCGGCACCCATTGTGTCGAGGTGCCGTCGTTGTAATAGATAAATAGGCGGCCGCTATCGCTTCGCCACCACAATTGTCCGACACTGGGCGACGCCGGGGCCGTTAGCCCAATCGCCGCGTACGTCGCGGGTCCGGCGGGTCCGGTCGCTCCCGTCGGTCCTTGTGGTCCCGTCGCGCCGGTGGTCCCTTGGATGCCCTGCGGTCCTTGTGGCCCCGTGGCGCCGGTGGTGCCCGTGTCACCCTTTGGCCCTTGCGCGCCGGTGGCGCCGGTCGTCCCCGGTGGTCCCTGCGATCCCGTCGCCCCCGTCGTGCCTTGGATGCCTTGCGGCCCTTGCGCCCCCGTCGCGCCCGTCGGCCCGGTCGCTCCGGCTGGCCCCGGATCGCCCTTCGTGGTCGGCGTCGCCGGCACGAACTGTGACGAATTGCCGTCGTTGTAGTAGACGAAGAGCGCGCCGTCGGGGTCGTTCCGCCACCAGAGATTCCCCTGCGCCGGGGCCGGCGGCGCCGTCGGGCCGACCGTGACGCTGGCGCCGCCCGCGGCCGCCGTCGCCCAGACCGTGTCGTAGTCGGTGGCGGTTTTCTTCTCGAGGACCTGCCCCGTCGTGCCACCCGCCGGCACCCCGACGCCTGCCGCCCCTGCCGGCCCCGCCGGCCCGGCCGGTCCCTGGGGGCCCGGGGCACCGCCGCCACCGCCCCCGGTGCGCCGCGGCGGCCGGAACTGGAGCGGCCGCGGCCCGCTCACGGAGTCCATGGCCGCCTCATCGCCGCTCGTTCGCCGCCCGGAGCAGGGCCGCCATGAGCGAGTTGAGCCCGGCGATCTCCGCGAGCACGCCGCGGAATCCTACTCCCTGGCCGCCATCGAGTGCCGTCAGCCGGCGCTCGATGCGCCCGAGCCGTCGGTCGATCGCGGTGAGGCGCCGCTCGAGCGCGCTGCGCCGGGCGCCAAGCCCGGTCGGCCGCGGCCCGCTCACGGAGTCCATGTGTCTCCGCCCCCGTAGGCAATCGGCGCCGCGGCGGGGGCGAGCGCCTCGGCATCCATCACGGCGGCGAGATAGGCGACCATGCCGCGCAGCACCGTGCCGGCATGCGGCCCGAGCGCCTTCGTGGCCCCCCAGCGCACCTCAAGACCCCCGTCGGCGCCGGCAATGACTATCGCCACCGCACGCGTCTTGCCGTCGAGGGCCGCGGCCACGTCGTCGAGGAGGCGGTCGAGCGCCCCCGGATCGTCGAGCGGGACGACGCGCGCCCTCATGCGTCGTCCTTCGCCCACGCCCACGGATACGTACGGAAGCTCTCTAGCGCCTCTCGTGTTTTTGGTGTCCATGGCGGCTCTGAAAGCTCCAGTGCCGCCGCCAGCCGCCGCGCGATGGCGCGGGCTTGCAGGGTCTGGCCACATTGCTCGGCGAGCTTCCCACGCCACACGTCGATTTCCGCGAGGACGCTGTCGAGCGCGGCGCGGGCTTCGTCGCGCTCGCGTGTCGCTGTCACGAGGCTATCCCGAAGGAAGGTTTCATCGGCATCCGTCATGCCGCGTGCTCCTTCGCCCACGACAGCGCGTCGAAGGCGGCGCGGGCGGCGTCTAGTTCGTCACGCCCGCACTCGCAGGTGACATCGGGTTTGCCGCGCGCCTTCGGGCACCGAAGGTCATGCTGGTCCGCGCACGAGAACGCGCCACGATTCCCGTCGCATACATCAAGGGCCGCGATTACCCGCCGCGAGATGGCGCGGGCTTCGTCCACCTGTGCGCACTTCACCGAATAGCTGTGTCCGAGTTCGATCAGCTTGGCGCGGGCTTCGTCGCGCTCGCGCATCATGTCGTCGCCGTGCGGCATCGTCATTCCCCCTCGCCCCCACCCGGCAAATAGCCCGCCACCCCCTTGAACCGCTCCGGCCACTCCGCCTTCGCCGCCAACGCCTCCAACTCGGCATCGCTCATCTGCTCGAACAGATGCGCATGTAAGATCGCCTTGCGCTCGACCTTGTCTCCGCTCACGGTCAACAGCAGCTCCCCCGCCCGCAAGGCATCGCTGTCCCGCCGCGCTCTCCCTCTCCGCTCGCCGGTGGCCCGATCCTTCACCCCGCCCGCCAACTCCGCGACGTGCTCCATCACCGCCGGCGCTGCCGCCTTCGCCTGCGCCTGCACGCCGTACTCCCCCCGCAAGACTCGGTCGACCTGCTCCGCCCGGATCAGCTCGACGATCCGCCGCACCGCCGGATGCTTCAGCGCCGTCGCCGCCCGCGCCATGTTCGACCACCCGATGACGGCGGCAATCGACCGCAGGTCGTACCCGCCTAAATGCAGCATGGCGACCGTCCAGTACTTCGCCGGCGTCGAGGTGCGCAGCGCCGGCAGATCGAGCCCCGGCACCGATTCGAGCCACCGCCGCGCCTCTAGCTTGCGCTCCTCGCGCGATGCCCGCGCCGCCTTGTGCATCTTCGCGAGCCGCTCGATCACCACCGCCACCGGCGGCCCCGGGTTCTTCCGCGTCCCCTCACCCGTCCGCTGGTCGTTCATGCGTCGTCCTTCGCTTCCACGGCAGGGCGTCAAAGGCCGTCTGGCGCTCACGAATAGCCACGACGCCAATCGCGAGGCTGTGCGGAGTCCGCAAGCAATTGTCTAAGAGATACTGCACATCGGCCGCTCTCTGCCGCGCGATGGCGCGGGCGTCGTCGCGCTCGCGACAGATGCGACCAATCGCCGCCTCCGACTCGTCCAGCTTCATGCCGCCCGCTCGCCGCTACCACGCCGGCACGGTCCTTGCCTAGCCCGCACCGCTTAGGCTCCGGCCGCCCGCACGGCCCGCAGCCGTAAGCACCGGCCCCGCTGGCGATTGCCACCGGCCCGTCCTGTCCCGGCACCTCCCGCCTGCGATGGCCACTCGCTGCGCTCGTTCCGGCCTGGCCTGGAACCTAGCTGGCTGGGCCTACCCAGCCAGCTAGCAGCCTAGCTCCCTGGCTGGCTGGGCCTGACAGTGCCGTGGATAGGCCCCTCCCGGGGCGGGCGAGCGACGCGGAGCGGAGCGGCCGGCCTGCGCGCGGCGGTGACGGAGCTGGCGGTTCTGGTAGAGTTCTGGCTGGCTAGCATGGTTACCGCCTCCCGCTGGTCGGCTGGGTTCCTGCCGGGTCGGGTTCAGGGCCAGGCCAGGCTTGGCCGGAGTGGTATTGGCGGTCGGGCGAAGAACGAGGGAGCAAGCACGATGCCATACGGGCTGTCAAGACGCGGGGTGTCATCGTGCTGGGGGGCCGCGCGGGCGTTGAAGGGGCCAAAACTGGCCGCGGTGTGGATTCCAGCCATAAATGACTACCGCGGGGCAGCTCGAGGGGCGATTTTGCGCCCTCCGAGGGCGATCCGAGCCCTAAAAAGCCCGTTTTTGCTCGGATTTCGGGCTTTTCAGGTCAATTATGCCCGGATCCGTGGTGCTTTTGGGTTTCCGGAGGCGCCGCAAGGGCCCCGACGAGCTCCGTGGTGCCCTCGACGACCTGCGCGTAGCCGCAGGTGCAGGCGCCGGCGTGCTCGGCGGGGCAGCCGTAGCCGTGGGCGAGCCGGGGCTGCATCTGCTTCAAGCCGGCGAGAAGGAGGGCGGTGGCCTCCTCGACGGTATGGTGCTGCGTCGGGGCGTCGTGGGCTGCGGGGGCTTCGTGGGTCTCGTGGGCTTCGTGGGGGTGTGCCATGAGGCGAGCGTCTAGCAGATCGGGGCGGCCTTCCCTAGCCCGCCGACCACGCGGAGCTGGCGGAGCTTGCCGGCGGCGCGGAGCCGCGCGGCTTTGTGGGCGATCTGGCCCATGCGGCCCTTGGAGACGCCGAAGCGGCGGCCGAGGGTCTTGAGGGTCACGCCGGCGCGGCGGGCATCGAGGACGCTGCGGTAGTCGGCGACGGTCCATTCGTCGAAACGCCGGTGATGCCCGCCGGGGGGGCGGCGCGTGCGGTGGTAGTGCGTGCAGGGGCAGCCGACGCAGCGCCGCGACGTCTCACTATGACGGGAGCGGCGGTGGCCGCACTCGCAGATGAGGCGGTCGGCGAGCTGGCGAAGGCGGATGGCCGAGCGCGACGGCGTCCACCCGGCGGACCATTCCGTGCGCGCCGGCTCGGGCCACCATGTCGGCCCCGAGCCACACGGCCGGTGGAGTGGTGGCGGCCCGTCGCCGGCGGGGTGGACGGCTTGTCCGTTGACCAGCACCGGCTCCCACTCGGGCTTTTCCATCGCCTGTTAGTAGCACACGCTAGACTCGCGCACTGCCTGTGCTAGACGCCTCCGGCCGCCATGAGTCGCGCGGCGGGGCCGGCGTCAAACCCGAAGAATGCTCGCGGCGTCCTCCCCCGCTCGGGGATGCCGGCCCCCCCGTCGCCGCAGCTTCTCGAGCTGGCGCCGCTGACGATTCGGCAGGCCAACGCCTTCGTTGAGCGCTGGCACCGTCATAGCCGCCCGGTGCGTGGGGGGCGCTGCGCACTGGCCGCCGTCGTTGGGGCGCGCATCGTCGGTGTGGCGATTCTCGGGCGCCCGGTGGCGCGGAAGCTCCAAGACGGTCGCACGGCGGAGATTACCCGCGTCGCCACCGATGGCACGCCGAATGCCTGTAGTTTCCTCTACGGCGCCGCCCGTCGCGCGGCGAAGGCCCTCGGCTACGACCGCGTGGTCACCTACACGCGGACGTCTGAATCGGGGGCGAGTCTCCGGGCCGCGGGCTTCACCGTGGCGGGCGAGGTGGCCGCGGCGTCGTGGTCGCGCGCCGACCGCCCGCGGGTCGACTACGAACCGTGGCAGGGCAAGTTGCGCTGGGAATCCGCGGCGTGAGGCGATGGCGAACGGCACGCCGCCGGCGGTGCCCGGCTGGATCCAGGCGGCGTCGCAGGTCGTCACCACCGTTGGGTTTCCGGTGGTCGTCGCCGCCGCGCTCTTATGGTTTCTGTTGACGCGGTTTCAAACCAACATGGATTCGGTGACGACGCGACTCGAAATCAGCTCGACCAACGCGCAACAGTTCTTGATCATCTCGAAGCATCAAATCGAGGAGCTCGAGCGGCAGACGGAACAGCTCGAGCTCGTCAACAAGCACCTCACCGCCATCGCGGAAGACGTGCAACAACGCCGCGCTCAGGAGGGCAACAAATGAAATCGCTACTGCTCGCCGCACTGCTCCTCATACCCGCACTCGCCCGCGCGCAGACGTGCCCGTGCCCGCAGGCCGATACGTTCTCGGCGCTCGAGCCCGACACGCACGACGCCCCGGGACAGACCTTCCGGGGTCTCATGCCCGACAACGTCGCCGGCGCGCAATGTGCCGTCGATTCCACGATCACGAATCTCCTCATGAACATTCCGCAGCCGGGCGCGCAGTTCGAGACCGTCGAGGCTCCGGGGCTCGGCGGGCTCATCTTCGCCATCAAGTTGAAGCTCCAGTTCGGGGAGATCACTGGCGTCGACGCCGGCACCGACCTGAAAGACGCGTGCTTCCGGCTCGACGTCAAAGGGCTCGTCCATGTGCCGAGCCCGGTGACGTTCACCGATGGCTGCGGCACGCACATGCTGAACGTCGGGCAGCCGAAGTATGCGTGCGTGCTCGGGCCGCCGATCGGCAAGACGCTCGTCTGCTTCGCCGCCAAGAACGCCGACGGCGCGCTCCCGCCACTGCCGCCGGGCTTCGACCGGCTCGAAGACCTGTGCACGCTCGTCGACGTGCTCTAGTCCAGTGAACAGCAAGACCGAGGAGGAGATGCGCATGTGGGAGGAATACCAGCGCATCGAGATGGAACGGCGCATGGGACTGCGACCGAGCCTCAGTCGCCCCGTGGGACTGAGCAAGCTCCCGGAATGACGCTCGGGGAATGGCTCCTGATCGGATTTGCCGTGCTCGTCCTCGTTGGCGGCGCGCTCTTCCTCGACGCGTGGTGGCGCGGTAACGGCGACTGACATGGGCTTGCTGCTCCTCATCCTATTGCTGCTGTGGGTCTTCGGCGGCCTGCCCCAACTGGGCTTGCACCAGTACGGCTGGGGGCCGTCCAGCATCGGCGGCATCATCTTGATCGTGGTCGTCGTCTTGCTCCTCACCGGGCGCCTATGAGTGTCCGCGTGCTGCACGGCGATTGCCGTGCCATCCTGCCGACGCTGCCGGCGGCGTCGGTGCATTGCGTGGTGACCTCGCCGCCGTATTGGGGCTTGCGGGACTACGGCGTCGAGGGGCAGCTCGGGCTCGAGCTGACGCCCGAGGCGTACGTCGCGGCCATGGTCGGCGTCTTTCGCGAGGTGCGCCGCGTGCTGCGCGACGACGGCACGCTCTTTTGCAACATGGGCGATTCGTTTGATGACAAGCAGCTCGTCGGCATGCCGTGGCGGCTCGCCTTCGCCCTGCAAGCCGACGGCTGGTTTCTGCGCGCCGACATCATCTGGGCGAAGCCCAACCCCATGCCGGAGAGCGTCACGGACCGGCCGACGAAGGCACACGAGTATATCTTTTTGCTCTCCAAAGCCGCCCGGTATTTCTACGACGCGGACGCGGTGCGGGAGCCAATGACGGAAGCGCCGGAGGCGATTCTTGCCCGCGTGCGCCGAGCACAGCGGGGGACGGCGCGCGGTGGTGCAGACGTCGATAAGCTGGAACGGTGGTCGATTCGGGAAGCATACGTGCCTGCCGGCCGGAATCTGCGCTCCGTCTGGACGATTCCGAGCGCGCCCTTTCCCGACGCCCACTTCGCGACCTTCCCGCCCGCGCTGGCGTCGCGCTGCATCCAGGCGGGGACGAGCGAGCGCGGCTGCTGCGCGGCGTGCGGGGCGCCGTGGGCGCGGCAGGTCGAGGTCAGCGGCGGCACGATCGGCAAATCCTGGCACGATCACGCGAACGACCTCGCGCGAGGGCATCACGCCTCGGGGCCTGGCTGGCGGGATGCGGCGGCAGGCTGGGAA
>Ga0210406_10008162_pt1 | contig 10509 bp, 12 predicted proteins | sample IncBWC30MmetaG_FD_155454 | JGI IMG/M metagenome (GOLD analysis project Ga0210406, IMG submission 155454) | Forest soil microbial communities from Barre Woods Harvard Forest LTER site, Petersham, Massachusetts, United States - Inc-BW-C-30-M | ecosystem: Environmental > Terrestrial > Soil >... | reverse complement strand
TTCCTAGCACCGCTCGCCGGCGAACTCAAGACGCAATCAAGCCATACAGCAGGTAGGACTCATCGCATGGCGGACACGCATGCCTACGCGACCCGTATCGATGCGACCAACTTCGCGCTGGCGAACGATGACGGATCGGTGGTGCGCGATTACGAACGTGCCGATGTCATTCTGGTCGGCGTGTCGCGCTCCGGTAAAACGCCGACCTGTTTGTATTTGGCCATGCAATACGGGGTTTTCGCAGCGAATTACCCGCTTACCGACGATGATCTGGAATCCCGGAGAATGCCGCGTGCACTCGACGGATACCCGCGAAAACTATTCGGTCTGACGATCCGGCCCGACCGGCTGCAGCAAATTCGCAACGAACGCAAGCCCGACAGCCGCTATTCATCGGCCGCTCAAGTGGCATTTGAAGTGCGCGCCGCCGAGTCCTTGTTCGAGCGCCACGGCGTGCCGGTGCTCGATGCGACCGAAGTCTCGATCGAAGAAATATCCACCAGGATCCTTGACCGCATGGGTCTGGAGCGGCGACTGCGGCCCTGAAAACTTCAGGCTGCATGGTATAGTTCTCCAATGATGATAGCGGATCAATGGTGCGAGACATCGTGGCGTGCACAGCCCGGAAGCTTTGTAAGCCTGATGACGCTGTACGAAAGCAATTTCGTGCGCTTGGGGTGGCTCGTGAGTGACCTTCGCCAAATCGGAACGCAGTGCGTATCGAAGGTGGGCGCGGACTGTGATCTGTATCTCACCCCGTTGGAGTTGAGCCGCTATACAAGTGTGTTTCGCCTCACGTATGAGTTCGAATTCGAGGCATCGCGGCTCCGCGACCCGGATTTGGAGGTATGCGTGTATCACGACGCACGCCTGGCCGAGGTGCGAAGTTTCCGCGGCTTTCAACGGCATCCGCAACTCGCCAAGCTGCAGTCCGGACTCAAGCGTGAACTGGATCAGCGCTGGGCCCGAAACATGATGTTAAATAAATGGCTGGAATATTGTGCCGAGCGGGGACATCACTTCTAGCCGCGAAGATAGGCTTCGTATCGGGTGACCTGCGGTTGTCATGGGATGAGGCGGGACTTTGATCGACAAGCTGGCGTTTCTAAAAGGCGGTGCGGAAGGAGGCGCAGCGAGTCCCGATGAAGAACGGCTCATGCAGCTGTTCCAAAATCGTGCCGGGCTGAAGAAAGCCTACGCCGATCTCAAGGACGAATTTCATCTGCTGCGCGACCGGCTGAAGCAGCAGGAAGGCGCAACCATCCGCATTCAGGAACAGATGGATGCGCTCGGCGATCTGCTGGGCGACCCGAAGACCGGATTCGGCGCGCTCGTGTTCTTTCAGCTTCGCGCCTTGTGGAAGACTTGCCATCAGCAGCTCTCGGGGTTTGCTGCCGACTTGACGCGGCAGCAGGAAGCGCGCGAGGTGGCGAAGCACAAGGCGGATGTCGAGGCGGAGAAGAGCGCGCGGTTGGCCGACGCGGATCAGCGCCTGCGTGCGGCAAGCGCCGCTGCGGACGATCAGCGCCGGCTATTGGCCGAAGCGCAGGCGGAAATCGGGCGCTTGACGGCCTTCTGGCATTACTTCAGGCGCCGGCGCCGGCTCAAGTCGTTGGAGTCGCTGCGCAGCCGGCTGGTCATGGCCGACCAAGCGGTCGGAGATTTGCATGCCGAACGCAGCGCGATCGAACATGAGGCGCTGCCTGAATTTCCGGGCCTGTCATTGGCGGCCCGGCGCAACATCAACCTTGCCATCATCAGCTACGCTGAATTGTTGTGCGAGCACGCCGACGCATTTGGACTGGCGGCGCGCGCCAAGGAGGCGGTCGCGCGGCGGGTCCATGAAATGAATTTTGGCGCGCGCGCGGAGTGCGAGAGCTACATGCAGCGTGTGCAGAAAGCGCAGCTCGCAGTGGCCAATCAAAAACAGATCGGCAGCCTGGTCAGAGTGAAATTGGAGCGGCTGCGCGCCACCTGCGAATACCGCAATACGGCAGACACGGTGCCGACCGCGGACTCGCTGTCACCGCCGGTCACCGAGGCGGAATTCGACAAACCAAAAGCTGCCTCCGCCAGCACGTGGAATGTGCTGGCGGAGGACTACTGGGATCTCTATACCCTGCTGCTGCGCTAAGGAGCCTGTCTGGCAGGCTGCGGGTCGGTGCGTCGGGCTTGAGTCGGAGCATTCCGCCGCGCCGACACCGTCACCAGGTCGGCCGCGATCTGCGAGGCCTCATCCAGCAAGATACCCGCCGTGGCATCGTCCTTGATCTCTTCCAACGATTTGGCCGGCTTGACGTCGTGCGCCGCGCGCCAGGCATTCTCGCGCTCGAGACGTTCTCCGTCCAAGCGCTTGCGTTCTGCTTCGCGAGTCTTCAGATTCAAGGAAAGCGTCTTCTGGCTGCGCATGGCATCAAGAGCCGCAATATCCTCGCGCAGATATTTGAAGTCTGCGCTGCCCGCGGTTCGCTCCGTATGCAATTTTTCCAGGGTGGCGGCCACCGGCTTCAGATCGCCTTCGACGCGGAAGGTCGCCGGCTCGATGTGATCCCAGGGTAGGGCGCGGTCGCGGGTGCTTTCGCCGACTTCGTTGGCGTCGATGAGCGAGGGTAGTGCGATATCCGGCGTAACTCCGCGATCCTGAGTGCTCTCGCCGGTAATCCGGTAGTACTTGCCGATGGTGACGTTCAGCTGGCCCAGCTCCGGCTTGCGCCCGAATATCGTGTAGTTGAGCGGGTGAGCATTTTGCACCGTGCCCTTGCCATAGGTCTGCTGACCGATGATGAGCCCGCGCCCGTAATCCTGAATCGCGCCTGCAAAGATCTCCGAGGCGGAAGCGCTGAAGCGATCGACGAGCACGACCATGGGGCCGCTGTAGAAGATTGCCGGATTCGGATCATCGTCCACTTCGATATGTCCCGACGTGTCGCGAAGCTGCACCACCGGTCCGCGATCGATGAATAAACCGGTGAGCGATTCCGCTTCCGGCAGATAGCCGCCGCCGTTGGCCCGCAAATCCATGATCACCACTTCGGCGCCGTCTTTGCGCAGCTCACTGATCAGGCGTTGCACGTCGCGTGTGGTGCTGCGGTAGTCCTTCGCGCCTGCGCGGCTGGCATCGTAATCCTGGTAGAAGCTCGGCACGGTGATCACGCCGATTTTGACTTCCCTGCCGTTGCGCGTAACCGTGCGCATGCTCTTGTGCGACGCCTGCGCTTCGAGCGAGACGCGGTTGCGCGTGAAGTCGACGACTTTTTGCGCCGAACCCGGCGCAGCGCCCGCCGGCAGCAACTGCAGGCGCACCAGCGTGCCGCCCGGGCCGCGGATCTTCTGCACCACGTCGTCCAAGCGCCAGCCGATCACATCGACGAGCTCTCCGGTCTTGCCTTCGCCGACGGCGGTAATTCTATCGCTCGCCGCAAGCTTGCCGCTGACCGCGGCCGGACCGCCCGCGATGACGTCGATGACGGTCACATAATCATCGGTCAATTGCAGCGAGGCGCCGATCCCCTCGTAGCTCAAGCTCATCTGAATGTTGTATTCCTCGGAGTTGCGGGCCGAGAAATAATTCGAATGCGGATCCAACGACAGCACGAAGGCGTTCATGAACGCCTCGAACACATCGTCGGGTTTGCTCTGATCCATGCGCTTCGCCACATGCTCGTAGCGCTTGCGCAAAACATCGACAACCTCGGGCCACTGCTTGCCGGCGGTCACGAGCGACAGGGCGTCATTCTTGACGCGCTTGCGCCACAGCTCGTTCATTTCGGTGGCATTGGCGGGCCACGGTTCCTTTTCGCGGTCGAAGTTGAACGACTCGTCGACATCGAAGTCCGGTTTCTTGTTCAGCAGATCGATGGCGTAGGCCATCCGCTCGCGGCTGCGCTGCTGATAACGGCGGAATATCACGAACGCCGGCTCGACATCGCCGGTCTTGATGGCATCGTCGAGCTGGTAACGGTAGCGCTCGAACTCCGCGATGTCGCTGGCAAAGAAATAGCTTCTGGCGCCGTCGATGGCATCGAGATAGCGGTCGAGGATCAGGCTGGAAAGATGATCGTCGAGCGGTGCGCGACGGTAGTGCTCGTGCGCGATGATGTCGGCGACGCGGCGCGCGACGTAATTCTCCTGTTCTGTCGGCGCCAGGACGGCAGCCGCGGCGGGCGCCGCGGCCGGCGGTGTCATGGCGGCGCCCAACAGGGCGGCAAGTCCCACTGCGCTCGCGCAGACGGCAATGCCGGTAATCCATCGCGAACGAGTGGCCTTGAGGCGTTTGAGTATCACCGTCGCAGTTCTCCTGTAAACTTCGTTCCCCACTCCCATCAAGGCTAGAGAAGCCCGTGCCTCCTAGCAAGTGTAGTCAGCAGTGTATATGAGCCGAAGGATATGCGTCCGTTCACGGTTTTGATCGGCATCGTCCTGGGGTCTGCCGCATCGATTACCTTTGGACTGGGCGCGGTCCTGGTCGTGTTCTGCGTATTGAAGGGCGAACACCCGGATTTGTCGCGCGAACTGCCCCGTCTGGCAGGCAGCCTCCTGGCCTTCGGGATTTTGACCACGGCCAGCGCCGGAAGTTTCCTCGGCCAGGCCCGCCTGCGCCCTTGGCGGGCTTGGGCCCATCTCGCGACAGGGATTTCCCTAGGTCTCGTGGTCTTGTTGTATTGGCCGCGCCGCAATTGACCGTCAGAATGAGCGCTATGCTACAACTCGAGCGTTTTTTGGCCGGTTTGGCGGTCGCGGGGCTCACGGCGGGGTGCACGATGCACCCCAAGGGGCCGCCGCCTTCCACCGATATTGACGATACCGCCTTCGCCGATCACGTTCGCGTGTTGGCCTCCGATGACTTCATGGGCCGCAAACCGGGGACGCCGGGCGAGGATAAGACGGTCAGCTATCTGATCGAAAGTTTTCGCAAGCTGGGGTTGAAGCCGGGCAACGACAAAACCTATGTGCAGCAAGTGCCTTTGGTGCAAATCACCGCCGGCGCCGATGCGACGCTCTCGGCCACGACCCAGAGCGGGGCGCGCAATCTGGTTTTCGGCAAGGACATGGTGATTTGGACCAAGCGCGCCGTGCCTGAAATACAGGTCGCGCACAGCGAGTTGGTGTTCGTCGGCTATGGCATCGTCGCGCCGGAATATTCGTGGAATGACTACGCGAACATCGATGTTCACGGCAAGACGGTCGTGGTTTTGGCCAATGACCCGGGCTATGCGTCGAAGGACCCGACGGTGTTCAAAGGCAATGCAATGACCGAGTACGGCCGTCTGGCCTACAAGGTCGAGGAGGCCGCCCGGCAGGGCGCACAAGGTGTGCTTCTGATCCACGACAGCCAGGCGATGGGCTACGGCTGGAACGCCATACAAGCCACCTGGACGGGGGCGCAATTTGAATTGGCGGCCGCGGGTGGATACGCAGGACGCGCGGCCATCGAAGGCTGGATTCAAAACGATGCCGCGCGAGCGCTGTTCACCGCGGCGGGACTGGACTTCACCCGACTGGCGGTCGCTGCAGCCTATCCGGGATTCAAGGCCGTGCCGATGAGCATCAAGGTCGATGCGACGCTTCACAATACGATTCGAGCCTTCAATTCTCAAAATGTGATCGCGGTGTGGCCGGGAAGCCGGGGGCATGAATATGTCATGTACACGGCCCATTGGGACTCATTGGGGGTCGACGAGGCGCGGCCCGGTCACGGCGTCTTCAATGGCGCCGTCGACAATGCGACAGGCGCCGCGGGCTTGTTGGCGCTGGCCCAGTCCTTCGTACGCACGGATCCGAAGCCTGAGCGTTCCATCGTGTTTCTGGCCACGACCGCGGCCGAACCGGATTTACTGGGATCGCAGTACTACGTCGACAATCCGGTTCTGCCGCTGCGGCTGACGGCGGCGGTCATCAACGTCGACAGCTTGCTCAACGGCGGCCGGACGCGCGATGTCAGCATCCTCGCATTCGGCAACACGGACCTGGAAGAAGCCGCGCGTGCCGAGGCGCTGTTGCAGGGGCGCGAAGCGCACCCCGAGCCGAATCCGCAGCTGGGCTTGTATTTTCGCTCCGACAGCTTCAGCTTTGCCCGCAGAGGCGTGCCGGCGCTGTACGTTCAGGCGGGCATCGATAGCGCGGCGCGCGGACCGGCGTGGGGCAAGGCGCAAATCGACGATTACTTCGCGCGCCGCTATCGCCAGACGAGCGACCAATACTCCCCGGATTGGGACGTGGGCGGCGCGGTCATCGATCTGATGCTCGATTACCACGTGGGACTGCGTGTCGCGAACAGCCGGCGCTTTCCGCGCTGGTATCCGAACAGCGAGTTTCGCACCGCTCACCGCCGCGCGAACGACTCGGCGAGCGATTAGCTTCCGGCTTCCGACGGCCGCGCGCTTCTAGCGCTTACCCACCCGCGTCCAGTTTTTCGTGCGGTCAAAGCTGCCGGACGTGTTGTAAGGGTCGGAGCCCTGCTCTTTGTAGGGGACCTTCTTGGGACCCGGATCGAGCCCCAGCGCTTGCGCAGCCGCTCGTGCCTGCTTCAGCTCCTGCACCGCAAAGGTGAAACTGGAATCATCGCTCGGTCTTTTGTGATCACTCGCCATCGTCCGCCTCGTTCAAAAAGTAGCCATGCACTGTCAATGTTTTTTTTGTTCTTTCCGGTGGGTGGATGTTCCCAAATTGCGACAGCCTGGATTCGGCAGCATTGCAAAACTGTGACGCAGTTCAAGTCGGCGCGCGACATAAGATCCGCGCGGCGCGACTTAATTTAGCGCGGCCGGTGCAATGCGTGATTTAGCCGCTGCTCGCCACGGGCAATTGCCGATCGAAGGGCACCGAGCGATTGCGGCCGCGCGACTTGGCGGTGTACAGCGCTTGATCGGCTGCTTTCACGAAGTCATTGTAGTGGCCGAATTGGATGGTCCCGCCATGGGTTGCACAGCCGACCGACACCGTTACCTTGGCGTGGTGCGAACCGATCACGTGACCTGTATTGCGAAACGCCATGACGATGCGCTCGCAGATATTGTGTGCCGTCTCCGCATCGGTGGCCGGCAGCACTACCACGAATTCCGCGCCGCCGTGCCGGGCAATCGAATCCGTCTCGCGCGTGTTGCCGCGCAGAATGCGCGCGGTCGCTTGCAAGACGCGATCGCCCGCCTGGTGACCGAAACTGTCATTGATCTGAGTGAAGTTATCCAGGTCGACGTAGGCAATGCTCAAGGGCCATTTGTGGCGCGTCGAGTTGTCGAACTCCCGCGCGAGGAACTGCTCGAGATAGCCGCGGTTATAGACGCCGGTCAGAGAATCGCGCCGTGTCTCTTCCTCGAGTTCCATCGACTGTGTCGCGGAGGCGCCGGGGGTGGCGCGCAAGGTATTGATTTCTCGCAGCGCGTGCAGGCTGCGCAGCATCAATACTTCGCGTGCCTGTTCGAGGATCAGATCCGGATGCTGCTTGGCCAGAAGTTCCGACTCGAAAATCGCTTCGGTCTCAGGAATCATGGAGCCGATGGTGCCGAGCACCTGTCCGAAGGCCACTTTGTCCAGGCCCAGACTGCGTTCGGCGCATAGTGCGGTTTCCGCGAATTGGCGCTGTTCGGGATCGAGCAGGAAAAGATCGGCCACGGCTCCCGAGAGCGCGACGCAGCGGTTGAATATTTCCGGGGGATGCGCGCTATGGGTCAATTCCACATGATGGCTGTGCTCGATCGCGCGACACAGGCGCTCCGGCAGATTCCAGCTGCGCATCAACCATCCGCCGATATGGGCATGATCGGCTTGCACGTGCTTCTTTTCGTGTTCGGCAAGCGCCGCATGATCGCGCTGCAGTTTTTCCCCCTCTCGATACAGGTCGGGTACGGCACGATCGAGGGCCAGCATGCCGACGTCCTGCAGCAGCGCGGCCAGGAAGATTTCTTCCGCGAGAGTTTGGCGCATGGCATCGCCGAGAGCGCGCGCGGCGGTGGCGGCCAGCAACGCGCGACGCCAGTATAAGTTGTAATTGAGGCCGTTCGATTTCGCGCCGCGCAGACACTTCACGAGCGAAAAACTCAATGCGAGCGTGAGCGTGGCATTCAGACCCAGCACCACCAAGGCCTGTCGCAAGTTCTCGCTCTTCCGCCGCTGCGCATACAGGGGCGAATTGGCTATCCTCAGCACCTTGCTGGACAGCGCCGAATCCATGCTCAGCGCCTTGGCAACCTTGCCCATTTCGATCTCGGGATCCTGCGCCAGTTCGATAATATGAGTCGCCACGCCCGGCGGCGAGGGGAAGTTCACTGATCGGCGAAGATGGGCTTCGATCTCGGGGTTCAAAACGCGACTCCAGACGCAAAAACGGATCAGAATCCGCCTATGGAAGTTAGCGTCCGCGCCGCAGAGAACTTGAATGAGTCAGTTGAATTTCGCGCTGGCGCGCCACCAGCCGCGCAGCGCTCGGAACAAGAGATACAGGCCGTAGGGGCCGAGAAGAACGACCCAGGAGGCGATGGATGCCTCCCGCAGGCCCGCGAAAAGACTGCCGTAGAGGTGACCGAGGCTCGCGCCCTCGAACCGGCCCAGCGTGGCCACCCCTGCATAGAAAATGAGGATGGGCATGACGGCTATACCCAGCAACAGGCCTACCGCGGCGGCAATCAACTCAACGGCCCAGGGGCTGTCTTTTGCGAAACTGCGGAAATCGTGAGCCATATGCAATTGTAAACGAATCCCGGCGCATCGCCCGCCGCGGTAGAATCGGCGCATGAGTTCTTGGACGCCTCAGAAACTGTACGACGCCAAGCCATGGGTGTTCATCGTGGTCGGTGCGTTTCTGGGCATCGGCATGATGCTCTGGTCGCTATGGGCGGGACTGTGGACCGTTTGGCGCGGACTGCTGTGCTTGGGCGGCGCGGGACTCGCCATCGTCGGCGGCGCCACATTGCAAATGCGCCAGGATTACCGTGCCAAGAGCAAATGGCGCCGAGACGCTCCGCCTTGATCCGCACGGCCGTCGTCGGCGTCGGTTACCTGGGCCGATTCCATGCGCAGAAATATGCCGCCTTGCCAAACTCTCGGTTGGTGGGCATCGCCGATCCTGCGGAGGGCGCGCGCTCGAGGGTGGCCGCCGAACTCGGCGTGGCCGGATACGCTGACTATCGGGAGCTGCTGGGGTCGGTCGACGCGGTGAGCATCGTGACGCCCACGGCCTCGCATTACGAAGTCGCGAAAGCTTTCCTCGAAGCAGGCGCACACGTGTTGGTCGAGAAGCCCATGACGGTGACGATCGCCGAAGGGGAAGGGCTCATTGAAATCGCGGCTCGAGCGAAGCGCATCCTGCAGGTTGGACACCTGGAGAGATTCAACGCCGCGGTATTGGCGGTGCAACCCGCGCTGACCGTTCCGCGCTTCATCGAATCGGCGCGGCTCGCGCCGTTCAAGCATCGGGGCACCGATGTGGATGTGGTGCTGGACTTGATGATCCATGACATCGATTTGATCTTGAGCATCGTGCGATCGCGCGTCGTGTCGGTCGATGCCATCGGCAGCAGCGTCTTTTCCAAGGAGATCGACATCGCGAACGCGCGCCTGCGCTTCGCCAACGGCTGCGTCGCGAATGCCACGGCGAGCCGCGTGAGCCTGAAAACCGAACGCAAGCTGCGCTTGTTTCAGGACGATGCCTACATGTCGCTGGATTTGCAGCAGAAGATCCTTACCGTCATCCGCAAAGGAGCCGGCGTGGGCACGGATGGCATGCCGCAGGTGGCCATCGAGGAGAACACTTACGAGCAGGGCGATGCGCTCAAGTCAGAGATTGAGGCCTTCCTGGAGGCAGTTGCCGGCGGTCAGCCGCCTCCGGTGACCGGGGAAGATGGTCTGTTGGCGCTGAGCACCGCGGTGAGCATCGCCGAACAAGTTGCCAGCTCGATGCGCAAGTTCTCCTAACGGACCGGCTTCAGCGCCGGCGTCGTGGGGGACGGCGCCGTACCGGGTACCAAAGCCGGCGCGGATGGCGGCGGCAGCGCCGGTCCTGTCCCGGATTCGTTATCGGTAATCGTGACCCGATCCACGAAGTAACGCGTGTCCGCGAAGCAATTGGAGGGAATGCCGGGGTGCTCGGTGTAATGCAATTGAACGCGGCGTCCCACCGCCTTGCTCAACTGCTCCGCCACCGACTTGTCGCGCACGCTGAAGTCCCACAGCTGCGGCGAGCTGCCGGGACCCAGGTACTGGCCGCCGCCGTAGTACAGCGCAATTTCGCCTTCCTGGGTCTTGCATACCCAGCCGCGCCGCACGAACTTCTGCAGCACACCGGCGCGCTCGCCTTCTGCATAGGCCCACGCCAGAGTCAGCCAGGTCCATAAACCGCTGCCCACAATGAGCAGCAGCAGCAAAATCATGAACCAACGGCCGGCGCGGCCAGAGCGGCCTGAGCGACGCCTTCCGGCCGTGTTCGGAACCTCAATCCTTGTCATAGCGGATGCGCGCTCGCGGCCGTTAATTGGTGGAGCCGGGGGGAATCGAACCCCCGTCCATAAGTCCTAC
>Ga0210406_10008161_pt1 | contig 10510 bp, 10 predicted proteins | sample IncBWC30MmetaG_FD_155454 | JGI IMG/M metagenome (GOLD analysis project Ga0210406, IMG submission 155454) | Forest soil microbial communities from Barre Woods Harvard Forest LTER site, Petersham, Massachusetts, United States - Inc-BW-C-30-M | ecosystem: Environmental > Terrestrial > Soil >... | reverse complement strand
GATTCTCCCGGTGCTAAAGCGCCCTCCAGCAAAATCGAGCACCCATTCCGCCCGCTCGTATCGATCTTATTGGAGCCTTCATTGGCAGTGAATCTTCCTGTGGAGACTTCGCGCCAGAGTGCCGACAGGGAGTCAAACTCCCAGCCTGGGCTGCGCAGCCACATGCCCTTGATGCGGGGTTGACCGCCTATAGCGAACAGTGAGGCGCTGCCAAAGCCTTCGGCATGGGGCTTTTCCAAATTGTGAAGAAACACACCGCGGCCAGGGATCACGGTATTGAGACTATTCGATTCTTCTCCCCTGCATCCGGGAGCTAGATGGGAAAGATGGTAGGAGAATTCATATTCGACGGGATGCGGTGAAGTATTGTGAAGCGTGTATTCCAGGATGGCGCAGGGGATCCCGGAGTTCTTGTCGTCGAGCGGGACAAAAGGGTTCCAGGCGTTCAGCGTGACCTGCAACGCCACAGACGAATCGCTGAGCGTAGCTTCCCCAAAGGGATATTCTCCCTTGAAGATACACTTTTCAAAGCGCGGGAATCCCTCGAATCCTCCGCGGCGGTATCCCTCTCCCTGGAGCCCCTGGTCGTAAATCTTAAAAACCGGGAACGGTCCCTCGACAAGTTTGGTGACGGGAGAAGCCCCTTTGATATGGAGGATGGCGAACGCAGCTTTGGAGAGCGCAAAGCCGTTGGGTAAAGCTGTCGTGGAAGGACGATTCCCAATCGAAAAATCCTGCAAGCCGCCATACCCATTCAGGCAGATGCAGCCGGCTCCGATTCCTCCCAATGGCATCGCGATTTGGGCGGCTTTGTCGCCGGTGAAAGTGCGTTGCGGCCCACGTAAGAAAAGTTCTTCCGATGAATAAGGAAGCGCTTCCGGATCCGGCGTCGTGGGGGCATCTGCGACTGGTGTATTCGCCGGGCTGCCGGCCAGAGGTACTGCGGCGCCCACAGCGGCGGAAGAAGTGGTTACCAGAAACTCTCTGCGAGTGGGCTTGTCCAGAGGCGACATGGAACCTCCTCCTTGGAATCAGCGCGGACGCCGAACCTGCTTACCGTGGATGCGACGTGGGCAGCATATCCCTGATGGAGCTCTGAGATCTACGGCAGTGCGGCCTGACATCCTCTCAATGCGGCGCGTGGGATGAAAGGCGTTATAACTTTAGCTCACACAGACGTGCACCAACGGCAGGATGGCAGAGTCAATCGCATGTTCGGGTCGACCCCATGACTCACGACCTTCCGTTCAACGACAAATTCGTCGCCCTTGATCCTCGCAGAAATGTTTATCTCTGGCGTCTTATTGACACTGCCTCCTACGCTAGTGACCGTGTGCTGCTTGGGACTTGGTCACAGCCGTTTCCTGTCGTCAATCTGCGCGAAGCAAGGCAAGCACCCTGACTCGCAAGCTAGATGCGAGCGGTTGCCCGGGACTCGGCAGTTTTTGCCGTCAAACACCATCTCGAATTCCGCGAACGCCGTTTCTCTAACGACGCCGGCCTTTGCAAGAGTTTTTTCCGGCTGATCACGGGATTCGCAAGGTAGATTTCTTTGGTGAAGACGAGTTGGGGGAATTCCGATGGTGCCGGAGGAGGGAAGTGGGTCAGCCCCGAGCAGCCTCAATGACTGCTCTTTTTATTACCAGCGGGGCATGCTAGTGCGAGGAAAAGAACTCAAAATGATTGTGCCACGTGTCGCCGCGCCCCAGGCTACTTAGGATCCGCCTGATAGACGAGTCGTCCCCCAACGATCGCGGTGAGTACTCTCGTCGCTCCAATCTTATGCGGATTGATGTCAAAAATATTCTGCGAGACGATGACCAAGTCGGCCAGCTTGCCGGCCTCGAGAGAGCCTTCGGTTTTCTCGCGGCGTCCAGCGAAGGCTGCGCCCAGCGTGTATGCGTTAACGGCTTGTTCGACGGTTAGGCGTTCTCCAGCAATAAAACCGCTCACCGGCGTTCCCTCGGAAGTTTGTCCGGTCACTGCAGTTTGTATTCCTTCCCAAGGATTGAGAGTCGCAACGGGCCAGTCGCTCCCCATGGCGAGAGATCCTCCGGCATCGAGGATACTTTTCCAGGCCCAGCCGCGGGAAGTCCGATCAGGGCCGACATTTTGCGCCCCAACGTCGAGGCTATCAGAATCCGGATAAGAACGAAGCGGCTGCACACCGGCAATGACGCCGAGTTTTCCGAACCGCGAGATGTCGGCTGCAGCCACTGCTTCGATCTGCTCGATGCGCGGGCGGCGGTCGCGCTTGTGATGGTGCTGTTCGGTATGCTCGTAGGCGTCTAAGGCCATTCGAACGCCATAGTCTCCGACGGCATGCGTGAAAAGCTGGAACCCGCGCTTGTCCAACTCCGCCACCGCCACGTTGTAGTCCGCGGGCTCCCAAAATGGGTTGCCCTTCAGAGCGGGATCATCGCTATGGGATTTAAGAATGGCGGACGTGTGTGATTCCGCAGCGCTATCGACCATCAATTCGACGGCGCCAGCATCCACCCAGTCGTTGCGGAATTTTTTCCGGGCTGCTTCGATCGCATCGATATCCCTAGGCCGGAGCTGAGGGGGATTGAGGGAATAGGCCATATACACGCGCACATTAAGGTCTCCGCGATGGCGCATTTCATCGAATAGATCAAGAATTTCAAAGTCCGCACTGACGCCGTGAACGCGGGTGATGCCGTGTTCGTTCGCCCATCTCATGCCCGCGCGAAGAGCCGTGAGCTTTTCCGCACGAGTCGCCGCAGGAACCACGTTGGAAACCAGATCCTGAGCTGCTTCCTTAAGGACCCCGGTGGCTTCGCCGGTCTGAGAGTCACGGACAATGATGCCATTCTGCGGATTCGGAGTTTCGCGGGTGATGCCTGCAAGGGAGAGGGCCTTCGAATTAGCCCAGGCAGCGTGGCCACCATACCCCAGCAGCAGGATAGGTCGGTTGGGAAACAATTCGTCCAGGTATTTCTTGTCGGGGAGGGTCTCGGGACTGAACATCGCGTAACTCCACCCGCGGCCTAGGATCCATTGCGCCCCCGGATGTTCCGAGGCGTACTCGCGCAGGCTATTCTGGATGTCGGAGGGATTTTTCGCGCGTTCGAGATTCACGCCGGCGAGGCTCAAAGAGCCATCCAGGAAATGAACATGGCAATCGGCAAGGCCGGGCAGAACGAGTTTTCCGCCGGCGTTGATCACCTTCGTGCCTATGCCTCTTCTTTTTTCGATGACGGCGTCATCGCCTATCGCAATGATCTTAGCGCCCCGAGTGGCGAGAGCTTGGGCCCAGGGTTGCCCGGGATTCTCCGTATAGATGCGGCCATGAATTACGATGAGGTCTGCCGGCTCGACAATCAGCCCCTGTGCGCCGGTCCTAGAAGGAAGCAGAAAGAAAAATGAAAGGATCTGGAGAGATACGCAAAGCCACCGGGTGTTCATTCGAAGGAAGTCCCGAAATCAGAAGCCAGACGGCGTGCTGACCCACAGCGCTTAAAGACCAGCGGAAGATTGGGATGGTAGCGGCCCGTTTCGATGGAGTTGATCGAAGCTCGCGATACTCCCAGGTATGCTGCGAGCTCTGCTTGCGACCACTCCATTTCCGCTCGTAATAGTCGGAGTCGCGTGTTCATCCCTCATGCCCCCAGCGGATCTTTGCTAGGAGGCGGCAAGAACTCAGCGCGCTGTCCACCACACCATCATACAGACCGGAACTGCGAGGCCTGGAACAGGAGGAAGACGCTGACCAGATGCTCTTAGAAACTCGAACCCAAGCGTGAGCGCCACGAAACTGACGAATCCAAATCGTAGTGTTGGATAGTTTAATGGCTGCGAAGAATTCATCGGCGGCCGGAAGAAACCGGGCAAGACACTCCCCTGCCAAGAGAAAACCTGCACCCGGGAGAGCCGCTCGGGCGGAGTGCTCAAATCGAAAACGGAAGCTCACGGACAGGGCAGATAGAAAATTGAAAACGCAAATTGGCATTAAATTAAACGGATACGACGGACCGGAGTCGTAGCAAGACCGTCCGATCGGTTGGACATACGGCTTCTTCCAAGCGTCAAAATACGATCTATAGTAGTCCAAGACCATCTGTATGACTATCATGTTCCCAGGAGCTATCGAACCGACCCCAACTATTCCGCAGTCTGCTCCGGAAACTGGAGAAGTCTCCCAAGGGCCCTTCGCTGATTGTCATTAGGCCGGGCATTGCTTGTAGGTTTCGGGGATGAATAGGCATGAAAATTTGCAGGTTCTCGCATTTCCACGCGACTCTTCAATGCTCTCTGAGCAGTCGCAGAGCTGACTCGGCTCGTTCGTGATGCTGCTGCCTGTACCAACTAGGAGCATATTCCTCAAGGAGTTCATATAATTCGGCAAGTGCTTCCGCTCCTCGGGTCAGCTGCAGGCTCATTCCGGAGGCGTCATCCGGGTGCTGTGCAAGGCTGTCTACGTCGGACTGCTCGGCACGGTTGAGGACCACTTTCTCACTCCCTCCCACTATTACTTGAGCGCTTTCCAGCTCACTCTAGTCGAACGCAGAACCTTCACCGCGCGAAACGACTCGCGGCTCAGTCTCGCTTGGCCAAGAAAGAGGCCGGATCAGCCCCTGGTCCGCTAGATCCGCTAGATTTGATGCGCAATGCTCAGGTGATGGTTGGAAGGCGCGGATCTTCTTAGGCTCTATGCTTGCGCCGGGATGCCTGAGGGGGGCTTTCAGCAAAGTCTTCTGCGATCTGTTGAAAGCCAACCTCGCTCGGGCGCCCATGGATTGTTCGTTTATTTGAGGCAGGTCTCTGGTTTTGTCCGTAGCCGTCGCCGCCGATCGAATTTCTGCGATGGCGAAGGTCAGCCCGCTTGGTCAACCACCCTGGCGATCCTGGAACGGCGTTCTTTCCCTGGTTTTTGGAGCTTCCTTCCATCTGGTACCAAAGGTTGAATAGTACCCGGGCCTTGGCCGAGAGCTGACTAAACGGGCGCTTGTTTTTGAGCTGGCGCAAGGAGTAGGATTTACAAACAGTTTACATATAACGTCTGTATGTCGCTGCCCAATTCTCGGACACGGATAGCGAATCGACCGGAACGGCTCGCGTGTGAAGATTTCAGGTTCATCCGGGCCAGCAAAGGCGAGGCCGATCCACTCTCAATGAAGCCTCTGGCCGACAAGTCCCTAAACGCGTCCGGCCCCGGAAGGAAGATCTTGACTTCGCTCACGCCCTCTTGCCGTCGAGTTCCCCAATGATGTGGTCCGGAACCGATATTCACCGCTCAGATTGCTTAGTCGATGAAAGCAACGGACAACTCGTGAGACCAGAGCCCATTCTCGGCCCCCATGAAAACGTCAAGAATCGCGCGCAACTTTGTGACAGCGACCTCGCCCTGGTTGGTACTTCCTTCCATCCGGGAGGTGTGAAGCTCACCAAACGCCTTGGCACGCTATTGCAGCTCACTTCCAAAAGCCGCGTTCTCGACGTGGCCAGCGGTAAGGGAACTAGCTCCATTTTTCTGGCGAAGCATTTCAGGTGCCAGGTTGTCGGTCTCGACCGCAGCAGCCAAAACGTCACAGACGCCACCGAGCTCGCCGGGGCCAACGGACTCTCGTCTCGTGTCCGCTTCAATTGTGGCGACGGCGAACGGCTACCTTTTCCGAACGCGTCCTTCGACGCGGTCATCTGCGAGGGTGCCTTCTGCGCGTGTCCCAATAAATCAAATACCGCTCGCGAAATCGCGCGCGTTCTCTGGACTGGGGGCCGCTTAGGTCTCAGCGATTTCACCCGCCGAGAGATGCTCGCACAGAAATTGGACTGCCTATTTCCCTTGATCGCCTGCTTGGCCGATGCCCAACCTATCGCCAGTTACGTTGAGTATTTGCGTTCTGCAAATTTCGATGTGGAAAAACTGGAGTTTCATGATGCAGCTCTCACCAAACTGGTCCGCCAGATCCGCATCAAGCTATCGCGCGCGAAGAATCTAGCCGCAAAGGAAAAACTCGCTCTCACCGGCGTCGATTTCACTTCCCTTAAACAGATGGCCGCAAAAGTCAAGACCGCGGTTCAGCAGGGTCAGCTTGGTTACATCGTTCTGGTGGCCTTCAAATCTTCTTTCCGGTACAAGGGATAGAAGTTTCTATGATTCACCGCCCATGCTCACCGGGGGAGAAGAACATAAATACGGCAGCAGCCATAGCGAAACCGGGATTCTTTGACATCCTCCACTCCCTTATAGTGGATTGCTACGGCCTGGTCCCGCTGGTTTTGCAGGATGGCTACGGTGGGTTCCTCCCACAGCGCCCTTACATCAGGCGAGGACAACGAAGAGGCTTCACTTTTGGGCTGCCCGCCCATAGGTCTCTCGACGCACTGATTTTAGGATGAGGATTCAGAGAGAGAGCAAGCGGCAGGCGTATCGAGACGTATCGAGCCAGCCTTGCATCTTCGGCCTGAAGGGTAAGCTTCCCGATCCGCATACGTCACCACAAGGCTTCCTGGGAACTGCAACAAGTGCTTGCGCGCCGGCGCGCGCGGTTATCTGCTCCGAGCCGATATCGAGCTGACGGATGTTCATTCGGAGACTCAGATCAATGGGAGGACCAGCGATCTGAGCCTGTTTGAATGCCCTTGAATACACTTAAACCCTTTACGCCGGAGACAAAGATCCGTATAAAGATGATCCACGGAAGCCTGAACTTTCAGGCTCTGGGTAGGGTAGTCTAGGCGCCATCGAATGAGGGGATGGAAATCGTTTTCACCAATCTTCAGCCTAACGATCAGATGGGGTTAGAGAAGTGGATTGCGGAACTAAAGGGCTAGAGAGGGGGGTGCTCGTCTTCCTCGGCTCTAGTATTTTCTTGCGTATGTATTCGCGAGAAATTGAAGCGGGAGGAGAAGTACGGTCATGGAGGAGAAGACGGTCGTTTCGCAGATCTCGGAGAGAGCACCGGCGGAGACCGGCGAGGTTTCTAAACCAAGGTACTCGGAACCTCGGAACGCTGGAGTAGCCGCCGAAACTCTCAAATTTCGCCAGCGGCCCGACGTTCCCAAGCGGCACGTTTCAGCGAATGTCCCCATCCATGGTGCCAAAGAGCGGCGACGACCGCTGGACGATGCTCGGTTTGGCGAAGATGACGGCTGCTGCTCGCCACCTGTTCCACACCTTGCGGACGCCAGTGCCGTGGCGGTGAGCGCGCTCTCTCTCGGCAATCTCAAGGAGGTGTTCACCGACGAAGGGGGCTGGTTCCTCGACCACACCGTTCAGGTGCAAAACGCCTGGGTGCCCGACGGCGAGCATTCATCTCGCAACGTAAGGGGGCCGTGGCGACGCAGAAATGGAAAGTTTCTAATCTCGCTCGCTGAACGAGACGGTAACATGAGACTTTGGAGTATGCTTTTTCTCCTCGCCATCTTGCTGCTGATACCGGCTGCTTCATCCGCGCAAGCTCCCCAGGTAACGGGCCCTGCCAGGCCCTGCGCGAGTTCATGGAATACCTCGGCACCCAGGGCCAAAAAGAAGAGGCCAAAGAATGCTCCCAGAGAAATACAAGACAGTCCTGCTTGCATCGAGCTTTCCTCTTCGACGCTGGACATTCAGGAATACTTGCAGTTCGATCTTCGAAACCAGCACTGGACCATTGTAGAAGAACACGTGACGGAGGACTCCTGGACCTTTTCGCTTGCAATGAGCAAGGACGATTTACTCGGAGCCACAAGAGCCGGTTCCGGGTCCGATAAAGTGGAGTGGCGCAGCGGTATCGCTTTCGTGCAGATCAGCAGTTCCGTGTTGGCCGACGGCTTCACGCGCACCATCGTTCGCGCCAGGTTCCGCGGCTATGGCGAAACCGCAGACAAATTTGCGCTGCAACGGGAACATTGGGAACTGGAGTCCAACGGCACTCTCGAAGCTTCCATTGTTTCCAAGCTGAAGGCCCGCTTCCAAGCGGCATCCTAAAGCAATTCGCTGACTCAAGTTTCGCTGCTCCCCGGTCTTAACCCTGTCCTCGTCCCTGGACCAAAGGGCGATTGCTTTCTCATTTCAGAATAAGCACACTCCGACGTTATGTGGCCACAAACGTGCGGCCCTGTGATAAGTTCGAGCAACCAGGTTTCTCATTGCAGAGTTTAGGGGAGAATTCGGTGGCACCCTGCGAGTCCGCTGTGCAGCAGCTTACGGCGATACGGAGATGGTTTCTTCTATTGCGCGGCGCATTCAGTGGGTGTGCGCTGACCCTAGCCTTGCTTGCGGGACCGGCCCACGCGCAGATCTCGCCGGGGCCTCTTGCCAAAGCTCATCAATCCTTGTCGGGCACCTCGCAATGCACGAGTTGCCATCAATTTGGCACCAGCGTGCCGACCTTCAAGTGCCTCGATTGCCACAAAGAGATAGCGCGACGGCTGGCTGCGAACCACGGCTACCACGCGCGCCTGGAGATGAAAAGCCCGAACGGCAAGGACTGCGTGCACTGCCACTTGGACCACAACGGAGAAGACTTCGGTCTGATCCATTGGGAGCCACCGCAAAAACAGTTCGATCATCGGCTAACGGGCTACAAGTTGGAAGGCAAGCACGCCGGCGTTGCGTGCGAGAAATGCCACATGCCCGGCTACATGGTTGCCGATGAGCGCGCGCTCATCAAGATGAAGGACCTTTCGAAATCCTTCTTCGGATTGTCACAGAACTGCGTCACTTGCCACAAAGATCCGCACAAGGGCCAGCTCGGAAACGAATGTCAGAGCTGCCACAACTTCACGGATTGGAAAGCCGCGAAGCAGTTTGACCATTCTAAAACTCGCTACCCACTGACCGGCCTGCACATCCAAGTGGCCTGCGAAAAGTGCCACAAGCCAAATGTGCCCGACGGACCGGCGCGTTACAAGGACATGAAGTTCCAAGCCTGCCTTGACTGCCATATCGATCCGCACAAAGGAGCATTCAAACAACGCTGTGAGGACTGTCACACAACCGCGGGATGGAAAAAGCTGTTGCCGGCATTTGCGTTCGATCATTCGAAGACAAAATATCCGTTGCTAGGAATGCACGCTAAGGTTAAATGCGCAGACTGTCATATCAATGATGATTTCAAGAGGCCACTGCCATTTGCAAACTGCAACGATTGCCATAAGCCCGACCCCCACAAAGGCCAATTCGAAGCTCGTCCGAAAAAGGGAGAGTGCGCCGAATGCCATACCTTGGAGGGATGGAAACCCTCCTTGTTCGGAGTGAAGGAGCACGACACATCGCGCTATCCCCTGAAAGGCAAACACGTTTCCGTCGCGTGCGCTAAGTGCCATCTGGCCGCCGGTAAAGACACGATTTACAAGGTCAAATTCGCCCTTTGCACGGATTGTCACAAGGACGCGCATGACGGGCAGTTCGCCTCCGCTCCGCACTCCAACAAATGCGAAGATTGCCATACCGTGCGCGATTTTCACCGCTCCCTCTTTACCATCGCCCAGCATCGCGACACCCGTTTCGCATTGACGGGAGCCCACGCCGCCGTTCCGTGCGCCGATTGTCACAAGGTGGGAGCGGCAGGCCGCACCGACAAAATCATGCCGTTCCGCTTCGAAGATCGCAGTTGCACTGCCTGCCATGCGGATCCCCATCACGGCGAATTCAAAGATCGCATGGCCAGGCGACGCGCCGACGGCACACCTCAGGGATGCGAAGCCTGCCACAACGTGCGGTCCTGGACCGATATCAACGGCTTCGACCATGCCAAAACGAAATTCCCGCTTCTCGGCGCGCACCGCGTGGTCCAGTGCGGCGCCTGCCATAAGGCTCCCGTCGGCTCTCGACAGGCGCAGTTCAAGGGCACTTCGCAAATTTGTGAGGACTGTCACAAGGACGCACACAAAGCGCAATTCGCAAAGGGCGGTAAGACTCCTTGCGCCGATTGCCACGATTCGCAGCGCTGGGTGCCCTCAACCTTCAATCACGACACGCGGACACATTTTCCGCTTCAGGGCGGGCACGCCAACGTCGCTTGCGACAAGTGTCACAAGCAGACGGTACTGGTCGAAGACAAGCCCGTGATTATTTACAAGCAGGCGCCCTCGAAATGCACCGACTGCCACGGCCCAGATGTAAAACCGTTGTAGCCCGTTTTTTTCGTTGGTTGTCAGACCCGTTGATACCTGCACTTGGATGTTAGCCAGCTCCGCACTCCGACGGAGCTTCCAGCTTGCTTGAACATGTTCCTACTAAAGTACTCCGTTGCTCGCGTAACAGTACCCGACTGCGGTGACTTTCGAACTGAGTTCCGTCTTCGCGAAGCTCTTAGCCCCCTGGGCGCTGTGAGGCTGATCTCCTCGAGCGTGGTCTTGTTGCGATTGCCAGCTTATGCCTCGTGGCCCAGCGGCATCTTTCAACAGCGCAGCCAGCCGAGCGACAGTTCTCGCGGTCGCTGAGGGTCGCTGTTTGGGTTGTTTTCGCCAGCAGCCAGTTCCTCGGAGTTTTGACTCTCTAGCTGTAGGAGTCCCGCCGTGCGGGGGCGGAGTTCACACAGAACTAGTAAACCAGCGCCTT
>Ga0210406_10008160_pt1 | contig 10510 bp, 6 predicted proteins | sample IncBWC30MmetaG_FD_155454 | JGI IMG/M metagenome (GOLD analysis project Ga0210406, IMG submission 155454) | Forest soil microbial communities from Barre Woods Harvard Forest LTER site, Petersham, Massachusetts, United States - Inc-BW-C-30-M | ecosystem: Environmental > Terrestrial > Soil >... | reverse complement strand
AACAACAGAATCAGCCCGGGCAAAACGCACAGACGCCTCCGGGAGTTCTTCCAAATCAGCCGCCCACCGGGGCCGCCCCTACACCCACCAAGCCCGAGTAGGGCAAAGCTTCGTTCGCTTTTTTCTTTAGCGTCGACGCACATCCACCACCGAGGCGCAGCGTCACGGAGTGAATCCGCTTAGCAAGCTCGGTGTGCGATTCGAGCGTCAACGGATTCGCTGGCCAAAGCTCTAAGCCGTTCTCTGTATCTCTGCGGTTGATTTTTGTATTGGACTAGACGAACGCGCGCAAAGCAGACAAGAAAGGAAATCCAAATGAGGGGGACGAAGGGACTGGGGGAGGAACTAGTCGCCGCTTGCGTGGGTTTGGGTGGGGATGAAGGCCGGCGCCGCTTCTTCGTGCGTGCGCGGTCCTAACATATCGAGAATGCCGTTCACCGCCCAACTTGCCGCGAGCACCCCTAATCCGAGTGCCGCGACCACCGTTGAGAACAAAACAATTGTTGCCAAATACGCGTTCAAGTTCGGCCCGCCTTAAGATTGTCTAATCCGCCTTCTGCCAGGAACTTAGGGCCGAACCGCCCCAACTTCGCCGCGGCTTTTCTTCAATCTACCCGCGTTGACGCTGGTCGCTGTTGACCGATAAGATACCTGTGTAGAAGTGCGCATCCCCACTTTCCAACAATTCTGAGCACCCGTCCACGTTACGAAGGGACAACGGAAATTACTGCCGGTTCTCTGATGGCCATCACCAAGATTTCGGTGCGCGGGGCGCGCCAGCATAATCTGAAAAATATCGATGTAGAAATCCCCCGGAATACCCTGACCGTGATTACCGGCCTCAGTGGTTCGGGCAAGTCCTCGCTTGCCTTCGACACCATCTACGCTGAAGGGCAACGCCGTTACGTGGAGACCCTTTCCGCCTATGCCCGCCAATTCCTTGATCAGATGGAGCGTCCGGACGTGGACGCGATCGATGGCCTGAGCCCGGCGATCTCGATTGAGCAGAAAACCACCAGCCGGAGTCCCCGATCGACGGTCGGGACCATTACGGAAATCTATGATTACCTTCGTCTTCTCTACGCCTCGATCGGGGTGCCGCACTGTCCCAAATGCGGGCGGCCCATTGCCCGACAGTCCGCCGAGCAGATTGTCCAACGGGTCATGTCCCTGACCCCGGAAGACCGCGTAATGGTCATGGCCCCCATCGTCCGCGGGCGCAAGGGAGAGTTCAAAAAAGAGATGGAAAAGCTCGTCCAGCACGGGTTCACGCGCGCCCGGGTGGACGGCGAACTGATCAACCTGGAAGACGAAATCAATCTCGACAAGCGGAAGAATCACACCATCGAAGTCGTTATCGACCGCCTGCTTGTAAAGCCAGGCATCGAGCATCGCCTGGAAATGTCGGTAGGCCTGGCGATGAAGTTGGCAGGCGGACTGGTGCAGGTCGCGGTGGTAGGCGGCGAAGAAACTCTCTACTCGTCACGCCTCGCGTGTCCGGACTGCGGCATCAACGTTCCGCAACTTGAGCCCCGCTCGTTCTCATTCAACAGCGCGTACGGTGCCTGCCCCGAATGTCACGGCCTGGGCAGCAAGTACGACTTCGACCCGGCGAAGATCATCGTGGACTGGTCCAAGCCCTTGCTCGATGGTGGCCTCGGTCCCGGCTCGGGCTCGCAGAATCTGCAACACATGTTGCAACTCGCGGCGGCGGCACACGGATTCGAACTCTCGACGCCTTTCGAGAAATTTCCAGAGAAGATTCAGAACCTGCTGCTTTACGGCGAGGCCGGCAAAGGTGGCAAGACTGGGTTCAAAGGCATCCTCGGATACTTGAAACAGAGTCTCGAGGAATCGAGCTCCGACAGCTATCGCGAATGGCTGCTCGACTTCATGTCGGCCACGGAGTGCCCCGCCTGTCACGGCAAGCGCCTGCGGCCAGAAAGCCTCGCAGTGAAGGTCAATGGCATGTCGATCGCGGACTTCACGGGCCTCTCAGTCGCACGTTCGCTCGAAGTCGCAAAGAAAATTCAGCTCAAGGGCCGCGAAGAACTCATCGCCGGCCGCCTCATGCACGAGATCGTAGAGCGCCTGCAGTTCCTCCACGGCGTCGGCCTCGGCTACATTTCGCTATCGCGGTCGGCCGCAACGCTCTCCGGGGGAGAAGGCCAACGTATCCGTCTCGCGACTCAGATTGGATCAAAGCTGCGCGGTGTCCTCTATGTTCTCGACGAGCCCTCGATCGGGCTGCATCATCGCGACAACGACCGCCTGCTGACCGCGCTTGAAGACCTGCGCAATCTCGGCAACACCGTTCTGGTGGTCGAGCACGACGAAGACACCATCCGCCGCGCCGACTACGTCATCGATCTTGGCCCGGGCGCGGGCCGGCATGGCGGCAACCTGGTCGCGCAAGGCACGCCCGGCGACATCATGAAAGCTCCCGATTCGCTCACCGGCGCCTACATCTCGGGCAAAGTGCAGATCGAAATGCGCCCCGAGCGCCGCCATACCAACGGCCATGCGATCTCGATTCTGGGGGCGCGCGAAAATAATCTCAAGAATCTCGACGTCACTTTCCCGCTGGGCGTCATGACGGTCGTCACCGGCGTCTCGGGCTCCGGCAAGTCGACACTCGTGAATGACATCCTGTACCGCGCGCTGGCTCGCCAACTTTATCGCTCGCGCGAGGAACCCGGCCAGCACAAGTCAATTTCCGGCGCCGACGCCATCGACAAAGTCATCCGCATTGACCAGTCGCCCATTGGCCGCACCCCGCGCTCGAACCCGGCAACCTACACCGGAGTATTCGCGCAGATCCGAGACCTCTACGCGATGCTTCCCGAATCCCGCGAACGCGGCTACAAACCTGGCCGTTTTTCGTTCAACGTTTCTGGCGGACGCTGCGAGACCTGCCAGGGCGAAGGCCAGCGCCGCATCGAAATGAATTTCCTCCCCGACGTGTATGTGGTGTGCGAAGTCTGCAACGGACGTCGCTACAACCACGAAACGCTGTCGGTGAAATACAAGGGCTACTCGATCGCCGACCTGCTTGAGACGCCGGTGGCCGACGCGCTGCCGATTCTCGAAAACATTCCGCAAGTGCGGCAGAAGCTGCAGACGCTGGTCGACGTCGGTCTCGGCTACGTGCATCTCGGGCAGTCGGCAGTCACACTTTCGGGCGGTGAAGCGCAGCGCATCAAACTCGCCCGCGAACTCTCCAAGAGGCAAACCGGTAAGACGCTCTACCTGCTCGACGAACCCACCACCGGGCTGCACTTCGACGACGTCAAGAAGTTGCTCGACGTGCTCCATCGCCTGACCGACCTCGGCAACACGGTCATCATCATCGAGCACAATCTTGATGTAATCCGTAACGCCGACTGGCTCATCGATCTCGGCCCCGAAGGCGGCGAGGATGGCGGCCGCATCGTTGCGCATGGGACTCCCGAGCAAGTGGCTCGCGTCAAGAAATCGTATACCGGACAGGCACTCGCGCACTTTTTCAACGGCAACGGTGCCCGGCGCAAAGCGTAAGGCGCTGATCCCCTCTCATTTCCGCAATCTCCATGCTTATTCTGCCGTCGGTCTCCCCCAAAAGAGCTATAACGCCCAACGGCGTCTGGTTGTATAGTGCCGCGGGGCTCTAGCAGGTTCGTCTCACTCCATCCCGTTTGGGGGGAAACATGGCCACTGCGTCTGTAACTGCGGTGCGCAGTTCTTTTCTGCGCCCGAAATACCTGGTCTTCGCCTTCGTAGGCCTGATGGTGGCTTATGTTCTCAATCACAACGAACCTTCCTCATCCATGGCGATGATCCGATATGGCAGCACTACCACCCCTTCAAATGGTGGCTTCTTCCGCATGGCATTGCCGGAGCGTGCGCTCTTCTGCTTGGGCCCATGCAATTCTCCGATCGCCTGCGGAAGAGGTATGCGAAGTTGCATCGCGCAGTGGGCCGCTTTTACATCGCGGGCGTGTTCGTGGCGGGTCCGCTCGGCTTCTACATCCAATTCTTCCAGGAACGATCAGGCGCGACACGATCCTTCAGCGTCGCCGGGGCGGTGGACGCCACGCTCTGGATGACGACAACAGCGATCGCACTTCTTTTCATTCTTCGTGGCAATGTCAACCTGCACCGCCAATGGATGACGCGGAGTTTCGCGGTGGCCATCGTCTTTCTTGAGGTGCGGGTGATCGGTGGCGTGACCGGGTGGGATATGCTCGGCCCCGGGGCCATCGAGACGATCGTCTGGGTGTGCCTGGCGTTTTCCGTACTCTCCGCCGACATCGTTCTGCAATGGCAGGATCTGGTCCGCGGGCGAGTCGCGCCGATCCGCCCGAAGGCCACCGCGCAGATTGCGGTGCCCGCTAGCGAAACGGTCTAGCAGCCGCTTTCCATCCCGCGCTGAAAGCTCAACGCCCGAAAAGCAAGGGTGTGCATTATGTGCTTGCAGGCCGGCTTGTGAAGACCGCCGGCCTGCCACCCAAGCTTTCGCTATTCCACGGGTCATACATCACTGCACTCCCCCAACGAGCGCAGTAGGCTTGATCCCTTGAGTGGCATGAACGGCGAAACCCAAGCCGTCTCTCTCCTTCGTGGCGAACTCCAGATTGTCGTTGCCGCTTCTTTCTTCCTGTTTATCAGCCTGATCGCGCTTCTGATTGCGATGGTCCTTCGCAGGCGAAGCAGCCGACTCCTGATCTGGGTCGGCCTCTGGAGTGGAATGTTCGGCTTCAGCCAACTTTTCCGATCGCAGGCGGTCGTCGCAGCCCTGCCCGCATCGTTCGTGCCCGCTTGCCGGCTGTTAATTGTGGCGTGCAACTACCTGATCATCGTTGCCGGGACCCTGGCATTTTTGGAATTGACGCTTGGAGTGTTGCGCCGGTTCGTGCAGGTTCAGCTGATCGCAGGTATCGCCATCGCCTTCGGGGGCATCACGTGCTATCTCACAAAACGGCCCGAAAACACCTTCCTTATCCTCAACCTGTGGCTTGCCCCTATGCTCCTGGCAATACTCCTAGTAACTCTGTGCGTGCCAGCGTTGTCGCGACGTTTCCTGGTCCTGGCCCGCCATCGCGTTCTGACGGTCGGCACCCTGGTTTTTTCCGCGGAGGCGCTTTGGGCCAACATCGCTCGCCCTTTGAACATCGAAGAGCCCGTTACCTACAGCTACATTTGCTTTGCCGCGTTCCTTCTCTCCGTTGGGTATACCGGACTGGAAATGGTGCTCATTGACGAGCGGCGCCTGCTCTCGCTCGACAACGAACTGGCCATCGCACGACAGCTGCAATTCTCGATTCTTCCGGAGCGCGTACCCGACATCGCCAATTTGAAGATTGCCGCAACCTATCAGCCCATGACGGCAGTGGCCGGTGATTTTTACGAGTTCCTCCCGATCGACGAGCACCGCACCGGCTTTCTGATCGCCGATGTCAGCGGGCACGGCGTACCGGCAGCGCTCATCGCCGCCATGATCAAGGTGGCCGCCCAGTCCCTGAACGCCTTCGCCACGGAGCCCGACGAAGTCCTATGCCGTCTCGGCTCCATTCTTTCGCCACATCTGCGCGGACAGTTCGTCTCGGCTTCTTACCTTTGCATCGACACCGAATCCCGGACCGGTCGGTACTCGGCGGCCGGTCATCCGCCATTGCTCTGGTGGCGATCGAGCCAGAACGCGCTGGCCCGCGTCGAGAGCAACGGCCTTCTGCTCGGCGTTCTGCCGGATTCTCAGTATCCCGTCTGCAGTCTGCAGTTCGCGCCCGGGGACCGCGTCCTGCTTTCCACCGATGGAGTTACGGAGCCTGAAAACGCCCGTGGTGAAGCTTTCGGAGATTCCACGTTGGAGAAGATCGTCCGCGACAACGCTTCCTGTTCTGCTGCCGAACTTACCCAGCGCGTGCTGGATCAGCTGCAGGGTTGGCACGAACCCAACCTGCAAAAGCATGACGACATCACGCTGCTCGTAATTGATGTCCTGTGATGCTCGAGCACTCTGAAAGATCTGCTGAAGTGGTCGCGGGGGTTGTGTGCCGGTTCACGCAATTCGCGGCGCGGACGGGTCTCGTGTACATTGGGACAAGAGAGCCGTCGAACCCCGTGTCCGTTCCCGAGAACCCGTTCGCCGTTCCGCCTTCGCTTCCAGCATCGCCTCTTCCGGCGCCGCCACCCCTGCCTACGACCGCGCCTCCTCCTGAGGAAAACCCGTCGTGGGGATTCTGGGAAGTCGTGGGCCTCGCCGTGATCACCTTGATCGCCATGTTCGGCTGCGTTGTGGGGGTCGCGTACTTTGTGCATCGCCGGTTCGCTCCGGCATCTCCATTTTTTGAATCACTGAAGCGTCCGGAAACTATCGTGGGCGGCCAGTTGCTCGCCTACTTTCTTGTTCTACTCGTGATGTACGCCATGGTTTCGGCGCAGACCGACGGCAGTTTTCTCGAGGGCGTCCGCTGGAACTGGCCGCGGAACTGGGGAACGTATCTGCTCGGGGGTGTCGCCCTCGCGCTCTGTCTGGCGCCTTTCGAGTACTTGTTGCCCATGCCCAAGCACGCGCCCATCGAGGACTTCTTCCGCACCGCGCGCGATGCCTACGTGCTGTCGCTTTTCGGAATTTTCATCGCGCCGCCGTTCGAGGAACTTTTCTTTCGGGGATTCCTCTATCCGGTCCTGGCGCGGCACCTGCGCATGATTCCGGCGATCGTGATTACCGCGCTGCTGTTCGCCTCGATTCACGCCTCGCAGCTGAAATATTCCTGGGGACCGGTACTGATGATTTTCCTGGTGGGCCTAACGCTGACCACGGTGCGCGCCCTGAAGAAATCGGTGGCCGCAACCGTCCTGATGCACATGGCCTACAACGGCACCCTCTTCATTGCAGCCTACATTGCGACAGGCGGCTTTCGACACATGGAGAAATTCAATCAGTGACGCGAGCGTCGAGCCGCGAGCTCCGAGCTGTGAGCAGGCAGTCCTGAGACCTGTGACCTGTCAACTGTGACCTGTGGCCCGCCCTTTCTGCTATCTTTGAAATTCACAATGTCATCCGCACGCCAGGAACTTTTGCGTCTGCTGGCCCACAAGTCTTTCAAACTGGGAGAATTCCAACTCTCGTCGGGGGGCACGAGCGACTATTACATCGACTGCCGCACCACGACCCTCGACGCGCGCGGTGCGCAGTTGACCGGCCAGGTGTTCGTGGACGAAATCCGACGGCGTGGATGGAAAGCGCAGGCGATCGGGGGCCTGACCATGGGCGCCGACCCGATCGTCGTCGCGGTTTCGGTGACCAGCGGTGAACTGAACGGCTTCCTCGTGCGCAAAGCCGAAAAGCAGCACGGCACCGGGCAGCGCATCGAAGGATTTCGCCAGAAGGGCGCCAAGGTGGTGATTGTTGACGACGTCTGCACGACGGGCGCATCGACAGTGCAGGCGATCGAAGCCGCACGCGAGTTCGGCTTCGACGTGGTGGGCGCAATGTGTCTGGTGGAACGCGAGGAGGCCGGCGGCCGCCCGAGCGTCGAGCGAACCGCGTCGCCCGCGCCCTTTGTGTCGATCTTCACGGCGAAGGATGTGCGTACCGAACATGTCATGCAGAACGACGAGACCAACGAATTCGCCGCGATCAGCACGACCTGCGAACTCTGCGGACAACCGGCGGTGACGTTCCATCCGCGCAGCCGGTGTAAGGAGCACAAGATCTAGTCCCTAGTCTCCAGTCGCTAGCTTCTTGAAACTCGAAAATGTTTTTGCTGACGACTAGCGACTGGCGACTAAACAACTGTCCTTATGATCCAAACCCTCGAATGGACTGACCACGGCGTACGCTTCCTCGATCAGACGAAGCTGCCGACCGAAGAAACTTACGTGAACGCGACCACCTATCAGCAAGTTGCAGACGTAATTCGCAACATGGTGGTGCGCGGCGCGCCGGCCATCGGCGTTGCGGCCGGCATGGGCATCGCGCTGGGCGTTCAGAACTCGAAAGCAGAGACCGTCGCCGAGTTGAAGAAAGAGTTCGACGAAATCTGTAAGACGATCGGTGAGACGCGGCCCACGGCCGTGAATCTGTTCTGGGCGATTCGTCGTATGCAACAGAAGTTCGAGATGCTGCGCGTACGTTCCATGCCGCAAATCAAGCAGGCGCTGGTGGAAGAAGCGCAACGTATGCACGCCGAAGACATCGCCGCGAACCAGGCCATGGGACGCCATGGCGCGACGCTGATGCCGTCGAGTGGCGGAGTGCTCACGCATTGCAATGCGGGCGCGCTGGCGACCGCTGGATACGGCACTGCCCTTGGCGTGATTCGCGCGGCGGTCGAGCAGGGCAAGAAGATTCACGTGTACGCCGACGAAACGCGCCCGTTCCTGCAGGGGTCGCGGCTCACAGCGTGGGAGTTGATGAAGGACGGCATTCCGACCACCGTGATCTCCGACAACATGGCGGGCGCCATGATGCGCCAGGGCAAGATTGGTGCGGTCGTGGTGGGCGCTGACCGCATTGCCGCCAACGGCGATGTCGCCAACAAGATCGGCACTTATACGGTCGCGGTACTCGCGAAAGAACACGGAATTCCCTTCTACGTAGCCGCGCCCATCTCGACAGTAGATCTGGCGACCGCCGACGGCAGCGGGATTCCCATCGAGCAGCGCAATGCGAAAGAAATCACGCACATTGCCGGGCGGCAAATGGTGCCGGATGGAGTCGACGTCGAGAATCCTGCGTTCGACGTGACCCCGGCGAAGTACGTGGCGGCGATCATCACGGAACGCGGTATAGCAAAAGCGCCCTACATCGAGTCGCTGCGCGAGCTAGCCGACAGCAAACCGTAGCGCCGGCGTCTTACCGGTAGTCGCGAGGGCGTCTCGCCCTCGCACAGCGGGGGGCGAGGACGCCCACCGGACTGCCGCCAGGACGGCGTCGCCATTTTCAACATCGCCCACGTCATCGTTTTACCTGGAAGTTTATTCTTAGAGTGGGAGCAGCTTCGCTTCATGAAAACTCCTATCGCTACTTTGCTGCCGTTTTTTCTCGTAATCGCCGCTGCTGCGCAGATCGACTACGACCGGCACATCGCTTTCGACAACAGCATCTCGAGCAAGTCGTTCTATTACAGCCAGGGCTCTGCGATCGTTCCCAGCGAACTGGAACTCGTGCAAGGCAAATTCCCGGTGGAGTCGAACCACTCGGTCACTCCGCCGAATTCCCTGCGCCTGAAGTGGCGATCGCGCACGGGTGGTGGTTGGACGATGGAGTTGCAGATTCACACGCGCTACGGCATGCCCGAATTCATCGGCAGCAACTTGTACGTGTGGTGCTACTCGGAAGAGGGTTTGTCGGCGAGCACGTCACCGCGGATGTATCTCGGGGATTCCACCGGGCAAGGGACGCCGACCATCACGCTGATCACGTCGCAGGAAGGTCTTCCAGCGAAAAGGTGGACGCGCATTCGCCTGCCCTTCGATTCGTTTCAGGGACAAGTCAACGACACTAAACCCGTGACGTTCGACCCGCACAAAGTCACGAAGATCGCGCTGGTGCAGGGTCTGGACGACGGGCAGGAACACACGCTCTATCTCGACGACATTGAAGTTGGCGACGATCCGCCGCAGGGCACGCAGGCTCCGGATGCACCGAGCGGTCTGGCTGCGAAGGGATACGACCGGCACGTCGATCTGAGTTGGGCGCCAATGCAGGACGCGTTGCTGCAGTACTTCAAGATCTATCGCTCAATCGATGGGAAGGCGTTTACTGCGATCGGGATTCAGCGCGCGGACCGCACTCGCTACGAAGATTTCCTGGGCGCCAGCGGGAAATCGGCGTCGTACAGGATCACGGCGGTAGACGTAAGTGGAAACGAATCGCCCGCGTCCGCCACGGTGCGGGCCGCGACCCACGAACTCAGCGACGATGAACTGCTCACCATGGTGCAAGAAGCGTGTTTCCGCTACTACTGGGAGGCGGGGCATCCCAATGCAGGCATGGCGATCGAGATTCTTCCCGGCGATAAGAACCTGGTGGCGCTGGGCTCGTCGGGATTTGGCGCGATGGCGCTGCTGGTGGGCGTCGATCGCGGATTCGTCACGCGTGAGCTGGGCGCCGAGCGCTTCCTGAAGATCGTCCGCTTCCTCGCGAAGGCTGACCGGTTTCATGGCGTATGGCCACACTTCCTGGATGGGAGGACTGGCAAGGTAATCCCTTACTTCGGTCCGTACGACGACGGAGGGGATCTGGTGGAGACCGCATTCCTGATGCAGGGACTGCTCGCAGCGCGGCAGTACTTCAATCGCGACAACGTGGCCGAACGCGAAATTCGCGACACGATCACAAATTTCTGGAAAACGGTCGAGTGGGACTGGTACCGGCAGGGGCCAGATCCGAATTTTCTCTACTGGCATTGGTCGCCCGATCACGGTTTCTATCTTCACCATCCGCTGATCGGTTGGAATGAAACCATGATTATTTACTTGCTGGCGATTGCTTCGCCCACACACGGCGTGCCAGCGAGCATGT
>Ga0210406_10008158_pt1 | contig 10511 bp, 7 predicted proteins | sample IncBWC30MmetaG_FD_155454 | JGI IMG/M metagenome (GOLD analysis project Ga0210406, IMG submission 155454) | Forest soil microbial communities from Barre Woods Harvard Forest LTER site, Petersham, Massachusetts, United States - Inc-BW-C-30-M | ecosystem: Environmental > Terrestrial > Soil >... | reverse complement strand
CACCTACTTGACGATCGCGGCCAGCGTGCCATTCTCTCGTCTATCCTGCGGATACGTGGGGGTCAACGACGGTTGGACCGATCTCGCCCACAATTTTCAAATGGACTGGGCTTACGACTCGGCCTTAGACGGGAACATTGCGCTCACCGCCGAAATCGATATCTCCCGAGCCGCCGACTTCACTCTCGGCATCGGATTCGGCCACACCCAGCACAATGCCACCACCACGGTTTACCAGTCGCTGTGCATTCCCTTCGCCATCAGCCTGCAACACTTCAGCGATCAGTGGAAGCGCACGGGAAAGCGATTTGTGCTGTTGTCCAAAATCGCCGAGCACGACTCCACTCTCTTCGAACGCAGCGTGAACCTGCTGCTCGCCCACGAAGACAAACTCTATCCCGGCGCCATGATCGCCAGCCTCAGCATTCCGTGGGGTGAGGACAAGGGCGACGACGACCTTGGTGGATATCACCTGGTTTGGACCCGCGACATGGTGCAGTGTGCCTCTGCGCTTCTCGCAGTCGAAGACACCGCAACGCCACTCCGCGCGCTCGTCTACCTGGCCATCACTCAGCGCGACGACGGCGGCTTCTATCAGAACTTCTGGATCGACGGGCGTCCTTACTGGACGGGCCTCCAACTGGACGAAGTCTCTTTCCCCATCATCCTCGCGTGGAGAATGTGGAAAGCCAACGCTCTCGCGAATTTCGATCCCTATATCACCGTGCAGCGGGCCTGCAACTTCCTGATCCGCCAGGGCCCGGCCACCGCGCAAGATCGCTGGGAAGAAGCTGGTGGCTACTCGCCTTCTACCCTCGCTTCCAATATTGCCGGTTTGATCTGCGCCGCCGAGTTCATCGAAGCCCGTGGCGACAAACACACCGCCGACTTCGTCCGCACCCACGCCGACTTTCTCGAATCGCACATCGAGCAGTGGACAGTCACGAGCCAGGGAACGCTCGTTCCCGGCATCACGCGCCATTACATAAGGATCAATCCCGCAGTCAGTTCGCAGCGCTCCTGCGGAGATGAAAACCCTGATACCGGTGTCCTGACACTCGCCAATCAACGCCCCGGCGAGCCCAACCAATACCCGGCCAAAGACATCGTAGATGCCGGGTTCCTCGAACTGGTTCGGCTTGGAATCCGCAAACCCGACGATCCGCTCATCGAACAGTCCCTGCGAGTGATCGATGCCGTGCTCAAGGTCGATACGCCGAGCGGCCCCTGCTGGAAGCGCTACAACCATGACGGCTACGGACAGCGTGACGATGGAAGCTCGTTCGAAGGTTGGGGCGTGGGCAGGCTCTGGCCGCTGCTCACGCTGGAGCGCGCCACCTATCAACTAGCCGCCGGGCGGGATGTTGACGAGTACCTCACAGCCGTGAGGGGTTTCTCCACGGGCATTGGACTCATTCCCGAACAGATTTGGGACGCCCCCGATATTCCGGAAAAATACATGTACCTTGGCAAAGCCACTGGCGCGGCGATCCCGCTGATGTGGGCCCATGCCGAATATGTCAAATTGTTACGATCCGTCGCTGACGGCAGGATTTTTGATCGAATTGATCCAGTCGCCGAGCGTTACTGCAACGACAGGCCCCGTCCCGTCATCGAAGTATGGAAAATGAATCGCCAGGTCAAATGTGTGCCCGCCGGAGGGTTGCTGAGGATACAAGCATCCTCAGCCTTCAGCCTGCACTGGACCGATGATGAATGGGCTACCAAACGCGATGCGGCTTCAACCCCAACTTCCATCGGTATCGAGTACACGGACGTGCAAGTTGCGCCGTCGCAGACCGCTCCTATACGCTTCACTTTTTACTGGCCGCAGCGGTCCGAGTGGCAAGGTGAGGACTTTCACGTCGACATTACCCACGGCAAACCTAGCCGTTCCTGAAGAAAGGTGACAACCAGTGAGTAGCCCAGCCAGTGTTTCCGCGCAGGACAACGAGCAGGCGATCGCTGCCGCCAAGGGGCAGCAGCAACTCGAACAGCTTTGCATCAACACGGTTCGCACGCTTTCCATGGATGCCGTGCAGAAGGCCAACAGCGGCCATCCCGGGACCCCGATGGCGCTTGCTCCGCTGGCCTTCGTCCTCTGGGACCGCTTCCTGCGCTTCAATCCCCGCGACCCGCATTGGCCCGGCCGCGACCGCTTCATCCTCTCCAACGGCCATGCTTCCATGCTGCTGTATTCCATGCTGTATCTCACCGGTTACGACATGACACTCGACGACCTGAAGAGCTTCAGGCAGTGGGGATCGAAGACTCCTGGCCATCCGGAGTACGGCCTCACCGCAGGTGTCGAGACCACCACTGGCCCGCTTGGCCAGGGCGTCAGCAACGCTGTTGGATTCGCAATCGCCCAGCGCTGGTTCGCATCGCGGTTCAACCGCGAGGGCCACGATTTGTTCGATTACCGCATTTACGCGATTTGCGGTGATGGCGATCTCATGGAAGGAGTCTCCAATGAGGCCGCGTCGATCGCCGGACACCTGGGGCTCTCCAACCTCATCTGGTTCTACGACAACAATCACATCACCATCGAAGGCAACACGTCGCTCGCCTTCTCCGACGATGTCGCCACCCGTTTCCTCGGGTGGCACTGGAACGTGCAGCACGTAGGTGACGTCAACGACCTCGATGCGCTCGATCGCGCCATCCGCGAAGCGCAGAAAGAAACCCAGCGGCCGTCGCTCATCATTGTGAACACCCACATTGGATGGGGCTCTCCCCACAAGCAGGACACCGCTGAAGCTCACGGTGAGCCGCTCGGTGCGGAAGAGATTCGCCTGACCAAGATCAATTATGGCTGGCCGCCCGACGCGCAGTTCCTGGTGCCCGATGAAGCAAAGGCTTACATGGGCAAAGCCGTTGAGCGCGGTGCCAGGTGGGAATGGGAGTGGAACGATCGCTATAAGGCCTGGGCGCAGGCCTTTCCCGATCTCGCCGAGGAATGGGAACTCATCGGCAATCGCGACCTGCCGCAGGGCTGGGACAAAGATATCCCCGTCTTCCCCGCCGATGCCAAGGGTCTCGCCTCCCGCGAATCCAACAATAAGGTGCTGAACGCAGTCGCCAAGAACGTGCCGTGGCTGATCGGCGGAGCTGCCGACCTTTCACCCTCGACCAAGACCCTCATTAAAGACGCCGGCAGCTTTGAGCGCGACGATTACGCCGGGCGCAACTTCCATTTCGGCATCCGCGAACATGCTATGGGCGCCATCGTGAACGGCATGGCGTTGTCACTGGTGCGGGCGTATGGTGCTACATTCTTCATCTTCACCGACTACATGCGGCCCAACATTCGATCGGCATGTCTGATGGACCTGCCCGCGATATTTATCTATACCCACGATTCGATCGGGTTGGGTGAAGACGGGCCTACGCACCAGCCCATCGAGCACCTTATGTCGCTGCGTGCGATGCCGCGGCTCTTGGTCTTCCGTCCCGGCGATGCTAACGAGGTCTCGGAGAGTTGGCGCTACATCATGCAACTCAAGCACGAACCCGTGCTGATCGTGCTTACCCGCCAGGCGATTCCAACATTCGATCGGACGAAGTATGCCTCCGCGGCGGGCGTAGCCAAAGGTGCATACGTGCTCGCTGATTCCCCTGGCACTCCCGACGTCATCCTCATTGGGACCGGCTCTGAGGTCCAGCTCTGCGTAGGAGCCTACGCGAAACTTACGGCCGAAGGCACAAAAGCGCGCGTCGTCTCCATGCCGTGTTGGGAGTTGTTCCAGAAGCAGCCCGCTGAGTACAAGGCGTCCGTCTTGCCTCCGGCGGTGAGAGCGCGCGTGGCGGTAGAGGCCGGAACTACTTTCGGCTGGGCGGAATTCGTGGGAGAAGACGGTGAGGTCGTCGGGCACGACGACTTCGGGGCGTCGGCTCCCATCAAGGACGTGATGACGCACTTCGGCTTCACCGTGGACAACGTGGTAGCCAAAGCGCGATTGGCCATCGACAAAACGAAATCGTAGACTTACCGGATCAATTTGCCGCCGCAAGGGACTACGCACAAAGAAAAGAAAGGAGGCGTTCATGCCAGTCACAGCCGGGGCCAAAACGGCACAGTTCGGCATCATTGGCCTCGGCGTAATGGGCGCTAACCTCGCCCTGAACGTGACCGATCATGGCCGTGTGGTGGCGGTCTGGAACCTCGAAACTGACTGGGTCGACCGCTTCACTCACAAGAATCCCGAGCGGCCGCTTATCGGCGCAAAATCTCTCCAGGAATTCTGCCGCTCTCTTGAGCGCCCTCGGCTCATTCTAATGATGATCGCAGCCGGCGACCCGGTCGATCAGACCCTGCAACGCCTGTCGCCCTTCCTTTCACCGGGAGACCTCGTCATCGACGGAGGCAATTCCTACTTCAAGGACACTATCCGGCGCGAGCTCAGTGCGCGCCAGACCATGGTCAGCTTTTTCGGCATGGGGATTTCCGGCGGCGAGGAAGGTGCTCGCTACGGTCCATCGCTGATGCCGGGAGGCTCGCGCGACGCCTACTCCCACCTTGCTCCCATCCTTCAGTCTATTGCTGCCAAGAGCGATTCTGGGCCATGCGTGTCCTATGTTGGACCCGATGGGGCCGGTCACTTTGTGAAGATGGTGCACAACGGGATCGAGTATGGCGACATGCAGCTCATCGCCGAAGCCTACGAAATCCTGAACAAGGTGCTCCATCTGGGCGCTCAGGAGATATCCGACATCTTCGCCGAATGGAACCGCGGTCCTCTGGAGTCCTACCTTATTGAGATCACCGCCCAGATCTTCAGCGCGATCGACCCCGAGACCGGAAGACCGCTGGTCGAGATGGTCCTTGACCGGGCTGGACAAAAAGGCACGGGCAAGTGGACGGCCCAGACCGCGCTCGACCTCGAAGTCCCGGTTCCGACCATTACCGCCGCGATTGATGCGCGTGCCGTCTCCAGCATGAAGGACGAGCGAGTCATCGCCAGCCAGTTGATCCATTCTGGTTCCAGTGGAGCGTTCGCCGGGACCCAGCAAGAGCTGATCCGGGCGGTTCACGATGCCTTGTACGCCTCCAAGATCTGCTCGTATGCGCAGGGCATGAGCCTGATTCGCGCCGGATCGAAAGAGTGGGAATGGAACATCAACTTGCGCGAGATGGCGAGAATCTGGAAGGGTGGCTGCATCATCCGCGCCCGCTTTCTGGATTCCATTATGCGCGCCTTCGAGCGCCAGCCCGATCTTCCGAACCTGCTGCTCGACTACGATTTTATGACTTCGATGCGAAGGTCCGAACAATCCTGGCGAAAGTTGATCGCGACTGCTGTGCAGATGGGAATTCCTGTCCCTGCGCTTTCTGCTTCCCTGTCGTATTTTGACAGCTACCGCAGCGCACATCTGCCGCAAAACTTGACTCAGGCCCAGCGCGATTTCTTTGGTGCCCATACCTTTCAGCGCGTCGATCGTCCGGGCGCAGGTTTCGTCCATGCCGATTGGGCGGGACTCTCGGCAAAATCCCCCAAACCAGTAGGAGGCACGAAGTGAGCACGGCAGTACAAACTGAGCCGTTCAAGATCACCGCCCCGACGCTGCCCAAGGCAGGTTCCTGCCTGTTGGTCATCTTCGGTGGAACCGGCGATTTAACTCGCCGCAAGCTGATTCCAGCGTTGTACGACCTCGCGTGCATTGGTTGCACCAACCCGACGTTTGACGTCCTGGGCGTCGGTCGCACCCAACTCACCGACGATCAGTTTCAGGAGCGCATGCACGAAGGCGCCGCGAAATCGAAAGACGCGCGCAATTACAGCGAGAGCGGCTGGTCGGAGTTTGCCACGCGGCTGCACTACCTCGTTGGTGACGCGAACCATCCTGACTTCTACCCGCAGTTGAAATCGAAAATCGCCGAGATGCGGAAGAACGGCGCCAGCAAGAACATCCTGTTTTACGTTTCGACGCCCGCATCCCTCGCGCCGCCGATTGTTGAAGGCCTAGGTCAGTCCGGATTGGCTCGCAACACCGAAGGCTGGACTCGCATCGTTCTTGAGAAGCCCTTCGGTCACGACCTGAAGAGCGCCCAGGAGCTGAACGAGATTGTCTCGCACGTCTTCGACGAGAACTCGGTCTATCGCATTGACCATTATCTCGGCAAGGAAACGGTCCAGAACATCATGGTGTTCCGCTTCGGCAACTCCATGTTCGAGCCTATCTGGAACCGCAATTACATCGACTACATCGAAATCACGGCTGCCGAAACGCTCGGCGTAGAGAACCGCGCGGCCTTCTACGAAGAGACTGGCGCACTACGCGACATGGTGGCTAACCACCTGTTGCAGCTGTTGACGCTGACCGCGATGGAACCGCCGGTGGCATTCGATGCCGACTCCGTGCGCGAGTTGAAGGTGCAGGTACTCCGCGCCATTCGTCCCATGACCGTAGATGAAGTGGCGAAGCACACCATCCGAGGACAGTACGGGCCAGGAAAGATCAACGGTGTCGATGTTCCCGGTTATCGCCAGGAACCAGGCGTCAATCCCGATTCCCGCACCGAAACCTACGTTGCTGTCGAGTTCCACGTGGACAACTGGCGGTGGGCAGGAGTTCCCTTCTACGTCCGCGCGGGCAAGCGCCTGGCGAACCAGCTGACCGAGATTGCAGTTCACTTCAAGCGCACGCCGCAGGCGCTGTTCGCCAGAAACCCCGATGACGTCCATCACAACGTCATCTCCATGCGCATCCAGCCGAACGAGGGTATTTCGCTGAACTTCGGCGCCAAAACCCCGGGACCACAGATGCGCGCCAGCCGCGTCAATATGGACTTCTCGTACCGCGACGCCTTCGGCACCGCAACACCAGTCGCATACGAGACGCTTCTGCTCGACGCAATGCGGGGTGATGCGACGCTGTTCACGCGGCGCGACGAGGTCGAGGCGGAGTGGCGAATTATCACTCCCATCGAAGAAGCCTGGTCGCAACTTCCTGTGCCGGACTTCCCGAACTATGCGGCCGGAACCGAAGGGCCCAGCAACGCCGACTCAATGATCCAGTACGACCGGAAGCGCTGGCGCTCCCTGAAACCGGAAAAAGACTCGGATCTGTGATGCCTGACTCCAAACCAGAGCAACGTGTCTCCCTTGTGTTGTCAGACATCGACGGTACGCTGCTCGACAACGGCAAGAAGCTAACGCCAGGAGCGCCTGCGGCCGTGCAGCGCCTGTATCGGGCGGGAATACGCTTTACGCTCGCCAGCGCAAGGCCACCGCGATTGACTCACGAGTTGGTTCGTGTGCTTGAGGTCCGCGAACCTCTTGCCTGCTTCAATGGCGCGCTCATCGTCGGTCCGGACGAACGCGTGCTTCACGAGTTACCAATCAAACCGTCGGACGCACAAACGGTTGCTGACCGCATCGTCGAGGACGGGTTCGACTTGTGGGTGTGGACCGACAAGGACTGGTACGTCAGCGATCCGATCGGTCCGCACGTCGAGCATCACGAGAGTCTCATGGGCTCAAAAGCGACTCCGCTGGCAACTCGCGATATGTCGCAGTTTAACGTCCTCAAACTCGTCGGAGTCAGCGACCACTATGACGCATTGGCTGAAGCCGAAAAGCAAATGGGGGCGCTTCCGCACTCGACGGTTTCCGCAACCCGCTCCAGCCCGTATTATCTTGACGTGACTGACGCCAGGGCGAACAAAGGAGCGGTAGTGCTCACGCTGTCCGAAATGCTGCACATACCAACAAGCCAGATCGCAACCATCGGCGACATGAGTACCGACGCTCTCATGTTCCGGAAGAGCGGCCTGAGCATCGCTATGGGAAACGCATTCGATGACGTCAAAGCCCAGGCCAAATACGTGACGAAGAGCAACGAAGAAGACGGCTTCGCCTACGCCATGGACCACTTCGTGCTCGGACTCGCGCAAAAGCAAGCGGCTGCCGACTAAGCGATGGTCATCCTCCTCATGGGAGTGACTGGTTCCGGCAAGACTACGGTCGGCCACGCGCTGGCAGAATCGCTTAACTGGGAATTCGCTGACGCCGACGACTTTCATTCCCCTGCAAACGTAGCCAAGATGAGGACGGGAATTCCGCTGGACGATAACGACAGGGCTCCTTGGCTGGCCAGTCTGCGTCACGCGATTGCTGGATGGCTGCGGGACGGCACAGATGTCGTGCTGGCGTGTTCGGCGCTGAAGCAGGTGTATCGTGAGGAGCTGATGGTAAGTCCGGAAGTCAGGCTGGTTTATCTGCGGGGCAGCCGTGAGCTAATCGCCGACCGGCTCTCGCAGCGTCATGGTCACTACATGGATCCAAATCTATTGGACAGCCAGCTCGGGACGCTGGAGGAGCCTCGATGCGCGATCACGGAGGACGTTGCGGCAGACGTTCCGGAAATCGTCAGAAGGATCCGAGAAGCCTTGGGGCCCTAGTAACTCTTCGGCTGCTCCCGTCCGCCATGGCTCTTAAAATTGAAGGCATTAGAGGCGAAAGGCGAACGTGTTCCGCAAGAGATCGATGGGTAACGGGTTCAATTCACATAACTTAGCTGGGCGGCCTAGCAACTGGGTCGACAAGGCCTCGGGCCGTCACGGTTCATCTGACCTGGGTGAAGCTGGACCGCCTAGTAATCAGTGCGCTGCACTTCGAGGTACCGGGAACGATTGCTGAGGTGAAAGGCTCATACGGATTCACCTGCCAGAAACTCGATATCATCAGGGACGTGCGTTTGCAGGCCCACCTTTCCGAGACCATGTCGGGAGCGAAGCCGGTGCTGCTGAAGCCGGTTGACCCGATCCTTGCCAGACACCACGCGGGCACCTACCTGCCGGTTAATGTGACTTGAGACAAGGACCATCCGCAGATCAAGCTCGACCTGACGAACGTCTTTTGACGGACCATATCTGGCGCCGGGACACAAAATCGATCAGTGGTCAGCCGCGATGTCCTGGGAGCGGCCTTTCCACTCGCCGCCACGACCTGACCAGAACTTGATTGCCGAGTGAACGGTGGCAATCATGTAGAAGCAGGCACTGAAAGGCAAAGTCAGAGCCCACGCAGGATTCAGTCCGTAGAAACGCACCATAGGAAAGAAGGCTGCCGTCATCAGCAGCCAGCTTGCCACACCAGCGAGCGCAAGGTTCGGATCGCCACCCGCCAACAGGGCCAGCGGAAGTAGGTAGGTAATCATCAAGCCAAGCAGAGCGCCCAGGAGTAGCCAAACCGAATGGCGAAGCTGATTAAACGCGGTGCGGGCGATCATCCGCTCGAGCTCGGCAGAAGTGCCGTAGGATCGCGTGCTGGAGGCGTCCGGAGTCAGGCCGAGCCAAACTTTGCCGCCGGACTGCTTGACCGCCTGCGCCAGCGCGCAGTCGTCGATGATCTCGCTGCGGATGGCGGGTATGCCCCCTGCTCGCGCGAGGGCTTCCGGGCGAACCAACATGCAGCCGCCCGCGGCTCCGGCTGTCGTGCGGCGGGGGTCGCGAATCCATGCCGGGGGATACAGTAGGAAGAAAAAGAACACGAAGGGCGGAATGAGGAAACGCTCAGCTAAGCTCTCGCAGTGCAGCCTGACCATGAACGACGTGAGGTCGTAGCGCCCCGCTTCGGCAATGGCTACGAGGTTTGCGATGTTGGCGGGGGAATGATCAATGTCGGCATCGGTCAGCAGCAGGAACTGTGGATTCAACTGCATGGCGCGCTGGATGCCCTGTTCTACGGCCCAGAGTTTGCCCGTCCAACCCTCGGGCAATGGCGTGCCGTCAATTACCTCCAGCGCCACCGGACGCCCGTAACGCCGGGCAGCTTCACGCGCGACGCCGGCTGTGCCGTCGGAGCTGTGATCGTCAACGACGAAGATATGGAGGGGACAGGTTTGTTCCAGCAGAGATTGAATCGCGGAGCCGATTACTTCTGCCTCCTCACGAGCAGGAATGACGGCAGCGATTGTGGGACTAGGCGAGAGCGGTGGTTGGGAGGCATTGTGGATGGTCAAGCGCCAGAATCCGCCGTGAGCGGCGAGGAGGTAGATCCAGATGGCGAGGCAGATCAACCCGCCGATAAGAGCGAAGAGATGCACGGCAGTTAGTTTAACCGGGCGAGGATGCAGCGGGGTTGCGGAAGAAATGCCGCAGTCGCTCAATGACCGGGTATTAGCAGTCCCTCAGGGGGCTATAAAGCCCACAATTTGTTTGAACACTTTAAGGCATGACGAAAGTCATGCCCTGACGCGAATCAGTCGCGAAGACCGGGTTCCTTGCAGGCCGTGGAGTCGTGCGCTGACGGATACCGTGAAATCCGTGTTCCAGTGCGGCGGCAACCTGCTACACTCACCCGCGGCTCCCTATGACAACACCTACAATTCCACTTCGCACCGGACTCTTCGACGACCCTGAGGGCCGGTTCATACATGACGTGATACTCGATTCGTGCAAGAAGCATGGAGAGAAGCTCGCCATCGTGGACACCTCGTGCACGCCTCCACAACGAATCAGCTATGCCGAGTATGGAGACCTGGTGGAACGCACGGCCCGGGGATTG
>Ga0210406_10008156_pt1 | contig 10513 bp, 11 predicted proteins | sample IncBWC30MmetaG_FD_155454 | JGI IMG/M metagenome (GOLD analysis project Ga0210406, IMG submission 155454) | Forest soil microbial communities from Barre Woods Harvard Forest LTER site, Petersham, Massachusetts, United States - Inc-BW-C-30-M | ecosystem: Environmental > Terrestrial > Soil >... | reverse complement strand
GCGCCAGCGGCGGACGCGACCGTTCGCACCCGGTATCGCTATCCGGCGCGCGACGTCACACGCATGGTTCTTCGGATTGGCTCCGACCATCCACCCACTGTCCCAAGTCGACCCCGCACGGCACATCAAAGCCTGCCGGGCGTTTAGGCGACGTTAAGCTTCCGGAAAAACTCCCCATCCGAAAGCGGACGAACAAGTCTCGACTACAGGCCTCAAGATCAACACGAAATCGTGTCCTGATTGTGGGAGGAGGACCTGCTTTTCGCAACGCCATAGTGGAGCGGGGCATAGGTATCAAAGGCATAGGTATCAAAATACCATAGCTAACCACATGGTTTTGGACTTCGTTAACCTTGCTTGAATTGGGGGACGTCAACTTGCACGATAGATGCGACGGCGGGACGCCGAAGGTATCCACATGACAGCATCAGAAACGGGGAGCGCGGTACTGCCGCCGGGCCGCCTTCTCGAAGGCGGGCACGCGGTTTCCGTTATGGTGGCGACTGCGATCGTCGTCGCCGACATGATCGGGGTTGGCGTCTTCACCAGCCTCGGCTTCCAGGTCAAGGACATGCCGTCCGGCTTCTCGATCCTGCTGCTCTGGATCGTCGGCGGCCTTGTCGCGCTGTGCGGAGTGTTCTCCTACAGCGAACTCGGCGCCATGTTTCCGCGCTCGAGCGGGGAGTACAACTTCCTGAGCCGGGCCTATCACCCTGCCTTCGGCTTTCTCGCCGGCTGGGTGTCCGCGACGGTCGGTTTCGCGGCGCCAGTTGCGCTCGCCGCGATGGCATTCGCCGAATACGCCAAGTCGGTGGTGCCCGGCGTATCGCCGATGGCGCTTGGGGTCGGGGCGGTCTGGATCATCTCGCTGATCCAGCTGACCGGGATCAAGCATTCCTCGACCTTCCAGCTGGTCTCGACCGTGCTCAAGGTCGTCCTGATCGTCGCTTTCCTGGCGGCAGGATTTTTCATCGGCACGCCGCAAGCCGTATCCTTTGCGCCGACGGCTGCTGCCTTCGGCCAGATCATGAGCGCGCCGTTCGCGATCAGCCTGGTGTTCGTGATGTACTCGTTCTCGGGCTGGAATGCGGCGACCTACATCATCGGCGAGATGGACAGCCCGCACCAGAACCTGCCGCGCGCGCTGCTCACGGGCACGCTGATCGTCACCGTGCTCTATGTGGCGCTGAACGCCGTGTTCCTGCATACCGCGCCGATCGACAAGCTCGCCGGCCAGCTCGACGTCGCCACAATCTCCGGCCGTTACATCTTCGGTGATGTCGGCGGCCGCATCGTTGCGGCGATGATCTGCATCGGGCTGATCTCCTCGATCTCGGCGATGATGTGGATCGGCCCGCGCGTGATGATGACGATGGGGGAGGATATCCCGGCGATCTCCTTCTTTGCCCGAAAATCGGGCAATGGTGCCCCGGCCTATGCCATCCTGTTTCAGCTTGCGGCGGCGACCGTGATGATGCTGACCCGCTCGTTCGAGGCGGTGCTGGACTTCATCCAGTTCTCGCTGCTGTTCTGCTCCTTCTTCACTGTGCTCGGCGTCATCAAGCTCAGGATCACCAATCCGGAATTGCCGCGGCCCTATCGGGCCTGGGGATACCCGATCACGCCGCTGGTTTTCCTCTTCGTGACCGGCTTCATGATGTACTATCTGTTGACGGAACGTCCGCTGCAGGCGTTCCTCGGTATGTTGATCATGATTTCCGGTCTTTTGATTTACGCTGTCTTCCACAAGCGCGCCGATATGAGCGCCACAACTTCAGACTAGGGCCGCCAGCACAATGCTCCGCTCAATCAAAATGGCGGCTGCGGCCGCGGGCCTCATCCTCGCCGTGACCTCGGCCACGCGCGCCGCCGATACCGTGACCGTCGACGATACCGCGCGCTTCCTCGCGGGGCTTCAGCCGTCGGAGGGCTCGCCGCTGACGCCGCTGACCAAGGATCCCTCCTGGCAGCACTACGCCAAATTCTTCGACAACGCGTTCGCCCAGCTCGAGCAGCGCCAGCTTTCCAAGGTGCAGGCATGGGCCGACACCAATCTCGCGGCTCCGAAGCCGACCATGTTCTACTTCTTCTCGGGGCCGGACTTCCTCTACGCCAATGCCTTCTATTCGAAAGCCAACACCTATGTGATGGCGGCGCTGGAGCCGTCGGGGTCGGTGCCCGATCTGCTGAAGATGCCGCGCGGCAGTGTCGATGCGGCGCTCGGCAATATCGAGCATTCGCTCAGCACCGTCATGAGCTTCAGCTTCTTCATCACCAAGCACATGAAGACGGATTTGCATGCCGGCCAGGTCTCCGGTGCGCTGCCGCTGTTGTTCGTGTTCATGGAGCGCTCGGGCAAGACCATCCGCGACGTCACGCCGGTTGTGCTGGATGACGACGGCAAGGTGCTGACCGGCGGCGAAAGCGCCGGGAAGCCGAATGCACCGCGCGGGGTACGCATCCTGTTTGCGGGTAAGGACGGCGCCGAGAAGACGCTGTATTACTTCTCGACCGATCTCTCCAACACCGGCGTCAAGTCGAGCGGCTTCCTGAAATTCTGCGCGACGCTGGCGCCCGGCAACAGCCTGATCAAGAGCGCGTCCTATCTCTTGCACTCCGGCAGCTTCACGACCGCGCGCGACTTCCTGCTCAACAACAGCGCCACCATCATCCAGGACGATTCCGGCATTCCGCTCGGCGACTACAATTCGAAGAAGTGGCACTTCTTCCCGTTCGGCCATTATGCCGGCCCGATCAGCGAGTTCCCCGGCCGGTATCAGCAGTCCTATGCCGAGCTGTTCCGCCGAGCGCAGCCGATGGATTTCGGCATCGGCTATCGCTGGCGGACCTATGACTCGAACCTGCTGCTTTCGGTCAAGCTCGGCCCCGACGAAGCGCCGCCCGCCGAGGCGACGGCGTCAACGGACACACCGCCGCCGCCACCGAAGCCGCACGCCAAGAAGCCCAAGCCGCCGGTCGCCGAGCATCACAACGGCTTCTTCTGGTTTCGCTAACTCGTTCAGGCAACTCACCAGCGCACGTTTTGGCTCGGTTCGATGAACCCGGCCGAGTGCGCCGGTGGCGAAGGCCGGTCTTCGAAATAGCTGAAGGCGGTAATGATGAGGATCACGAGCGCCGCGATCGCCAGCAGATCGATCTGCCGGGGGTCGTGACCGTGGTGGCTGATTTTCCAGCGCATTGTTGTTTCCTCCCGCGAGGGGCATCGCAACAATGCGAGGGATATGGCTGAGGTTCCCGCGTCCCAGCAATGCCCGATCCGCTTGAAAACGGCGCAGCATCCGTCTTCAAGGAGGCGCGTTGACGCCGCGCCAGCGGCCATAACGCCAGGGCAGGTACCAGCGCGCACCGCCAGGTAACGCTGATGGCACGAGATCGATCCCGCTGGTGCCGAAGGGATGGCAGCGCAGTAGCCGCGCCAAGGTCATCCAGCCGCCGGCCCATAATCCGTAGCGATCGATCGCCTCGTCGCCATAGACCGAGCAGGTCGGCAGATGACGGCAGTTGTAGCCGACCAGCGGCGAGAGCGTGTGGCGATAGACCCAGATCAAGGCTCGGCCGGCCAGGCGCGGCAGACGCAGTAGCCGGCGGATTACCGTGGAACCTTCCGGTTCCCGATGTTCCCTTGAATTCGGCTCTGAATATTTCATGGCCACGCTGTTGAAATCCTGCGCGCCCGATGCGCTGTTCCCAGGCAGGGAACCCGACGGATCAGGCAATTGCGCCACACTGTTCCCATTTTGCACGAGCTTCTGGTAGCAGCGCAGCAAGTCGCTCTGGACGATGCGTATTCCCCCGGATAACATTTTATGACGCTACGATGATAGAGTCGTATGGCGTTTGAGTTGGGGCTTGCCACTACCCGCTTGGGGGCTTGGGGAAGGAACCAGTTTGAAACTCTTGAAGTCGCCTGATCTCCGCGGCTGGGCGCTGTGTTGCGCCGCCGCATTGTGTCTCGCCTTGCCGGGTGCGGCTGCGCCGCTCGGCAATTCGGCGCGGGCCGGCAGTAGCCTTGAAGAGCGCAAGCTGCCGATGAAATTCAGCTGGATCGCCTGTGAGCCCAACTGCCGCGGCTGGGTCAGCGCGGTCGGCGTCGTCACCGCGGACAGCCCGAGGGATTTCGACGAGCTCGCCTCTGGCCGCGACCTGCACGGCGCGACCATCGTGCTGGATTCCAGCGGCGGCTCGGTCAACGACTCCATCGCGCTCGGCCGTCATTTCCGCGAATTGGGCATGCTGACCACGGTCGGCACTAGCGTGCTCTCGCATGATACGCGGGGAGACCACGGTAACATCGTGCCGGACGCCTATTGCGAGTCGATGTGCGCGTTCCTGCTGCTCTCGGGCAAGGCGCGCTACGTACCGCAGGAGGCGCATGTCCGCGTCCACCAGATCTGGATGGGCGACCGTGCCGACGACGCCAAGGGTTCGAGCTACAGCGCGCAGGATCTGATGATCGTGGAACGCGATGTCGGCCGGCTCGCCAAATACACCTTCGACATGGGCGGGGCAGGCGATCTGTTGTCGCTGGCGCTGAGCGTGCCGCCCTGGGAAGAGCTGCATGAGTTGAACCCGACCGAGCTGCGCCAGACCAACCTCGTCACGACCGACAAGGTCGCGGACGTGCTGCCGCAAGCCGACGTCACGGTGCCAATGGCGCAACTGACACCGCGCGATCTCGGACCGAAATCCGTGCAGGATCGCTTTGTGAGCAACACCGGTGAGAGCGAGGCCTCCGCGGTGAAGCCGACCAAGACCGCCGAGGTCGTGGTCCCCACGGTGAATACAGCGCCGGCGAAATAAGTCCGGCGACTGTTACTGCGCTGCCGCGGGCTGCTTGGCCTTTGCCTCGATCTGTCCGATCGCGTCCACCACGGCGTCGAACGTCAGCATGGTCGAGGCGTGGCGCGCCTTGTAGTCGCGCACAGGCTCGAGCATGGCGATATCGGCCCATTTGTGGTCCTCCGGCGGAGGGCTGCCGTTCTCTTTCAGCATCTTGCGAACGGTCTCGCGTAACTCCCGGAGTTCGCTCGCGGTCGAGCCGATCACATGGCGCGCCATGATCGAGGAGGAGGCCTGGCCGAGCGCACAGGCCTTCACGTCATGGGCGAAGTCGGTGACCACGGGCCCGTCCATCTTGAGGTCGACCTTGACGGTAGAACCGCACAGTTTGGAATGGGCCGTGGCGCTGGCATCGGGATCGGTAAGCCGGCCCAGGCGTGGGATGTTCCCGGCCAATTCGATGATGCGCTTGTTGTAGATGTCGTTCAGCATATGATGGGGGTCCCGCCGGACGGCCTTGGCGGCCGGGTGTCACGGTCCTATATATGGGCGCACTCGGACGAAATACAGTCCGGTTCAATCCTCAGGCGTCCGGCGGCTGCATGTCCGCCCCGTCTGCCGGTGACACTCCGGTCCTCTTGGGACCGGTCGAACGGAGTAGACGATATGGATGGCGCCCTGATTAAACCCCTTCGTGCTGGCAAGCCCGCGGAGACCCGCCCGGCCGAGCTCGATCCTTCCGAATTTCTCGCGGCTGCCGTGCGCGCCGACCAGCCGCGCCCATCGCGTGCCGAGGCCGAAGCCGCCGTAGGAACGTTGCTCAGCTATATCGGCGAGAACCCGGACCGCGAGGGCCTGCTTGATACGCCGCGCCGCGTCGTCGAGGCCTTTGACGAACTCTACCAGGGCTACCACCAGTGCCCGGCCGAGGTGCTGGACCGTACCTTTGGCGAGACCGCCGGCTATGACGATTTCGTGCTGGTCCGCAATATCGAGTTCACCTCGCAATGCGAGCACCACATGATGCCGTTCTACGGCAAGGCGCATATCGCCTATACGCCGGTGGAGCGGGTGGTGGGGCTCTCCAAGCTGGCGCGGCTGACCGACATCTTCGCCCGCCGCCTGCAGACCCAGGAGCATCTGACCGCGCAGATCGCCGCCGCCATCGATGAAATCCTCAAACCCCGCGGCGTTGCGGTGTTGATCGAAGCGGAGCATACCTGCATGTCAGTGCGCGGCGTCGCCAAGCATGGTGCAACGACCTTCACCAGCCGCTACACCGGCATGTTCCGCGACAATCCGGCGGAGCAGTCGCGTTTCCTGTCCATGGTGCGAGGGACGCAGCGCTAAGAGCGCTCACCCTCGCTGTCAAAAGCGAGGGTTATCCCGTGTCCACTTCTCATAATCACGACCGCGAAGAGGGGCTCACCTTCAGTCCCAAATTCGACGCGTCCGGGCTTGTGACCTGCGTCGCCACCGATGCGGCCACCGGAGCGGTGCTGATGGTCGCGCACATGAACGACGAAGCGCTGCGCAAGACGGTTGCGACTGGCGAGGCCTGGTACTTCAGCCGCTCCCGCAATGCGTTGTGGCGAAAAGGTGAGACGTCGGGTCAAACCCAGCGCGTCGTCGAGATGCGCACCGATTGCGACCAGGACGCGGTCTGGATCCGCGTCGAGCAGGTCGGCGCCGCCTGCCACACCGGGCGGAAGTCCTGCTTCTATCGCAAGGTCGAGAGCGAGGGCGCCGGCGCGAAGCTCGTCTTTGTCGACGACGAGCGGCTGTTCGATCCGGGCACGATCTACAAGAAATGACGCCTTAACTCCCCATTAACCATAACCGCCGCACTGTGGCGTCAGGCGGGAGCGTTTTTCGGGAGAAAGAGCGCGCCAAGAGCCGGATGAGAGCTAGCCAGATGATCGTGTCCGGGGAGCGGGGCACTTAATGTCGGTCGACACGTCAAACGCCACGGCGCTCGCAGGTGTCGATCCCACGCGCGCGCGCGTGACCGGCGCGATCAAGCAGGCATCCACCAACACCGGCGCCAGCTTCCAGTACCTGCTCGCCGCCGCCAAGATGGAATCCGATTTCAATCCGACCGCCGGCGCCTCGACTTCCTCGGCGCACGGGCTCTACCAATTCATCGACCAGACCTGGCTTGCGACCGTCAAAGACGCGGGCAGCCAGTTCGGCTACGGCCAGTATGCCGACGCCATCACCAAGACCTCGTCCGGTGACTACACCGTCTCCGATCCCTCGTTGTATCGCTCGATCATGAAGCTGCGCGACGATCCGGTCGCGAGCTCGGCGATGGCCGGTGCGCTCACCCAGTCCAACAGCTTCCAGCTTACCGGCAAGATCGGGCGCCGTCCGACCGACGGCGAACTTTATATGGCGCATTTCCTGGGTGTCGGCGGCGCCGCCACGCTGATCAACAGCGCCGTGGACAATCCGCAGGCCTCGGCCGCCAAAATGTTTCCGAATGCCGCCGCCGCCAACCGTTCGATCTTCTACGACCGGCAGGGCAGTGCGCGCAGCGTCTCCGATGTCTATGCGGTCTTGAACGCACGCTATTCGGGTGCAGCCGATTCATCGGCCACACAGACCGCGCTTGCGATGTATGGCGCTTCGCCGGCGACGCAGGTTGCGAGCGCCGCACCGGCGGCCGCGTCCGGGCAGGCTGCGCCGACACTGGACAGCGCGAACTTCATTTCGCAGATCCCCGACGTGCGCAACGCCGCGGCCACCGCTTCTGCGTCGGACAGCGGCAACACTTCGTCGTCCACTGATCGGATCTTCCGCTCGCTGTTCCAGGTCGATGGCTCGCAGCCGGTCTCGAACACCGTGCATCAATTGTGGGGCAAATCTTCATCGCTGACGGCGGATGCGAGCAGCGGCGTATCATCGGCGGGCAACAGCAGCGCGCCGGCCCCGCTCGATCTCTTCAGCGATCGCAACGGCACCTATTCGAGCTAGGGCTGTTTCGGCAGAATCTTGCCTTGCTCGTAGAACAGTTTCGGACCGTCGGGTCCGAACCTAACCCCGAAATCGAAGGTCGAGGTGCCCTGGGTCTTCCGGTTCCTGGCCGGATCGGACAGGCTGAAATCCACGAGGCCTGCGATGCGGCACCTCGAAGCAGTGGGATCGCACGTCGTTTGGATCGACTCGGGCCGCACCCGGTAGGAGCGGATCGGCCAGCGTGCGACGTATTTTTCCTTGTCCTTGAGAACGTCGGCGCGGGATGTCGGCGCGCCATAATAGTCGACTTGGTCATCCAGCGTGCGCCGTGCATGATCGAGATATTCGGCCGCCGTTCCCTGCGAGCGGCTCATGTCTTCACGAACGTAGTCGAGGGCGAGCTGGTCTAGCGCAGGCTGAACTGCGGCAAGTTTCGGTCCGGTGGGAGCGGGTTCTGGCGGAGCAGGCGGTTGTGGCTGCGGTTGGATCGCCGCAACCGCATTGCCCGGGCCGGTCGTGAAATAGAACGAGCCATCGATCGGCGAGTTGGACATCCACGGAATTTGTTGGCCGCCGGTCGCCCGCATCACCTTGAGACCGACCTGGTTGAAAGCCTGCAACACCTCGACGCCGGGCTTGCGGATGACTTCGGCCAGCGCCTCCGTGAACGGACTGTCGCGGCCGTTGCCGTCCTGGGCGACGTTGCCGGGCTGCGTCGCAAAGGAGATCAGCGTGCCCTCCGCACCGTGGATCTGCGCCAATCCGCCATCCGCCGCGCGCAAACCCCTGCCGCCGAAGGGATTGTTTCGGCAGGCGTCGAGGACGACAATGTTGAGCTTGGTGCCCGAGCCTTCCATCTGGCGCAGCACGAGCGAGACGTTGAGCATCTGGAAGTCGACGTCTGCTTCCTTGGTCGGGTTTGCTGAGACGGGTACGAGATAGTTCTCGCCGCGTATCTGCAATCCGTGTCCGGAATAATAGAACAGGGCGACATCGGCGCCGGTGAGCTGGTTGCCGAAGTCCTGCACCGCGCGGTCGAAGCCTGCCTTGTCGAGATCGAGCTGGGCACGGTTGCCGACGAGGCTGAAGCCGGCGCCGCGCAACGTTTCCGCGATCAGCGCCGCATCATTTCCGGGGTTATTGAGCGGCGCGACGCTCTGATAGCGCGAGTTTCCGACCACGAGCGCAATGCGTTTGTCGGCCTTGCATTCGCCGGCGCAAATCATCGCCAGCAGTGCTGATAAGAATAATGTAAGACGCAAATCGTCCCCCACCGGCGATTGCTGATCTGCCTCCAGTCTAGCAGGGCGCCATGACGGCGGGTATTTCCGAGATCGCGCTGCCAAGAGCTGGGCGCCCCGCGCGGCGGCCCCGCAGCCTTAACAAAACGTCAATAAAACCAGTCGGTTATGGTGAACGCTTTGTTAAGCGTCGTGGTTTATTTTGTATTTCAGTGGCGACACCATGTCGTTTTTCGTTGCGTAAGCCGGCAGGAACATGATCGTTCGGCAGTTCATCAATTGGATTCGTACCGCACCCGCCGGTGAGCGGGCAGAGGCCACGCGATCGCTTGCGCGGGCCTGGCTCATATCAGATCTTTCCGAGGACGACCGCGCGGCCGCTGAGGGCGCGCTGTTGATGCTCCTGGATGATCCGTCTCCGCTGGTGCGGCAGGCGATGGCCGAGACCTTTGCCAGGAGCGCGGAGGCGCCGGCCGCGATCGTGCAGGCGCTCTCGCTCGATCAGCCTTCGGTCGCGCTTGCCGTCCTCGAACATTCGCCGCTTCTGATCGATGCCGATCTCGTCGACATCGTCGCGACCGGCAATAGCGAGACGCAATGCGCGATCGCGCGCCGCATCAACCTGCCGGCATCGGTCTGCGCCGCCATTGCGGAGGTGGGCTCGGGGGCGGCTGCGCTGGAATTGATCGAGAACGCCTATGCCGAGCTGCCGGCTTTCTCCTGGGACCGCATCGTCGAGCGCCACGGCCATCTCGCCGCCATCCGGGAATCGATGCTGGTGCTGGAAGACCTGCCCGCCGCGACGCGCGCGGCGCTGGTCGCCAAGCTATCGGAAACGCTGGCGCAGTTCGTGGTTGCCCGCAACTGGCTCAGTGCCGACCGAGCAGGGCGGATCACCAGCGAAGCGCGCGACCGTTCGACGCTGAACATCGCGGCGCATTCGCGCGGCGATGACATGCGCGGCCTGGTCGCGCATCTGCGCGCGACCTCGCAGCTCACCGCCGGCCTCATCCTGCGTGCGCTGCTCTCGGGCAATCTCGAACTGTTCGATGCTTCGCTGGCCGAGCTTGCCGACCTGCCGCAGTCGCGCGTCACGGCGTTGCTGCATGACCGCGGCACGACCGGCCTGCTGGCGCTGCTCAGGCGCGCCGGACTGCCGGAATCGACCTTTGCGGCGTTCCGTGTCGCGCTCGAAGCCTTCCATGAGAACGGCTTCGTCGATGACGCCGGCAGCGCCGCGCGCCTCCGGCGCCGCATGGTCGAGCGCGTGCTGACTCATTGCGAGACCGAGCGCGGCGCCACCGAGCCGCTACTCATCCTGCTCCGCCGCTTCGCGACGGAATCGGCGCGGGAAGAAGCGCGCCTGTTCTGTGATGAAGTGATCGTGGAAGATGCGATGACCCCGCTGCTTCGGGATCTGATCGCGGCGTAGTTTTTCGTCATTGCGAGCGAAGCAATCCAGACTATCTCTGCGGAGACAGTCTGGATTGCTTCGTCGCTGCGCTCCTCGCAAT
>Ga0210406_10008154_pt1 | contig 10516 bp, 8 predicted proteins | sample IncBWC30MmetaG_FD_155454 | JGI IMG/M metagenome (GOLD analysis project Ga0210406, IMG submission 155454) | Forest soil microbial communities from Barre Woods Harvard Forest LTER site, Petersham, Massachusetts, United States - Inc-BW-C-30-M | ecosystem: Environmental > Terrestrial > Soil >... | reverse complement strand
CGATAATCTGTATATCGCTGACGGAAACAACAGTAACATCCGCCGCGTCGACGCCGTCACGCATATCATAACGACGGTAGCCGGCAACGGAACGTTCGGCTACAGCGGTGACGGTGGCCCAGCCACAGCCGCGATGATCGGTTTTCCCAGCAACGTCAAAGTCGATTCCCAGGGCAATCTCTTCATTGCGGACTTCTTCATTGGCGTTGTCCGCCGCGTCGACCACGCCACCGGTATCATTACCACCTTTGCGGGAAACGGTTCCTTCCCGTTATCCGGAGACGGCGGCCCCGCGACGGCCGCAGGTATCGGCAGTGTCTGGGGTCTCGCCTTCGACGGCACGGGCAACCTTTTCTTGACCGATGATTTCAATCAGGCTATTCGCCGCATAGACGCGGTCACCGGAACCATATCCACCATCGCAGGCAATAACGGCTGCAATAGCTTTGGCATTGGCGGGCCGGCCTTGCAAGCCTCCTTCTGCGGCCCCGCCGACCTGTTCATTGATTCCGGGCAGAATCTCTTTTTTGCGGATTCCTTTACTCGCCGCATTTACGAGATCACTGGCTTCTCACCCATTTCCTCCATCATGGGGAGCTTCAGCGATTTCGGCCTGGTCAGCGTCGGAACCACCAGCCTTCCCGAGACCATCACCATCAACAACACCGGCTCCGCCACGCTCAACATTACAAACCTGGCGACCACGGGCAACTTTGGTGCCGCGCTCACCTGTAAACCTGCAAGCGTCGCTCCCATGCAGAGCTGCGGAGTTCAGGCCTTTTTCAACCCTGCGGCGCCAGGGCCCCAACTTGGCACTCTTTCTTTTTCGACCAACGATCCGGCTCACCCTGCCTATAATTTCAATCTCAGTGGGACGGGATTCACGGGCGCCACGCTGGGCATCTCGCCGTCCAGCCTTGCTTTCGGTAGCGCGATTACCTCGACAACGACCCCGGCGCAAACCGTCACCGTCAGCAACACGGGCGAAACCAGCGTCTCCATTTCCAGTATTGCGATCTCCGGTGCCAATTTCGCAAGTTTCGGGCAAACGAACAATTGCCCCATTTCTCCCGCGCTTCTCTTGCCGGGCAATAGTTGCCAGATCTTTGTCACCTTCACGCCGCTTGCCCTTGGGGCGAACAATGCGTCTTTGGTGATCACCGACTCGCAAGGAGTTTTGGTCAACGCACAGCAGAGAGTTTCACTGAGCGGAACCGGTACCGATGTGCCGGTGGTCGCGTCCACCACCTACAACATCAGGGGCAACCCCTTCACCAGCTTCAGCGGCTCGGCGGCGTGTCCGCCGGACTGCAACGTCTCCGGCTCCTTCAGTCTGCCGCAGCCATTGCCTCCCAATCTTTCGAACGCCACAATTACGCCTGCTTCCTTTAGCTTTACGGTGGGGACAACAAATCTCAATCAATCGAATGTGACCTCTGCAACCTTTACCAATGTTTCCACTGACGCCAGCGGTTCAATTACCAGTTGGGCCATCTCCCTTTCGAATGCGAACTTCTCCATCGTGACCGATAATGTGTCGGAGAACGTCGCTGACTCTTTCACGATTGTCGCGCCGCAGGGCAGCGCCTCGAACGCTAACTCTCCCGCGACCTGGCCGAAGACAGTGGTCACGCCACTGACTTTCACGGCGAGCAATACGCCGGTTTCAAACGTTGCCGTCGTCAACTGCCCCTCGGGCACCACGCCTTGCACGGACGCGAACGCACATTCCATGAAGCTGACGGTGCCGCAAGTGTCCAATTCCTTTACCTTAACCGTAACCTCTTATGAGGTGCCGCTAAGCCAAGCGAACGGCATCTGCGAGAACGGAAAGACGGAGTCGACGGATTTCGACTGCCGGTTCGTAACTTACTTCCCGATACAGGCGCTTCCCAATGGCAACGGGATCGTGCCGCAGTGCGTTCCCTATTCCAACGGCAACTGCGTCGTCTACCGCGTCGGCAACACCCCTTCCACGACCGCCTACCAGGGTCCGGTCATCGAGTACATCGCGTGGAACAATTCGACTTTTGTGCCCCCGCCCATCTATCAGGTGAATAACCCGCGCCTGTACGACGATCCCAGCGATCCGCCCTACGACGTGAATCATCAGTTCGTCTTCGACATCACGAATTACTACCAGCCGACGGGTGAGTTTGTGGGCGTGGACGCCGGCATCAGTGGGCAAACCCAGCACTTCAACGATTTCGTTGTCGCCTATCCCGGCGTAATCAACACTTCCTACAGTTACTCCTGGTTGCCCCCATTGAAGGGCAGTAAAGCAACACAGTTCGGCGTGGGGGCTTCCATTCCTGTGCGCTTCCAGGTTTTGCCAGACAAACCCGCGGGCGTTGCACTGCATTCACCCAACCACCTCGGCTACAGCGTCCTGCTGGATACGGGCAACACGGGTTGCACGGATTTCACGGGCGCGCACCAGCCCGTGCTAACTCTGCCGAGCACGCAAACCAGTTTCGTCTACGACCCCAAGCATCAGGAATATGAGTTGAAGCTGGTGGGAATCTACAAGCCTGGAAATTACAAATTGCTGGTGAACTCCAATCTTTTGCCTGAACAATGCGCCGCATTTCAGGTAACCGGTGGCAACTGAAGATTCCGGATCGCCGTCTGGGCACATAAAAGGGTGATTGCAGCCCTGTTGCGCGCAATTCTAATTCGAAGCGGCGAAGGACTCGCGAACCACGCCGGCCTCGCCACGTTCGCGCGCAAGATACTGGTCGTAAATCCAGCGGTAAGTTTTCTCCAGCCCGCTGCGGAGCGAAGTATCGGGCTCCCAGTGAAGCAGTTCCTGAATTCGTGTGTTATCGGAATTGCGCCCGTTCACACCCTTCGGCGCGCTTAGGTCATATTTGCGCTTCAGCTTGAGCCCCGCAATTTCTTCCACGATGTCCACCAGCTGGTTGACGGTCACCGCTTCGCTGGAGCCGAGATTGATCGGGTCGAGAATGTCGGAGTTCATGATGAGCTCGATTCCCTTCAGGCAGTCATCTATGTACATGAAACTCCGCGTTTGCGCGCCGCTGCCCCAGATCTCGATTTCGTGTTTGCCGCTGACCTTCGCTTCGATGACCTTCCTGCAGATCGCCGCGGGCGCCTTTTCCCGGCCGCCGTACCACGTGCCCCACGGCCCATAGACATTGTGAAACCGCGCGACCCGCGTTCGGAGCCCGTAATCTTCCCGGAAATGCCGGCACATGCGCTCGGAAAACAGTTTTTCCCAGCCGTAGCCGTCTTCCGCCATCGCGGGGTAGGCATCCTCTTCTTTCAGCGACGGCGCTTCGAACGACCTCTGTTTGTCGGCGTTGTAGACGCACGCCGACGACGCGTAAAAATAGCGCTCCACGCCGTGCTTCAACGCCGCCTGCAGCATGTGCGTATTAATCAGCACCGAGAGCATGCACAGCGCCTTGTTGCTCTCGATGAACCCCATTCCGCCCATGTTCGCGGCCAGGTTATAAATTTCGGCGGCGCCTTTCGCGGCGATTTCGCAGTTCTCCTTCAGGTTCAGGTCCAGCGCAAGGTTTTCCACGTCCTCAAATTTCTGGTACCACTCCTCCACTGGCTTGATGTCCACCGCGCGTATCTTTTCCTGGCCCCGCGCGCGCAACGCAGCCACCAGGCTCCCGCCGATGAACCCGCCCGCGCCCGTCACCAGGATTAAATTTCGTTTGCTCGTCATCACGCTCTCCTCTATCGTAAGTTCCGCTCGCGGGCCTGTCTACTCAAACTTCCGCCACCCACCGCCTTTCTTGACGCAGGTGCGGACCCTTTGGTTAAATATTTTCTATGCATGCTGGCCTCCTAAGAACATTGATGGGCTTGCGCCGCCCGGTTCATCGCTTTCACGCGCTCCTTCATTCCGAGATGGATCTCCCAACGTACCCGCCGAAAATCCGCAAGATGGTCAGGTGGAGTCCCGACCCTGTGCGCTTTGCGGCGATGGCTCTGGCGCTTGAGCGCGTGCGTAGCGACAATATTCCCGGCGCACTCGCGGAGATTGGTGTGCATCGGGGCTATTGCAGCAACTTCCTGCATGAGCAACTTCCTGAGCGTACGCTCTATCTTTTCGACACGTTTCGCGGATTTCCTGGCAGCACTGACTCGCGTTTTCGGGACACCAGCATTGACTTCGTGAAGGCCAGGTTCGATAACCTCGACAATGTGCAATTTCGAGTGGGGGTGTTCCCGGACACCGCGAAAGGGCTCGAGCAGGAGGCGTTCAGCTTTGTGCTTTTCGATGCCGACAAATACGATGTCGCCATGGCCAGTTTTGAGTTCTTCTATCCGCGACTTTCGGCCGGAGGATTTTACATTTTGCATGATTTCAACTCCGACGAGTCGGATGGGGATGTGCGCCGCGCCGTAGATAGTTTCCTGCGGGGAAAGCGTGAGCTTCTCACTGAAATCCCCGACCGTGGCGGCACAGCTTTGTTTCGTAAGCTCTAAGGTCATCGTTCACGCCACTAAAATTTCCGCAGCCCCAACTGCTCCAGCAGCACCAGCCACGCAAACTCAGATCCGTTCACCAAATATCTCCGCCATAATCGCCGCGGCTCGCTCACCAGCCGGAAGAACCACTCCATTCCATTCTCGCGCATCCACCGGGGAGCCTGCGCCACCCGCCCCGTATGAAAATCAAACGCCGCACCCACGCCCACCATCACCGGCACGCTCAGCGTTTCTCGATTGCTCGCCATCCACCGCTCCTGCTTCGGCGTACTCAGCCCTACCCACACCACATCCGCCCTCGACGCCTTAATCTTCTCGCACACTTCCCGCTCCTCCGCCTCCGTCAGCGCCCGGAACGGCGGGCAATACGTCCCCGCAATCTCCATCCCCGCGAACCTCCGCGCAAACCGCCTCGCCAACTCCTCCGCCACTCCCTCCGCGCCCCCATAGAAATAGTGCCGATACCCCTTCCTCGCCGTCTCCTCGCAAAACGCCTCCATCAACTCCGGCCCATACACGCGCCGCGCCAGCGCAAATCCCTGCCTCCGTCCCAACACCACCAGCGGGTACCCGTCCGGTACCACCAGCGACGCCCCGTTCAGTATCCTCCCGAACTCCGCATCGTGCAGCGCCTCCATCACCCCATGCATCCCCGTCACGGCAATGGTGTGACCGCCTTCCCGCCTCTCGATCCACTCCTCCATCCGCTGCACCACGTCGTCAATCTGCACCGCGTCCACCCGCACCCCCAGCACCCGAAACGACGCGGCTCGTCGTTCCTCTGGCGTCACTGTTTGGAGGCTAGGCGTTGCCATTCAAGCCTCCCGCGAAACGGGCGGATGCCGTTTTCGATAGGCCTTCAGCATCGAAACACCCGTCAACGCCCTTACAACCGGAATCTTTTCGCATCGATCAAGGATATCTCTTAGGAATACAAACTTACTCTCCCACGACGACTCTCGCGCCGCAGCCCGCTCAAATTGCGGTGACGCATAGCCCGTTGCGAGAAGTTCCACTTCTTTTGAGAGAAAAAGTCTGTCCATTTCAGCCGACGAAAATAATCTTGCAAGAGACAATTTCCTGTGAAGCGGGCGCACATAGGGCAAGAGGGGGATTTTACCGGCGAATACCCGGTTGCCAATCCGAGCCCCGTGATTCTCAAAGGGGAACCAGACCTGGGGCACAGAGATAACGATGATGCCTCCCGGTTTGCAGACCCGAATGATCTCGCGCACGGTTGATTCGAGGTCTGCAACGTGCTCGAGAACTTCAAAACAAGTGATGAATGAAAAGAACTCGCTCGGTAATTCCATCTCCGCTGACGACATCGACAAAACTTTGAAGTTTGGCCTATCGCTAACGTGCGCGCGAAACTCTTCCAACCGTGTTTCTTCCACATCAATGCCGACAACTTCTTCGAATCCTGGCGCGACAAATTCTGTAATGAATCCGTTCCCGCAACCCACATCCAAATACCGCTCCAACTGAGGACTGCACTGGACGGAACCGAGGGAACGCAGGGCAAAACCCGCCAGCTTCTGGGCCGTACGCTGCGCCTGCCGAGGCGCTGTCCCACCAAGTATCGGCGTGTTTTCAATTTGCGCGATTGCCATTTGGTTCTCCTCGGCGCTCGTCCGACAAACGGACTCGTTTCGCCTCGTGCATGAATCCACGATTACGCAAGACCTCTTTTGGAAGTCCAGGAGACCACTTAAGAGTAGTCAGGCAGTCAGTGAGGAACACCCGGTTTCTCCAGTTAATGAGCTCTTGCTTTACTGGAGACATCCCCAACTGCTGGACCACGGAGGAAAACCAACTGGCGGAAACACTCTCCGCGCGCCAGTTCGCCTTCGGGAAAATATTGATTTGCTCACCGGCTTTAATCGCAATTGGCGGAAACTTTTTCGAGAGATTGAGCAAGCGTCGGTACTGGCCGAGATTCGAGTGATGAAGGAATCCCGCGCCCCTTGGCTTCAGCACCCTCCCGATTTCACGTAAGTAGGCCTGGAGGGTATCTGCTTCCGCATGCACCAAGGAATCAAAACTGAACACGAAATCAACCGATGCGTCCGCTGCGATTGGAATGGTCCGCCCGTCGTTTTGAACGATCTGCACATGAGGGGAGTCGGCGAACCGGCTTTTGCACGATTCCACGCATTTAGGCGTTATGTCGACTCCTATCAAGCGTTCGCAATGTTGCCGAAGGAATTGGGTCCAACGGCCAAATCCGGGTGCGATCTCCAAAATCGTGGGAGCAGGAAGAAACATCTTGATGCGAGGGTAGATGACATATTGCCAAAGCTTCTCGGTTCCCCCCCAAGGCTCAGACCACTCGTCTCCCGCTCCGGACCAATCGTACTGCGAATTCCAAACACGCTTGTTTTCTTCAATCGTTGGCATAACACATCCGTCTCAGAATTGTCATTTTCCACTACCGCCGTGAAAATCATCAATCTTTGAATCCTCCCGGACAAAGAGAGCATCGGCCTGGAGGACACTTCTATCCCTAGGCGAGAGGAGTTGATCCAGATTGCCCTTGTACGAGAAACCTAATCCCTTCAATAGGTGATAGACATCATCAAATGAACCTTGGCCTTCATAAAGCGGCCGAAAGGATATCTCAGTCAGGATGTAATCAACGTTTCGCAGGAACGCACTGCCTCCACGAATGACCCTGTCCTCATATCCTTGGACGTCAATCTTGGCCAATACCTTGGGCGCAATGGCGATGTCCCGCACGAAATCATCAAGTTTTGCGACCTGCACGTCGATTGGCTCAAGTTCGGACGACCACGGAAACTCGGCCTTGTGCATGTCCGCCATAGGGAGCACAGACGATGCTTTCGAGAAATTACTGCGCCAGAACTTTATTTGTCCACGATTTTCTCCCAAAGGATTTTGAAATGCGCGATACCGCGTGTCACTCTTGAACCTGTTTCTAATCCTTTCGTAACACTCTGGAAGCGGCTCAAACGCATAAATCTGAGCAGTGGGAAGGATCGCCCGAATCGCTGACGAGAATTCTCCACTGTGAGCGCCAATGTCGACCACAGTCTTTATCCCGGCTTCCCGAATCCAGCGCTGATTGATTCTCAGAAATTCTCCGACGTGGACCCCCTTAAAGGCCGAGCGTAAAAGGTCAGGCAGTTGCCCCGGTCGTTCGGCAGCAGCCAGTCCATAATTCCAGGCCTTTCGCGCTAAATCGCGGAATCGTGAAGAATAATTCATCCAGTACCCCTTGATGAGTTACCAAAACAGCGGTCACAACCGACTAGAAATCCGTGATAGAGCAACATCAGGACTACATATTGCGGCACCAAGCAGGCACGCATATGAGGCAACCGGACGACCCTCGGCACGGTGAATAATTGACAGGCGATAGAGATACTCTCCTGTACCGGAGATGAACTCATTGAGGCGGGTCCATGCTGATCTTTCATTCCAAGCCGCTTCAAAATCCTTTAGTTCCGGCTGGGGTATACCTTGCTCACGGGCACGAGCACAGGCAACTGCGAAGGCGTAGCCGCGATCGCGTTCGACAGGGTTATTAAGGGAGTTTGATTCCCGACGGAGCCGATAGTGGTACAGTATCTCGGGAATGTTTGTAACTCTGCCGAAGTCGCACAAGCGCAGGCAGAAATCCAAATCTTCGCCGGACCGAGCAAGGTGATATCCGCCAACGCCTTCCCATGCATCCCGTCGCACGATTATCGTCGGGTGAAGCATTCCTGGTCGCTTTTGCAGGAGTCGATCTCGTATATCATCGTGCTTCGTCAAGGGAGGGAATCCATTGACGAAGTGGTTCCCCACCATGAAATCAATGCCGGTACCAAGCGTAACCACATCCGGGTGGTCGCGCAGAAATCTCATCTGTTTTTCCAGACGATGCGGGTCACAGACATCGTCGGCGTCCATTCGCGCTACATACTCGGTGCGGGAATTGCGGAACAGTTCGTTCAGTGTCGTTCCCAAACCCCGATTCTGGTGTACCGTCAACTTGATACGGGGGTCACGCAAAGAGCGAAGATACTCCGTCGATCCGTCGGTCGAGTCATCGTCGACAATCAGAAACTCGAAATCGCCATAGGTCTGTCCGAGGATGCTCTCCACGGCTGCCGGCAAGTACGGCATCGCGTTGTAAACGGGAAGTGTGACTGTCAATGTCATTTGGCGAACTCAGCCCCCGGCGTAATTCCGCTTCATGGCGTCTCTCCTGCAATACTGTGCTCCCGGGCCTCCGGCTTTCGGGACAACCCCAGGGGAAGGGCGAGAAGGGCTTGAAGCTTAAACCGTTGCTCCACAGTCGTTCCGAAAAACCACATTACGAGGCACACGACCGCGAGATTTGTGGCCACGGCTGCCACAAACCTGCCGAAACCTTCCCCAAACACATGAGTCAACGCCAATAATGCTGCAGTAGATCCCAACACGCACAAACTAGCGGGAAATAAGACGTTGCTCGCCCAGTTCCTGACAGAAATTGCAGCGTTCTTGCTTGCAAACCAGAGCCGTCCGCAGCCCGCGGCCACCGTTCCGCCAACGAGGGCCCAAAGAATCCAAGTGCCTGGCCTGCCAGAGCGTAGAAAGAAGTATCCCGCCGGCACACCGACACTATTCGTGATGAAAATCACAAGCGAAAATCCTGCCATCATGCCCGTCGCCACCAGCGACGAGGTATAGCCTACAGTGAGTTGATCAACAAGCAGCGCTATCAGCACTGGCATTAGGAAATCTGCTGTGCTCGGAGGAGGCGTGTGAAGCCAAAGCTTCAGGCAAAAGCTCATCTCGAAGAGAACCGGGGCAAGAATAATCCAGAGAATGGCGAACCCGTACGTGTTGGATTGGTCGGAGAGAAGGGCCATTCCGCGATAGTTGCCGGAGGCTTGGCGTTTCACGATGGAAGGAGTCGTCGAACTCATGAATCCCCAGGTAATGTTGCTGGCAAACCAATACACCTGAACAGCCAAGCCATAGGCGGCGTTGGCGATTGGTCCAAAAAACACGTTGAGCACCACCGCGGGACCCTGAACACGGACGAACGTGGACAGAACAAGTAACATGGTCCATCCGGAAAAATTGAATAACTCTCTGAGGCGCTGGCGTAGATGATCCGCAGTGAAGGGCAGAAACCGGCTTTCAGAGTAGCAGAAGTAACAGTACAGCGCCGGTCCGACCGCTATCGAAACCTGGAAAAAACAATAAATCGCCCCGTACCACAGAAGAGCATCGCCGGGCAGGAGCTTCAGGCAGAAGATGGAGACCATTAGTAAAATGCCGCTCAGAGTATTCAAAAGCGAAATGGAAGCAATCGCCTCATGGGCTATCAGTAGTGCCTGATATGGTGTCGCGAAGACAGTGCATACCATAGCAAAAACAACCATGCGATAGATCCAAGATGCAGCCGCAAGACGTCCGGCCGGAAGCTTGAGCAGGTGGTGGAGGACCCAGTCGGACGCCAAAATGGCGACCGCCCCTATCGCCAGACCTAGGACAAGGTGGACAATAAGACTCGTTTTGAACCATTTACTCGCTTCCTCTTTTCTTCCCTCACCTAAAGCGTAGGCGATATTCCTTTGCGCCCCGTTTTGGAGCGAAATGTTAACGAACGTCAGGAACGCTAAACATCCTCCAACTACGGAATAAATCCCATAATCCACTGCACCCAAGGTTCTCAGTGCGACAGGGATCGCAAACAGTCCGGTCACCGCGAGGACAAAGAGCTTCAGATATGTTGCAAGCGTGTTGGTGACAATGCGCCGGCCAGCGGTCATGAGGCCACCCTTTGGCTACGCGCCGCGGCCGCGGACAAACACAAGGCAGGAAACAACAGGTATAGGCTGAAAAGGCGCGGATCACGGATTACGTTTTCAGCAATCATCGCGGTCGAAACCGCCGCCATTGAAAAAAGAGCTGCATAGCGACAGACCCGTTCATCGAGATTTGCCGGAGCGTAACGCACAATCCGTCTCCAGAGGGAATAGACGGCGCCACCGAAGAGGGCCAATCCGGGCAGACCATAGCAAACCGCCGACCCAAGGTAGTCGCT
>Ga0210406_10008152_pt1 | contig 10518 bp, 9 predicted proteins | sample IncBWC30MmetaG_FD_155454 | JGI IMG/M metagenome (GOLD analysis project Ga0210406, IMG submission 155454) | Forest soil microbial communities from Barre Woods Harvard Forest LTER site, Petersham, Massachusetts, United States - Inc-BW-C-30-M | ecosystem: Environmental > Terrestrial > Soil >... | reverse complement strand
CATGGAACAAGTTTCGCGCGAAGTCTTGCCTGCTGGATTCGGTTACGCCTGGAGCGACATGTCGTACCAGGAAAAGAAGGCTGAAGGCGGTCAGGCAATGGTTTTCGGCATGTCTTTTCTGTTCGTCTTCCTGATCTTGGCCGCCCTGTACGAAAGTTGGTCGCTGCCATTCAGCGTACTTCTGTCGGTCCCCGTTGCAGTTCTCGGTGCCTATGGCGGACTGCTGCTACGCAAGTTCGACAACAACGTGTTTGCGCAAATCGGGCTGGTAATGCTGATTGGGCTCACGGCCAAGAATGCCATCCTGATCGTTGAGTTCGCAATCTTGGAGCACTCCAAAGGCAAGGAACTTGTGGAAGCGGCACTCGAAGGAGCGCGCTTGCGGTTAAGACCGATCTTGATGACTTCCTTTGCGTTCATCCTAGGATGCGTTCCTCTTTGGACGGCGAAAGGGGCAGGAGCGATCGGTCGGAAGGTCTTGGGAAGCTCCGTCATCACGGGCATGTTGGCTGCGAGCGTTCTTGGAATATTCCTCGTCCCTGTCTTGTTTGTGGTGGTCGAGCGAATCGCGAAGAAAAAGCCTCACGTGGCAGTAGCTCAGCCCGCAGTGCTCGAAGGAGAACACAGCTGATGCGAAGAATTTGCACAGCTGCTGTTCTGCCACTTCTCTTGGCTGGCTGCACCGTGGGTCCCAAGTATCAGCGTCCGCCACTTCAGCCTCCAAGCGACTTTTATGCAGAGCGGCAGATAAGTACAAGTTCGGAAGCGGATCTGGCTTGGTGGGACCTGTTCAAGGATCCCGTTCTTCAAAGTCTCATTCGGGAAGCGCTGAAGAACAACTACGACCTGCAAGTCGCCTTGGCCCGGGTGGAGCAAGAACGCGCGCTTGCGGGTGTGACTCGTTCCGAATATTTTCCTCAAGTAGGATACGGCGCAAGCATTTCCGGACAGCGGGCCCCCTTTCCCTTCGTCGCGAGCCATACATATTATTCCTATAACTTGAACACTATCTGGGAAATAGACCTGTTTGGGCGCATCCGCAGACTGAATGAAGCGCAACGTGCCGTGTATTTTGCAAGTGAGGAAGCCAAACGCGACGTTCGTCTTCTCGTGCTCGCAGAAGTTGCTCAAGGATACTTTCAATTGCGTGCGCTTGATGCCGATCTCGAAATTTCACGCCGAACAGTCAAGAGTTTCCAGGACACTCTGGACATCTTTCAACGCAAGTTTGAAGGTGGTGCTGCTTCGGGCCTAGAGGTCGCTCGGGCACGAGCGGCTTTAGCGAACGTCGCGGCCGCAATTCCAGACCTTAAGCGACAAATTGTTGCCCAGGAAGCGGCGTTGAACTTGCTCTTGGGGCGCAATCCTGGCGCGATTGACCGAGGCGCTGCTTTGGCGGATCAATTCGATCCGCCTGACGTGCCTACCGGTTTGCCTTCACAGTTGTTGGAGCGCCGACCCGATGTCCGCCAGGCCGAGGAAGCTCTGATGGCTGCAAACGCTAACGTCGGCGTCGCGAAAGCCAATTTTTTCCCGACGATTTCCTTAACAGGGCTGCTTGGTGGAGTAAGCCCCCAACTGTCCGAACTCACTGCCGGTGGCAAAGCGTGGAGCCTTGCCGGCAATTTGGCCGGTCCTCTATTTACCGCCGGCCGCTTGAAGAACGAATATCGGGCAGCTCTGGCGCAACGCGATCAAGCACGGATCGCGTTTGAAAAAACAGTTACGCAGGCGTTTGGAGAAGTTTCGTCGTCGCTCTCGGCCCACCAAGAGTTGGCCAAGGCGTACGAAAACGAGCTTATCTCCATCGGCGCTTATCGGGAGTCGGTCCAGCTGTCTAGCGTTCGGTATGACAGCGGGCTCGCTAGCTATCTCGAAATCATCGACGCTGAGCTCGAAATGTATCCCGCGGAACTATCCGCAATCATCTATGACCTCGGCCGTAAGGTGGCCCTCGTCAATTTGTATCGAGCGCTGGGAGGTAGCTGGAACCTGAACGATTCGCAGTGGATCAGCGCGACGTCCACGCCTGCGAAGTCACCTAGTCCTTAGAAGAGTCGACTGGCAAGCGGTGAAAGGAAGTTGTCGGATCCAAGAATCAGATTGCCCGACGATCTTGTGGAGGATCGCAATATCCCTGGATCGGTACTGCGTGTCGGCTCCTGGCATTCCTTCGTCGTAGAGAGGCTAAGCCCGATGTCCAAACAAGAACCGTCGCATGAAGAACAATCCTTGAAGCGTAGGAAATACGAAAAAGAGCTCAGGCGACTGCAGGGAGAACTCTGCAAATTGCAGGATTGGGTGAAGTATAAAGGACTGCGCGTCATGGTCGTCTTTGAGGGACGCGACGCCGCCGGCAAAGGCGGTACAATTCGCGCGATTACGGAACGCGTCAGTCCGCGCGTGTTCCGCTTGATTGCGTTACCAGCCCCGTCGGATCGCGAGAAAACTCAGATGTACATGCAGCGCTATATTCCGCACTTTCCCGCCGCTGGGGAGATCGTGATCTTCGACCGCAGTTGGTACAACCGTGCTGGCGTCGAACGTGTCATGGGATATTGCACCGAGGAGCAGTACCGGCAGTTCCTCAAACTTTGCCCCACTGTTGAAAAGTACATGGTGGATTCCGGGATTACCCTCATCAAATATTGGCTCGAAGTTGGAAAGAAGGAGCAACAGCGGCGTTTCGAGGCCCGCGTTAAAGACCCTCTTCGCCAATGGAAACTTAGTCCGATGGATTTGGAATCCTTCCGCCGCTGGTATGAATACTCGCGGGCCCGAGACAAAATGCTCGAGGCGACCGACTCCAAGCATGCGCCGTGGAACCTGGTTCGCTCAGATGACAAGCGCAAGGCACGTCTGAATTGCATCTCTCATTTTCTCAGCATGATTCCGTATAAGAAGGTCCCCCGGGAGAGAGTCAAATTGCCGAAACGCTCCGATAAGCATAGCTACGACGATCAAAAATCAATTAAGGGACACAAATTCATACGGGAAAGATATTAGGTCGATCGAATTCGTTCGAAATGTGCAGTCTGCTCTAGGCGCGTGAGTGAGTCAGCGACTACACCTATTAAATCACGTGAAGCTCGACCTGTTCGATCGATGAGTCCGGAAGAGGCACTATGCCGTTCCTTATGCTTACTACCGCTTCTGTTACGGAATTACGACCACGGTCTACTAGTGGGTAGATGCTCCCGACTACCTGCGTGAAGACACGAAGGTGCGTATAGGAACTAACTTATACGCAGCTCCCCGGCGGGTGGGGGAACTCATCTGGACCGGCATCAGCGATTCGTTCAATCCGAAATCGGCACAAAAAGTAATTGTGGGCTCTTCAAGCGGATCGTAAAAGGATTGATGAAGCAAAATATTCTGTAGCACTTTCGGATCCGCGAACCAGTCCTTAGGAGGGAGACTTGGACAGCTTGTCAAATCCAGGTACCGATTCCGATGTTTCCAAGATTGCTGCACTATGGAAAGCGTGGAATGCTGCTCTGAAAGGCAATGATGCTAGCGGCCTTCTGGCTTTAATGACTGACGACGTCGTTTTCGTTCATGGGAACGGTCAATGCGTGTGTGGCAAAAAAGAGTTTCAGGCGCACATCCTCAAAAGTTTTGGACGATTTGACTTTGATCGGAGATATTCACCTGCCGAAATGGTTGTTGTTGGCAAATGGGCGTTTCAAATCTGCGAAGTGGAAACTACGCTGACAGCAGTTCGCGGGGGAGTACAGGTTCATGCTACCTCAAGGACTATAGTCGTATTCATCCGGCAGCCGGATACCTCGTGGAAAGTGGCACGGGTAGTTGAATTGCGGGACTGAACGTTTGGGGAAGTCAGCTCTTTTCTGTGAAGGCCTAGGGGTTTCCCTAGTTGTCACGATTCTTCGGTACTGCTAATCGTGAGGAGCAGTTGATTTCACGAAAATGAGAGTAAATCGCGAGCATAGCTAAGTAGCAGAAATTGAATTGTGGAACACCCTGACTGACGCTCAAAAGAATGGCCTCAGTGGATCACAAGTTTCAGTAACCAATACTGATGGCCCTTGCGATAAATGAAAGAAACAAACTAATAAGAGATCTGGGCGCCGAATCACATTTTGACGTAGAGAGACACGGTGCGACCCAGCGAGACAGTTCGTCGGCGCTATGTTGACGCTACCATGATAGACATGTTCGACCAAGGAGTCGGGTATTCGGGGACGCCGTGCATAGGCGGAATTCTGCTCAAAAGAACAGTCATTTTTGCGACGGTGCTTCTTGTGATATTCGTAGAACTGAGCGTCAAAGCGAAACCAACAATTGCGGCCGAATCGGAAGCTCTTTCGCCGATATCAGCCAAGACGGTAACTAGTTCTAATAGCTCAGAACTGGGAAGATTGCCTGCGACGAACCCAGTTGAGCAGGAGCATGGACTCTCTCAGAAAGCCAACGATATCACCAGGGTCTTTGGATTGCCGATTTCCAATTCCATGATCGTTAGCTGGATCGTCGCGATAGGCCTGATCACTTTTGCTCAATTCGCTACTAAAAAAATGAAGCAACTACCAGATCGCGCTCAGAATTTCGTGGAGTGGCTGGTTGAGAGTCTTTACAAGTTCATCGAAGGAGTCATCGGCGCGCACTTGACCGAGCGCACGTTTTGGTTCTTTGCGACTATTTTCCTCTTCATTCTTTCTGCAAATTGGGTTGGTCTCATTCCTGGCGTGGGGTCGATCGGATGGGGGCATGAGACTGGTCATGGATTCAAGATCGACCAGCCATTGTTCCGCGGCGCCAATGCGGATGTCAATTTGACGCTCGCCATGGCGCTGGTGTTCTTCGCCTGCTGGATCGTGTGGGCCGTACAGGAAGTTGGTCCGTGGGGTGTTCTTAAGGAACTGTTTGGGCCCAAGGGCGAGACCACCGGCGTGTTGAAGCTGCTCATGGTGGTGGTGTTCTTCGCAGCTGGTTGTTTGGAAGTTATCTCCATCTTATTCCGTCCGGTATCTTTGAGTTTTCGTCTTTACGGGAACATTTTTGCTGGCGAGAACATGTTGGAAACCATGGCCAAGTTGAATCCACTCTTTGGCTGGTTGGTGCAGATTCCTTTTTACTTTCTGGAACTGTTGATGGGATTTGTGCAAGCGCTGGTCTTCATGCTGTTAACTGCGGTCTTTACCGTCCTGATTTGTCAACATGAGGGGAAAAGTACAGAAGTGGAAGCGTGAAATAAGGGATTGCAGCGGCTTGACCGTGTCGAAACTCGGGAGCTGGAGAGAAGGAGAAAAATAGATATATGAACGGAAACCTTCATGTCGGCCTAGCAGCGCTGGGCGCAGCCCTTGCTGTAGGTTTGATCGGTATGAGAGCTTCGGATGCGGTCGGACGCAATCCCAGTGCCTCTACGAAGATTCTGGTTCAGTCCATTCTGGCCATTGCATTCGCGGAAGCAATTGTCTTTTACACCCTCTTCCTAGTGAAATAGGGAGAAAAACCCCGGGCGTGATGCCATAGGCGGGCCACGTTCACCCATATGAGTGTGCGACTATGAACGCGCTTGTAATTCTGGCAGGGCTTCAAGGCAGCGGTCAGGTGGAAAAGATCGTGACGACTTTCGGTGTGGACGGTCCGCATCTGATTGCCCAGATCATAAGCTTCTGCATCGTTTGCGCCCTCCTCTATCGATTTGCTTATCGCCCAATTCTAAAAATGTTAGATGAGCGGCGTCGGCAAATCGCTCAAGGGCTTGCTAACACGGAAAAAATAAAAGCTGAGCTGGCCAAGACCGAATCCCTTCGGGAGGAATTATTGTTAAAAGCCAATGCCCAGGCTGCAAAGATCATCGAGGAGGCCCACGCCGCGGCCACCCGGGTCGAGGAACGCGAAACTCGGAAGGCCATCTCTGCTGCCGAACTAATCGTGGCCAATGCGCGCGAGGCTGCCGCCCAGGACTACAGTCGAATGCTCACTGAACTCAAGCGCGAAGTGGGCCGACTCGTTGTCCAAACCACCGCCGCAGTCACAGGCAAGATTCTCACCGCAGAGGATCAACGGCGCTTGGCCGAGGAAACCGTTAAACAATTGCCTGCATAACGGCAAACCGCGACTAAACGGGATGAAAACGAGTAAACAAATCGAGCGACAGGTAAGACAACTTTTCCGTCTGTGCTTCGTGAACGGATTGCTCGACGAAGGTCGCGTCCATCAGGTGGTTGATCGAGCGATCCAGGCGAGACGTCGGGGCTACACGGCGGTCCTGTCGGACTTTTGTCGGTTGGTAAGGCTGGACCGTGCAGCTCACACCGCTTCCGTCGAGACAGCCGTCCCCCTGCCCTCTGACTTACAAGCTGGAGTCCAAGCCCGTTTAAGACGCGTGTATGGCCCGGGGATCAACACGCAATTCGGGCTGGAGCCGGCGCTGATCGGTGGAATCCGGATCAAAGTGGGCAGCGATGTCTATGACGGGAGTGTGCAATCCGAGTTGGCTGCTTTGGAGAAAAATTTGTGAATCACCATCGCGAGTGGGCTGAAAAACGAAACCACTGCGCCGGGGCGCGGGTTGTGATCGTTGTGGTCAGCGCGCGGGGCTGGAGGGAAGATGGCTGACCTGTTGCGGGAAATCGAAGCCCAAATCGCGGGCGCAAGGCTTTCTACTGCAAAACAGAGCGTAGGAGTTATCCGTGAGATCGGCGACGGCGTTGCCAAGGTTGAAGGGCTTGGCGACGCGATGCTCAACGAGATGCTCGACTTTGGTCACGGCATCACGGGCTTGGCGCTTGATCTCGAAGAGACTGAAGTGGGAGCCATCATTCTGGGTGATTACACGCAACTTGAAGAGGGGAGCGAGGTTCGCGCTACGGGGAAGCTTTTGCAGGTTCCGGTTGGCAAGGGCCTTTTAGGACGCGTGGTGAATACGCTCGGCGAACCGCTGGATGGCAAAGGGCCCGTGAAGAGCGATGTCGCCTATCCGGTCGAGAAAATCGCTCCTGGAATCATCCGACGTCGTCCGGTCAGCCAGCCGGTGCAGACAGGGATAATGCCTATCGATGCGATGATTCCGATCGGCCGTGGCCAAAGAGAATTGATCATTGGCGACCGTTCGACGGGCAAGACGACCATTTGTATCGACACGGTCATCAACCAAGCTCGTCTCAATAGCGCGGCTGAATCCAGCGGCGACAAACAATACCGCTCCTTATTCTGCATTTACGTTGCGATTGGTCAAAAGCAATCCAACATAGCCCGGATCATTAGCGTTCTCGAAAAAGCCGGCGCAATGCCCTACACAATCATCGTTGCTTCCCCTGCTTCCGATTCGGCTGCCAACCAGTATCTGGCCCCATTCGCAGGGGCGGCAATGGGCGAATGGTTTATGGACAATGGGATGGACGCATTGATTATTTTTGACGACTTATCCAAGCACGCGGTGGCCTACCGGCAAGTCTCCCTGGTTCTGAAACGGCCGTCGGGGCGTGAAGCATATCCCGGCGACGTGTTTTACCTTCACAGCCGTTTACTCGAACGGGCAGCGCGCCTCGGGGAAAAATATGGCAACGGGTCGCTGACGGCCTTACCCATCATTGAAACCCAGGCCGGTGACGTTTCCGCTTATATCCCCACCAACGTTATATCGATCACGGATGGACAGATTTACCTGGAATCGGATTTGTTCTACCAAGGTGTCCGTCCGGCCATTTCCGTGGGCCTTTCGGTTTCAAGGGTCGGTTCCGCGGCACAACTCAAAGCCATGAAGCAGGTTGCCGGCAAGCTCAAGGGCGACCTAGCCCAGTTTCGGGAACTTGCGGCTTTCGCGCAGTTCGGATCCGAATTGGATTCTAAGACGCAAGCCCAAATCGATCGCGGAAAACGAGTCATGGAAATCTTCAAGCAGCCGCAGTACAGCCCCATTCCAGTTGAGATCCAGGTAGCCGTACTCTGGGTGGTTCAAAATGGGTACATGGATCCTGTCCCTGTTGAGCGCATTAAAGAATGCCAAGCCGCACTGGCAGAGTTCTTAACCACCCGCAAGGATGAGCTGCTCCAGAAGATCACCCGGGAGAAGGACCTCTCCCCCGGGTTGACTGCTGAGTTGAAGGCTACGGCAGAGCAGTTCAAAGAAACCTGGAGATGAACGCAACGTACCGTCGGAGTGAGTATCCGACTGCAGGTTCCGGCGTTCTGGATTTCATGGGAATGTGCAGTGCGAAGTATCAAACTTCTTGCCAATCAGCAGTCACTGCGAGACGCGAGTTTTTTTGCGGACTCACATGTTGCGTTGAGATGACAGGAATGGAGATGAAGAGCGCGTATCAGGCCCCGTAAGATATCTCGGTGCATTCGCGCTCCTATTCCCTATGAGCAACCAACGTGAATTGCGGCGGCGGATCCGGTCGATCCGAAGCACTGCGCAAATTACCAAGGCCATGCAAATGGTAGCTGCGTCAAAGATGCGCAGTGCGCAGCGGGCTGCCCTGGCCAGCCGGCCCTTCGTGCACCTATTGTACGCAATCCAACGGGAAGCCACGACACGATTGGGTGATTTCACCCATCCTTTGCTCGAAGTACGGGAAATCCGCAAACGTGCGGTCATACTGGTGGGCGCGGATAAGGGCTTGTGCGGAGCATTGAACAGCAACCTGTTTCGCGCGGCCGCTGAATTCGATCCGCGGTCGACGGTTTTTATCACAGCTGGGCGGAAAGCCGCACAGTTCATTGCCCAGACTCGTCGCCAGCTTGCCGCCGAGTTCGCCTACGGAGACTCGCCAACCTTTCCAGAAGCCAGAGCGATAGCTGGCTTTGCTCGCGACCTCTTTTTGAAAGGGGAAGTGGATCAGGTCCAAGTGGTCGCCACGCGTTTCGTCAACACGCTCACGCAGCATCCTGTCTCCATCGAGTTCCTTCCTGTCGGCGAAATCAAAGGATTGAAGATTCCGGGAATGGAATCTGAAGTCTACGTTGGGGGCGACCACACCGCGTCCTTGTTTGAGCCAAGTCCGGAATTCGTTATCGGCTATCTCCTCTCGCATTACCTCAATATATATATTTATCAAGTTCTGCTGAATGCGAAAGCCAGCGAACAAAGCGCGCGAATGGTCTCGATGAAAAATGCCACCGACAGTGCAGATCGCCTGATCAAGGACTTCACCCTGGAGTACAACAAGTTGCGTCAGGCCAGCATCACAACGGAACTTCTTGAAATTGCCGGCGGTAAGTCCGATTAGCCCAGACTCATTTTGCACAAATTGCTGTAAAAAGGTGTGACGATGGCCAAAGGTAAAATTGTTAGAGTGTCAGGTCCGGTTGTGGACATCGAATTTCCGGAAACGCTGCCCGCGATCTATAACGCGCTCACCGTTGAATACAAGGTTCAGAACCAGCCCATTAAAGTGATGCTCGAAGTGCAGCAGCACCTGGGCGACAAGCTGGTACGAGCGATCTCCATGTCTGGCACCGAAGGCTTCAAACGTGGGTACGAAGTAACGGATAGCGGCGGCCCCATCTCGATGCCTGTCGGCGAAGGTGTCATGGGTCGGGTATTGGACGTGACCGGAATGCCGGTGGATGAGCGGGGACCGGTAAAGGCAGAAAAGCACTATCCCATTCATCGTCCGCCGCCGCCACTCGTAGATCAATCGACTTCCCCCCAGGTACTCCCTACGGGCATCAAAGTCATCGACTTGATTTGCCCTTTCTTGAAAGGCGGCAAGGTGGGGGCCTTCGGCGGGGCCGGTGTTGGCAAGACGGTGGTAATCATGGAATTGATTAACAATATAGCGAAACTCCATGGCGGCGTGTCCGTCTTCGCTGGCGTTGGCGAGCGTACTCGCGAGGGGAACGATCTCTACCACGAAATGTCTGAAGCAGGCGTCATCAACCAGAACAACCTAAGCGAGTCAAAAATTGCCCTTGTTTATGGCCAGATGAACGAACCACCCGGCGCTCGCCTCCGTGTCGCACTGTCAGGCCTCGCCATTACCGAATATTTTCGCGACGAGAAGAACCAGGATGTGCTGCTCTTCATTGACAATATTTTCAGGTTTTCACAAGCCGGCGCCGAGGTATCCGCCTTGCTTGGCCGCACCGCGAGCGCCGTCGGGTACCAGCCAACTCTCGCCGCCGAAATGGGAGTTCTTCAGGAACGCATCACTTCCACCAAGAAAGGCTCGATCACTTCTTTTCAGGCAGTCTATGTTCCGGCCGACGACCTAACGGACCCGGCTCCGGCTACGACATTCGCACACTTGGACGCGACCATCGTGTTGGAACGGGCGATTGCTGAACTCGGTATCTACCCTGCGGTGGACCCCCTTGCATCGACTTCAAGAGCCCTCGCACCCGAAATTGTGGGCAAGGAGCATTACGACGTGGCGCGTGGAGTTCAGAAGGTACTTCAACGCTACAAAGACTTGCAGGACATCATCGCGATTCTCGGCATGGACGAGCTTTCACCAGAAGACAAGCTGACTGTGCTCAGAGCGCGAAAGATCCAGCGCTTCTTAAGCCAGCCGTTCAGTGTGGCACAGGTGTTTACCG
>Ga0210406_10008151_pt1 | contig 10519 bp, 12 predicted proteins | sample IncBWC30MmetaG_FD_155454 | JGI IMG/M metagenome (GOLD analysis project Ga0210406, IMG submission 155454) | Forest soil microbial communities from Barre Woods Harvard Forest LTER site, Petersham, Massachusetts, United States - Inc-BW-C-30-M | ecosystem: Environmental > Terrestrial > Soil >... | reverse complement strand
GTCAACGTCAATGTTCTGGTTCGCTAGAAATTCGCGGGCGTCATCCACGTTGTAAACGCGGGTTGGTTCAAGGTCGATTTGCTCAAATCCTGCGGCGGCGAGCTTGGTGCGATAGTCGTTCTCTTCTAACGATCCCGCTACGCAACCAACCCAAAGCAGAAGGCTCTTGCGAACCTCCGGCAGCATCTCGCCGCGAGTGACTACGTCCGACACAGCGAACCGCCCACCGGGCTTGAGCACGCGGAAGGCTTCTCGCAAAACTGCGTCCTTGTCTGCGGAAAGATTGATGACACAATTGGAAATGACAACGTCAACCGAGTTGTCGGGCAGCGGTATCTGTTCAATCTCGCCCTTCAAGAACTCCACGTTCGCGATGCCTGACTTTCGCTTGTTCTCTTCCGCTAGCGCGAGCATCTCGTCTGTCATGTCCAGCCCGTAGGCTTTTCCTGTCGGTCCAACTCGTTTGGCGGAAAGCAGCACGTCTATCCCGCCACCCGAGCCGAGGTCCAGCACTGTCTCGCCCGGATTGAGATTCGCTAGGGCCGTCGGATTTCCGCAGCCCAACGACGCGAGTAAAGCTTCCTCTGGAATCTGACCTGCTTGGAGCGCATCGTAGAGATTTGAGGTGATCGGATCGCAACCTCCACTACCGTTCACTGGACTGGCTCCGCAGCAAGAACTTCCGCTGGACTTGACTCTTAGAGCGGCTTGGCCGTACTTTTCCTTGACGATTTCCTTGATGTCTGTGGTGCTCATGAGCCCTCCCTATTTGCAGATTCGAACGACTTGTTCAGGTTTGACGGCTTTGTTTCGAGTGCAGCACTCCGCGTACAAGAACTGAAGAAGCTCCTGCAGTGCATCCGTGTTGGCGGTGTATCGGAGGAACGTGCTTTCGCGCTGCACCCGGACCAAATCCTCGCCTTTGAGTTTTTCCAGGTGGTGGGACAGGGTGGAATTCGGAATCTCTAGTTCGTCCTGAATTTCGGTGACGACTAGACCGTCAGGATGAGCCGACAGTAGCAACTGCATGATCCGTAGGCGCGGTTCCGAACCCATAGCGGAAAGCATGTCGGCCAGCTTTGCAATTTTGTCAGGTGGTTTGGCAGCTTGGACGCTAGGCATATTTCTATACTTGCAGAAATATGGAGACAATGTCAAGGACCGCTTGCCTGCGTCGAGCAACATCGTCCAAACGCAATGCACTTCATCGTAGGTCCCTGGAGGACAGCGGTGAGAGGCGAACGGTGCGCGGATCAACACAGAAAACGATCAACACAGAAAACACTGACTCTGTAGCCAACTACAGGGTTTATGCCTGAGAGATGGAAGGATTGACGAGAAGAGAACGCCGTTCGCAACTAAATGGTGAAACCGCAGTGGATTCTGAACATACGCCCTGCTCCAGTAGGGTCTCACCGTTCCACGGCTGCCATCGACGATGATAGTGATGGCTTACCTAGAATTACCCCTGCGATTTTACCTTGGCTCGAGTTTGGCTTTCTGTTCAGGCAGCAGCGTCCGCAGTTCTTTGATGAACGAAATGAGCTTCTTGGGTTCGGTCTCACGTCGCCGACGCATCTCGATGTCCGTCTCACAACCTATACCCGTGGGCCACTGGCTTCGCCTAAGGTAGTTGAGAGGAGAAGTCAATTTCATTCAGTGTTTATGCGGGTATCTTGATGATGAAAATGTAATTGAAGTACAGGCACGGTACGGAGGTACTGTATCGCTCGCTCAACTTGCCCGAATCTACAGGATTTACGCGGCTTCGATCGGCGAAGTCACTGCACATCGGAAACTTTCCCGTTGAGAAATGTTACCTTCACGTCCTTGTAAACGTAAATCTGTTTGCTGCCCACGTTGAAGATTTTTTCTGGCTTTCCCAAGCTCGATTGCACTTGATCAGTGCTCATTCCTAGCTGGATGGTCGGTGGTTCAGCCTGCTGTGGTTCGGACTGCGCGGGTTCGGGCTGCGCGGGTTGCGGTTGCGATTCCTGCGGTTGCTGACCTCGATCGCCACTCTGGCCCGGTTGATCACCACTGCTGATCGAGAACACCTGCCCTATCGTGTCCTCCACTTCACCGGCGCTGGCTTTCTCCAGATAACCCTTGGCAAACTGGAATACGACTTCACCTTTCATCGACGTCGGGGGATTCACCTGGTTGCAGGAATCGCAAGCCACCACCGTGAACGAGATCTTCGCCTTATCGACGTTCACATCAATCTTCGTCGGATAGACTCTGTCTCCCTTCTGAAAATAACGGGAGACTGATTTCACCATCGCAGCGCACATTCCCGCGGAAGCGTGCAAACTGTTTTCCTGAAACTTCGCAGGACACAGAGCCAACGCTTTCCAGGGAACGCTTAACACTCCGCCCTTTTGCACCGACAGCAGAGTGCCCGGCTCTACGACGGCAACACCACCAGAGTCCGATCCCATCTTTGCTGGCTTGTACTGAGCGCTGAGTTGTTCCTGCAGGGTGACGGGCGCTTGCGCAAAAGCGATCCATGCCGGGAAGGTAGTCCCGATCACGACCGCAACCAGTTGAACCAGCCGGCGCCCGATCGATACTGCTGGCTGCGGCTTGCTGTCTGTCTTTCTGCGTGCGCGCCCACACCTGGCAACCATACCGGGCCTTTCTTACTGCACGTCTTCCACCTTGCCGTTCACAAAGGTGACCTTCAGGTCCTTGTAGACATAGAGTTGCTTCGCGCCGAGATTTACGATCTTTTCCGGTTTTCCGAGAGCAGCCTGCACTTGGTCGATAGTTTGGCCCTTTTCAATCGTCTGCGGCTCGGCCTGCTGCGCGGCCTGCTGCGCGCCCTGCTGGTCCTGGCCTGCTGGCTGGGCAGCCTGGCCTCCCTGATCCGGCTGCGCATCTTCGCTAATCGAGAGCAACTGGCCTATCGTATCCTCAACGTCCCCCGCGCTTGCTTTTGCCAGAGATCCCCGGGGAAATTGAAAGACCACCTGGGCCTTATTGTAAGTTGGCGGATCGGTTTTGTTGCAGGTGTCGCAAGCCACGATCGCGACTGAGACAATGTCCTTGTTTGGATTAACCTCGATTTTCGACGGATAGACCTTGTCCCCAACCTGAAACAGATGCGTAGTTTGCGTCTTCCCAAATCTCCCCATACCGAGACCGATCCCCTTGGTCAGGACGCTGTTCGGAGTGTGGACCGTTCCGCCTTCATATTTCGTCGCAAGAACGTTGCTCTCGGAATAGGCCACGCCCAGAATTCCTCCCTTCTGAACGGCAAGCAGTGTACCCGCTGTTATCACCGAAGGTCCGCCCGAGTCCGATCCCATCTTCACCAACTTGTACTGGGCGGCGAGTTGCTCCTGCAGAGAAACCGGTGCGCCTTGTGCGTCCGCGCGTGATAGCAAAAAGGAGCCCGCGCAAACGACGGCGACGACCGCCGGAATCACGCTCTTTGACTTCTGCCAATTCTGGGACTTCTGCCACTTCTGGGCCATGACTCAAATTTCTCCTCTCAAACTCCGCCCAGAGAAAGCGAATTTCGCTGGCGAAGGAATACATCTCTGGATTTCGAATACTACTCAAAGAACCGCAAGCGGAATCCACCCCGACGACCGGTGGCACTTTCAAGCCGCAGGGCTCGGACCAGCCGCCCGACTTATTGTGAGCTGCCTCCGGATGAAGCCGCCTCTTGCTTGACTTCCGACTCGGTCTGGTCGGCAGTTTTTTCCTGGTCCTCCAAGGTCTTGGCTGCGGTCTTGTCCGGTGGCGGCTCCGGAACATCGCCTGCGACCGTACTCGTGTCCGGGGCTTTCGGCAGACCGTCTTTCCCCTGCTTTTTCGCCAGTTCGCCCATGCCGCTCGTAAGCTGTTCTTGGAAGTGATTCTGCATCTCCTGCAGATCATCCACGGAAACCGCAACCAGTTTGCCCGGGGCACAGTCTGTCTTCTTGCTGGCGGAAACGCTGACGTTAACTTTATTGTCTGAATCCGGTTTGTCCGTCAGACGCGTAATTACATCGCCTGGAGTCAAGGCACACTCCCCGTCGGCAGACACCACGCTAAGATCGGCGGAAACAACGAATGTTCGCCGCGCTGGATCGAGCGCAGGTGGCACCTCGTTGCTGGCACCGGACGCGCCTCCTGGCGGCGCTTGAGAAGAGCCCGCATTGCCGGCCTGTGCCCTTTCCTCCGCGAGTTGGGCTTTGACTTCCTCGGCAATAGCTTGCTTCACCTCAGGACTAAGCGCGACCGTACCCGATGAGGGTGCAGAGGGCGCCGTACTGGCCTGGAGCTGGTCGGATGGTGGCGCATTGGCCTCCGCGTTCGCCTCTGCCTGCGCTTCATAGGAGGCGCGTAAGTTCGCGGCAATCAAGTAATCGGTGAGCCAGAATGCCGCGGAGGGATAGACGGGATAGGGCGCGAAATAGCCGCCATAATAGCCATACCACGGCGCTCCACCCCAGCCCCATCCGTAGTAAACCGGCGCCGGCCAGGGGTTATAAGCCCACCCGTAATAACCTGGGTGGTAGTAAAACCCGGGATAGTAACCGTAATAGGGATGTCCGCCCCAATAGTAGCCTCGATAAATTCCCGTTCGGTAGACCCCGTGGGAGTAATACGTCCGCGAATAATAATTGCGGCCTCCGCGAGTGACGTAGGAACGCTGCACATATCCGCCTCTCCGTCCCATGGTCACAACTCGCGCTCCGTTATGTTCCGCAACAATCGTGCGGCCCCCGTGGAGATTGTGCTGTATCTGCATGCCGTTTCGGTTAACCGAGCGGATCTGTCCATTCGGGCGGATGCTCGCCGTTCCCCCGCCCTTGAGAGAAACCTGTCGGCCCGGAGCGGGGCGACTAAGGTTCGAGCGGCCCCCAGCCACCGTTCCCCTTCCAGCGCTGACAGTCCCATGTCCGGCATTCGTGGTTCCATGTCCGGTGTTCGTGGTTCCGCGTCCGGTGTTCGTGGTTCCATGTCCGGTGTTCGTGGTTGCGTGCGCGGAGTTCGTGGTTGCGTGTGCGGCGGTCGTCGTTCCGTGTCCGGAGTTTGTGGTTCCGTGAGCGGTGGTCGTCCCATGTCCAGCCGCGCCGTTCGTGGGGCGCGTCATCGTATGCTGCGTATTCCCGCCGGAACGGCTGGGTGCCGAGGTATGGGCGGGAGCATTTGCGGGGCGCGCTGGAGCACTCGAATGCTGAGCGTTCGGAGCTGGCGTGTTCTTGTGTTGCGCGATCACGAAGGCGGGGATAAGCATGATGATCGTCAGCCCAACATAATTCCGCAGGGTAGTTCCATTTATAGATTTCACTCGGACTCCTAGATTCAAAAATCTCATTCGACTGCCGGCCAAGAATGCGAAGGTCAGTCACCAGGCAAGGTCATTCGTTTCTCTTTTCCGGGGCCGAAAAGAGAAGGCCGCAAAAGCCCACGGTCAGGCAAACGGCAGTTGCCGAGGTGGCATGTTGGGCGCAGCAACGTTACCAAAACCGGGCTGGAGGCGCAATCGTTTTCTAGTTCTTGCGTTTCCTCTTTTGCTTCCTTCGCAGTGTCAGCCCGGCTGCGATAATCTTAAGTTTCGGCCGGAGGACACTTGCGCTATCTTGATCGCTTTCAACCAATCGCTCTTTTGCTCATGAGGCTCGCCTTGGGCGCCATCATGGTGGCACATGGCTATTACAAGGTCTTTGGCGGCTTGCATCACCACGCACAGACGGTCGCCAGTCTGGGCCTGCCTGCGTGGCTGGGGTATGTCTCCGCATTCACAGAGTTTTTCGGCGGATTATTGATCTTGGTGGGATTCTTCACGCGCGCTGCGGCGTTCGCTGTTTTTATCAACCTCTCTGTTGCCATCTGGAAAGTACATTTGCACAATGGCCTGATGGGCAGCCCAGGTCGCCCGGGCTACGAATTCCCCCTCGCGGCCGCCGCCCTGGCTTTTGCATTGGTCTTTTTCGGAGGAGGTCCCATTGCCATCGACCACGTCCTGCGAGGCGGAGGTAGGGGAGTCTCGAAATGACAATAATTTACAAAACAACTTGCGTTTAAAATCTGCTGGCGCAACTTTTTCTGAACATCGGGGTTTCGAGCGTTGCTACGGTCATGGAAGGTGTGTGTTATGACCATGCCACCACGGCCGAGAGGCGTTTGAATTCTGCTTCTGTTGAATTATGATGAGCATGTCCATCATGCGCTTGCATCCAAATGGTTTCGCGTTTGCATCTTACCGCCCAACAAAGTCAATCACTGGAGGTTCCTCTTGAGAAAGTTTGCCTTCTTTGCGACGGTCTTCGCATTTTTTGTTCTCGCTAATCTGGCTTCAGCTCAGCAAGGTGACGCCATGTTTGGTTTCGGGACGCTCACGTCGCCCGGCGCCGCCGCATGCGGCGTATCGTCAGCCACTTGCCCTGAAAAGGGAGGCCTGTATACGAACATTGGGGTCGATGTGATCTTCCACCGACGTCTCGGTTTCGGCTTTGATACCGCCTGGAAGACAACTCAGGGGGCCTACGGCGGGCCCGGCGGTCAGCCCTTCCGTCCCATTCTGTTTGACTTTAACGGGGTGTACCAGCCCAAGTTGAGCAAGAAGGCTGGCTTGGATCTGATGGGCGGAATCGGTTGGCAGAGCACTCGCTTCTACGGCTTCCAACCAACCAGCAGTTGCCAATTTTTTGGTCAATGCTACGTCAGTTCCAACCACTTCTTAGTCGATCTAGGAGCTGGCGTCCGCTACTACGTCTGGGGTCATGTCTTCGTTCGCCCCGAAGTTCGTTACTACCACGTGATGAACAACTCAGACGCCTTTACCTCCGGTAACCTTCTCCGACTAGGAGCATCGATCGGATATACTATCGGCGGCCCAGAATAGGTTTTTGAACATGCGGGCGGTTGCGAGTCTGATTTTCCGGAGCAGCCCATTGCGACCGCCAGCATCTCTCCACCAACCGCTAGCGGCTGCCTCGCCGGCACCTCCAATCTGCCGGCCCATTCCGAGAAGCCTGAATGTTTTAAAGGGGGGCTGTACTTGAGAAAGTTCGCGCTCGTTCCATTGACGTCTGCGGTTGTGCTTTTCGTTAGTCTCGCCCATGCGCAGCAACTTGATGTTGCCGTGGGTGCTGGGATTCTGTTGTCCACGAAAAATACCAGTGCGTCGGCGAATTATATTCCTCCCCCGGAGAAGGGCGGACTCTATCCCAGTTTCAGCTTCACTCGTATCTTCAAGAACCGCTACGGCTACAACGGAGAGCTGGCCACGGTTTACAAATACCAACTTTATAACGGCTACCAGCAATATCGTCCAATCCTTTTCGATTTCAACGCGGTATATGCTCCCCAGGTAGCAAAGAAAATCACGGCTGAACTAATGGGCGGCATTGGCGGTCAGAGAGTACTTTTCTATAACCAATATGCAACGTGCAGTTTCGGTGGAGGTTGCGCCACCGCGCTCAATAGCAATCATTTCCTGCTGCACCTGGGTGCCGGCGTTCGGTACACCGCCTGGCGACACTTGTTTGTCCGCCCCGAGGCTCACTTGTACCGCATCGTGAATAACAGTCAGTTCCACTCCGACAATGTGCTCCGAGTCGGCGTCTCCGTTGGCTACACCTTCGGCCACGAATAAGCCTCGCGAATAAGGTTGGGCAGCGATCGGCACGGAACTGCTGTATTCGGAAGAGAAAGGCAGCGTCCGACGACGCTGCCTGGGTTTGGCGTCCTGGACTACTCGTGCTCGCAGATCTCCGCTTCGTGGATGGCCTGATCCAGATGCTCGATCGACTTTGCGCGGTGTCCGTGGAAATCATGCTCTGCGGCTTCGAGCTGATGCTTGGCATTGCGCATCGCTTCAAGAGCTTCGTGGATGTGGGGATGAGGTTCCGGCGCAGCTGCGCCGGCCGGCATGGCAGGAAGAGCTGCTACGGCTGGAACAGGCGCGACCGGCGCCTTTGGTCCGGCTGCCGCCGCGGTGAATGCCAAGGTAAAGAGAAGTGTTGCCATGATGAGCAGAGTCAACAATCCAATCTTTTTCAAGAGTTCCTCCTTGTCCGAATTTCGGCTCGGACGCGACCGATCTGATTCCCTTGCTGCCGGGGATACTCCTCAAGCTCACCCAAGGAGACCGCGACACGGCACAGTATAGTCGCAGATTTGGCGCCCGTCCCGTATTACAAAAGGTTACTCGCCTGACGCTCCATTCAATGATCGTCGTCGGCGCCACCACAGGAAGGCCAGAACCAATAGAAGTAGAATACCGACCACGGCGTCAAGTCGCTTGACATCCTGTTCCAAACGCTGCCAATGCTGTCCGAAGAAATAGCCCGCTCCGGAAATCACAGTCACCCACAACGCAGCACCAATGAAGTTCGAGACCATGAATCTCCGCCAAGGCATCCGTAGAACTCCCGCCATCGGCCCCGCGATGATTCGCAACCCGAACAAGAACCGGGCAAATAAGATTGTGACGGCGCCGTACCGCTTGAATACTTCTTCTCCGCGCTCGAGAGTCCGGGAACGGATTCTGAAGACAGACTGATAGCGGACGAGGAGCGGACGGCCGCCGTAGTATCCCAGCGCAAAACCCAGGTTGTCGCCCAGCGCCGCCGCAATGGTCGCAACCACGATGATCCAGGGAAGCCGCAGTTCGTGCTCGGAATACGCCAGAAAACTGGCGAGCAGCAGAATGGTTTCGCCCGGTACCGGCACTCCGGCGTTCTCCGCGAGAAGGGCCAATCCCACGGCCCAATATCCGTAAGACACCACTGCATTCCGCAAAAGGTCGAGAATGGAATGGGTCATGATTGCGGTGTCGTCGCGAGTCGCGATTGGATCAGACTTTATTCGGGCGTGTCAGAAACTTGATAAGTTCGCGATTGAACTCCTCGGGACATTCTTCATAGGGCAGGTGACCCACGCCACGGAATACAACGGTTTGGACATTCGAAAAATGTGCGGCCAAGAGCTCGATCGACGAAACGTACACAGCCGGGTCTTTGCTTCCCCACATCAGCAGCGTGGGAATCGGCGCCAGGTTTGGCAACAGCTCCTCCAGTTCCCTGAGATCGGCCGTCCAGGTGCGAACAATACTCAATGCATGGTCGAAAAATCCAGGATTCGCTAAGGGCGCTTTGTAGCCCGGCAGGCTTTCAGGTGGAATGCGATTGCGGTCGGCAAAAAGGCGGCCGTGCCAGTAAGGAAACAGAATCGGCATCTGTCCAATCACCGAACGAAATACGGTTGCACCGAAACGGGTAGCAAAGAAGGGCGCCAGGCGCTTTCCATGCGGAGAGTATGGGTTCACGGGGCAGACCAACACCAGCCGGCGTAACCGCGCCTTACCGCCGCCAGTGACGCATTCCGCGGCCGCGGCCATCGCCACGGCCCCGCCCCGTGACGTGCCCAGCAAATCGAATGAAGCGATCCCGAGTTTCTCAACCAACCTCAGGACACGGCGCGCCGTCGCTTTCATCGAGTGATCGATACCCGGCGGACGGTCGGAGAACCCTGCCCCTGGAAGATCGGGCGCGAACACCGTAGCGTAGGGCGCAAGAGCGGGTAACACGTATCGCCACGAAAAAGAATAAGCCAAAAGTCCGTGCAGCAAGATCAACGGCGGTCCGGAGCCTGCACGAAGGTAGCGCATGCGAGCGCCATCTAAATCCATCCAGCACTCTTCGACAACCTGGCTAGAGGCCGATGGGCAGGGTGCCGAAATCTCCTGAAGGTCATTCATTTCAAACTTTCTCAGCTGCCGGGACAACTCTTTGCTCTCCACTGGATTCTACTTAAGGGAACGCCTCTGTCGCTTCACTCTGGGGAGCTTCGGCTCCCCGTTTTTTGGGGAGGCCGCATGTGTGATGGCCCGCGAGCGCTACCCGGCGCCTCGACCATTCGTGCAGTGTGGTTGCTCCATTGCTGCGGCGAATAATGTGAAATTTGTTGAAAGCTGTTAGCACCCATAGTCGCACAAGCGGTCACGTCATAGCCATTGAATCCGGGTAGATGCGAGCCAGATTTTCGGCCAGCCGGCCGAACGTAAATCTCTCGAGAATGGTGCTGCGCCGGGCGGCGCCGAGAGTGCGGCGCCGGGGTTCATCGTGTAGCGGCTCGGCGGCGCGAGCACCAGTTCCCTCTGGTTCTCAAGGCCCACCAGAAAGCCGTTGGAACCGTGCCGGGTGATCTCGGCAATTCCTGGCGCGGCATCCGATCACGGGTTTGCCCGCGTATATAGCTTCGGGGGCCCAAGAAGGTTTGATCTGGGTGTTTAGGATCCTTGGCTAAGGCGAGGGCCTGCTTCACCGACTTCTGTGGGTTCGACGAGGTCGTGTCCCGCATAGATACGCAAGGAATCGCTTCGTGGCATTTCATCCTCTCGCGGGAACTCGGTCTTCCGCAAAGGCCGCCATCGTGGTTGAAACAACCAGCGGTCATGGCGGTACCGATCACTACACCTCAAGTCTTGGCACGTCTTGGCGTTTTCAACGACGATGTTCGCCCATCCACCGTGATGACGGTCCCACGCCCCCAAGTTCTGCGCTCCTAACCC
>Ga0210406_10008150_pt1 | contig 10520 bp, 11 predicted proteins | sample IncBWC30MmetaG_FD_155454 | JGI IMG/M metagenome (GOLD analysis project Ga0210406, IMG submission 155454) | Forest soil microbial communities from Barre Woods Harvard Forest LTER site, Petersham, Massachusetts, United States - Inc-BW-C-30-M | ecosystem: Environmental > Terrestrial > Soil >... | reverse complement strand
ACAATAGGCGGCGCGGTAAGGTTGGGCGCGACCACAAGTGAAGTGGCAAGAAGTAAGGAAAGTAACTGCGTCGGCACTATCACTCCTGCAGAATGGCCGGTGTGCCCACCTTTACCATCTTCGAAAGCTCTTCGGCATCCCAATTCGTCAGACGAATGCAGCCATGTGACTCCGTATGGCCAATTCGGCTGGGTTCTGGACTGCCGTGAATCCCATAGTGCTCTTTCGACAAGCTGAGCCAAACCACGCCAACTGGATTATTCGGCCCAGGCGCGATCTTAGCCTTCGAGTCTTTCGCCTTGGCATCCCAAAACAGCGCCGGATTGTAGTGGAACCAGGGGTAATGGTCGACTTCGATTATCTTCCAATCGCCGATTGGCAGAGGGTCATGCTCGCTGCCCATAGTGGCGGGATATTGGGCGAGCAGCATCCCATCGGCCCCATAGGCGGATACGGTGCGATTCTTCTTGGATACGACAACTTTGTCCGCCGGGACCACATACTCGCGGGCCACGTTCGGAACCATAATTTGTTGGCCCGCTTTCAAGAAACTCTTGCCCGGATTGAGTCGAGCCAGCAGTGTCGGATTGCTATGAAATCGCTCGCCCAATTTTTCCAGCACAGATTGATAGCCGAGGCCCTTCAACTTAGCTTGCGCCATCATCTCGTGTGGAATCTTGACGAACGGACCCGCGAGATCGTCAGGAGTGACTGTGTAGGGAACAACTGCCTGCGCCGTGTCGGAATCGAGCGCCTTCCAGGTGTCATCATCGACCATTCCGCTCGCCTTCAGCATCCGGGCGGCTTGATAGCCCACAATGGCCACTTGAAGGTTGTCGCCCCAGCGGCCATCAATTTCCCCGGGGGAGAAGTGCGCGCGGTCAAGCAGGATCTGGGCACGAGCGACGGCTGAGCCTGCGCTATCCGGGCTGACCGCCTCATGATTCTGGGGATCGTTAATGGCAGATACATCGTAAGATGGCGCTTTAGTCCGGCCGACGCGGCCACTCCGAATCACTGGCTTCGGGGCAGCCACCAAGAATCCGACGATAAACAATACGGCGACAACTTTCATGGCGCTCAGTACTGGCGGACTACTTTTTTGTGGGTCTTCCGGTCGTAGATAAAGCCTGCCGTTCCTCCGGCGATAGCGCCGATGCCAGCGCCGGTCGGACCGCCAGCCAGAGCGCCAATGCCCGCGCCCGCCGCTGCACTGCCACCTACGATGGCGACGGATTTCGCCTTGCTGCGCCGTTTCACGACATAACGCGGCCTGGACGCAGCGTAATAATGCTGTCGCCTCAAATAGCGCCGGCGTCTACGTGTCATCACCGGCGTATAATGCGCTTCAGTGCTGCCGTCAGCGACGGCGTATCGGTATTGGATCGGCTGAGCTGTAGCGTCCGGCGCCCCTGGCACGAAAAACGTCATCAGGGCAGCGAATCCGAATAGTATTCTTTTTTTAATGTGCACGCGTACACCCCGTTCACAGTAGATGCAGTTGGTCTTCCAACCCGTATTGTGCTGAAAAGGAATAACTTGGTTCGCGCCGCCGCGCCCAACCGGGAGTTTTTTACTGGAGCGACAGCGTAGAATAAAACTGGTAGCCGCGAAGGAGGAGGCATCGGATGGGTAAGATCGTCGAGGGTTGGCCGGAGTTGCCGCTCGAGGCCTGGCAAGATACCTACGATACTCTCCACATGTGGACGCAGATCGTCGGAAAGGTCCGCAAAACGCTGACTCCACTGGTGAACCACTGGTGGAATGTTACTTTTTATCTAACTGCGCGCGGATTAACCACGTCGCCCATACCCTACCATGATCGAACCTTCGAGATGGAGTTCGATTTTATCGCCCACAAACTGGATATTCGAACCTGCGATGGCTCTACCCAGCGACTGGAACTGGCGCCACGAACTGTCGCAGATTTCTACAGAGATGTAATGGGCACGCTCCACTCCCTCGGATTGGACGTAAAGATCCATGCCACACCCGACGAAGTTGCGAATCCCATTGCGTTTGCGGACGATAACACACACAAATCGTACGACCGGGAGTACGCGCACAAGTTCTGGCGCATTCTGGTATCCGTCGACTCCATATTCAAGGAATTCCGCGGCCGTTTTATTGGAAAGTGCAGCCCGGTTCATTTCTTCTGGGGCAGCTTTGATCTCGCCGTGACGCGTTTTTCCGGCCGGCGGGCGCCGGAGCGGCCCGGAGCGGATGCCATGACGCGTGAGGCCTATTCGCATGAGGTCAGCAGCGCTGGCTTCTGGCCCGGCGGCGGAGAGATCAAAGGCCCGGCCTTTTATTCATACACGGCGCCGGAACCAGCGGGTTGGAAGACCCACCCGGTCCTCCCCGAGAAAGCGTTCTATCACGCTGGCATGTCGGAGTTTCTTCTGATGTATGACGATGTGCGGCGTGCGGAGTCACCCAGAGACATACTGCTGCAATTTATGCAAAGCACCTACGAGGCTGGAGCAACACTGGCGAAATGGGATCGCGCCGCGCTCGAGCGAGAGCCCGGAAACGCGAGTGGGGCGGGAGGATAAATGCCAACTCAATGCAAGCATTTGGATCAAATCAAGATTACGAGCACCAATAAACACGTCTGCGAAGAGTGCGTAAAGATGGGCGATACCTGGGTACATCTGCGCTTGTGCCTCACCTGCGGGCACGTCGGATGTTGCGACTCGTCGAAGAACAAACACGCCACCAAACATTTCCATAGCGTCAAGCATCCTCTTATCCGTTCGATCGAGCCTGGTGAGCGATGGATGTGGTGTTATGTCGACAAAATGGAGCCCGGTGAGATTGACGCATGAAAGAGGTCATCGTTCATGGCGACGCCGCCGGTTTCGCGCAGCAGATCCTGGCGGGCGCGCACGCGTTGACGGCCGACGAGCCAATCGAATCTGGCGGGACGGACATTGGACCAACTCCTTACGATCTGCTGCTGGCGGCTCTGGGCGCCTGCACGTCGATGACAGTCGGGATGTATGCGCGCCGCAAAGCGTGGCCGTTGGAAAGCGTGACGGTTAGGCTGCGGCATTCACGCATTTACGCCGCTGACTGCGCCACTTGCGAAACCGAGGAAGGAATGCTGGACCGCATCGAGCGGGACTTGCAGTTCATCGGCGCCCTAACCGATGAACAACGGGCTAAACTGCTGGAGATATCAAACAAGTGTCCGGTGCACCGGACACTTTCCTCCGAGATCGATATTCAGACCCGGCTGGTCTGACAGCGGCCCCGTTTCAAGGCCGGCCAGAGCGCGAAATTTCGATGGACTCACCCCCATGTAGCGCTTAAACAGAAATGAAAGGTGGCTTTGGTCAGAAAAGCCGCAGATCAAGGCGATTTCGGCGAGAGAAGTCTGTGAATGTGCCAGCAGGTGGGAAGCGTGCTGCACCCTGCGCCGGCGGATCAAATCACCTATCGTGCAGCGGTTATACTTGTGGAATTGCCGTGAAAGGTGGACATAATGAACGCCCACCTCGGCTGCGATGTCAGCCAACCTGAGGGGCTCGAGGAACCTGGACTCGACAATATCGGTCGCTTGCCGGAGCCAGCGCGGTAACAGCATCGACCCGGGCTTGGCTTGCGACCGCGCGAATTCAGCCAAAATCTCCAAGACGAGCCCTTCGATGGCGACTGCTGAGCCCCGGTCCTGCCGTGAAAACTCCGCATAAAGGCGATTGGCGAGCCAGGTGGCCGTTAGTCCGTTGATGTGGACCGGGTTTTCCGGAACAACCGAATGCCGGTCCAGCTCGTGCAGCGCGGCCGGGTCCGCACTGACGTGCAAGCATCGCAGCCGCGAATCGATCCGGTTCTCGTGCACTTCGCCCGCTGGAAGGAATCGGACAGCGCCGGAACGACAGGTTATGCTGCCGCTGGAATAGCGCTCCTCAAAGGCGCCTTCGATGACAAACGTGATGCAGGTATCCCGATGTGCATGCTTTGACAGCATCATTTTAACGGGGTACAGATGCTCGCTCAGGGTAAAGAGGCCGACGGTTCGTGAACGCAGACTTTCACCCTGTAGAGAACTCTCAGTTTTGCTATCTCCGAACGCAATGCATGGAGTCACTTGATTCCTCTGAAAATCCATCTTCCGTCCAACGCTCAGCGGAGTGGTTGCCAAGTTGTAAATCTTTGGTAAAAAGCCAACTTGGGCCGGTGGATGCACGCGGTAATGTTAAATCCCGGCGCTCGCTCGCGCTAGCATTTGAGTGAGCCTTCTGTTTATGTCCACCATTTTGGTCATCGATGACGACGAAAGCCTGCGTGACACCATTGGCATCATGCTCGAACAGGAAGGGTTCAATCCGGTTCTGATTGCGGATGGCAAGGCCGGGTTTGAGCGCGCACTTTCCCTAAAGCCCGACCTGATGGTTGTGGACCTGCGGTTACCGGGCATGAGTGGCATCGAAATCTGCAAGCAGCTACGGTCCGCCGGTCTGAAGACGCCCATCATGGTCCTTAGCGCGGTGGGGGAAGAGGTGGACAAGGTGCTACTGCTGGAGATCGGCGCTGATGACTACATCGTCAAGCCCTTCGGCGCTCGCGAGCTACTGGCCCGCATCCGCGCGGTGTTGCGCCGTACGTCGCCTGAAGCCCGCAAGGTGGCGCAATTCGGCAACGTGGCGGTGGATTTCGAACGCCGTGTTGTAAGCAAGCGCGGTGATCCGCTCAAGTTGACACCGGCTGAATACAATTTATTGACTTATTTCTTGCAGAATCCCGATCGCCCCTTGACGCGCGATATGATTCTTAACTCGGTGTGGGGTTATGAGTCGTTCCCGAATACGCGGACCGTCGACGCCCACGTTGTAAGGCTGCGCCAGAAGCTGGAGGCCGATCCGAATTCGCCACGCCATTTTCTGACGGTCCACGGCGTCGGGTATCGGTTCATGCCGTGAATTTGGCGACGGCCGGTCCCGTCTGCTTTACAATTCACCTAGCACTCGTCCCGTACGGGAGAAACTGGAGCAGCTTTTCAATGTCTTTGCGAAAATTCATCTTGTCATTGGTTTGGCTATCTGGCGCGGCCGCGGCATGCGCCCAGAACGCCCCGGAGCTGCGGGAAGTGCTGGCCCGGCTGGACCGCCTAGAGAACGATAATCGTGCTCTGACCCAGGAGATCCGCGCATTGCGTAACGAGCTGGCTCTATTGCACGGCCCGGCGGCGGTGGCTCAAACGGGGGCACCCTCGTCGGGCTCTTCGGCGGGTCCAGCGAGTGACGGGCCCCAAACGGACGAGGAACGCCAGGTCCAACAGAGCCGTATCGAAGAGCTCGCGCAGACCAAAGTCGAGTCTTCTCAAAAATTTCCGATCCGTATTACAGGGATGGCTTTATTCAACGCTTACGTAAACGGTCGCTATAACAATCAAGCGGTCAACCCGACCATAGCTTCGCTCGCCCCTGGAAACGCCACCGGCGGCGGGACTTTAGCTCAGAGCACTCTTGGGCTTTTGTTCAACGGCCCGCTGACGATTGGCGGCGCTAAGGTAAGTGGTTCGCTATACATGGATTTTTTCGGTGGATCGACAGCCTCCCTGGATCATCTGGTCCGGCTGCGGACGGCCTCGATTAACCTGGATTGGAGCACTACCAGCCTTTCTTTTGGGCAGGAAAAGCCCATCATTTCACCACGCGATCCAGACTCTTTGGCACAGGTCGGAGTTTCGCCACTGACTGGCGCCGGAAATCTGTGGCTATGGCAGCCGCAGATTCGGTTGGAACAGCGTCTTTCACTGGGCGCCGGAAGCGGGCTGCTGGCACAGGTGGGTGTCTTTCAGACTAGTCTTTTGAATGCCGAGACCAATCCGAATTCCTACGCCTCGCCCCAACCTGGCCAACAGACGGAAGATTCCAGTCCGGGCGGGGAAGGCCGGCTGGAATTTTGGCGCAGATGGAGTGAAACCGGCAGGCTGGAGATCGCCGGAGGATTTCATGCCAATCGCAATCATGTGGGGCGTTTCTCACTCCCGACCAATGTTTATTCCGTGGACTGGTTCTTCCGGCCGTTCGCTAAAGTCGAATTCTCCGGCATGTTTTTCCATGGCCGGAATGTAGCTGTCCTGGGCGGGTTGCAGCAGGGCTTCGCCGTCTTGAACGGCAGGTGGATAGCGGTCCCCAGCAACGGCGGATGGGCGCAGCTGCGCTTTCCGATTACGCAGCGCCTGGCATTCGACATTTATGGCGGCCAACAGGCTGACCGGAATTCGGATCTTCTGTCCGGGTTTATGGCCAAGAACCAGGGTTACTTTGGTAACGTGATGTATCGGCTGGCGCCCAATGTGGTTGTCAGCCTGGAAGGCGGGCAGATCAGGACAACGTATTATCGGACGGGTAATCGCCTGAACGATCACTATGATCTTGCGATCGCGTACATGTTTTAGGGTCGGCGCGCCTCTGTGGCTGGGGGCCGCGGCGCTCTCTCTCTACCTGCCGGTATATGGGACCGGTCTGGGCGCGACCGTGAGCGCCCACGTCCAACTCGCGTCTTCAAATGATCCAAGCGTGCGGAAGCACCAGGACTATTCGGGAGTCGTGGTTTGGCTTGAGCCCCTCGCAGGACCGCCAGTATTGCTGGCTAAGCCGGCTCACGTGGACATGATCCAAAAAGACAAGATGTTTTCCCCGCATGTGCTTGCGATTATGATCGGTACTACAGTTAATTTTCCCAACTACGATCCGATTTTTCACAATGCCTTCTCGAACTACAATGGCCAGCTTTTTGATATTGGGCTTTACCCGCCGGGCTCGACGCGCTCCATCGTCTTCCGGCGCGAGGGTATAGTACGGGTCTTCTGTAACATTCACCCCACTATGAGCGCCGTGATCGTGGTGTTGAAGTCTCCTTACTTCTCAGTCTCCAACAAGAACGGCGACTTGCAGATGACGGGCGTTCCGGCGGGTTCTTACCGCATGCATGTTTTTCACGAAAGGGCGACCGAGCAGACGCTGGCGGCGCTGACCAGGACCGTGGAGATATCGGACGATCGGTTTCAGCTTCAGGAGATCTCCGTATCCGAGAGCGGTTACCTCCAACTTCCGCACCAGAACAAGTACGGAAAAGAATATCCCCCCGACGCGGATTCGGGCGCCTATCCGGGGAGAAAGCCGTGACATTTTCGCGCCTTTCGCTATTGTGGAAGATCCTCATTCCAACTTCGCTGGTGATGACGCTGGTGTTCGCAGTGTCCGGATGGCTGGTGCAGCGAAGCGTGATAAACACCACCTATGCCAGCGTTGAACAGGAAGCCAAAGCCAGCTTCCAGGCGTATGATTCTCTCTGGAAGGCGCGCGCGACGCTACTAGCATCGGTGAGCGAGATTCTTAGCACCATGCCCTACGTACGTGCCGCCTTCGGAACTGGCGATCAAGCCACGATTCGGGACACCGCCGGCGAACTGTGGTCCCGGGTGTCGCCGGAAGATGCGTTTTTCCTCGTGTCCGATGCACAGGGCAGAGAACTGGTAAGTCTTGGCGCCCCGGCATCCTTCATTCCCAACGACGACCTGCCAATGGTGCGGGCGGCGCGCGCGCAGTTCCCTAAGCAAGCCTCAGGCTTCGTGCAGAAGGGCGATCAGTTGTTCCAGGTGGTGGTTACGCCGGTGTACGTGCAGTCGGCCAGCGGCACCGCGCTACTGGATGTGCTGGTGGCTGGATATCGAGTGGATGACGGAGTCGCAGAGCGGCTGAAAAACTCCACTGGCGGGAGCGAATACGTATTTGTGACAGGAGACCTGATCATCACTTCGACTTTGTCTCCCGAAGCCCGGCGCGCGATTGGTCCGCAATTGCTCAAGAATCCTGGCGCTCCCCAGATTGCGGAGTACCTGAAACTTTCCAGGCCGCTTCCGGATGTTGGCGGTCAAAAACCAGTAGGGCAGCTTTTCATTCTGCGATCTCTGGCCGGTGCAGGCCAGCACCTGGCAGCCCTTCGCCGTCAAATGGTCGCGCTTTGGCTGTTGGCCTTGACCGCGGGACTGGCGGTCAACTATCTGGTGGCGCGGAAAATCATGAGACCGGTCGCTGAACTCGATCGCGCCGCGGCTGAAATCGCAAAGCAGAACTACGACTACAACATCAATATCGCTAGCCAGGACGAATTGGGGCGGCTGGCGGAGACGTTTCAGAGCATGTGCGCCTCCATTCAGCGCGCCCGCGAGGAACTCATCCGGCGAGAACGGATCGAGACGATCAGTCAACTCTCCACTTCGATCGTGCACGACCTTCGCAACCCGCTGGCCGCCATTTATGCCGGCGCCGAGATGCTGGTCGACAGCAATCTGCCGGAAGAGCAAACACGCCGCTTGGCGAGAAATATCTATCGGGCTTCGCGTGGGATACAAGATATGCTGCAACAACTCCTGAATGTGTCTCGTGGCAAATCGGATGCTAGTGAAGTATGCAGCCTGCGTGAGGTAATAGAGGCGGCCTGGGCGACCGTAGCTCCCGCTGCGGATGCGCGGAAGATTGAGTTGGAGATGGAAGTGCCCGATCACGTCGAGTGTCTTATGGAACGAGCGCGGATAGAGCGGGTATTTTCCAATCTCTTCGATAACGCTATCGATGCCATGCGGTCCGGCGGAAAAGTTCTGATCCAGTCGCTGACCGATCATGACAATGTCCTGGTGCGTGTCGAAGACACTGGCCCAGGCATTAGCCCGGTTGTGCGTGCGCGCCTGTTCCAGCCATTCGTGACAGTGGGAAAAAAGAACGGTCTGGGACTTGGACTGGCCTTGTCGCGCCAGACACTCTTGGACCACGGCGGCGATATCTGGGTGGAAAGCGATGGTCCGGGCGCTCGGTTCTGTTTGCGGCTGCCGAAAGAGCGATCCGTGACGTCGCATGAGAGCAGCAAAGTCAACGAGGATGGTGTGGTGGCCGGGGACTAGGCGTAGTCTCTGGGGGCTACTTGGTATGGACCCGCTACCAGATCAACCTGAGAGTAGTCGTTGAGTGGGGTTACTGATGCTCCAGCGCGACCGCTGCCGGCCGCTCGGTTTGTCGTTTGGCAGCGAACCGGTGGCACTCGCTCGCGATTTGCCACTCCTCTTGCGCGCGGATCACCAGCACGCGGACCCGCGAATCGGACGCGGCGATGTCTTGATCCGCGCTCGGTCGCGAGTTCTTAGCCGCATCCAGCTTTAAACCCAGAAACCCCAGGTTGGCACACACACTCTCTCGAAGCCGCACGGAGTTCTCGCCCACGCCGCCCGTGAAGATAATGGCATCCACACCGCCGAGGACAGCCAGCATGGCCCCCAGTTCGCGAAGGAGACGGTGAGTGTATACATCGAAGGCGAGCTGGGCTCTGGTGCTGCCGTCGTCGATGGCAGCTTCAATCTTTCGCATATCGCCGGAGAGGCCGGATACTCCCAGCAAGCCCGATTTCTGATTCAGGATCTTGTCCAGGTCCTCAGCGTTAGCGCCCCGGTGGCGAATCAAATAGACCAGGATACCGGGATCGATCGAGCCGCAACGCGTGCCCATCATCAGACCTTCGAGCGGTGTGAACCCCATGGTTGTGTCCACGCTCTTTCCACCGCGCACAGCGGCCAACGACGCTCCGTTTCCGAGGTGGCAGATGATCAGCCGCGGCGATGCCGGGTCAGCGCCGAGCAGCTCGGCCGCGCGGCGGGATGCGTACTGATGGTTGATTCCATGGAAACCATATCGCCGAATACCTTGATCCAGCCATTCGTAGGGTCCGGGATAAACATAAGCGTCTGGAGTCAAGGTGGAATGAAAGCCCGTATCGAAGACCGCAATCTGAAGAACGCCGGGTCCAAGAAACTGATCGACCGCCTGTACCGCTTCCAACTCAAACCGGTTGTGAGCCGGAGCGAATTCGATTTCTTTGGCGATGGCAGCCCGCACTTCGGTAGTGAGTGCGGCGGTTTGCCGGTAAACTGGACCGCCATGTACGATACGATGACCCACCACATCCACCGGACCGGGAACGGACCTCAAGACCGGTTCTAGAACCGCAGGGACACTGGAACCCTGATCCCAGTCCAGTCGTTTCTCCCAGACTGGTTTGGGCGGAGCGATAGGTAATGGCCCTTCCGGCAGCTCATCGAGCCGGCACTTGAAGCTGCTGGACCCGCCGTTGATCACCAGAATTCTCATGATGCCGGCCAGTGCCAGTCGCGGATTTGCGGCATGTCATCGCCATGCTCGTTGATGTAGAGTTTGTGCTCGATGAGCTGATTGCGCAGCCACTGTTTTTCGTGACCCGCGACGCCTTGAAGCCGGGGAACACGGTCAAGCACATCGCCCGCCAGGTGAAACCGGTCGAGATCATTCAGTACGGTCATGTCGAAGGGCGTGGTTGTAGTTCCCTCTTCCTTGTAACCGCGAACGTGCAGATTGTCGTGATTGGTGCGCCGGTAAGTCAGACGATGAATGAGATATGGATAACCATGGAAGGCAAAAACGATGGGCTTATTAGCGGTGAAGATAGCATCGAAATCGCGATCGGATAAACCGTGCGGATGT
>Ga0210406_10008146_pt1 | contig 10523 bp, 6 predicted proteins | sample IncBWC30MmetaG_FD_155454 | JGI IMG/M metagenome (GOLD analysis project Ga0210406, IMG submission 155454) | Forest soil microbial communities from Barre Woods Harvard Forest LTER site, Petersham, Massachusetts, United States - Inc-BW-C-30-M | ecosystem: Environmental > Terrestrial > Soil >... | reverse complement strand
TTCGTTCCCGCACGTTCCCGGCGTTCCCGGCGATGACGGCGTTGTATTTGTGGGCAACGGCCACCACTCAGCGGTCGTTGCCCACGCTTGCGCTCATCCACCCGGTCTAACTACATCCTTGCGAAGTCCCGCACTCGGTGCACACACCACAGGCACCGGCCCGAATCACCTTCGAACTTCCGCAGTGAGTACAGGTAACATCCATATACATGTTACCCAGCGCCTCGCGCACTCGCTCCGCATGCGAATGGGAGTGGCCATTGCTCGCCGGGATCGGTAACCCGTCCGAGTTTGTCCGATTGGTGATCACATCAATAATCTCTTTCTCCGCCGTTCTGGGCAGTTCTGCCACCGGCCGGTTGACTGCCTTCTTCTCGATATCGCTGATCTCGCGCATCGGCAGATCCGGTTGAGCACGGTTCGGTGAGATTGCTTCCTTATAGCCCGCGATAAACTGGCAACCTAACCACCGGAAAACGTAATCCGTGATGCTGGTCGCATTCCGAATATCGGGGTTCTTGGTGAAACCACTCGGCTCGAAGCGTTGATAGGCAAACTTCTTAACCAGGCTCTCTAAAGGAACCCCATATTGCAGCGCTATCGATGTGAGTGTCGCGACGGTATCCATTAGCCCGCCGATTGTGCTCCCCTCTTTTGCCATCTGGATAAAGAGCTCACCCGGTTGCCGGTTCTCATAGAGACCGACCGTGATGTAACCTTCATGACCAGCGATCTCAAACTTGTGGGTCAACGACACCCGCGTATCCGGCATCCGTTGGCGAGAAGGTCGTTGCAGAGTCGACATCTCGCGTTCGAGTTCGCCGATCCGGCCCAGCAAACGTTTTATCTCTTCTGACGGCTCTTCGGCTGCCGTTGCAATCTCGCCGCTGCCCATGTCCTTGGTCTTCTTGGTGTTCAACGGCGCTGAACGCTTGGAACCGTCTCGATAGATCGCGATCGCTTTTAACCCCAATCGCCACCCTTCGATATAGGTATTCGTGATCTCCTCAACCGTGGCCTCGTTTGGCAGATTCACGGTTTTAGAAATTGCACCGCTCAAGAACGGCTGGCATGCCGCCATCATTCGCAGGTGTCCAAGATAATGCAGACTGCGCTTGCCCTTGAACGGCTTAAACGCGCAATCGAAGACCGGCAAATGTTCCGGCTTGAGCCCACTGGCAATTACCTGGTTCGTTTCCGGAATGACCACGTCTTCGATGGTGTCGTGCTCGTTGATATGGGCGAGAATGCCTTCGATCGCGCTGTTGGTATAACCGAGCTTTTCTAATGCCGGCCGGACCGTTTGGTTTACGATCTTCAACATTCCGCCACCGGCTAATAGCTTGTATTTAACGAGCGCAATATCCGGCTCAATTCCCGTCGTATCGCAGTCCATTAAGAACCCGATTGTTCCGGTTGGCGCTAACACGCTGACCTGCGCATTCCTGAATCCGGATTTCTCTCCCAGACTCAAGGCATTATCCCAGGCTTTGATCGCTTCGGCTTTCAAGTCTGCAAACTCGATTGAACCTTGAATTCGGTCGCAGTATTCGCGGTGCAGGCGGATAACCTCCAGCATTGACTCGACGTTATCCTTTGCCAACGGGTTCGGCACTCCAGTTGCCCGCGCATCATGATAACCGGGGAAAGGGCCAACGACTTCGGAGATTCGGGCGCTATGAGCGTAGGCTTGCCCAGTCATGATCGCAGTGATTGAACCGGCCAGGGCTCGAGCCCCATCGCTGTCGTAGCCCAGGCCGTAACTCATTACCAACGCTCCCAGGTTCGCGAATCCTAACCCCAAGGTCCGGTAGATATGGCTGTTTTCCGCGATCTCTTTGGTCGGATAGCTCGCGTTATCCACCAAGATCTCTTGTGCCGTGATGAAGATCCGGACTGCCGCCTTAAACCTTTCGACATCGAAGCTCCCATCCGCCGCCTTGAACTTCATCAGGTTTAACGACGCCAGATTGCACGCCGTATTATCCAGGAAGAGATACTCCGAGCACGGGTTTGTGGAGTTCTGGCGCGCGGTTCCTTTGCAGGTATGCCAACGATGGATCGTGGAATCGAATTGCATTCCGGGATCACCACACACGTGGGTGCCTTCTGCGATCTTCCGCAGCAGGGTCTTGGCGTCCTTCTGTTCGCACGGTTTCCCGTCTAAGACCCGGCGCGTCCACCATTCTTTCCCATCGATCGCTGCGTCCATGAACTCGTCGCTGACTCGGATCGATAGGTTCTCGTTCTGGTACATGATCGAGCCATAGGCGTCTCCATTATAACTACCGTCATACCCTTGCTCGATCAGAGCCCAAGCTTTCTTCTCCTCCTTGGTCTTGGCTTCGATAAACTCCTCAATGTCCGGATGCCAGTCCTTGAGCGTGTTCATCTTGGCGGCTCGCCGAGTTTTGCCGCCGCTCTTCACCACGTTGGCTACCTGGTCGTAAACCTTCAGGAATGAAAGCGGTCCACTCGGACGTCCGCCGCCGCTCAGTTTTTCCCGGGTACTACGTAAAGTCGACAAGTCGCTGCCCGTACCGCTTCCGTATTTGAAAAGCATGGCTTCGCTGGTGGCGAGGCGCATGATGTCTTCCATCGTGTCATCCACCGATTGGATGAAACATGCCGACGCCTGCGGGTGCTCATATTGAGTCGCCGCTCTTTCGGCCTCACCGATCCCTGGATTGAAATAGAAGTTACCTTGTCCACAACCCTTACCGATGCCGTACTGCTGATAGAGCCCGACGTTGAACCAAACCGGACTATTAAACGCTCCGTGTTGGTTCACACATAGCCACGTCAATTCATCGTAAAAGGTTTCCGCAGTTTGAGCGCTGGAAAAATAGCCGTCCTCGATGCCCCAATCCGTGATGGTTCTAGTCACCCGATGGACGAGCTGTCGAACCGAGTTTTCTCGTCCGCCCTCAAACGGGTTCGTCCCGTGCGCTATATCGCCGTAAAAGTACTTCGAGACCGCTATCTTGGTCGCCAAAGGACTCCAGTTTTTCGGTACCTCCACGTCCTCTTGCCGGAAGATGACCTTACCGCTATCGTCAGTGATTTCCGCTGTCCGTCTTTCCCATTCGACGTCATCCAGAGGAGCCTTTCCTTTTGTGCTGAAGACTCTCTGAAAGGTCAGTCCCTTTTGCCGTGCCGAACGCGATCCGCGCCCACGCACCTTCAAATCGCTGGCATGCACACCTGACTTTAATTTGATCATCGCAGTACTTGCTAGGGGGGTTGGTTTTTTTAGCTGCTCACAAGTTGTCAATATCTTGTGCCCTAATTGTGATTACTTGGTGATAACCCCAGCCTGTAGAGCAGCGTCACCAATATGAACACTATATGTTGTGCTCGTAAAGAAAAAACGACTTAAAGCACGAGATATTATTGCCTGGGAGAAACCTCTCCCAGGAGAGCGCCTAAAGCGACCGGAAAATGAGGTCTAAGCAGTCCAGATTAGGGTGCGTTTTGGGTGCCCCGAAGATAATTATCCGCTAGGGATTAGCTCCTGCTCATCCACTGAGTCGGGGAGTTTCGCAAATGGATCCAGAATGACCAAAACGGAGGGGCGTCGCATTCGACGTGCCGTGGCATAGGGCGTGACTGACCGGAAATTAGGAGCCGGGTATCTGTTGTAGCACGACCGCGACGCCCAAAAACTGTGTCACGCCATTAGAGACTGCACGTCTAGGGACCCGTCACACGCTCAGAGAGCCGCAGCTAACAACACGATTCAGACGAAGGACGCCGCGCGTAGGGCAAATTGTCGATAGCAAGACAACGCGGAATGCGGCTCCCCTCCGGCCTACGTGGTTCCACGCCATCGCCGACGTTCGCACCATTCAACGGACAACCAGGAGCTCATCCCCTACCGGAGCAACACGATGACACGGTGCCGATTAATTCGAAGCGGTCGTGTTCTTATGACCGACACTCACGGTTGGGTCAGGCGGACCAACTCGCTGGGTCTGAATGATCGGTGACGGTATCCGGTAATCAGTAACCTTGGACGCATCTGCCGTCTTGGCCGCATCGGCCGCTTTAGAAACCTCACTTACCTTGGCCTGCGCCGCTATGTTCTCCCTGCCTGCGATGGTCCGCGGCGGCACATTCTTCGCCACCGGCTCATTGCGAAGCGGAGCCGGCGAGCTTTGAGCGAGCAACGCTACATTTTTATCCGCTTGTTTGACCGCACGTTTCAACGAGTCTTGCAAGATCGCCACCGGAGTCCCGACATTGACCCAATTGAAAACCTCGATCACATCGGCTGACCGCATTCGGATACAACCAAAACTAGCCTTACGCCCAAGAAACGCTTCCTGAGGTGTGCCGTGAATATAGATACACCGCTTGTAGGCGTTCCGATTTGCGCCTTCTAAACCACGAAGCCAGATGATGCGGCTAACAATCGGATCTCGCCCCGGAGCATTCGCTGGTAGCACTTCGCCCGTTACCTGGCGACGGGAGAAAACCGCGCCGGCGGGAGCCGACGCACCGATCTTCCCGGCGATCTGAAGCATGCCGGTGGGCGTTCGCCAGCTTCCCCAATTATCTCCCTCACCGTAGCGCGAGGTTGAAATACGATAGTCTTTAAAAATCTTGCCATTAACCACAACCGCGAGCTTTTGATCGGCAACGCTCACGACCAATTCGACCGATGGCGTCGGCGCCGGTACCGGAGCAATATTTACGATTGGCCGGGAGGGCGAACCTGCCACATTCGGAGATGCTGCCGGACTCGGCGAGGCTGCTGCTGTGGAGCGAGAGTAGTAGGTCCTGGCGTAGGTAGCCACAGCGCTGGAAGTCTGAGCCGGCGAGGACGACGGCGAAGCGCTTGGTTGACTTCCGCTGACCACCGGAACGGTAACGAGCAGACCGAAGCCAATAACCAGAACCTGAAGATGTACCAAGGGTCTCATTTAGCGAACAGGAACCAATTTCTCGGGCCACCTTCTTACACGATCCCCGATCGAACAGAACGCGACATATGTAAAACCAATTTGAAATAACATCAAGAAAGGAAGTGATAGGTATTCTCTAGCTATAACCGCGGTGATCACAAAGTGGCCAAAATAAACCGCAAATAGCAATTCTCCAAACGGAAGTACAGCTTTAAACGCGGAATAACTGAACGCAGGGGCTTTTCTCGTCTTCCCCTCAATTCCGTATTTCGGTGTCCGGTTGAACGCGGAACGATGGTTGAAAACCGCTTCCAGAACGGCTCGAGCATTGTTTACCGAGATGCCAATCCCTAAGGCCAAAACAAAAGGAAAAAAGAAAATGTCCCGGTACCAACGTTGCGGATGTAGCTCCCGTTGCGCGACCAGGTAAAAAGCAGCGGCCGCAAATGTATTGGCTGCGAGGATCGGTATATCGATAAGACACGCCCTCAGCCAACCGCCCATCGCAAATGGACCGATCGGCGAGGGCTGCAGTAGTACACAGAGCAGGGCCAACAGCAAATAAGTGAAATTCGACGTTAAGTGAACGGTCGCCTCCGCCTTGATCCAGAGTGGCAACTTGCTCGCCCAGATGCGCGGCAACAATTTCTTACAGGTCTGAATCGAGCCTTTGGTCCAACGGTGTTGTTGGGTTTTAAAGGCGCTCATTTCAACGGGCAGTTCCGCCGGGGTGACGACATCAACCAGAAACACAAACCGCCATCCAATGAGCTGGGCCCGATAGCTAAGATCCAGATCCTCGGTCAGCGTGTCATGTTGCCAACCTCCGGCTTCTTGGATGCAGCTCTTTCTCCAGAGACCAGCGGTCCCGTTGAAATTAAAGAATCGACCGGTCGTGCTGCGCGCGGTCTGTTCGAGAACGAGGTGGCCATCAAGTAAAATTGCCTGAGCCCGGGTGAGCCACGAATAGGAACGATTAAGATGCTGCCATCGGGTTTGAATCATTCCGACCCGCGCGTCGGTGAAATAGTGAATGGTTTCGGTTAAAATCTCCGGCGGAGGAACAAAATCAGCATCGAGGATTAAAAAGAATTCACCTCGAGCCTGCCTCAACCCGACTTCCAGAGCACCGGCCTTGAACCCGACTCGTTCAGCTCGTTGTAAACAGACAGCATCGAATCCTGCCTGGCGCAGACGCTCAGTTTCGCGGACCGCAATGTCTCTGGTCTCGTCCGTTGAATCATCGAGAATCTGGATCTGGAGCTTTTCCTTCGGATAATCGATCAGGCTGACCGCATGCAACAAACGCTCCAGCACATAGCGTTCGTTATAGATGGGAAGCTGAACTGTCACCACCGGCAACTCCGCAAAGCGGCTCTCTGGTTTCAGGTTCTGCTTTCGGTGCCGAAAATACAGATAAATGATGAAGTACCGGTGGAGCCCATAAAAAGAGAGGCCCAGGAGAACCACAATGTAACAAAGCGTCCATGCGAAAATTCCGACGTTTCCGTACATGCCAAAAGCATCAAGGGTTAGCAACGATCTGCTACCCGCGTCATGATGGGCCTTTGGCCTTGAGCGTCAAGTGGAAACCTTTCCAACGCAGCGAACGTTGACCCTATCGTCCTCGTGCTCGTGCTCGAAAAAGGGCCGAGGCTAGCAGGCACCTGACGACCTTTAGTCAGAGGAGACGCGGCTGCCCGGTTTGATTTGCTTACCCGGGCACAAAGCCATTCGAGCACGATGGCATGTCGTTCCAAACCAAAAAAAGCTGACTGGTGAACCGAGGAACCCTGCGATAATAAGTTACGCGTGCATTGGATCGTTAGTTCTCCGACTTCGCGATCAGCTCGGTTGGAATCGAAAATTGGCTTGAAGCTTCGTCGGACAAGCCGGGGTTCCCGGCGCTCACGGTCTTCGCACGCATTAATCATCGTCTGTGCACCATTGATAGCGACTACGGTAGCGCTTCATGCCCAAAAGGCATCCGATGACGATGACTTGTCTAAGGACCAGGATTATCGCGAGGAGCTCGGCGTAAACGAATTCACCGCGCCGTCCATCGAAAAGTTGTTTAGTACGCTAGACTCTCTGAAACCGATCCCGGTCAATGCTCTGGTCCGGCCGGTGACGGAACTCAACACCGCCGAACGCTCAAAATACGCATTGAGTTTTGGGGTCTTGATCGGAGACGGCTTTCTTGACGTGGAAGGAGAGCAAAACAAGGACATCGAATCTCTCGGTCGTGAATTAATTCGACGCGCGAAAGTCCTCGGCGTGGAACAGCGAGTCAGCCGGCACAGCCGCAAACTCCTGGATTTGGCGAAACAGAATGATTGGGAGCGTCTGCGCAAAGAATTGATCGTGACGCAAGAAGACGTCGAGAAAGCATTACTTGAACTTCGGGATGAGCCGATTGTTCACTTGCTGAGTTTGGGCGGCTGGATCCGAGGACTCCAAATCGCCGCCGCTAGTGTGGCTGCAAACTATTCCCCTGAACGCGCCAAGACTTTGCGCAATCTCGAGCTTCTGGACTACTATCTCGATCGCCTAAATACATTGTCGCCTCGCTTGAAACGCAGCGAACTCGTCCAGAAAATCACGGCTCAGCTTGAAACCGTCCGAACGATATTTAAAGACAATGAGGTGCTTTCGCCGCCACAGGTCAATTCGATCCAAGCCGCCGCGACGTCGATGGTCGACTTGATCGAGAAATAGGCCGGAGGGGTTCGAGGTTTTAGGTTTTAGGTTCTAAGTTCTACGTTAAGCCCTCAATCCCATGGGACGCCTCGCGCTACGTGCAGCCCAACCTAAAACCTAAAACTTACAACCTAAAACCTTAAACTGACGTCGATAGCCACCACCCATCGCCTTCCAGCCAACAGGTATCATCGGGCGAATGTGGAAAACGTCGCAACGATCTAACTTGGTCGCTATCCCCGCCTAAGAACGCTGACCGCAACCGTTCTTCCGAGACCTCGTCTCGTCCATGAGAACAATCGATAATCGCGACCGGCGTAGCGAACCGCGCCGGGAAGGTCTCGTTCCGGCGTTCAACGACCAGAAACCGGCCTACGCACCGCCCGGCATGTTCTGAGGACTCGCCCCGGCCATGAGTAACGGTCAACGGTAACAGTAATTTGCCGCCCTCGCGCAGCGCATCGAGCCATACCACCGGCACAAAGGTCAGGCCGGCACTGACCACAATAAAATCGACGCCGACAGGCACATCTATCAGCCCATTGCCCGCAACCGTCTTCGCCTGCGGCCAAGGCGCCAGGTTTTCCCACGTTTGTAATGCGAAGTCGGGATCGACTTCGATGGCAGTGACTTTTCCCGACGATCCGACCAGCTCCGCTAAAATCGCAGAATAGTAACCGGTCCCCGAACCGACATGAGCAACGGAGGCGCCAGCGCCAATTCCTAGTTGGTCAAATAACACGGCCCAAAGCCGCGGTTCCCCGTTATTGATGTTTCGATTCTCATCCAGCGAGACCAGCACGTTGTCGTACAAGTGACAAGGATCAGAATCGGGGGTCCTGCGCGCGTTTCGCCCCGGAGGGATAATTGTCCAGGGACCATCGCCGACGAATCGCTCACGGGGTACAGTCGCGAACGCTGTTACCACGGTGTCGGAATTCACTGGTCCCAGCCGCCTCAACCGCTCGGCATAAGCCCGCCGAGCATCCTCTACTGACTTCATCTCAAACATCTTTACAACGCCGGGGCCGGGAAGGGGCTGTAACGAGATTCTTTTAAGCTCGTTTGCGCACGTTCACGGCTCTCCCACTAATAAATATAGCCCAGGATGATCGTCGAGCGAGAACGCTCGGTAGGGCGAGGCTCCAATGTATGGACCGGAAAGATCGTTAAAAACGTAACCAACCCACCGCGAATCAGTTCTTTGGTGTGCCCCTTTCCTAAGGTGTGGCAGCATGGCCGAGCCGCAACATCACGCACCACCCCCGGCTCGGCATGCTACTTCGGGTTCAGGTAGATCGCACGGTTTAACCAATCCGCTCGGGGTTGTGTACATTCGGGAGCCTCGCCCTACCAACCGTTATGGCTTGACGCAACTTGTGTCCTGGCCGGAAACTCATGACATGAGCTCCGGCGCCCTCCAAGAAACATCCCTAAAAAACCCGGCCATTCTTTCGCTCATTGGCAACACTCCTTTGGTTGAATGTACCCGGGTCGAGACAGGTCCGTGCCGGCTTTTCATCAAGCTGGAAAACCAAAATCCGACCGGCTCAATTAAAGATCGAATGGCCTTGGCCATGGTCGAGGCGGCTGAACGCGCCGGGCAACTCAAGCCCGGGGGAACTCTAATCGAGGCCACCGCAGGCAATACAGGGCTGAGTTTAGCCCTGGTAGCCGCAGCCAAGGGTTACCATTTGATCTTGGTGATTCCCGATAAGATGTCGCAAGAAAAGATCCTTCATGTTCGAGCACTCGGCGCGACCACCGTCATTACCAGATCGGATGTGACCAAAGGACACCCGGAATATTACCAAGATCTAGCCGCTTCAATCGCCGCGGAGACACCGGACGGTTTTTACGTGAACCAGTTTGGCAATCCGACTAACCCGTTGGCTCACGAACAGACCACCGGCCCGGAAATTTGGGAGCAAATGCAACATGACGTCGACGCCGTCGTCGTAGGGGTTGGATCCGGTGGCACTCTTACCGGACTGAGTAACTATTTCGCCCGGGTAGCTCCAGAATGCGAAATCGTGCTGGCGGATCCCGAAGGTTCGATCTTGTTTGGGTTTGTTAAAGAAAAGCGGATCGGTCAATCCGGTTCCTGGATTGTTGAAGGGATAGGTGAAGACTTCATTCCTTCGATTGCCGATCTGAGCCGGGTCCGCAAAGCTTATAGTGTTTCTGACGAAGAAAGCCTCCTGACCGGCCGTGATCTTCTCCGCCAGGAAGGCGTGTTCGCCGGTTCATCGACGGGTACCTTGTTCGCGGCGGCCCTCCGATATTGCCGGGAACAGACAGAACCAAAACGCGTGGTGACACTCGCTTGCGACAGTGGGAACAAATATCTGTCCAAAATGTACAATGATATTTGGATGGCGGATCAGGGGTTCATCCATCGGCAAAGCTTTGACGATTTGCGAGACTTGGTTTCCCGCCGTTATCAGGACGGAACCATTGTCAGTGTTGGTCCCCACGACTCGCTCCTAACCGCGTTTAACCGGATGCGGATCGCCGATGTATCTCAGGTCCCGGTTATCGATCGCGGCCAGTTGGTCGGTATCCTCGATGAATCCGATGTCTTGACCCGGGTACAAGACGGCCATGGCTCGTTTCGCGACGAAGTACAAACCGCAATGACCGATCGCGTAGTGACCCTGGCACCGTCAGCCAGTCTCCAGGAGCTTCGCGAAATTCTCGATAGCGGCCGGGTCGCAATCGTGGTTTATCAAGGACAATTTGTCGGCCTGGTTACGCGCATCGATTTATTGAATTATCTTCGCCGAAAGGTCGCATGACTTCATCAAAACGACATTCGTTTGCTACGAGAGTAATCCACGCCGGACAGGAACCCGATCCTTCTACGGGAGCGATCATGGTCCCGATTTACCAGACCTCAACTTACGTACAGGAAAG
>Ga0210406_10008144_pt1 | contig 10523 bp, 7 predicted proteins | sample IncBWC30MmetaG_FD_155454 | JGI IMG/M metagenome (GOLD analysis project Ga0210406, IMG submission 155454) | Forest soil microbial communities from Barre Woods Harvard Forest LTER site, Petersham, Massachusetts, United States - Inc-BW-C-30-M | ecosystem: Environmental > Terrestrial > Soil >... | reverse complement strand
TTATCGGGCTTGCCGCGATCTTTCGACGGAGCGCGCTTGATGCTTCGATCTATTGGCACCTCAAGCTCGATGTCCTCGTACACAAGACCGATAATCTGCAGACCACCCGTCGATGGCCAACTGTTCTGATCATCTCTGAATCTCTTCACGCGGGTTCGCGATAGATCGAGTGACGCGTTATGGGCGTTGACCATGCCCGCCCATTCGAAGTCACCAATTTTAGATCCGGTGCACTGGAAGCCCTTTATTTCGCTCTTTATTACAATCAGCGAGCCGATTTCCGCGTCGCTCGCGTCCAATTCGAGCAACTTCGATAGCAGAACATAGAGCGCCTGAGTAATTTTCACTCCAGACAGCACGATCTTTCCAGAAGCGTTTAGATTCTCTGTAAGGTACACCCCGCCCGCAATCGTTGCATTCTGCATTGAGAGCGAATTCGGCTGGCATTGCAGGTTCGCAGTCGACAAATAAAGAGAGCCACCAACAATGATCCTATCCAGAACGACGGCGGGGGAATCCGGGACCGAAAGTGAACTGGCAAGCGTCCTTTGAAGAGTGAACTTAGTGCCCTGAAGGCTGAGCTGTCCTATCGTCGTACCGGTCATTTTGAAGGTAGACTTAAACGTTGCGCCGACGGCCATAAACATGCGCATTTTTGCAAACAAAATAGATACGGGTCCCTCACATGAGAAGTCCGTTAGAAAGACATCGCCTTTAATATCCGCTTCATCCATTGATAAAGCACAAGGCCTCTGGTCGTTCCCAGCAAACAGCAGCTGTGCCTCTTGCATATACACGCCACCAAAGATCTGAGCGCTGAACGTCGAAACGTAACCAAGTGCTTTGAAGTTGGGTTTCAAGACAACATCGCCGCGAACAGTCGCGTCTTCAAAACTGACAGCGCCATTCACTGTCGAATTCGAAATAAGCACATTGCGGAGCACAGAATGTGAAGAGTGAATGCTTGCGTTGAAGATGCAATCGTCGAACCTAATGTCATGCTGGATGTTGGCGCTGTCGAGGTCCACATCCCCGTCGATGATGGCTGAGACTACTTGTAACCCATCCTTGTCGAAGTACGAAGTTGCTGTCGCATCAGTCGTAAGCCAGCTAAGAAAATCGCCTCGCACATGCCGCGCCGTTGGGGGCTCGTTCGGATGGGCCTTGGCGGGCCCTTCACGAACAGAGTCGTAAATAATCCGAAGTTCGGCCGGATAAATGTTCGATGAAAAATTTGCTTTAGCGAGCGCGGTCAGCTTGTGTTCGTTGCTATTTGTCAGCAGAGTGTCCACGCTTCCTCCCTGTTTGACCGAGGCGGAGAGAAATCCGCTAGTTGTCGCGAACTCGCGCGCGACTTCTCGAAAGTGGCGCAATTCAATCCCTTGCAATTGACCGAAACCGTTGGACTTGTACAACGTTTCGCTACTGGCCGAAGCCAGATCCAGTACATAATATAGGTCAAGCGCCAAGGCGATGGAAGCTATTGCGCCCGCTATAGCGCCGGCTGACGCAAACCATGCAGCGGATGGGCACCTGGTACATTCACCCTATGTTGCGGCGGTTGCTGGAATCGAGACTATGAAAAGCCAAGAAATTCGGAAGCGTTCAGGCGAACGTTTGAGGAAGGCATTGCATGAGTTGGCCTCTCGTCGCAAAGTAAAAGCTTCGTCCGTCAGATGGGACTAATGCCGTTGTGCAGATCAGGCAAACTAAGCAGATGTGCCCGCAATGCGGGACGGCCATGATTCAGAGGACGGCGAAGAAGGGCCAGTTTGCGGGTCAGCCGTTTTGGGGATGTGGCCGGTATCAGAAGAGTACGGGGACTTTGAAGATTTCTTGATCTGAACCCCACGCTGAAGTGTCAGTTGCAGGGATCGCCAATTGATCGCGAGAGGGCTTGCGGATTCTTCGCATCGCCGCCGTGCTGCAGGTATACGGTCCACCACTTGGTGACATCATCCTGAGCGCTTACAAGAGACTCCCCCGCGCTATGCTTTGTGGAAAGACTCGTAGTGCCGGACGCTTCTTCGACACGTCTTTCGCGGTCCAAAGCCTTCTGCGCGTCAGACTCGCGATTTAGCGCGTCAATGATTCGCGTCTCGGCCTCGTGCCGTCGGTAGCGGTCCGAGCGCAGGCACTCATTGTGTGCTTGCTCTTTAATTCTTCTGTCGGTCTCCCTGGCGCGTCGCTGCACTTCTTCAGCGTTAGCGCGCGCTAAGTCCTTCGCTGCCTCGGCACGTCGCCGCGCGTCCTCCTTTGCTTCCTCGACACGTCGCGCGGATTCCTCCGCCTTCAGCTCTGCGTCCCTGTCCTGTTGGGCTTGAATCTCTGCATCACGAAATTCCTTCATTTTTTTATCGTTTTGCTGAATCTCCCCGCGATTCGCCAAAGATACGCGGCGCTGTGCCAGCAGGGATTGGCGGTCTCTATCCCCCTTGGTGGGTGGCGACGCAAAGCAGGAATCAACCCAGTCCTGAGCTGCGTCAAAATCCATCGTTGTCCAGCCCTTGAAGTAGGCGCTGTTTGGGTGGTCGAGGGCGTAGTCCAAATCAGCGAAGTCGTGACAGGTCCGGTTCTCACCCCGAAGAAGTGTGGAAGCATCTGCAGTTGATAGTTGCATGAGGAAAAAGCAGGCTGCTGTCAGACCAACCCTTTGGAGCGAGACACATTCCCTGTTCTGCATTTTTTTTGTCGCGGCGAGCTGCGAGGATTTATAGTTTCACAGCATAGACCGCATAGGTCAAACTCTTTGCCACATGAACCGGTGCCTTCGGAGGTCGTCAGACGCCGGCCAGTCGAAGTCACGCCCTTTGACTGGCCGGCGTTGACCAGTGGAAAATCGGGCGCCGCCTCAGGCGCTGCGCTCGAAAACGTCACGTTACGATAGGTCCGTGTGCACGGGCCTTCGTCAGCGTAGGCGGAGAGGGGTTTGTCCGCGTCGAAATGTAGGTCGCGCTCGACGGGTAGGCCTAAGGGGCCGCGCAGTTCACGGATTTCACGCACGGAGATGTAGCCGAGTTACTCGGGCCATCTATGGCCCTCGCCCTACGGGCCCGCCTGCGGCGGTTCAAAACGGCTCCTGCCGTTTTAGTCAGGCGTTCCCATGCCGAGGTCGCAGAGGCCGTAGGCGATGTCGTCGAGCCCGAGTTAACTCGGACCCGTCCCTAGTCCTCGCCCCTGCGGGCCAGCCTAAAGTCTGTTCAAAACGGCTTTTGCCGTTTTAGTCAGTCAGTAGCCAGGCGCATTGTGCGTCAACTTTCCACATGGGCGAGCAACACAGAGGCGAGCGCCGCCACACGAAGTCGCGGCCGGCCCGCGAGCAAAGCGGGACAGCGTAGCGAGACAGTGTCAACGGCCGAAGCCCGAGAGGCGAGTCGGAGTTGCATCTCTGAGTCACTGTTGCCGGGCAATGGTAGCCGAACGGCCCCGCCGACGAAGAAGAGCGACGTGGTAAAATCATAGAAGAAAAACAGGGCAACTAAGACCTACTTAGGAATTGGGATATGGAAATCGTGGTGGGTACACGGGAAACCAGGAAACCTCACGTAGTTTTAGCCTTCATTGCTGGATTCCTCGGCATGGGACTGGGGTACGTGTACGTTGGAAGGCTCCGCCTAGGCCTAGTCACAATTGCGGGTTTCTGTCTAACGATCGGATTCTTTGCGTGGACGCGGCTGATCGTGCAATCGGCGAGCATGTTGTGGCTGCTGGCAGCGTTCTTAATTCTAATTGCGCTTATCGCGTTAGTTCATCCAGTAGTTATCGCGTCTAGGGACTGCGAGGTATCTGCAAAGCGATACAACCGTTGGTGGTTCTACTTGATTTGGAGTTTAGGGACGGTCCTTGTCGGCCCTGCCATTTATTTTGGTCGCGCCACTATCCTCGGATATGAAACATTTCGCGTTGCCTCTACATCGATGTCGCCATCACTGGAACCGGGAGAGTTGTTCGTGTCGGATTCCTGGAGATATCACGATCATGCTGTGACCGTCGGCGAAATTGTGGTCTTTGAAAAGCCGGAAACCCCGGGGGTCAAATACATAAAAAGAGTGGTTGCGGTTGCGGGCGATAGCATCGAGTTGAAAGATGGGGTTTTGTATCGCAATGGTCGGGACGTCCAGGAATCTTACTTGCACGCTCCGACGCCTTTTGGAGGTAATTCTCGCAATGTTGCTTTGTCCACGGTAGAGCCGGGTCTGATTTACGTCCTCGGTGATTACAGAGACAACAGTTTGGATAGTCGCCAATCGGGGCCTTTTCCGACGACAAGCCTACGGGGTCGGGTGCAGTACATTTGGCTGTCTATCGAGAATGGAAACGTTAGATGGCGCCGGATGGGAACATCGCTTGTTCCCCAGAATTGATTGAAGGAATCGGGCGCCTCGACCGCGAGGCGCCCGAGAGTCACTTAGGTGACAATCCGTCCGTATTCGCGCGCTTGCGCGGCGTACGCGGACAGTGTTTTGTTGGCATCGAAATGTTCATCGCGCTCGATGGGTAACCCGAGCGGACCGCGCAGCTCGCGGATCTCGCGCATGCAGACGTAGCCGAGTTACTCGGGGCCCCATCCTGGGCCCTCGCCCTACGGGCCCGCCTAAAGTCGGTTCAAAACGGCTCCTGCCGTTTTAGTCAGGGCATCCCATGCCGAGAGGCCTTACATAAGGGAGGGCCGCCGGCCCGAGGGCCGGCGGCGCGGTGCCCGTCAGGTGACGATGCGGCCGTGGACGCGGGCTTCGTCAGCGTAGGCGGATAGAGTTTTATCCGCGTCGAAGTGCAGATCGCGCTCGACGAGTAGGCCTAAGGGGCCGCGCAGTTCGCGGATCTCGCTCATGCAGACAAAGCCGATTTCCGGAGTTCCGAGACCTAAGTCGCACAAGCCAAAGGCGATGTCGTCGTTGCCGAGTTCCGTCAGGAGCCAAGTGCATTGCGCGTCGGGCGTGAAGAGCTTGACGACGGGTTTGAAGTCGATGTCGGGTTGTCCGTTGTCCATGCGGACGATTTGCGCTTGGCAGTTGGCGATGAGCTGTTCGGTTTGTGTTTTGGTGAAGAGTGTCATGTTGAGGTTCCTTTTAGATACGGACCCCATTGGTCCGGTCACAAAGACCCCCGGAACAATGGGGTCCGAGAAGGAACCGTTGACACTTGGAGCGAGACAAGAAGCGGACTTGCCACAGGAGTGGCAACGGAGGCTGGGCGCCCCCCAGAGTCCGTGAGGCGAGTTAGAGTCACGCCTCTAACTCGCCGTGGTCGAGCGAGGGCAGGAGCCCGAACAGCTCGACCAGACGAAGAACACCCGGTCACAAAGGCCCCGGGCCATGAGGGTCCGCGAGGAACCGAGCGATACTCATCACGTGGCGAGACGACTCCATATAAGGAGTAGAAGGCAGCAGCGGGCGTGACAGCTACGCTGGCGCGACCGGTGCTACCGGATCGTCGGGGTCAGACGCCGCGAAGGGGCTCGGCGCTGCCGCGCCTAAAATAAGAGGTCGCCATGGATGAAAGTTAGCTGTTTAGCGGCATTCGAGCGGGATTTGCCACAGGATGTGGCAACGGATCGAAGGGCGGCCTCGACCAAGATCCGGAAGGCTAGTCGAAGCCACGCCTTTGACTAGCTGATGCCGGGCGAGTACAAGGAAGTACGACCGGCTCGACTGACGAAGAATATCCAGGGACAGGAAGCACCTATCGTGATTTCTTCCACGACTACCTCGACGCACGCGGATGCGCCGCGGGGTATTCTCTACCAAAATAGATTGACCGACGACGCGGGGCATTCTTTGCTTATCGAAACCAATGCGGTAATCAAAATAGTATAGGTCAATCAAGAATTCTTCTAGGTAGGAGGAAACAGGGATGTCAACCCCGGCAAAGGAAGAGAACATTCTCGCTCGAGTTGGAGTGCCTTCGCTAGTTCTCAATGTGATTGCAGTGATATCTGCGCTGGCTCAATTGCTCGAGCCGATTCACAAAGCAGTACCGACGACTGCTGTATTCGCCTGGTTCTCGCTGCTAGCCATCGTATCCGCGATTTTTGTATGGGCTCTTGCCACGGCGCCGACGACGAGCTTGGTTATGAACAAGCCCCGTCCCCGGTATCCCTTTCGGTACTCAGCCCTCACCGCCGCTTGCATAGCCACCGCGTCTTGTGTCGCGGGCGCGATCTTATCGCACCACGTGTATCCGAAAATCGAGCTAAAGAACGTTGAGCAGCCGAGCAACTGGAAGTCCCCTGACCCAGAGCATGCGATGACACTGTGGGATCTCTTCAAGGCGGCGAATCCGGAACTGATTGCTGCCGCCTCGTCTACAAAGAGCACTCACGTGACTTTTGTGATGGGAGGGGCAGGCGAAGGAAAGAGCTTTGTACGCGATCGCTTGATAGAGAGTTTTCCCAATGCCCTGGTACGCCGACTCTGCAAGCGGGAAGGTGGTTTTTGTAAGAATACAGAGTGGGGTACCTACACACGAAAGCCGGAGTTGACGTACGGGCTCAAGGGTGAATTTGCATTTAACTGGATGAGTGCTATCCAACGAGAGACATTCAATGGCGCGCAATTCTTTGGCGACTTCGACAAACACTCGTTGGTCATAATCGACGATCTCGACGAAATTCATCCTGAATCGGTGAAGTGGTTTCTCGATGTGCTAACAGAGTTTGCGTCGAATCTGCGCTCAGACACGCAGATTCTCGTACTCGGAAGGCCGGAGGCATTTGCTGCCTTCTACAGGGAGACAAATGCAGAGAATCGAACCACGCTCTCTCCCTTTGTTGTTCTCGCGGCACCATCTTATAAGACAGAGCGCGAAGTTATAATCCTCGCAGAAGATTGGGCTGGTTACATGCTGAAAACGCAGCGCGTGAAGGTAGAGAATCCTGATGCGATCGGCAAGCGGCTTTTCAAATATACGCAAAATTGGCCATGGATCTTTCAGACCATCCACGAGCTGTATCTTGCGAACTTCTTGTGCGAGAGCATTTGGCACAAGCCGGAGTGGAAAGAAGCGGAACTAAAGAAACAGGTAGTGAGTGAAGTCTATGATCGAGCGCATACGACTCACGACCGCCCCGCGTTAGCGAAAGGCTTGTACGAAAACTTAATTCTGGACATTAGCGCAAGCGCAGCAGCACGCGTGGATGCTAAGACCGGTTATTTTCCCGTGCAGAACTGGTCGATGGCCGTGAGCGAGCACGATGCAACAAAGGGTGATGTACGCGTACAGCAAGTACTGGCACTTTCCGGACTGGCGAGGATGTACCCCGCCAATTGGCTTTCGGAGCAATGGCGATTCGAGCCTGCGTGGCTTCATGAATTCTTTGTCGATGAGTACAATAAACGCCGCCAACCAGCGTACTGGGTGGTCGGCAAACTATTTTGGGTCAGCTTGGAGCTGTTGCCACTGGTCGCTCTCGTCTTCGGGTATAGGAGACGGCAGCAGATCTTCAGGGAGAACTAGGCCCTTACCGTCGGCTCAACCCGACGGAAACACCAATGAACGGGTGCTGTAACTCAGGCATTCGAATCGCGATGCCTATGACCGACGTGTGAAACGACGCCGCGACTCTGGGAGCGGCGCCGAGTGCTCTTCCCCCCAATCCTTTCCTCTTTGCCTTCTCTGCCTTTTGCTTCTGTGGCTTGAGACCTTCGGGACCGGACCGACGCCATACATCGTGTTAAAAAAGCCTGAATCGTCCGCGCATGTTTTAGCGGACGGAGTCCCGGAGGCGCGTCGAAGGCACGGCCTTTGACTCGCCGGTGCCAGGCGAGTAGAAGGGAGGTTCGAACGGCCCCTGCCAACGAAGAAGGACTGGCCCACCAAGAAAACAGGGCTCCCCGGGGAGGAATTGTGGTCGGTGAGGCGCTTTGAGCCCCAGGATCGTGTCATGACCGCGCTGAGTAACATAACTCGCGTCGAGGTGGTGGCGAGGCTTCTAGGTGCGTCTATTGCCTCAATAGGGTTGGCTTATGCTAGTCCCCCTCCCGTTGCTCCGGTCCCAATTTTCATAGAAAGTCTAACCGCCCCAGGTTACGGCTATCTAGTTCCGAATCAGTGTAGACCCCACGATTTGCAGTGCATTGGTGCCGTGGAACAGAATTCCGGTCCCGTTCCGCCTGCCATCATTGACGCATTCAAGAGACACTTTTCTTCGAGCCGATTTCTGTTTGTGGACGAAGAGGCAAAGGCCGTTCGCACAGTCATTGCTGCTATAAAGATTTTTTCCGCTCGTGATCAATTTGGCAAGCCAAGCTGCATCGTAAGTGGTTCCATCACACTGGGTAAGGAAATAAGTGACCTGAAGGTCACGCTCGATGATGCACTACGACCCCCCTACGGGCCAAACCGGGAGGATGCCAGGAGAGCAGTGGCCACTAAGGCGTGCTTGGGCGCAATTGCGGACAAACTTAGTGAATAGAAATGGCAGTGCGCGGGACAGACGAACGCTTCGGGCTAGAGCGGCTATAGGATTGGCAGGAATAGCCGCGGGCTCCAATTAACCGCTATCGTCGGAGCTGGTTTTAGATTCACCCGTATCGATTAGTACGCCGCGGCAGGCCACGCTACCGACAAACTGATGTTATCGGCGTTGTGGTATGCGAGCACTTGGAACGTTGCAACGAATTCAAAAGCAGCTTGCCTGAGAATTCGGACGGCGAATCGAGATCGCACTTTGAGTCGCCCGATGCTCGCGGGAGGGGTTAAAATTAAATATGAGACGTTTCAATGACTTGCCATTTAGCCGGGAGGCTCAGTTTTTGGATAGCAAAATCGATAGCTGAAAGGCATAAGCAGGTACGTATGGCAGGGACGCCGCTAATCACCAGTTACCTAAGTCGAGTGATCATAAGGCCCAGGAGCAAACGCCCTTCGAACTTTTACACATCTGGCTTAATTTGAAAATTTCTGCTGAAGGACTATAGTTAGATCCACATCAACGGATGAGTTCCCCCAACTTCCGCCAATGGGGCCGCACTGCAATGGATTGCTTCGAATGAAAATTCATCACGCTCTTCCAAGGATTCCTGCCGATTTATCGCGTCGGACTAGCGACCTTCATACTCATCCCACACGGCGACTCCCTATTGACAGCCGTCAGCGCAAGTCGCTCCAGGTCTGTCGACACATAACTGTGTCGGTGTGCAGTTTCACGGAGCGTGCGTTGGATGCCGTGTTCATGCGAACGGCATCTTGGACAGTTCGGATGTGCCAAATGTAAGTAAAGGATAGTCCAATCATGTACAACCAGATGCGCGTGCGTGCGCATCCTGAAGGCAATCAGGCAATAAATAGTGTGAATATCGACGAGCATCAGGGAAAACAACATGACAAACACTTTTGGGATCGGAAAGCGTTACGCCGATCCTTCCCAACATGCGAACACTTCCTCAACACATCTGGTCTTGAAGCGCACGCGTATTCTCGTGTGCGCGACCTTGTTCGGTCTGACTGCGTGCCATTCACCGCAGTTGCTGCTAGCAAGAAAGAACACGCCGACGAGCAGCGGGTCCGCGCCTACCGTGAGCGACCTAGTGGACCATTTGGCCTGCGAAGTTGGCAGAACTTACAACAACAACACTGACGCGACGTTGTTGCCCAGTAATCTTCCAATATTGCCAATCCTAAACGGGGACGCACAAGATGCCCCAGCGAATCGCGAGCGAAATAAAAGGAATGCTGCTCTCAATCGTGAGAATGCAGAACACATCAAGCGCTGGAAACAATTGGTGAGGAGCAACTTTGTTGCCTCCATCGATTTTACTTTATTGGTGACGCGCACCGAAGGTGTCAATCCCTCTCTCAGCTATATCTGGCCCTTAACGGGAGCCGGAAATAAGCCATCTCCCATCATCTACTCCGGCACAGGCCAGACGAGCAGCACCAACAATTTTACGCTCGCCACAGGCTTTCAGCTCAACAGCACAGCCGACCGAAATGTCGAACAAGACTTCATCATAGATCTTCGCACGCTGATCGAGCAGTACAATTTTGGCAGAGAACGGGCGAGCGACGCTGACGCTAAAGCGCAATATGACCTTGACTACCTCGGCGACACCGGCGACGCCTCCAAATTTCCCTACTGCCGTCCGAGATCTTCAGAAGGTCCGCCAAATTGGGCAATCTCTCATTCGCCCCTGCATGGGAATATGGCGCTTTTTGAAATGATTGAGGACGGCTTGACTGCCATTGATCGCTCGGCTGCCTATAACCTCTATGGCACATCCGGACCGACCAGACTCGCAGACACAATTAGTACTGCGGGGGCGGAAAACCTGCGAAATCTCGGCCTTGCAGCAACGCCTGCTGGTGGTGGCGCGGGAGGAGGTACCGGAGGAGCGACCACTGCCGGCAAGACCTCTTTTGGATCTAAGGTAGATTTTTTCATCGTCTGGGGCGTCAATGGTGGTCCGGGCTATTCGATTTTAAACTGGAAATTTGCTGCTGGAGGTGGGGGTGGAGGAGGCGGTGGCGGTGCAGGCGGCGGTGGTGGAGGAGGCGGCGGCGGAGGTGGAGGCGGACAACTCTTT
>Ga0210406_10008142_pt1 | contig 10524 bp, 9 predicted proteins | sample IncBWC30MmetaG_FD_155454 | JGI IMG/M metagenome (GOLD analysis project Ga0210406, IMG submission 155454) | Forest soil microbial communities from Barre Woods Harvard Forest LTER site, Petersham, Massachusetts, United States - Inc-BW-C-30-M | ecosystem: Environmental > Terrestrial > Soil >... | reverse complement strand
TGATCAGATTGTGATGCGACAGTGTTGCTCCCTTCGGCAATCCGGTGGTGCCACTGGTGAACTGGATATTCACGGCGTCGTCCATCTGGATCGTAGCCGACACGGATTCCAGTCGCCCGTTACCAGTTTGCTTGCCCCTCTCCAGGATCCAGTCAAACGCAAGGCAGCCATCGTGTTGCTCTGCAATTGTGATGACGTGACGCAGTTCCGGCAGGCGTGCACTATGCAGCTCAGCGCTTCCGCTTCCCAGTTCCGGGACGAGCGCGCGGATCATTGAGATATAGTCGCTGGACTTGAAGCGAGCGGCAGTTATCAACGCGCGGCATCCCACCACTCGCAAGACGTGCTCCAACTCACTCAAGCGATAGGCAGGATTGATGTTGACAAGAATCAGACCGGCTTTCGCCGTCGCAAACTGCGCGATCGTCCATTCCGCGCAGTTCGGGGACCAGATCCCGACCCGATCCCCGGGCTCCAAGCCAAGAGCCAGAAGTCCCGACGCAAATGCGTCAGTACGCGATTTGAGCTCGGCGTAGGTCCAGCGAACCTTCTGGTGCGCAACGACCAGTGCTTCGCGTGACCCTTCAGTGGCGCTCACTTCGTCCAACAGGGCACCGATGGTCTTTCCGATCAAAGGCTGGCCACTGTTGCCATGCACATAGCTCTCGCGCTGCACGAATCCCTCCCGTCGATTACTAAATCCTGGACAACCTGCCGCTGCTTGCCAGTCCTACCCTATTGCTCATTTTCCTTCGAAGACGAGCGTCGGCGGTTCGATGTCCTTGTTGAAGGCGTCCGCCGTGTTGGCAAAGCCGCGCTGGGCGTCGGCGCCGTTGTAGAGCTCCATCGCGACGTCGAGCATCACGAGATCCGCGGCGGCCACACCTCCGCTCGACCACGCCTTGAGTAAAGTGCGCGTCGCGGCGTACGACCTGGTCGGCCCCGTCGCCAGCTGTTTGGCCAATGTCGCTGCAGTCGCTGAAAGCTCGTTCTCGGGCACCACGTGCGTCGCAATTCCCAGCGCACCGGCTTCACGTCCGGAAATCGGCTCACCGAGCATGGCAAACCGCGATGCACGCGCCCGACCGGCGCGCTCGGCGATCCGCTGCAGGGCCCCGGCGATCGGCAGCATCGCTGTCGTGACTTCGACGCAGCGAAGGGTCGCGTTTTCAGCCGCAACCAGAAAATCGCAAGCCAGCGCAAGCTCGAAACCGCCGCCGAACGCGATCCCCTGCACCACCGCCACTGTCGGAATCTTCAGCATTTCGATGGCGCGATAGGAGACATTCACGTCCGCGACAAATGTTCGGAACCAGTTGACGTCCTTTCCTGGCCATTCACGCACTTCGCCGCCGAAGCTGAAGTGCGGCCCTTCAGCTCGAACGACCAACACACGTATGTCGCTTTCGCTGGCCCGGTGCACCGCGCTGCGCAAAGCCTCCGCAAAGCGCAAGTCGAGCCGATTAAAAGGCGGATTGGCCAGGATGATATTTCCGATGGCGCCGTCTCGTTCAAATCGAATAGTCATCGCAACGCTTCCTCCTCCATGCCGACATCAGGCCGGACGTTGATCGGTGGGTTCAGATATGATCGGCAGTAGCAGATGCGACGGCCGCTCCGCGTCCCGATAAATCTTGTGGGTCACGGTCTTGCTGCTGCAAACGTGATACGGAATGTACTCGACGTTGGTCATTGCTCCGGTGCCGGTCGGAACATCCATGGATGTGATGTCGAGGCAGATCCGGTGCCCCGCCTTGAATTGATTTGCCGTGGCGAGGATCTGTATCCGATACTCGACCACTTCTCCCGGGGTCACGAGAGCGATTGCGTCCCGCGTGAGCTTGTGGAACGGCTCCCAGGGCTTTGAACGCTTTTCATCAAGCGCCCGATACGACGCTTTCAGCCAGCCTCGCGTCAGCTCACGCTCGGGCAATGACGACGGGACATCCCGTTCGCCCTCACGCGCGGTACGAACCGAAACGTCGGGCCCCACGTCCTTCAGCACGATGATCCAATTGGTGTCGTCCTGATCGATCGCCGCGTAGAGCGTCAGCGTGATGGGGCCGGCGACGGTGACGTCATGCGGCAACGGATCGGTCATGTAGCGCAGGCGCTCGATTTTCGTCGTCCGCGTAACCGGCATCTGCGTGAAGACGTCGGGCTCGCGCGCCGCAGCGCCGACCTCGGAGGCGGGTCGCAGCGGCTCAGTCGACAGGGTCTCCCAGTGCGAAAGATAGTATTTCGTCCATTGGGTCTCCGGCAGCGGCCAATTCGTTCCGGTTCGCCACTCGTTGGCGCCCATAAGCCAGTAACGCACCGGCGGCTCGTTCATGATGCCGGTGTCCTGCCCCTTCAGCCAATGGTCATACCAGCGGATGATCTCGTCGTGGTATTGATGAAACGGCCGCTCCAGGTGAGCCGGCCCGGTAAACAGCAGCTTCTTTGGCGCATCGACATTCTGAAAGTAGTGCTGTGCGCCGAGCCAGTGTAGCTTGTAAGTGTAGGCGTAGGCTCCTGAGCCGGTATAGAACGGTATTTTGATTTTCTTGAAGATCTCTTCCGCGCGCTCGACGGTGCCATCGAACTCCCAGGGATGCGTCATCATGAGATACATGACGAACGTCCGCTGCCCCTTTTGAGTGAGAATGTTGTAGAGGTTGATGTACTGCTTGTAGTCTGGATTCCGCATTGCCCGGCGCCAGAGGTCCTCCTCCGCGGCAGGAAGTTCCGAGGGCAGGTCACGCGACTCATGGACCGTGCTGAAGACGTCGAGCAGATAGGGAAAGGTGTGCAGGACCCCGCCGGGATTGAAGTCGCGGAATCCGAACATGCCGCCATACGCACTGCAGGCGTCGTATGGAAAGATTGCTTTCAGTGCGGGATGCCCCTGCGCGGCAGCGCGCCATTGTTCGCCGGCATAACCGGAGATGCCCACCATCCCGACCTTGCCGTTTGACCACGGCTGCTGCGTGATCCATTCGATCAGATCGTAGTGGTCCGTGTCCTCGTGGCCGTAATGACCTTCCGACTTGGCAGAGCCCCTCGGCTGCGCGATCACATGGACATAGCCATTGGCGATGAAGCGCCGTGTGTCGCCCGCCTCTATCGGACCGAACCAGAGAGGCGCGTGAGCCGGCTGCGGCGGCAATATATCCGCGATGTCGGGCCCCTGGATGTCCTTGTTGTGCAGCGCTGACGCATACAGCACAGGGTACTTGCCGGGCGCGTCCGGGCGGTAGACGTCGACCGCAAGCCGAGTGCCGTCCCGCATGGCGACGCTGATGTCCCGTTCCTCGATCATCGTTTCGCTCCGGCTATTCGCGACGCTCGTGGTCGACGTTTAGCGATGGTCGAGTGGGAGCGACCAAGTCCTGCCCGCTCGACTGAGGGCACTATGCCATCGTACTTTACGATCGTAAAGTATAATTTTCAATCAGTCTGAGCTGCTCATGGGACGGCGTGTCCTATTGGCAGGACAATTGTGCCAGCAGGTCTCATCGATAGGTGGCCTCGCGCGGCGCGCGAGGCTTTCAAGCCTTCCGCTGGTCGAGCCGCCTCTTCAAACCGCGGGGATCGCTAGGAAAGCGATGCCTTCACGCGTTCGGGCGTCATGGGAAGTTCTCGGAGACGGCGGCCGGTCGCATGGGCGAAGGCGTTGGCCAGAGCGGCCGAAGTCGGCGGAAGCGAACCTTCACCCGCGCCCAGCGACGGTTCGCTCCGATCCATCAAAATAACCTCGACGCGGGGAACCTCAGGAAATGTAAGTATGGGATACCCAGACCAGTCCCGGCTCGTGATTTCCCTTCGGTCGAAGGTGACCTGCTCCTTCAGGGTGAGACTGACCGCCTGGACGATGCCTCCTTCGAGTTGGTTCTTCGCCCCGTCTGGATTGACGACGAGTCCGATATCGGCCGCCATAACAACCCGGGGGACCTTGATGACGCCTGTCTTGCGGTCGACCTCCACGTCCACCACCGCGGCCGCGTACATCCCGATGCTCTTGTATCGGCAAAAGGCCAGGCCGCGCCCATTTCGGCCGTCACCCCTCTTCCCTGGAGTCCAGCCCGCTTTGTCCGCAGCAGCCTGAAGCACGGCCCGGGCTCGGGGATCCCTGAGATGCAACAGCCGGAACGCCAATGCGTCGATGCCCGCGACGTCGGCGAGTTCGTCCATAAAACATTCGATCGCGAAGATATTTCCGTGAGCTCCCAGTGTTCTGAAAGATCCGTTTCGTACAGGCGTGTCCAGGAGAAGATGGTTTCGGATCTCCTTCCTCGGCAGTTCGTAGGACGGCACCGCATTACGATCGCCGTCTCCGAACGGCTGAGGAATGTGCGGAGGGGGAGACTTGGCGAAGGGCGTGTTCAAGTCCCAGGCAGCCAGCAGGTTCACGCCTCCGGCTTGACCCGGCCGCATCGCATGACTGTTGCTCCAAACATCGTACGACCAATCGACGATTCTTCCGTCGGATGCGAGCCCCGCCTCGACCCCCATCGCCATCCCTGGACCGAAGGGGGCCCAAGCGAACTCGTCGTCCCGCATCCATTGAAGCTTGACCGGCGTCCCTGGGACGGCATCAGCTACGAGAGCCGCGTCTAGGGCCGCATCGTCCGCACCGTTGTGGCCGTAGCATCCCGCTCCCGGCATGTGAACGACATCGACCTGACTGTTCTGCATTCCCAGCGCTTTGGCCAGATCCCCCCTCAGAGGAAAAACGCCTTGAGTGTGGGACCATACGGTTATGTGACCGTCTTTCAGCCATGCGACTGCGCAAGAGGGGCCGATCGACGCGTGGGACAGGTACGATCTTGTATATTCCGCGCTGACTCTTTTGGCTTGGTCCGCCACCGGCTCGGACTGACCGGTGGCGCCGACGACGATGGTCTCCGCGCGAAGCTTCTTCAGCCCTCCGCGCAAATCGGCCATATCGAGAAGCGGCACGGCATCGTCGCTCCAATGCGCTGCCGACGCCAGCGCATCCCGCGCCGCGATCGCCTGCTCCTCGCGCTTTGCGGCGACCGCAAGAAAATTGCCGTCACGAACCACCGCTACCACGCCAGGAAGCGATCGAACTGCGGTTTCGTCGAGCGAGACCAGTTTCGCCCCGTAGCGCGGTGGACGAAGGACTCTCGCAAAGAGCATCCCGGGCAGCCTCATATCCTGTACGTAGGACGGCGCACCGGTCAGCTTTCCGGGCAGGTCGATCCGATTGACCGACTTGCCGACAAGGGAATAATCGCTCGGCTTCTTCGGCGCGGCGGTGGCTGCGACGTCCCCCCTTAACAGGTTGGGATCTTTTTTTGCGATTTCCCAGTAGGTTGCACGTCTCCCGTCTGGCGAAGTGACTGTGCCGTTCGCGACCTGCAGATCTTCCGTGCGGACACCGAACCGCCGCGCGCTGGCGGCGAGCAGAATGCCGCGCGCCTCGGCGCTCGCCGCCCGGATCGCGCTTCCACTTTGCTCGATCGATTGGCTGCCGAAGGTGTACTGCTCATCGGGGCCACGTGACGTGTCGGCCGAGACCATGCGGATCTTCTCCAACCCCACGTCGAGTTCGTCCGCCGCAATCTGGGCTAAGGCCGTGAGGATCCCTTGACCAAGCTCGGCCTTCCCGGTGAAAATCGTCACCGTTTCGTCCGGCTCCAGTCGAATCCATCCCTCAAGCTTTCGATTGTTGCGCAGGCTAAATGGTAGCGCTCCAGGCGTCTGGCTAAACGCCGAACGGGACGCCAGCGCAAACGAAGCCACGACGATACCAAGCGTCTGCGTGAAGCGTCTGCGCGATAGGCCTTTTGCCGTCATCTCGCGAGCTCCGCCGCAGCGCGGCGAACCGCGTGCACCACCCGATTGTGCACCCCGCACCGACAAAGCTGGTCCGCAAGCGCGTTCCTGATTTCCTCTTCGCTGGGATTTGGATTGCGATCCAACAAGGCCTTTGCAGCCATGATCATGCCGTTCGAGCAGTACCCGCATTGAGCGGCCTGCGCGTCGATGAACGATCTCTGCAAAGGGTGAGGCTTCTGGACGGTCCCCAATCCCTCAAGGGTGGTGACGTTGTCGACGTCCCGGAGCGCAATCGAGCACGTCCTTGTCAGTTTGCCGCCCACTAACGCGGCACAGGCGCCGCACTGCCCGAGACCGCAGCCGAACTTGGGGCCATTTAATCCGAGATCGTTCCGCAGCACATACAGCAGCGGGGTATCGGGCGAGGCGTCTACCAGATGCAGCTCACCGTTCACCGTAATTCGATACGACATCCTTCACCCACAAGGCTGAAAGCGATCCGACGCGCCGAAAAAGAGCCTCTGGTTGGCCGACTGCTTCGGTATTCTCGCGAATTTAAAAGTTATAGAGGTCAGCCACTATTCATGAAACTGGAACGGGGTGTCCTATGCCGTGAACGATCGAAAGCGCCTTTGCGTTTGCGAGCGCCGGCCGGTCGGCCGCCACGTTTTGACGCATCTTGAAGCCAAACAACTCTCGGTAACTCTCGCGAAATGGCCGGGTCATACCCGCCTCTTCGCATTCAACGCGTTCGCAACCCGGCTCGCGGGCGTGCGGCCGATTAGAGCCGTGATCTCGTTGGTCGCTGCCAGCAGCTTTTGCATGTTGACGCCGGTGTTGATCCCCATGCCTTCCAGCATATAGACCACGTCTTCGGTCGCGACATTGCCGGTTGCGCCAGGCGCGTACGGGCAGCCGCCGAGCCCGCCGGCGGCGGAATCGATCACATGCACGCCCTCTTCCATGCCGGCGTAAAGGTTCGCCAGCGCCTGGCCGTAGGTGTCATGGAAATGCATCGCCAGATTGGCCATCGGGATATGCGCCCCGACCGCGCGCAGCATCGCCTTGGCCTTCAGCGGTGTGCCGACGCCGATGGTGTCGCCGAGCGAGATTTCGTAGCAGCCGAGCTCCCACAGCGTTTTCGCGACATCGGCGACCGCTTGCGGCTTGACCTCGCCGTCAAAGGGGCAGCCAAGCACGGTGGAGATATAGCCGCGCACGCGGGCGCCATCGGCCTTGGCGCGGTCCATCACCGGCTTGAAGCGCTCGATCGATTCCGCGATGGAACAATTGATGTTGGCGCGGCAAAAGCCTTCGGAGGCCGCCGTGAACACCGAAATCACCCTGGCGCCGCAGGCCCGCGCGATCTCATAGCCCTTCTCGTTCGGCACCAGCACATGGAATTCGCCCGCCAAATGCTTGACACCGCGCAGCACCTCGTCGGACCCGACCATTTGCGGGATCGCCTTCGGCGAGACGAAGGCGCCGACCTCGATCGTGTGCAGGCCCGCGCCTAGCAGCCTTTCGATGAATGCGATACGGTTCGCGACGCTGACCGGCGTCTTCTCGTTCTGCAGCCCGTCGCGCGCGCCCATCTCGATGATGCGTACCGTGTCGCTCATGTGCACCTCACGCCGGTTTGACTTCGGCGAGCTCGACGCCTTCCTGAACAATCTCGCCGACCTTGCACTTGATCTTCTTGAGAACGCCGGCGAACGGCGCGCCCCGCGTCTGCTCCATCTTCATGACGAGCGTCAGGATCGGCGTGCCCTTCTCCCCCTGGCCAAGCGGTCCCGAAGTCGCCGTGGCAATCCGCCCGTTTTTCCAAACATGGACGCCTCGTGACGTCCACGACCGACACTTCATCAGATACTCGCCGATGGCAATGAGCGCCGCCGAATTAGCGAGCCGGTGCGTCGCTCGCGACAGTCCCATGGTTCTTCGACAGGCGATTGTCGAGGCTGAACGCGCCTGCGCCGAAGGCCGCGATCTGAAGCAGGCCGCCCGCGATCATGACGTCCTTTAGAAAGTGAATCATCTGATTCTGGTCTGCGAAGTTGTTGTGAAACGACGCCGCTGCCGCAATCGAAAAGACTGCCAGCGCAACGGCGACGAGGCGAACCTGATAACCTGCGATCAGCAGAAGCCCGCCGCCAAGCTCTACGATGACGGCCACGGCATAAGCCAGCGGCGGGAGCGGCAGGCCCGCTCCGGCTATCATTGCGGTGGTCTGGCCGTAAGCGGCGAGCTTGCCAAAACCGCTCATGGCGAACGGAAGGCCAATCAAAAGGCGGCCCAAGAACGGAAGATAACTGGTCGTATCCATTGCGTTTAATCCTTCTGCTAGCGTGTGTTCAGGCGGCATCGACAAGGATGAATTCGGCATCCTCCTCGGCCGTGACGGTGAGTTCGGACTCGTCGATGGCGGCGATGCCGTCTCCGACCGCAACCCGCTGCCCATTGACGAGGATCGCCCCCTGGGCAGGGGCGAGATAGGTGTGCCGGAAGGCCAGCGGCGCGTGGGTCAGAGTGGTCCCGGCAAGGAGCGTGGCAGCCAGGACCCGCGCATCAGCGCGGATCAGAAGCGTCTCCGCATTCTTCGGATTCCCGCTCGCCAACTCGATGAGACGTCCGGCGCGATCCGCTTTGGGGAATTTGCGGCTGTCCCAGCGCGGCTTCCCGCCGCGGTGGCGCGGAAGCAACCAGATCTGGAAGAGCTTGAGGGGGCCTTTGTCGCGATTGTGCTCGGAATGACTGATCCCGGTTCCAGCGCTCATGACCTGGACGTCGCCAGCCACGGTCCGGCCGACATTGCCGGTGCTGTCTTCGTGGGTCACCGCGCCTTGGCGGACATAGGTGACGATTTCCATGTCGGCATGGGAGTGGCGGCCAAAGCCAGTGCCGGGCGCGATCTCGTCGTCGTTCCAGACCACGAGGGCGCCGAGGGCACTATTCGCCTTGTTGCCGCCGGCCGTAACGACGAAGTGATGGCGCGCCTTCAGCCAGCCGAGATCCCCGTGATCGAGCGTTTCCCTGGATCGAACTTGCAACATGACCTTTCCTCGACTTCGGACTCGATGGATGTCCGTTTCGGGAATAGTTATGGCGTCGAACCGGCAGCCTGATTAGTCAGCAGATTATGGACAGGTCGTTCCATAGGGTGAACGAGCGACCGACCGTCCGCTCTATGGGACAGCTGACGATCTCAAGGCTGCAGCAGCGAAGTCGATCACCGCCCGAACACTCGGCAACATGCCTCGTCGCGAGACAAAGACGAGATGCAGGATGCCGTCAGCGCCGCTCCATTCTGGTAAAACTCGCACGAGCGCGCCGGTTGCGATGGCCTCCCGGCAGTAGTTGGCCGGCAGCAGCGCAATTCCAGCGCCTTGGCATGCGGCCGCCATCAAAATATCGAAACTACCGCTCGCAAGGCGAGGCTCGACCGAAACACTGCTGATATCTCCGTTCTCACCCGTCAGCTGCCAGGTACCTCCGCTTTGCTCTTCCTGGTACAGGGCAGGGAAATTGGCAAGGTCGGCCGGCGACATCGGAATGTCCTCCGTTGCCAGGAGCTGCGGGCTCGCGACAAGGATGCGTCGACTGATGCCGATTCGCTTCACCTGGAGCTCGGCGTCGGTGTCGAGACGCTCCCGAACGCGGATGGCAACATCGACCCCTTCGTGAATCAGGTCGACCCGGCGATTGGTTGCGATACATTGAACGCGCAGTTGCGGATGGGCGGCGAGGAAGCCCGGTAAGGGACCAGCAATCGTGCCCTGAAATCCCAGCGGGCAACTCAGTCGAACAAGACCGCGAGGTTCGGTCTGCATTCGAAGCGCGGCTTCCTCGGCCGCCTCGGCCTCGATGACCGCTGCACGCGCATGTTCGAAGACTTGTTGGCCGACTTGGGTAAGACCGAGTCCTCGCGTCGTTCGATCAAGCAGCCGTACTCCGAGTCGCTCTTCCAGCAACGCTACGCGCCGGCTGATCCGCGATTTTGGCATCCCGAGCGCGCGGGCAGCGGCTGAAAATCCGCGATGGGCAACGACCGCTGCAAAAAACTGGAGATCGTTGAAGTCGCGCATTATGGATGATACCTATCCCACTCGGCCGAAAACACGCGCGCTACAGGAAGACTGCTTCTGTCGGGAACGATCGAGTTACGGCCAAGTCGACGAACGATGCGAACGTCGGTCATGCTGTGGCTCCCTCGAATTCAACAAGCTCGGCGCCGTCGACGACCTGATCGCCTTCCGCCACGTGAAAGCTGACAACCTTGCCCTTTCGTGGAGCGGTGATGGTGTGCTCCATCTTCATGGCCTCGAGAACCAAAAGCGGCGTTCCCTTTTCGACGATCGCGCCCGGCTCGGCCATCAGCGTGACGACCTTGCCAGGCATGGGCGCGCGTAGCCCTCCCTCGACGTCTTCGCCCTCTCCGCCGACATAGAGCGTATTGACGAGCGCGAGCGGCCACGAGTGCCCTCGATAGAAGACGTGGCGGCGCTCGCCCGTGATCACGACCGCAGCATTGATGCGGCTATCGTCCAGCTGGGCATGGACCGCGCCGCCGCGACCGAGCGTTCCGGATGCGCGCACATATCTTCCGTTGAGCGCAAGCCGATAGCCTCCGGAGACAACGACGACAACCACTTCCTGCACCGTTTCCTGCAAACGCAGTGCCAGCTTTCGTTCGGCCCGGCCGTTGAGCCGCCAACCGTCTAGCGCACGCCATGGCGAACC
>Ga0210406_10008141_pt1 | contig 10528 bp, 11 predicted proteins | sample IncBWC30MmetaG_FD_155454 | JGI IMG/M metagenome (GOLD analysis project Ga0210406, IMG submission 155454) | Forest soil microbial communities from Barre Woods Harvard Forest LTER site, Petersham, Massachusetts, United States - Inc-BW-C-30-M | ecosystem: Environmental > Terrestrial > Soil >... | reverse complement strand
ACGTAACAGTGGAAGGCGCCGTAGATTCCGGAGCGGTCGCGTTCGAAGCCGATGGCGCTTCGTTCCTCGTCACGGCGCCAGATTTCGCGCAGCGATGCGAGTTCCTCGCTATCCAGCGGTGATTGCCTACCCGCGGTACGGAAGATCACGCGAACGTCGTCGCTGCCGGCCCGGTCGATCGCGTTCCAGAGCGCGCGAATTTCTTCCGGCGCCATCCAGTCCTGCGAGTCGAGCAGCACGACGGCATCGATTTGACGTGCGGGCAGGCTTTCCAGGAACTGGCGCAGATTGGCGTGAACCGGAATGATCAATCCGGCGCCATCGCGCATGCGCGCGAATTGGCGCGCTTGCAGGTAAGGCGGCAGGCAGGTGTCTCCGGGACCGCGGTAACGGCGATCCAGCGCCTGCCACGCGAAATAATTAGTCTCGTTGGGGTGGCCGTTGATCAGGCGCAACAGACGCTCGTAGAGCACCTCATTGAGCGGCGCGCCGCCTCCCAGCAATTCGCGCTGCTGCGGCGGAATGCCCAGGCTGAACAGCAACGCCGGCGTTCCCGTGATCAGCTTGGCCAACCGCGAATGGAACAGGCGGTGCAGACGATCCAGCGCCTGAAGCCGCTCGGGAGAATCCACTTTGCCGGTCAGCAATGCCTTCAGATCGATCCGGGCCAGCTTTGCCAGCCGATGTGCGAGGCCAATGAAGCGGCCGAGCATGCCGTGGCGATAGAACCCGTCGGTGAAATAGGCATGGCGGGGGCGGCCGACTAAATTGCGCTTGTCCCAATACGCACGCGCATCGGCATCGAGCCAGAGCCACAAATGATCGCGATAGAGTTCGGAGTTGGCGGGGGAAGCGGCCTCGCCGAAGAACTGCCAGAAATCGACGTACTTGGAGAACGCGCGCAGGCCGGCCAGCTTTAATTTAAGCAGCGAAAGGTGGGCTTCATTGAGATCGACGGCGAACACCTGGGCGGGCTGAGCCGTAAGGTATGATAGTGCGTTGCATCCGCCGGATGAGATGGTGACGATGGTCGCGCCCACCGGCAACTGCAACGCCGCGAGATCGGCTTCCGGATCTTCCCAAATCTGGGTGTAAACCAAACGGCGAAACCAGAAGGCAAAAAGACGGTCCCAAACAGTCGATTGGTCGTCACTTCGGCTGTTGCGGACAGCGTCCGCGATAAGTTGCGTGCTCATCTAGTCTCCGAATCAACAATCTGATGACGGTATCGCCGCCTCGCTGCAGTTTTGCGACAGCCAGCCAGGCCGCCTTGGAAAAGGCTGTCACATCCCTGTCGCGCGAACATCGCAAGGGAGTAGGCGACACACGCTGCAGGAGCCTGATGGATGTCCGCATTTCCTTCCGAGTTCGGCGCAGACCTCGTCGACGATTTCAGTACCCAACTCGCTCCACTTTCCTGGCCGGTCGAAGCGACCGACCGGATGAACCGGATGTATCACCGGCAACGCCACATCTACGACGGCACCCGACGATATTACCTGCTCGGCCGCGACCAGCTGATCGCCAGTTTGAAGCCCGACGCCGGCGCCAACGTGCTCGAAATCGGCTGCGGCACCGGCCGCAATCTGGTGCTTGCCGCCGGCCTGTTCCCCGATGCGCGATGGTTCGGTATCGACGTCTCGACTGAGATGCTGACCTCGGCGATTGCGGCCATCGCGCGGCGTGGCCTGACATCGCAAATCCGCGTCGCCCATGGCGACGCAACGGCGTTCGACCCGGAACTGCTGTTCGGCATACCCTCGTTCGACCATGTGATGATTTCCTACAGCCTCTCGATGATCCCGAACTGGACCTCAGTGCTCGAAGCAGCCATCAGCCGCCTCAAGCCCGGAGGCCGTTTGCACATCGTCGATTTCGGCCAACAGGAGCGCCTGCCCGGCATCGCGCGGGCGCTGCTGCTGCGGTGGCTGAAGCTGTTCGACGTCACGCCGCGCGACGATCTCGAGCGCGTATTGTCGGCGACGGCGCGCACCTCGAACGCCGTGCTGACCTTCGAGCGCCCGTTCCGCGGCTACGCCCAATATGCGGTGCTGACGCTGCCACCGGGGCCAAAGCACCCGTGAGCGCATGGCTCGCATTGCTGGCGGCCGGCCTGCTTGAGGTGGCCTGGGCGCTGGGGCTGAAATATTCCGACGGCCTCACGAGATTCTGGCCGACCGCACTGACGCTGATGGCGATCGCGCTGAGTTTTGGATTGATGGCGCTCGCGCTGCGGTCGCTGCCGTTCGGAACGGCTTATGCGGTCTGGACCGGCATTGGCGCCGCCGGCAGCATCATCGTCGGCATGCTGATGTTTAGCGAGCCTACCGATCCGGTCAGGATCTTTTGCCTGACGCTGATCGTCGCAGGAATGGTCGGGCTCAAGCTTAATTCGCCGGTATAGACGCCGACCGCCGGCTGCGCATTCCCCGCCAGACCTCGACCAAGCCGAACAAAGCGAGTGCGGTCGCGAACGGAAGCAAATGATACAGCACGCGGAACATCAGCAGTCCCGCGATCAGCGGATCCTTGTCCTCACCGCCGAGCCCGAGCAGGATCGTGGCATCGAACACGCCGATGCCCGCCGGCGCGTGGCTGGCAAAGCCCAGCAATGTCGCGACGATGAAGACGACGACGACTGGAAAGATTTCGACATGGGCTTCGGGCGGAATCAGGACATACATCGCAAGCGCCGCAGCGCCGAGATCGAAAATGCCGATCGCGATCTGCGACAGCACCATCGGCCCGGACGGTAGCCGCACCGGCCAGCGAAGCGTGCCGATATTTCGCGGTGACAGCCAGCTCCAGACCAGGAAGACCAGCACGCCCAGCAGCAACGCCGCCGCCAGCCACCGGTTCAGCTCCGGCGAGAGGAAATCGATCGGCGAGATCGCGTCGGGCTGGAACAGCACGCTGAGCCCGAATGCGGTCAAATTACCCAGCCAGAAGGTCAGCCCGGTCAGGAAGCAGATGTTCGCAACATCAAGCCCGCCAAGGCCGCTGGCCGAATAGACCCGGTAACGAATCACCGGCGAGATCAGCGCCACCGCGCCGATGCCGTGGGCGATCGGATAGCTGGTGAAGCTCGCAAGCGCCGCGATCCGGTATGGCACCTCGGTACGCCCGATGGTGCGCAGCGCCAGCAGATCGTACAGCGTCAAACTGCCGTAGGACACAGCCACCAGCATCAGGGCCAATGCGATCACATGTCCAGGCGTGCGCTCGACGACCGCGAGAACCTCGTCGTAGTCGATATGCTTGATGGCATGCGTCAGCGCGAACACGGCCATCGCGGCGATGGCAATGCCGATCACGACACCCAGGCCTTTCAGCCGGGTGCTGCTGAAGAGCGGCTTCTGCAGCACATTTATTGTCAGGGTAGGCATCCATTCGGGCGACGACTTGCATGGTCGTGCCACCTGATTCGGCGCGGTCAAACCCTCCATTGACACGTTGATGTGACAGCCGCGTTACCGGCCAAACATCACCCACCGGCGTTTTAGAATCGCTTCAAGCACCGGAATCCCGGCGCATGTCGTCGCATCCCATTCACTCGGCGCCGGTAAGACCCGTGCGAAACAACCTGATCGATTCGAGGGAATCATGAACGCCGAATTCGACTGCGATCTCACTCCGGATCAATGGGAAGCGCTCAAGATGCTTCGTCTGCCGGTGCCGAGAGGCCGCCTCCTGAACAAATTCGTGGTCGCCAATCTCGTCGCGTTGCAACTCGCCGCTGTCATCGATGAAAATCCTGTCCTCACGCCACGCGGGCGCAAGGTGCTGGTGCGCGGTTTGTCGCGGTTATGGGACCTCGCTGCCTGAAGCCAATGTCGATCACCTTGCGTTGATTAAATATTGCCGTCAGCGTGAACTCGTTTGAACAGCCGATCGCTATTTGTTTATCGCTTCATCAGCGCGCGTCACAACGCAACGCGGCTTCAGTCTCGCCTTGCAGGCCCGACCGACTCTTATGCCTCTTATCCGAAGGGTCACCAGCGCAAACCCGCGCCGGTTCCGAACGACATGCCGATCAAAGGGGTCGGGAATTACTATCCTGCAGATGATCTACCGGCAGAAGGTCTATGAAGGCGATTCAAAGGACCATGAATTCTCGGCGACCTCGATGCGCGGGAGGATATCTTGTGCTTATTTCGTAGATCACCACATCGAATTCCTGGCGCGTTCCGGCCATTCGCGGTCATAGCTCTCGCCGCCGACGGTATTTTCGCTCATCGAGGCCAGGATCTGTCCCGGCGTCGGCAGGCTCTTGGGATCGACGCGCTTGTCGGGATTCCACAGGTCGGAACGCACGATTGCGCGGGCGCATTGAAAATAGATCTCGCTGACGGTCATCACGATGACGGTACGCGGCGCTTTACCTTCCATTCTGAACGACGCCAGCAACTTAGGTTCGGCAGACACATGCGCGTTGCCATTGATGCGCAGCGTGCTGCCGGAGCCGGGAATCAGGAACAATAGCGCGATCCGGGGATCGCGCACGATATTGCGCAGTGAGTCGATCCGGTTGTTACTGCGGCGGTCCGGCATCATCAGCGTGGTCTCATCGTGGATGCGAACGAAGCCCGGTAGGTCACCTCGCGGCGAGCAATCCAGCCCCTCCGGCCCTGACGTCGCCAGCGCCGCAAACGGCGACTTCTCGATCAGCACGCGATAAAGCGGCGTGACGCGATCGCCGACTTTCACCGTGGATGCAGCACCTGGAACGCCGTAGATCGCCTCCAGTTGCTCTGATGTCGCGATGATCGACATGGCCGTTTCTCCTCGAGCTATTCGTCCCAGCGATCACCCCTGATGGCCCGGACCAACTGGCGGGCGTGATATTCGGCGCTGCTGACATTCATGATGGTGACATCCGGCGCCGCCGCGCGATCGTCGACCGAGCGTCCGAGCCGTTGACTGATGTTGCCATCGCTGGCGCGTCTTCGCGCCGCCACGCGTTGTGCTAGGATGTCCGGCGGCGCCGTAATCGAGATCACGACGACATCGGCGTAGACGAGGCGCATCGCCGAAATCACGGTGCGAGAGACGTTGGCGATCACAATGCGGCCGGCACGGACATCGTCATCGATCGCGCGCGGGAGGGCATAACAATGTCCATGCGCTTCCCAATGCATGGCGTAGGCATCCGCTGCGAGCGCCTGCCTGAACGCTTCGGGGCTGGCCTGTTCATTGTCCTCGGATTCGGAGGCTTCGCGGGTAACGATACGGCGCGGAAACACGATGTTGGCGTCATCAACGCAGGCCGCCTTCGCCAGCCCGAGCAGCGTGTCCTTGCCGGCCCCGCTCGGACCGACCACCAGAACCAGCCGGCCCGGCCCGATCGCTTCAGGTATGGTCAGGGCTTCGCTCATGCCACCCGTTGCCCTTCGCGCCAAACTTCACGAACCACCGGAATATCGCGCGCGAGATGAACGCGAATCACATCGGCGCGCTTGCCCACCGCAATCTCGCCGCGGTCATGCAGGCCGACGGCTTCGGCGGGCGCCTTGGTAACCGTGCGCACCGCCGCCGCCAGATCGATGGCGGCAACATGTTGCGGCAATTGCAGCGCGCCCATCAACAGGCTTGACGGGATGTAATCGGACGACAGAATGTCCAGCAGCCCTTCGCGCGCGAGATCGACCGCGGCGATGTTGCCGGAATGCGAGCCACCGCGCACCACGTTGGGCGCGCCCATCAGGATGCCGATGCCGGCCTGATGCAAACCACGCGCAGCTTCCATCGTGGTCGGGAATTCCGCCACTGCTACCCGATCGCGGATCGCATCGCTGACATTTTCCTCCGTGGTGTCGTCATGGCTCGCCAGCGGAATGTCGTGCGCCTGCGCCAGCGCCACGATAGCGCGGAGGTTTGCCTCCGCGTACGTCTTTTGATACCTGAAGCGTCTTTCGAACAGCACGTCGAGCTCGGCGTCGGTCATGCCGGCGCCCTTGCCGCGATAATAGACACGCAACTTGGCTTCATCTCGAAACTGCCGCTGCCCCGGAGTGTGGTCCATCAGCGACATCAGCCGGACATCCGGCCGCCCGACCAATTCCTTGGCCTCCTCGACCACGTCGGGCATCGGGATTTCGCAACGCAGATGCAGGAAATGATCGGCGCGCAGCAGGTTGGCATCGCGCGCCGAGGTGATCGCCTCAGCCAAAACGCCGGCGCGCCCGTCGACATCCTCGGCGCCATCTTCGCGCCAGACCCGCAGCGAATCCAGCACCGTGGTAATGCCCGACGTCGCAAGCTGCCCGTCATACGAGACCACGGCCGCGATCGGATTCCAGTATACCTTGGGGCGCGGAACGTAATGCGCCTCGAGGTGATCGGTGTGCAGCTCGATCAGGCCCGGCATGATCAGATCGCCGCCGGCATCCTCGCTACCGGCGGGCACGTTGCCCTCGCCGATCTCGGCGACCTTGCCATCGGCAAAGGCGATCCAGCCGTGCTCGATCACGCGATCGGCCAGAACGAGCCTGGCGTTGCCAATGATGGTTTCGGACTTCGGGTTCATCTCAAGGCTTCTCTCTTCAAGCCGCGGCGGCAAACGAGGTCACGTCGACGATCCGGTCGGCGATCTCCTGCCGTATCTCGTCGTCATGCACGATCGCCACCATCGCGACGCCCTGGCGTTTCTTTTGATCGATCAGTTCGACCACGACCGCGCGATTGGCCGCGTCGAGCGAGGCGGTCGGCTCATCCAGCAACAGGATCGGCAAATCCGAGATGAAGCCCCGCGCAATATTGACGCGCTGCTGCTCGCCGCCGGAGAAGGTCGACGGCGGCAGAGCCCAGAGACGCTCGGGAATGTTGAGACGGTGCAGCAATGCGCCGGCCTTTTCGCGTGCCTCGGTACGCGCGACGCCGTTCACGATCAGAGGCTCGGCCACCACGTCCACGGTAGCGACGCGCGGCACCGCGCGCAGGAACTGGCTGACATAGCCGATCGTGGAGCGGCGCACGCTCAGGATCTGCCGTGGCTCGGCCCTGGCGAGATCGATCTCCACGCCCTGATGCCGGATGCCGATCCGGCCGCTGTCGCAGCGATAATTGCCGAAAATCATTTTCAGGATCGAGGATTTCCCCGCCCCTGACGGCCCCGACAGCACGACGCATTCGCCTGGATTGACCTGAAACGAAACGCCCCGCACCACCGGCAGCTCGATGCCCCCCTGCAGATGCATCACAAAACTCTTCTGGGCGTTGGTGATGTCGATCATCGCAGTCATTGAAGGCTCATGCCGGTAAAATCGAGGAGACAAGCAATTGCGTATAGGGTTCGCGGGGATCGTCGAGCACCTGATCGGTCAATCCGGTTTCGATCACCCGGCCACCTTTCATCACCATGACGCGATGCGACAACAGCCGCGCAACCGCGAGATCATGGGTGACCACAATCGCCGCGAGGCCAAGTTCGCTAACGAGGTTGCGCATCAGATCGAGCAGCCGCGCCTGCACCGACACGTCGAGACCGCCGGTCGGCTCGTCCATGAATACCAGACGCGGCTCGGTGACGAGATTGCGCGCGATCTGCAGCCGCTGCCGCATGCCGCCGGAATAGGTCCGCGGTGCATCATCGATGCGGCCGGTGTCGATCTCGACCCGCTCTAGCCAGGACGATGCAGTATCGCGGATGCGGCTATAATGATTCCAGCCGACCGCCATCAAGCGCTCGCCGACATTGGCGCCGGCCGATACCGCCATCCGCAAACCCATCGCCGGATCCTGGTGCACATAGCCCCAATCGGTGCGAAACAGAAACCGTCGCTCGGCTTCGCCGAGGTCAGCGAGGTCGCGCATCACGCCATCGCGCATCCGGTACGACACGCGTCCGGCGCTCGGCGCCAGTTGCGCCGACAGCAATTGCAATAGCGTCGACTTGCCCGAGCCGGATTCGCCGACGATCGCCAGCACCTCGCCCGGATACAGCGCAAAGGAAACGTCGCGGCAGGCCTTCAGATGGCCGTAGGATTTGCCGAGACCTTCGACGGTCAGCAGCGGCTGATCGCTATCCCGATCCTGCTTTTCCTGATTTTCAACCATGCGCCCGCTCCTTGTGTGGCGCTGCGCTCTCGCTGCCGCGGTGGCCCTCGCTCTGGCGGGTCTCGCAATAATCGGTATCGGAACAGACGAACATCCGGCTGCCCTTGTCGTCGGTGACGATTTCGTCGAGATAGGAATCGCCGGCGCCGCACAGCGCGCAGGGCGCATCGAACCGATAACGCGTAAACGGATGATCCTCGAAATCGAGCGACACCACCGAGGTATGCGGCGGGATCGCATAGATCCGCTTTTCGCGGCCGGCGCCGAACAATTGCAGCGCTGCGCAATTATCCATCTTCGGATTGTCGAATTTCGGCGTCGGTGACGGGTCCATCACATAGCGCGCATTGACCTTCACCGGGTAGGCATAGGACGTTGCGATGTGGCCGAAGCGCGCAATGTCCTCATACAGCTTGACATGCATCAAGCCGTATTCGCCGAGCGCGTGCATGCGTCGCGTCTCGGTCTCGCGCGGCTCGAGAAAGCGCAAGGGTTCGGGGATCGGCACCTGATAGACCAGAACCTGCCCGGCATGCAGCGTCGATTCGGGAATCCGGTGCCGGGTCTGGATCACGGTCGCATCGGCCGTCCTGGTGGTGGTCGCTACGCCGGCGGTCTTGGCAAAGAACTTGCGAATCGAGATCGCGTTGGTGGTGTCGTCGGAGCCCTGGTCGATGACTTTCAAAACGTCATCACGGCCCAGGATCGCCGCGGTCACCTGTACGCCGCCGGTGCCCCAGCCATAGGGCATCGGCATCTCGCGGCTGGCGAACGGCACCTGATAGCCGGGGATCGCAATCGCCTTCAGGATCGCGCGCCGGATCATCCGCTTGGTCTGCTCGTCGAGATAGGCGAAATTGTAGGTCGGCGCGTTCATTCCGCGGCCTCCTGCATCCGCGGCTCGCTTTGCGCGTTGTCCCCGAACTCCTTGCGCAATTTGCGCAGCAGGCCGAGTTCGGACTGGAAGTCGACATAGTGCGGCAGCTTGAGATGCTCGACGAAGCCGGTCGCCTGCACGTTGTCGGAATGCGACATCACGAATTCCTCGTCCTGGGCCGGCGCCAGAACCTCCTCGCCGAGCTCGCGCGCGCGCAAGGTGCGGTCCACCAGCGCCATCGACATGGTCTTGCGCTCGCTGTGACCAAAGGCGAGACCATAGCCGCGGGTAAAGCACGGCGCTTCGGTCGCCGAGCCCTTGAACTGGTTGACCATCTGGCACTCGGTCAGCGTGATCGAGCCCAGCGGCACCGCAAAACCAACGTCCTCGGCCAGGAATTCCACCTCGACTTCGCCGAGCCGGATCTCGCCTGCGAACGGATGGTTGCGGCCGTAGCCGCGCTGCGAGGAATACCCCAGCGCCAGCAGGAAACCTTCGTCGGCGCGCGCCAGATTTTGCAGCCGCAAATCGCGATCGGCCGGAAAGCTGAGCGGCTCGCGCGTCAGGTCGCCCACCGGCATATCGGCATCGGCGCGCGGCGCGGGCTCGATCAGGCCGTCACGGCCGAGGATATCGGTAACGCGCGGCATCGCTGTGGACGGCGCGTCGGAGGTCGCGGGCATCTCGGGATCCAAGCCTTCGGGTAATTGCGGATCAAGCAGCCGATGGGTGTAATCGAAGGTCGGTCCGAGGATCTGGCCACCCGGGATGTCCTTGAAGGTTGAGGAAATTCGCCGCCGCACTTCCATCTTCCCGGTATCGACCGGCTCGGTGGCGCCAAACCGCGGCAGCGTGGCGCGAAACGCCCGCACCAGGAAAATCGCCTCGATCATGTCGCCGCGCGCCTGCTTGATCGCAAGCGCCGCCAGTTCGCGGTCATACAGCGAACCTTCGGTCATGACGCGATCGACGCCGAGGCTGAGCTGTTCGGAGATCTGGGCCAGCGACACTTCCGCAACGTCGCGATCGCCGCGGCGCTCATGCGCCAGCAGCCGATGGGCGTTCTCGATGGCGCGCTCGCCACCCTTGACGGCGACATACATGATCAATCTCCCTCGGCGACAAGCCGCGTGGTGCGCGGGATCGCGACAATGGCGTCATCGGCGACCAGCACGACATCGACGCCGCGCGGAAACAGCGTGGCGTTGACGGCGAGGCGCGCAAACAGATCCAGAGGCTCGATCCTGGCCTGCAGCACCGCCGTGCCATCGATACCCGGTCCGCATAACTCGAAAGCCAACCCTTCCCTCAAGCTGTCGACCTGCAGGATCAGCGTCGTCGAGCGATCGGGGTATTCATTGGTGCCAAACGAAAAGCAATCCAGCGCAGGAAGCTCGCCGGCATTGCCGATCAACGCAAAACTGCAGATCGAGGGATCCGAAACAACAGGCGCACTGGTGTGGAATTTGAGCCATTTTGTAACTTCCGAGGCTTCGGACATTCGCGGGTCGAGCCAGATCGGCGTGTCATGATCGAACAGCGTGAGCGCGATCGCGGCAGTGCCGCGCATCATTCCGGGCGGCGTACCGGCGGCCG
>Ga0210406_10008136_pt1 | contig 10530 bp, 5 predicted proteins | sample IncBWC30MmetaG_FD_155454 | JGI IMG/M metagenome (GOLD analysis project Ga0210406, IMG submission 155454) | Forest soil microbial communities from Barre Woods Harvard Forest LTER site, Petersham, Massachusetts, United States - Inc-BW-C-30-M | ecosystem: Environmental > Terrestrial > Soil >... | reverse complement strand
GAAAGCGCGTCGCAACCTGCGCATAAGCCAATGCCTGGTTGCGCAAGTTCGCCTGTGTCGAGCCCGAACCGGAAGGCTTTGTGTCGGAGATCAACTCCATGACAGCCGGTGATGTACCGCCCTGCAAAGCCGCAGGGACTTCCGACTGAGTCCGCAGAATGCGGTGGTCCGTGATTGAGGAATGGCCGATGTTCTCAGTCGGTTGTTTCGGCATATGGCACGAAATGCAATTGTCAGGCGGCGAGGTGGCTTGCCGCTGCGGGCGCGGCGCGCGACAAGCGTCGGCCGCGTGGCAGGTCAGACATCGGTCGCGGAAAAAATCGGCCGCCTGGTCGCCGTGGCGTTGAACGTGAGGATCGTGGCATGAGATGCAGCCCAACCGGCCGCCGCTGGCCGCCCAGCAACGGCTCATCTTCATCTGCTCAGACTGATCGAGCGCCACGAAATGATTTCCTTTGATCGTCTGGGGGACCGAGAATATGGCCACTACATCACCGAGCGGTGTTCCCGGGCGGAAATCGAGATAATTCTTACCGGGCTGAAGGACACGGGCGTCTCCGGCCAAATGGCACTGCGCGCAGACATCGTCGCGAATTTCCGGCCGCGCCTTCCGTGGATTTACGATGGAAAGATCGATTGATCCTTCGAATGATCCTCCGAACGCGTCCTCGGTGCGTTGCGCCACGTGAGTGGCACCCGGCCCGTGACAGCGCTCGCAGCCTACCGTCAAACGGCGAAAGGGAGGCTGCTGGAAGCGGTTGTGACTGCCTGCAACAAGCTGCGGCATGCCGGTGTGGCAGTCAACGCACAAATCCACCACGCGACGCGTGAAACCCCGGAATGCGCCTTCGCCGTAGCCGGGTGACAAATCCCAACCCCGAATGCGCGTGTAGTAGGAAATCGGCGAAACGAACAGCGAGTCTCCTTTAGCCACGAGGTAGCTCTTTCCCACATCGGCGGCGCCGATCGTATAAGCAATTTCATGACTCTCGGAAAAAATGACGCGGCCTTTGGCGTCGCTGCCGGTTTCTTCGTGGATGATCTTGCCATCGCGCGCATAAACGGAATAGGACCGGTTTAGTTTTTTATTGATGATCGTGACCGGCTTCGCCAATTCGCGCAGATCGTCGGCAGAGGGAATTGAGGCGGATCTTCCCATCCCGGTCTGCTTGAACTGGGCATAGATTGAGGAATGGCAGGTCCGGCAAACCTCGTCGCCGAGATACTCCACCCCGTCGCGCGTGTTCAGATATTGCTCCGATGGCGTTGCCGGAGCAGGGGCCGCTTGTCCGGTCTGGCGCGCTTCCGAAATGCGCAAGCCCGCGCAAACCACATAGATCGCCGCGAGCCCAACAATCCAGATCCCGCGAGCGGGAAAGGCGAGTCGGCAGAAAGGGAAAAGCAAGAGATACCGGGAGCGCCAATTCATGGAGTCGGGGGATTCTTCCCTGCGCGGATCCCCTTTCCCTCCTCGATCGTATAAATCTGATCTACGTCTAGACTGCCGAGACGCTCTACGAACCCGCTGGGCCAGGAGATTTCGACGCTATCGATCTTGTTGTTGGTTCCCAGGCCGAAGTGCAACCGAAGGTCGTTTTGTGAAAGGTAGCTGGCGCCGCCGCGAACTTCATTGAATTGCACAAGTTTTCCTGCGCGAATGGTGAGGCGCGCCCCGATGGCCGCGCGATTGCTTTTCGTGCCCTGCAGGTTGAATCCAACCCAGTGGTTTCCGTTGGCCAGATGATTGCGCAAGAGAGTTGGGGGTTCACCGACGTTCAAAATCAGGGCATCGATTGCGCCATCATTCCAGATGTCGCCAAACGCGACCCCGCGACGGGAAGCCAGGGGCAAATCCGCGAGTCCCGCGGGGACAGAAGCATTTTCAAAAGTACCGTCGTGTTTATTAAGATGTAAGAAGAGTGGCTCCCGGTAGCGCACCCCCTCTTTTATTGAGTCCACCTGCGGATACACATGGCCGTTGGCAATGAGAATATCCGGCCAGCCGTCGTTATCGAAATCGACAAAGCCGGTTCCCCAGGCTACGTCAGGAATGCTCGCCTGAGCGATTTGCGCCGTCCGGCTTACGTCCTCAAAACCTTCGTGACCGAGGTTGCGATAGAGCGTTTTAGGTTGATCGGCAAACGTGGTGTCGATGATATCGAGCCATCCGTCGTGATTGTAATCACCGAAGTCGACTCCCATGTTGCCCTGCTCGAGGCCCTCGCCGCTTAAAGCTACTCCAGCCAGCAGCGCCACGTCGGTAAACGTTCCGTTGTGATTGTTGTGGTAAAGATAGTTCGCGCCGGCATCGTTGGCGACGAGTAGATCTGGCCAGCCGTCGTTATCGTAGTCACCCCAGACAACGCCGAGTCCGAAGCGGCTTTCCGAATCGTGAACACCGGCGCGTACGGAGACTTCCTCAAACGTACCGTCGCCACGGTTGTGGTAAAGGAGATCAGTCTCACCCGGGAGACCCCAGGGTCCACACTGCACCAGCACACCTTTGTAGCGGCAAAACTTTCCCTTGCCGAACTCCGGCAAATTGTTGAGGTCGACGTGCACGTAACGGGCGACGAATAAATCCACGTGGCCGTCGCGGTCGTAGTCGGCCCAGGCCGCGCCCGTGCTAAATCCACCGCCGCGGACGCCGGCTTTCTCAGTTACATCTTCGAACTTGCAGTTGCCGAGGTTACGGTACAGCACATTGCCGCCGTACCCCGTGACGTAAATGTCCAGCCACCCGTCATTGTCGAAATCGGCGACGGCCACGCCCATGCCCCATCCGCGCCGAGTCAGGCCTGCCGACTTGGTGATGTCTTTGAAAGTGCCGTCCGGCTCCTGGTGATACAGAGTGACCATTGGGTCGCCACCGTCGCGATAGCGATCGACAGTGGAACCGTTGACGGTCAGGATGTCCAGCTTGCCGTCGTTGTCGCAATCGAACAGACCGACGCCCCCGCTCATGGATTCGATGACATAACGCTTGTCTGGCGAGGACTGATGCGGCACAGTCAGACCGCTTTGCCGGGCGACGTCTTCAAATACCGGGCCGCGGTAGGCGGCAGATTTGTCTTGTGCGGGGACGCGGGATGGGCCAGTAAAAATTCCGCATGCGACCAAGCACGTTGTTAAGACTTCCCGGCGCATTCGGAGTGAATCCTATCACGGCTGTTTCATGCCATTGCTAAGGTAGAGGCGTCAATTCACCGTGAGGGGAATGGCGACGTTGGCGTCGGCGCTGCCATTCGTTCCATCGCCGGCGTTGCTTTCGGTAAAGGCGTAAACGGTGACCGTGTAGCTGCCCGGAGGCGTACCGTTGTTTCCCGGCGGAGTTACCTGAGTGTTGTTGCTGCTGCCGCCGCCGCAGCTCGGTGTCCCGGCTCCCATAAGAATCAGGCCTGCAATCAGTGCGCAATTGCAAAGCCAGGCCTGGCTTCGCTTTCGCTGAATGTGTCCTAAAACCATCGTCACGAGAAACCCCGCGATCGCTATCGGCAGCAACACTCGATTCTTGGGACTGAACAGGAAAGTGTGTGGAATCAAGTTTGAGGACGCCCCGTTAGTCGTGGTCATCACACTGACAGTAAGGCTCTCCGGCGCGGGGGGGCTGGAGTTCATGACATACGTGTTGAGAGGATCTGTCGTAGAGATCAAACAGCTCGCCTTCGGCGCACTGGTGCTGCAAGAGAAATAAACGAAGCCAGTGCCCGGAGTGAGCGCGGGGCTGAAGGTGCTGGTGTTGCCTGTCGTCGCTCCAGCCTTCACGCTGATAGAGGGCGGCGTGCCAAGCGCCGGAGCGGGCACGGCCGCAGCCTGATACTGGCGAACGTAGTCGAACGTCATGACTCCCGGATTGGTAGTTGACCCGCTGGGTGTTCCGCCAAGAGTGCCTCCGACCGCTATATTGGTGAGCAGGAAAAACTTCGCATTAAAGGGCCACGTATCTCCGGAGGGAAGGTTGCTCGCGGTAGCGATGTAGTACGGGTGCAGCGGGTCGTCGATATAGAACTGCTGCATGTTGGCGGACCAAATCATGCCGTAGGTATGGAACGCCGTGTCATTGGCTTGGCCGGTCAGGAAGGCGAAACTTCCATTCGGTTGCAGGCCTGAGCCATCGGTCACAGTAGTGTGCAGAGTGGACTTGTTGCCCGCAGGTCCCGGCCCGTTCAGCGCCGGGGACCAAACCTCCATGACGTCCGTTTCGCCGCACGCTGGCCATGGGGTTGTGTTGATGTCGCTGCCGAGCGACCAAAAGGCTGGCCAAAGACCCTGATTGGTTGTGTCGGGTAGCTGGATGCTCGCCTCGATCCGGCCATACTGAAAGTCCTGCAAACCCTGGGTCTTCATGCGGCCCGAAGTCCAGGTCGTGCCGCCATCATTGCTAATGGCCTGAACGACGAGATGTCCCGCACCGTCAACATAGGCGTTTGAAGTACTCGCCGAGAAAGTGCTGGGGCAGGTACTCGGGTTCATGGAATACCCGGGAGGTCCACAGTACGTCTCCACTTCATGGTTGCCAAAGCCGCCATTGCCGAGATCGAAAGCCCACACCGATTGGTCGGGCGGCCCTAGCGTGCCGTTAAATTCCTGGCACCATTGCGGATTCCATGTCACTGACCCGGTCGTGCTGGGCAAAACTCCGCTACAGCCCTGAGCCTGCGCTGGTCCCGCACTGGCGAGGAATAAAACCACGATTGCAAGAAGACATCTCGATGGGAAGCACCAGTCCATTCGAATTTTCATGATTGTTCTCTCTCGAAGGATTCGATCTCTTGCCGGTCGCCGTCTGCCAGAATACCGATTTTCTACATGGTTAGCACACCATAGAACCCGAGTCAAGAAATGAGTTCCTCCGGAGTGTTGGCCCTGCGGGGAATCCATATCAGGAAATCGCCCGAACAGCTCACGTCCGCGATCCCGTCCTTCGGCGCACGAGCAAGGGTCAAGAAGACCGGTATTCTAGAAGCCGCGATATGATAAACTCCGTTCCGCAACGGCGACGACGGTCCGAGATCGAATTTAGTTTATCTGCGAGAGATTCGGGGGCGGTCAATGCGAGGACATAGTTTGGCAGTCTGCTGGTTCAGAGTGCGGCACACGATAAGAGTCTCTAAATGGTTCTCCGCCGTGGTCCTGGCGCTTGTGGCAACCGGTTGCGGTGGTGGCGGCGCTGCAGCCCCTCCCCCGCCTCCCCCACCACCGCCAGTAGCAGCCACACCCGCGTTCTGGCCAGTGCCCGGGTCCTACAGTCAGACTCAGGCGGGGCAGACGGTCACTCTAACGGATGGCTCGACCGGAACAACGATCTACTACACCACGGACGGAACGCAGCCAACCACTTCGTCGACCCAATACTCGGCCTCCATCACAGTCTCGTCGACAACCACAATTGAAGCGATTGCAGCGGGCCCGGGCTACTCGGCAAGCGCGGTTGCAACCGGCACATACACGCTTACGCCGCCAGGGAATGGACCCACGGTGTCGGTCGTAGTGACAACTGAGGACCTGGCCAGGAAATTAGCATCACAGCCAGCCGTCACTTTCTCGACCGCGAATGGCGGCAGCAATTCAGTCTACGTAGATGAAACTCAGGTCTATCAGCCGATCGAAGGGTTCGGTGCGGCTACCACCGACTCTGCGATGTATCTGCTGAACGAGGTAGCCAAGGTCAATCAGCCGACACAATTGACCCAGGCCATGAACGACCTGTTCACTCGCCAGGGCAACGGCATCGGGCTCAGCTTCATACGCAATCCCATGGGTGCCTCTGACATTGCACGGTCCGTCTATTCCTTCGATGACAATGGCGGCCAGGCCGACCCTACGCTGGCGAATTTCTCGATTCAGCACGACCAAGCGGATATCATCCCGCTGATCGTGCAGGCGAAGACGCTCAACCCGCAACTGAAGATCATGGCAAATCCCTGGAGCCCTCCGGGCTGGATGAAAGATTCAGGCTCCATGATTGGTGGCTCCCTCTTCTCCAGCATGTACCCACAATTTGCCAACTATTTCGTCAAATACATTCAGGCGTATGCGCAGGCAGGCATTAACATCGACTACATTTCGTTGCAGAACGAACCGCTGTTCCTTCCTAACAGCTATCCCGGCATGTGCATGCCTGCGGCCGCAGTTTTTCCTTCAACCGACTGCCCATTGCAAACTGCTCAATCGCAAACCGATCAGACGACAGCTTTGTTTACTTACGTATTGCCCGCGCTCTCTGCAGCGAGCCTGAACACCAAGGTACTGGTTTACGATCACAACTGGGACCGGCCGGATTATGCAGAAAATGTTCTGATGAATCAAAATCTGAGCCAGATCGCCGGCGTCGCGTGGCACGGATATGGTGGCACGCCGGGGGCGATGACTCCGATTCAAAACATGTTTCCCGGCGTGGGAGCCTATCAAACTGAACACTCCGGCTTCGTAACGAATTCCGATCAACCCAGATTAGACTTCGAGGAAATAACTCAGTGCATGAGGAACTGGGCCCGGGCTTACGTGAAGTGGAGCCTCGCACTGGATGAGAATCAAGGCCCGCATACCGGCGGTTGCGCAACCTGCACTCCAATCGTAACCGTCAACAGTTCGTCCGGCAATATCGCTTACAGCGGCGAGTTCTACACCATGGGCCACTTCAGCAAATATGTGTTGCCGGGCGCAGCTCGCGTTTATTCCAGTAATGCTTTGGGTATAGTGACGGCGGCATTCATCAACCCTGATAGTTCGAAGGCCCTGGTGGCCTTCAACGATTCAAGCCAGAGCCAGACGTTTGAGGTGCAATGGGGAACGCAGTCGTTTACCTACACACTTCCCGCTCTGGCCGGAGCAACCTTCACCTGGAGCGGCGCACAAAGCAGCGCAACGCCTGCCTACACAGTCGGCGCAAAGTCACAGATTTTGGCCTCCAGCTTCAATAGCGCGGCGGGCAACAACACCCCGGGGAACTACCAGACCTGGGGACTTGAGACAGAGCTCACTTCAGACACAGCGGGCGGCTACGACGTGGGATTCGCCAACGACGGAGACTACGCCGTTTACAAGAATGTTGATTTCGGCGCCGGGGTCTCCTCCGTTACCGCCCGTCTCGCCTGCCTGCAAGGCAACGGAGCCAACGGCGGCGGAAACTGTAGCGGAACCCTTGAGTTCCGGCTGGACAGCGGCGCCGGCACACTGGTGGCTTCCGTCACTATCCCCTCGACTGGAGGATGGCAAGTCTGGCAAACAACTCCAACCGCAAGCGCCTCAGGGGCAAGCGGAGTTCACGACTTGTACGTGGTTTTCAAGGCTCCGGCGAGCGGCGCGACAGGCCTGGGGAACTTAAACTGGTTCCAGTTCAATTAAGACTGCCAGCACGCGCCGGTGCGGCACGCAGTCCGGCCCTGCGAAGTGCGAAGTAAGAGCGTTACATGAACTCAGGGGCCCTAGCTCAATCGGGATAGGGCGCACCCGGCCGCACAACGCGGATGTCGTGATCGGTGAATGTATAGTGCATTGCCGAGTCTTCGTACGTCGGCATGTGGCAGGAGGCACAATCTTTTGTGCTCACCTTGCAGGCGGGGCCGGGATGGTCAGAGTCTGGCTTCATCGAAGTCGCTGCAAGATGGCAGCTCAAGCAATTCTTATCGTAGGAACCCGTATCGCGCACGAGGTTCTGGTGTGGGTCGTGGCAGGCCACGCAGGTGAGGCGAGCATCCCCTTTCTTTCCCCAGCACCGGCTCTTTTCCAGGCGATAAGGTTGGGCTCGTATGTTGGCCATCCCCTCCAGACCAGCTAGCTTGACGTCCCACCAGGTGCCATGGCATGAACCGCAGAAATCGGCGCCATCAACCGGGTTGAGCTTGGCGGGATCGAAGATCATTCCCATCTCCTGTCCGGTCTCCTCCGCGACTGCGTGATTGAGACCCGGTCCGTGACATGCCTCGCAGGTAATTCCCGGTATTATTCGAGCCCGCTCAAACTTGTCGTTGATCGTCGAGGCGGTCGTATGGCAGCCGAAGCAGCGGACGAGCTCAGAGCCGGTCACGGGCCGCGCCATGGCCTGCTCAAGGTCCCGCGGCTCGGTAAGTTTGCGGCCAGGAGTGAACTCGAGGGTCTTCAGAGTGCCGAAGTACGAAACGCGGCTTTCGTAGAACGTTCCATCCCGCTCGAAGAGGTACGATTGGCCAATATGACCATCCCCAAACGACCATGTCAGCGGTGCGGAAGCGCTATGCGTACCGTCCGCGCCGGTGTAGACGCTCTTGCCTTCTGCGGTCGCGATCTGGTAACTGATTCGGCCCGCCTGAAAAGCCAGCCGACCGTGCCTGGCCAAAATGTCCGAGTCGGACACGGGGACGGAAGTGCGCGCCATGGGCGTGTTCTTCTGCGCCGCCGCTTTTCCCGCATGGCATTTAGCGCATTCCGCAGCTCCAACGTATTCATCTCGGGACGCCGTGCTGTGCCTCGGCCACCAACCGCGATAGAGAAGCCGGTCCTCCGTAGCCATCTGCGCCCACAGCGGACCGGGAGAATGCGCATGGATTGCGAAGAGTAAGCAGGAAGCCGCGAAACGCAAGAGACACCGCTTGCTAGTTCCGCACCAGTACATCTTGGTAGTCCCCTCCGTCGCGCGGGGCCGCCGGTAGAGCGAGCGCCCTGGCGGTCGAATTGCGCACTACGAATTCCGGCTCAATGGCGATTTCCGGTACCCAGTCTTCGTGCTCTTCGATCCGGTTCAACAAAGTTTGGGCGGCTATCTCCCCCATCTTTTGCAGGGGTTGGCGCACGGTCGTGAGACTCGGGTTGTTATGCACGGCAATTCTTATATCGTCGAAGCCGACCACGGAAATGTCTTCTGGGACTCGCAACCCGGCGTCCTGGAACGCGCGGATGGAGCCGATCGCGGAAATATCGTTATAGGCAAACAGAGCCGTAAATGGCCTTTTGCGGGCCAGGAGTTCCTTCGCGAAGGGGTAGCCCAACTGAGGAGTGGCATCGTCGCCTTCGAGTTGAACGATCAGTTCCGCCCGCATCCGTATGCCGAGTTCTTCCGCAACTTCGCGGATCGCTTTCCAGCGGTCCTCCGCATCCGGACTGACGTCAGATCCCTTCATCAACGCAATTTCTTTGTGACCCAACTCGAGCAGATGGTTGAGCGCCAACCATGCTCCTCTCCGGTGATCTAGAACAATGTTCGTGACACCTTCCACCCGGCAATGCCCGGGGATGGCCACCGTCGGCAATGGCAAAGGCCGATCGATAAACGTGTCCACTGTAATGAAACCTTCGACACCTCGGTCCAGAAGGATGTGCGAATAGGTTTCAAGGAGCGTAGGGTCGTGGCGGTGAGAGACCGTGAGGAAGAAGAAATTTTTCTGCCGGAGATATCGCTCTATGCCGCTAATGATCGGAGAGCTGTAAAAGTCTCCAATCTCCTGGGTGACGACGCCGATCATATAGGTTCGTTTTACTCCCAAATTCCGGGCATAGAAGCTGGGACGGTAGTTCAACTCTTGGGCAGCGGCGAGGATTCGCTCCTGGGTCTGTACTGGAACCGATCGGGAAGCGGCAGACTTGTTCAGCACCGCCGAACAGGTTCCTTTAGTGAGGCCAACCCGCTCGGCAACCATCTGCAAGGTGACGTGACGGTTCTTCTTGTTGTTACTCCCCCCCTTTTTTTTGGGGGCGCTCATTCGGCCATTGCTCCCTCCACTGAAAAATAGCGCCTAGAACGTATCATGCCTGCGCGACTGGACGCCAGCATTTTACTGCAAGATGCCCCCCGCCGGCACAACGAATGGTGCAGAAGTAGCTTAGAATACCGGTTTGTCAGGCCTGGGTATTTTAGAATATCGGTATTTTTCACTTGACAACGCAAGCCACCTTGGGGCTAAATGTCCGGCGTAGTACAAAAACGTTAGTCTACCGATTCAAAATTCTGATGGTGTTTCCAGGAGACCCAATGAGACGGACAGCGCTCGGGGTGCTGTTTAGCTGGTTGGTGCTGATTCTCGCGCCGGCGGCGGTCGCGCAGCAGACGAATGGCATTATTCAGGGTACGGTCTCGGATGCCGGGGGGGCATTTGTGGCGGGAGCCGCAGTCGTCGTGACAAGCGACAGCACCGCCTATACGCGCACCGTCACCAGCGGTGTGGACGGCAGCTATGCCTTCACAGAACTCCTTCCCGGCCGCTATCACATCAAGGTGACGAAGGAGGGCTTCAAGACGGAAGCCCAGCAGAACATCGAACTCCACGTCGCTTCCACCGTTGTTCTTAATGTGAAACTTGCGGTCGGTTCGGTTGCTGAAACCCTTACGGTGGAAGCCAACCCTATCGCGGTAGATACGACAACCGCAGCGTTGGGGAATATTACCGAAGGAGCGCAGGTTCGGGAATTGCCTTTGAATGGGCTCAACTTCATCGGACTCACCCTGCTGGTTCCCGGCGCCTCAACAATGGACGGGTTTAACGCCAGCACCAAAGGCGTTCTGGGTGGCTCGGACATCGTTTTCAGTGGCGGGCAACGCACCGGCAACGTGTTTAC
>Ga0210406_10008135_pt1 | contig 10531 bp, 10 predicted proteins | sample IncBWC30MmetaG_FD_155454 | JGI IMG/M metagenome (GOLD analysis project Ga0210406, IMG submission 155454) | Forest soil microbial communities from Barre Woods Harvard Forest LTER site, Petersham, Massachusetts, United States - Inc-BW-C-30-M | ecosystem: Environmental > Terrestrial > Soil >... | reverse complement strand
GCGCTGGCGCCGCACCTTCATGCTCATCCACGGATATCCGCTGTAGCCGCGCACGGCGCGGCGCCATGCTTCGCATGGCGGACACGGCGACGCGGGGAGGGGGCGACACGGCGAAGTCATTCCGACCCTACCGCGTAAGATCGCCGCGTCCCCGCGTCGCCCCCTCGCCGTGTCGGCGATGCGAAGCATCGCGCCGGGGCGTAGCCCCGGCTAGTATCATGGACGAGCAATGCCTGTCGATTCTTCCGTCTATGTTGCGCCTACTGCCCGCGTGCATGCGGAAGCGGCTATCGGTTCCGGGACGCGCATCGGCGATTTCTGCGTGATCGAATCCGACGTCTGCATCGGCCGCGACTGCGTTCTCGAGCCTTATGTCTACGTGAAGCGCTGGACCACGCTCGGAGAGCGAAATACCGTTTCGTCCGGGACGGTTCTGGGTACCGATCCCCTCGATAAGAATTTCACCGGAGAGCGCAGTTATCTCCGTATCGGCAATGGAAACATCATTCGGGAGCACTACACCGTCTCCCGTGGAACCGAACCGGAATCGGTAACGGAAATCGGGGACGACAACTACATCATGACTTCAGGGCACATCGCGCACAATTGCAAGATTGGCAACGAGACCATAATTTGCAGTTGTGCGCTGGTCGCCGGATACGTCGAGGTGGAGGACCAGGCATTTATTTCCGGCGGCGTGGTCATTCATCAGTTCTCAAAAATCGGACGGCTGGCTATGATCGGTGGCAACACGCGCGTGAATAGCGACGTACCGCCTTTCTTTCTATACTCCGGATTCAATGTCGCAGCGAAGGGCGTCAACGTTGTGGGGCTGACGCGCTCCGGCCTCAGCACGAAGGAAATTGCGGCGCTGAAACTGGCTTACCGGCTTCTGTACCGCTCGGGGCTCAAGCTGGTAGATGCGTTGCAACGCATTGAAGCCGAAGTTGCCGGAGATGAAGCCGCGCACCTGGTGAAATTCATCCGCGGGAGCCAACGCGGAATTTGCCGCGAATGAGCTTGCAAAACAGGTTGTGAAAGAGCACTATATCCCGAAGGAGGGGAGACGCATGAGAAAATTTGCGTTCCTTTTATTGGGTTTGCCGCTACTGGCGCAGGACGTGCCCTGGCAGGCGAAACTGCAGTACATCGAGGCATGTTCGTGTGATCTGTTCTGCCCGTGCTACTTTAACGACCACGCGTCGCACCAGGGCACCGGCGCACACAGCTGCACCTTCAACAACGTCGCCCGTGTGGTTGCGGGCAAACACGGGGATGTCGATCTGACAGGCGTAAAGGTCTGGTTGTCCGGTGACCTGGGATCTGATTGGGGCACCAAGGGGCAGGCAGATTGGCTGGTCGCCACCTTCGAGCCGAAGGCTACCAAAGAGCAGAAAGACGGCATGATGGCCATCTTCGGCAAGATCTATCCGGTGAAATGGACCGACGTTCAGATGGACACGTCGGACATCACTTGGAAAATCGCGCCTGACGGAAAAACAGCTTATACCAAACTCGCAAATGGCAACGGCGAGGTGAAACTGACCCGCTTCGCGGGTACCGATCCGGAGAAGGCCGCACAGATCGCCAACGTAAGATACTTCGCAGCTACCTGGAACAGCCCGTTCGCACTGTATCACTCCGACCACTACTTTAAGGGGCACGGAAAGTCGTATCAATTGCATCACGCCAACGGTTTCACCATCACGGTGGAATCCAGTTCGGACGGCAAGCGGGTAATCACAAAGAAGGCTGACTGACGGCAGGGCTTTTCCGGCAAACGATTGCGGCAGACGATTGCATCAAACGCTTGTGGGCCTTTGTAACTCGAAGCTCTCCTGCAGCGGAACCGCGAGCGCCGTCCCCGCCTGTTCCACGGCCTGCAACATCTTCAACAGTAGGTCCTGCTGGAGCGCGAGAAACTCGTCGTAGTCAGCCGTCGTCACGTAAGCGACGACTTCGATATCAAGCGAATAAGCGCCAACGCCGACGAAACGAACAGGCAAAGGTCCCGTTTCAACTTTCGGGTGTTTGCTTAGAATCTCGGCCAACGCAGCGAGCACCTTCAATAATTGGTCTGACGTTGTGTCCCGGCGTAGGTTCAAAGTCGGATGGAACCAGATTTTGTCCCGTCCGGAAATGTTCTCAAGCGCCATCGAGGAGAACTGGCTATTGGGAACGCAGATAATCGTCCGTTCGGGGGTGCGGATACGTGTTGAGCGCAGTCCGATATGCATGATCGTGCCCGTGCGGTCGCCGAACCGGCAAACATCTCCGACCAAAACGGGACGATCTCCGATAACAGAAATTCCGCCAAACAGGTTTTCGATCGTTTTTTGTGCCGCCAGAGCAACTGCCAGTCCACCTACTCCAAGTCCCGCGAGAATCGTCGACGTGTTGTACCCCCAAAGGTTGAGCACGCTTAGAATAGCGAATAGAAAGATCAAGAGTTTGATGACTTGCCTCCCGAGCGGCAGCACCGAGTAACTGACCGCCTGCACGCGAGGGTCGAGCCGCGAGCGCCATCGCTCTGTAACGAGGTCGATCACGACCCCTCCGGCCCATGCAACCGCCAGAAAGAATGCCAGGCCGAGCCCCCGTGCAACGTACAACCGGGGAAGGGCGGCCAATGGCGCGATTTCCATCGCCGCCCTTAATCCGACTACGGCCAAACCGACGCGCAAGGGCCCGCGAAATGCCGAGACGTTGGCCGCCGGCCGAACCGCCATTACCAGGCCCCACGATAGAAATCCGGCCACAATCCACAGCACGACAGCCATGATCGTGACGGCAATCCAACGCCACACGGGTGTATCAAAGATTTCGAATTCCACCAATTGATGGGGAAGCATCTTCTCGAACGGAGTTTCGGATACTAATTGATGCGCCTTAGGGATCAAGGGGATGCTGTCGGATGCTACCAGCCAGACGTGGAAGCCGGGCTGCAGTTCAACTCGTTCCAGTTGCAGTTCGAGCGTTTGTCCACCGACCTGAAATGTGTCGAGCCGCTCCCGTGTGGCTGAAAGCCCATCCGCCTGGTCCCCTTCGGGATCACGGCTAAGCATGGTGATATCAAATGGAGTATCGTCGAGCAGGTCCTCCAATTGGCGTGCTAGTTCCTTGCCATCCTTTGCCCGGTCCGCGGGCGACATTTTTCGCAAATCCAGATAACGAAGCGCTTTTGAATAGTCACGCGCGTGACAAGCCTCCAGGAAGTTAAAGATGGACTGTTGCGGCGTGTTGCGGCCGAGCGGATCTTTCGCTTCTGGGACGGGTGCCTGCGCGCGCAGAGCACCCGTAAGTAACAAGACAACCAAAAATCTGGTCATTATCTACTTTTACAAAAAACTGTTCGCACGCTCCATAAGGTTGGTTTCATTTCGCCTCAACTGATGGCCAAGCGTGACTTCTTGCACGTTTGAGGCGAAAAAGCTTCGATGGCGGTGGGTCAGAGCCTCACAGTGGAGGCAAGCTTGCTCGTTGTGGTCGTGGAGGCCATATGACTCGCCGACTCGCTCTCACATCTCTCGCATTTCAAGTCGCCGCGGGCCTTCACGCTTTCTCGCAATCACTCCCCGTACACGATGGGAGATCCGAGACCGCCTCGGCGGAAACACAATCTCCTTCCGGATCCCCTGATGCGGCGGCCTGGGGAATTCTCAATCAGGGCGTTGCAGAGGGTGACGCTGAACATCGTAAGAAGGCCATTGCGGCCCTCGGTAGCATCGGTCCGGTGAGCAAAGCCGTGAAGATGGTGGAAAATAGCTTACAGGACAAAAATATGCTGGTTAGGCAGACAGCGGCTGCTGCCTTGGGCGAAATGGAGGACAAGGACGCAATCCCATTTCTTCGGGCAGCTCTCGACGATAGCCCGGAGGTAAGCTTTACTGCCGCAAAAGCTCTGTGGAACTTGGGCGATACGAGCGTCCGTGAAATATTCCAGCAAGTGATCGAAGGCGAACGCAAAGATAGGCCGGGCATGATGCGTGGCGCGATGCGGGAGGCGAAACGAAAGTTGCGACCCGCCCAGCTCGCGCTGATGGGGGCGCAGGAGGCGGCTGGGACATTCGGACCGGCATCCATGGGCATCCAGGCCGTGGAGGAAGCCATGAAGGACGTTAAGAAAGATAGTGGCGCCCCGGGTCGAACCGTAGCGGCCGAAATTCTCGCAAAAGATCCTGATCCGTACGCGCTGACGTTGCTAGAGTGGGCCTTGTGCGACAGTAGCACGGCAGTGCGCGTAGCCGTCGCCAAGGCACTCGGTCAGCGCGGCAATCAAGACACAATTCCGAAGCTTACGCCGCTGTTCAGTGACAACCGCCAAGCGGTACGCTATATGGCCGCGGCGTCGATCATTAAGCTCCAGCTGAAGAAATCAGAGCTCACAGCCCATAAATGACGCGCAACAGTAAATGGGTATCTACCCTCTGGCTGCCGGTCTTCCTCTTTGCGGTTTCCGGAGCTAATGCCGCAACAAAAAGAGCGAAGGTGGAGATCGCGACACCAGCGATTGCCGCAAACGCATCCATCACCCTGTGGAGAAATGCCGCCGATATTGCCTCCCGTAACCTTTTCTATGGAACTGGAGGAAAGGAACACCAGCCGCACGGCGACTTTACCTTTCTCAAAGAAGATCTTGACGGAACTAACCCGAAGATCGTCGTTCGGGATCAGGATGGAGTGAAATGGAAAGTCAAGCTCGGCGCAGAGACGCGTCCGGAAACGGCCGCCTCACGGTTGGTCTGGGCCGTAGGCTACTTTGCCAATGAGGATTACTTTGTTCCGGACCTACGCGTCAGCGGCTTACCAGCGCACCTTCACCGTGGCCAGGCATTCGTGGGCCGCGATGGGACCATGCATAACATCCGCCTGAAAAGATATCTCAAAGGCGAAGAGAAGGTTGGAAATTGGAAGTGGAGCGAGGATCCCTTCACGGGTACGCGAGAGCTGAATGGATTGAGAGTGATGATGGCGCTCATCAACAACTGGGATCTGACCGATGAGAACAATGCGATTTACGAGGAGAGGCGTGATGGAGAGGCGGCTGCTGAGCGGATCTACATGGTCAGCGACCTCGGCTCCAGCTTTGGAACGGCGGGGCTCACTTGGCCCATGGGAAAGGCGAGGGGCAACCTGAACTCATATAGCCATTCCAGGTTCATTATCCATGCCACGGCCGACTACGTGGATTTCCGCGCACCAGCTCGAGACGCGCTCTTGTTTCTGTTTACGCCGCGGGAGTTTCATAATAGGCTTCGCCTTTGTTGGATTGGAAAACGCGTCCCTCGAGCCGACGCTAAGTGGATGGGTGAATTGCTGGCCCAGTTATCACCGGGCCAAATTCGCGATGCCTTCCGCGCCGCTGGATACTCTTCCCAAGAAGTAGAAGGATTCAGCAAAGTCGTCGAAGACAGAATCGGCCAGCTGGAAAAGTTGTAAGCATCGCAGCCAGTTTGACTACTATTTGCCGTTCAGACGGCGCGCGACAGCACCCGTGTGACGAGGTTTGGCTGCGCTGTTCCGTGATCCCGCTGTCGCGTGGGCCAATCCGCGCGGGATTTAGCGCGATACGCAGCCGGCGTCATCCCCACCAGCTTGCGGAAGACCGTTCCGAAGTAGCTCTGATCGCAAAAGCCCATCTCCTGACTGATGTCCGACACGGATTTGTCGGTCATCGCCAGCAGCGCCTGGGCCCTCTCGATCCGGCAATGGTTCAAATACGCCATAAAGGACTGGCCGGTGGCCCGCTTGAAGAAGCTCATGAAGTGCGATTCGCTCATCCCGCAGATATGGGCCGCTTCCTGCACTTGAGTCGGTTCGCCGAAGTGTCTTTCCAGATGGTCGAATAACGGGCGAAGGCGTTCCAGCGCACGTTGCTGGCGCTGAAATGTCTCCACCGTCCCGGCATACGAAGCGTACTGGTTCACCAGCAGAATCAGAATCATCTTCAGGTAGGTCTTCACTGCCAGGCGCGACCGCGGCGTTGTAGCCGGCAGTTCCGCCCGAATCCGCTGCATCAGGTCGAACACTTGCCCGGGTATCGGCGTATTCGCGGAAATTACATGCGGAAACTGCGCGTCCTGCAGGAGAAACGGCGTCAGATACTCGGCGTTGTCGGGGCCGCCATCGGCGCGGATCAGGTCCGGCTGAAAGAACAGAACCGCGAGAGTCACGGGCGGTTCGGAGCGGCATTCGAAGCGGTGGTACAGGGTGCTGCCCACGACCGCCAGGTCGCCCTCATGGAGCGGCAGAGACCGGTCTTGGATCTCCAGACTAGCCGCTCCCCCGCACAGATACGCCAGCTCGAAATACTCGTGCCGGTTCTTGCGCACATTGTGCCGCAGTCCGGTGGTCATGAACCGCACATCCACTGGAAACGCGGGATCAAACGGCCAGACGTGGATTCCCTCCGCGTTGATCTGCGGTTCCACGACGCGGAATTGGTCCTCACAGAGCTTTTTCGGAACCCGCATGGAGGTTCATTATTCCACGCACCCTACCGGCGGTCAATCGACCCCCGCTGCCGTGGAGCTACGGCAGAATTTCCTGGTACAGCTTTACCTCGAACTTCTCCACCAGTCCCGGCTGCACGTCGTTAAAGAAGTGTGTGATGTAGGGCATGGCGCAGTGCTCGTCAAAGGTCTTCTTGTCCTTCCATTTTTCGACGTAGGTGATCCAGCGCGGATCGTCGGTGCGCTGGTTGAGCTCGTAGCGGATGCAGCCGGCCTCCTTATGAGTCGGTTGCATCAACGGGTGCATGGCGGCGATGAGTTCGTCGGTCTTGCCTTCCTTGGCGCGAAATTCCGCCACGCAGACGACCTGGGTTTTTTCGATTTTAGGCATCGTTAGCTCCTGTTAGGTATGGCGGCGTCCTTTTTCAATGAAAGATAAAGCTCGTAGGCTTTGTTGGGCTTCTCCTGATCATGCACCACCGCCCTCACCGCCTGGATCATGGCAATAGGCGCATCGCACTGAAAGATATTCCGGCCCATATCCACTCCAGCGGCCCCCTGGTCGATGGCCTCATATGCCATCTGCAGCGCCTCGGGTTCAGGCAGCTTCTTACCGCCCGCAATGACCAGCGGGACGGGGCAAGCGGCGGCCACACGCGCAAAATGCTTTTCGCAGAAGTAGGTCTTGACGACATGCGCGCCCATCTCGGCGCAGATCCGGGTGGCGAGTCCGAGATACTTCGCATCGCGCGCCAGCTCCTTGCCGACGCCAGTGACCGCCAGCGTCGGGATGCCGTGCCGGTTTCCGGCATCCACCACTTTCACCAGATTGCCGATCGACTCGTGCTCGTGCTGGCCGCCGATATAGACTTGCACCGCCATGGCCGATGCGTTGAGGCGTACTGCGTCTTCGACGTCCACGGCTATCAGCTCGTTGGACAGCTCCTTCAAAATGCTCTGGCCGCCGCTCGACCGCAGCACCACAGGTTTCGACATCTCCGCCGGAATGGAGGTGCGCAGCGCGCCGCGCGTGATCATCAGGGCATCGGCGTAAGGAACCAGCGGCACGATAGAAATATCGATGCGCTCGAGGCCCGTAGTGGGCCCCTGAAAATATCCGTGGTCCACGGCCAGCATCACGGTTCTGGCTGTAGCCGGGTTGAAAATCCGTGCCAGCCGGTTCTTCATGCCCCAGTCGAGCGAATTGCTGCCCTTCAGAAAAAACGCGTTCGCCTGCATCGGAACGCCGAGATGATAGTTCTTGCCGTCCTGCACATCGTCAACATCGGGCATTGCCAGATTCTCCTTTTGATTCTTCAAGGCCATTATGAAAACCCTCAAACAAAAGGCTCATCGAGGTGGCGCCAGGGTCCTGGTGCCCGAGCGTTTTCTCGCCGAGAAACTTCGCGCGGCCATAGCGTGCTGTCAGGTTTCGCGTAGCTTCCGCTCCCGCGTGTGCGGCGGAGGCCGCATCGCCCAGTGCGTCGGTGACGCCTTTTCCGCCGTCCGCGGCAGCCCGCAGGGCGGCAATCGCCGGGACTAGAGCGTCCATCAGGGTCTTGTCGCCGGGCTGAGCTTTCGTTTGCTTCCGGACTGCAGCCAGCCCAGCCTCAAAAATCGCGGCCAGATCGCTGCTGCTGATCCAGGGGCCGCGCGCCGGGCTTTCCGCCATGCCGCTAAAAAACGTGCCGAGCAGCGAACTCGAGGCTCCGCCGTCCACGCCTAAGACGCTCCACCCGGCTTCGCTCAAGCAGGCCTTGAGATCCTCCGGACTGCCCGCGGCAAAGCATGTTTCCAGACGTTCGGCGACGCGCAACATAGTTGCTCCATGATCGCCGTCCCCCGCCGCGCAGTCCAGTTGCGAAAGCATGGCGTGCTGCGCGCGGACTAGCGCCGCCCCGCCCGCGATCATCCGGCCAAAATCGTTCCTGGTAATTCGGTCGCTCATCGCTCTACGAAATACGGCGCATTGCTGGGCGCGTCCCAGAAACGGAGCAGCTCGGAGTCCATGCGCGCGATCATCAGCTGGAAACCGGCCTGCTCCTGCGTGGTGATGAACTCGCCGACCTTGGCTCGCGCGAGTTTTATTCCCTTCGCCTTCAGGATCTGAGCGACGCGGCGGAACAGGATGAACAACTCCATGAGCGTGGTGGCGCCGGCGCCATTCACAATTACTAGCAGCTCTTCGCCCGCCTTCACTTCGAGGTCCTTGAGCAGCATCTCCAGCATGATCTCCGCGGTCTCGTCGGCGGTCTTCAATTTCATGCGGCCGGTGCCGGCTTCGCCGTGCTGCCCCATGCCGATTTCCATTTCATCGTCGCCCAGCTCGAAAATCGGCTGGCCGGTCGAGGGATGTGTCGCGGTTTGGGTCGCGACCGCCAGGGTGCGCATGTTGCGTCCCATCCGTTCGGCGATCTCGAAGCAGCTATCCAGGGGCCGGCCTTCCTCGGCGGCTGCGCCCGCTACTTTATAAACCGGGAGGAATCCGACCAGCCCGCGCCGGTCCTCGGGATTCGATCCGCCGGCGATATCCTCGTGGGTCAGCGTCATCTTGACGTTGAAGCCTTCACGCTTAGCCAGGTCCATCGTGATGTTGGCGGACAGAACGTCGCCCGCATGATTCAGCACGATGAAAAGCACGCCCGCACCGTATTGCGCCAGCCGGATGGCCTCCAGGCAGCGCGGTGCGCCAGGCGCTGCGAAAATCTCACCGGCGACACTGATGTCCAGCATCCCTTCGCCCACGAATCCACTCAATCCCGGCTCGTGCCCGCTGCCGCCCAGCGTCACCACACCCACCTTGCCTTTTGCCTTGGGCACCGCACGCGCCACCAGATGGTTGCCGACCAGCCGGATCTGGTCCGGATGAGAGAGAGCAAAACCTTCGAGCAGCTCCATCACGATGTTCTCGGGCTTATTGATGAACTTTTTCATCTTCATCGATTCAATCTCCTCCACTTCACTCGTAGTTGGCGGGGTCAGGCAAAACAATCGCCTGCCGGAAACCTCGTGTATGCGTGGCTAGCACAAACAGCCCGATGACGAACCAGATGCCGCCCGCAATCTTGGCGGGAGCACCCAGGCCCAGCCAGATGAGCGTGCAGAACAGGAATCCAAGTCCTGGCAGAACGATGTCGGCGAAGAACTCCCGTTGCTGTCCCTCCGCGCGCCGCACCCAAAATTGCCAGATCACTGCCAGATTCACTCCCATGAACCCGAGGAAGGCTCCGAAATTCAGGATTTCCGCCGTCAGTTCGTAGCTCATCACCAACGCCCCGGCGAAAGCCAGGATTCCGATTAGCCAGATATTGCGGTTCGGCGTGTTACGCACTGGGTGAAGGTGGGCGAAGAACCGCCGCGGGATCACGTCGTCGCGGCCCATGCCGAACAGGAGACGCGCGGCGCCCACCTGAGTGGTCATGCCGGCGCCGACATTAGCAATCACCAGCAGGAACGCCATGCCCTGGAATAGCACTACCCCGCCCACACGGCCGGTCACTTCAATAAATGCCGTCTCGATGTTGGAAAAGGTAGTGTAATCCGGCCAGGCAAGCTGGCCCAGGTAAACCAGCAGCCCGCCAAATATGCCTGTGAATGCGCAAACCCCGACGGCTGCCAGCATCACGTTGCGGCGCGGATTCTTCACGTCCTCCGCCAGCGTCGTCACTGCATCGAAACCAAGGTACGTCAGGGCCGCGAACGAGGTAGCGCCGGCAATATCGCGGACGTTGAACGTCGCAGGATTGTAGAACGGCTTCGTAGAGAACAAACCCCCAACGCCATGCTGCGCAAGAAGGTAACGCACAGCCATCACGATGTAGCTCAGAAGCACCACGAACATGAACGTAAGCAGCACCTGGTTGGCGCGCGCAGTGGAGCGAATTCCCCGCAGGTTGAGATAAGTAATACCGCCTGCAAACATCGCCGCGCATATGGGGTAGGGGAGCGCCGGAACCGCGCGCTGCAGCGCCAGGCTGCCATAAATCACGCAGAACAGGGGACTCACGACATAGTCGAGCAGCATCGCCCATCCGGAGACGAAACCGAGGTACGGATGGAGTCCGCGGCCTACATACGTG
>Ga0210406_10008134_pt1 | contig 10532 bp, 9 predicted proteins | sample IncBWC30MmetaG_FD_155454 | JGI IMG/M metagenome (GOLD analysis project Ga0210406, IMG submission 155454) | Forest soil microbial communities from Barre Woods Harvard Forest LTER site, Petersham, Massachusetts, United States - Inc-BW-C-30-M | ecosystem: Environmental > Terrestrial > Soil >... | reverse complement strand
TTGCTCTCGCTTGATGGACGTGCCTCGGAACGCAGCGGGCAGGTGGAACTTCCGGTAACGCGCTATGATATCGCCGAATATCTCGCGGTTTCGGTCGAGACGGTGTGTCGTGCCATCACATATCTGCAGCAGCACGGCGTTATCACGTTAGCGGGAACGCGAACCGTCAAGATTCTAAACCGGGGTGCTTTGGAGGACCACGCCGCCGACCGGTTCAGTGTCGGCGGGTCTGGGCCGGTCGCGGCTTAGACCTTATCTTTTGTTGGAGGATAGCGACAAACTTGCCATAACGCCGAGACGGATGACCTCCGAGAACTGGCGTACCCTGAGCCGCTCCATCATGCGCGCCCGGTGCACTTCGACGGTGCGCACGCTGATTCCGAGATCGTAAGCGATCAGCTTGTTCGCCCGGCCCGCCAGCAATCCGTCAAGGACCTCGCGTTCGCGCGTGCTAAGGGTTGCAACCCGTTGCGCGGCGTCGGCCATCTTGAGATTGGCTTCTTTTTCGAACGTCGCCTCGATCGACCCGAGCAACGCATCATCGCTGTAAGGCTTTTCGAGAAAATCGGCTGCACCCGCCTTCATGGCATGAACAGCCGTTTGAATGTCCCCTTGGCCGGTCACCACGATGACTGCGATGTCGCTTCTCATCTTCAGAAGTTGCGCCTGGACATCAAGTCCACTCATGCCTGGCAAGCGCACATCCAGCAGCACGCACCCCGGCTTGAATGTTTTCGCGGCTGCCAGAAATGCGTCCGGGTGGCTGAAGCTGACCGGCTCGAAATTCGCTGAACCCAACAAGCGTTCCAGCGAACGAAGGACAGCAGCGTCGTCGTCCAGAACATAGACGGTGCGTTCAGTCGCCATCCAGCTCTCCATCGGACGGAAGCGTAAAGCGAAAGATAGTCCCACCCCCGGGGTTGGGCTCCGCTATCAATTGACCGTCATGTGCCTCGACAATCGAACGGGAAATCGACAGTCCCATTCCCATGCCATCGTGCTTGGTTGACACGAATGGTTCGAACAATCGGCCGGCAATGTCGGCGGAAACTCCCGGTCCAATATCGGCGACAGAAACCTCGACCATTCCGTCGCCGAGTGTCTTGGTCGCTAGGGTAACCTGCGGAGAGTCTTGATCGGCCATCGCCTCGCATGCGTTTCGGATGAGATTGACGATAACTTGCTGGATTTGGACCCGGTTCACCAACACGCGCCGGGCATCGTCATCGAACTCGAATCTCAAATGCACGGCCAGCGGAGCAAGACTTCGCAGTGCGAGGGTGCCCGCTTCCACGATCATCGAAGGAAGAACCTCTATTCGTCGCTCCGTTTCATCCCTGGTAAGGAATTGTTGGAGGGTACGGACGATTTCACTTGCCCTCATTGCTTGCTCGGCAGCCTCTTCCGCGACTTCTTGCGCGATCAGAAGGTTGACACCTCCCTCGCGCGTCAAGAGCCGCTTCGCGGCATTGACTGAATTGACGACCGCGGTCAGTGGTTGGTTGAGTTCATGCGCTAGAGCTGCGGCCATCTGTCCGGCGGTTGTGAGCCGCGCTGCGTGGAAGAGCTCGTTCTGCAATTTCAGAAAGCGCAAATCGGCTTGCGCGCGCTCTAGCATCTCCGCCACCAGACGTTTGTGGGCGTCCGCCAATTCGGACGTTCGTTCTTCAACACGCCGTTCCAGTCTCTCATTCAGCTGGTGCAGCGCTGCTTCCGACGCTTTCTGCTCGCTGAGATCGCGGCTGACCGTAGCGATATCCATCGGCTCGCCGGTGCGCGGATCGTCGATCCGGAAGGAATCGACCAGGAACGGTATCGATGCTCCGGATCCAAAATGCTGGAGGCCAAGCTCGCCCTTCCATCGGCCGGTACGAAGCACTTGAGGCCAGAGTTCGTCCTGGAATGTCTTTCGGTACTCCGGCGGAACGAAATCGAGCACCTCACGTCCTAGAGCATCGTTAAGGGTGCCAAGCCCAACCGATTGAAGGCCGGCCGGGTTGATATAGTGAACCTCGCCGCGAAGAGAGGCGATGCCGATGAAATCGGTCGTTCGCTGCACCAACGCCGTGAATCGTCGGTTTTCCGCTTCCCCGATCCGCTGCTGGAATGCGATCGCCGCCTGATTGGCGCCGGTCTTCAGAAGCAGTCCCTCCGTGCTCGTTGGAAAAGTGTCGCGGATGGAACCTGCGGCCAACGTCGCATCGCCCCCGAATCCGATCGGTGCGGTTATCACGTGGAGGTCGCGGCCGGCGGATGCGTCGGTCACAACGAACTCCTGCCCGCTTCCCACTGTTGCGCTTTCACGCTGCAACATTGTCCGCACGCGCTCGAGGCTTGCAAGATCTAGCGCCGGGCTCCTGCAGGCCAGTTTGGTGATGAACTCGCTGCCGCGGCCGGGGAGAGTGATGGAGACGAAATCGGCATCGAGCATCGTGATCAATGCGGCGACGATGCTGTCACCGATCTGGCGCATATCATAGTTTTGCCACGCTGCCGGAAGGATCGAGAGCGCGACGAGGTCGCGGATGCAACGTCGCAACTCGTCAGGATTCGCAAGCGGCTCGGTCCACGGCATACCTGCGCCCTTGTGAGGTTGGCAGCGGCCTTGGCGAATTGGATACCTCTAGCGTCTTTAAAATAAGTCTCCGTTCAAAGGACAATTTGAACGATAACTATGCTCTTTCGATTGCGGATGTCATGGTTTTCGAGCGGGGCGGAAGGAGGGTTGCCGCCGGGGAGCGCCGACCCGCGCGAGGGCAACCCACGCGGGAGGATCGCTGGCGGGAAAAGTGGCGATCAGGCTATCGTCGAGTTCTTCCTCGCTCGCGATGATTTCAAAGTTTTGCAAAGGCTCGGCATTTGCCCGGCGTTTTTGGCTTCGATGCTGCGATCGGCGGGACGTCATCGAACGGCCCCCGGCTAGGCAGTCGTTCCGACCGAGGTGGGACTGACCCCCTGATGTTGCCGCGATCGTAGTTTGAGAGAGAATATGACCAGCGCGACGCCAAATGCGAGCGCGTACGCGCCGATCCACCAGGTAAGGACGATCGCTCCGATTAGGGGCGTGACAATAAGGAGCGCGCCATACGCAACCGACAATAGCCCGCCCAAAACCAGCCACCACCGGCCGTGGTCTATGTTCAGACGAAAACCGGCGGCTGTCATCAGCGCGCCGGTAACAATCGCCCATGCTCCGACCAGCAATACGAACGCAAAGACCGTAATGCCCGGCCAGAGAAAAGCGCCAATGCCTACCGCGATATCGAGCGCGCCTTCAAAGACCAGCAATTCCCAGCGATTCCTGCGTCGAGCCGCTCGCGCCGCCGAGATAATTCCGGCAACTCCGTCGACAAGCATGTAAGCGGAGAACACGATCACAAGCGACAGCATCGTCGGACCGGGGAAGAACAGCGCGATGCATCCGAAGAGGATGCCCGCGATGCCTCGCAACGTGAATAGCCACCAGTTGTGGACAAGCGTCCCGGCCGCGGGATCGGACCCGACGTCAGAGGTGCTATTGAAGGTAGTGCTGGACATGACATGCTCCCACAACGTGGTTTCGATCTGGTGTCGTGGGATCCTGTTTAGGACGCGCGCGATGATGTGCGCATTGACGACTGTCAACAAAAGCGTCCCCCGCCAATTCTTCACCGTCAGGAGCGGCTGGGATGGCCTATTCGCTGAGAGCCTTGAGCACGAGATCAGTGACGTTCCTGGCGCCCAGCTTTTTCAATAGATCGGCTCGATGGAAATCGACGGTGCGCGGGCTCATACTGAGCCTTCGTCCGGCCTCCTTGCTGGAGGCCCCCCGAATGATCTGCGCGAGCGTGATACGTCCTCTCGGAGTCAAAGTCTCGAGCCCGGGGATGGGTTTCGACAGGACGTCAAGCGCGCCATTGAGCCTTCTGATCTCCTGTTTGGCCCGCTTCAGTTCGGGGTTTCCAGAAATTTCCAATTGCGGTTTCGTCTCACGATGGAGCATTGATTTGCACGCGCCACATCGAGCAAATCGACGGTCCTCGTGGCATGTAGCGAATAGGTGCGGAGCACGATCATGTTCTGCCCGGCGAGAAATAGATCGAGTTCGTGCTCGTAGTCGCAGAACTCCTTCCAATGCTTCGTTGCCTTCCAGAACGCATTTCCGCTCACTCTCGTGCCGCCACGGCCCGGCGCCAGGGCCGCCTTGAGCTTCTCGTTCCAACCGCCGGTGATCCGTTGACATCGAAGTTCTGACCGTCAAGATACCATTCGGTGCCTGAGAGCAGTTCGATCTGACTCGCCGCTCTATGCCGATCAAAGCTTGGAATTGAGCGACGCAGGGTTTCCTCAGCCTGCGCTTGTGAAATTGGATCGGATACCGCCCACACGCAAAACTCGTTGCTCTTCAAGCCGGCGCGAGTATCGGGGAGACGGCCGCTTGTGATGTGGCGCGCAGGAGAAAATGCTCGTCGAAGTTGGCTATGTCCTGCTCGCGCATGATGGCGATGAAGACGCTCGGGCGCCCAGATGAGTACGTAGCATTACTACATAGCGCGTGCGTTCGGTTCGCTGCTAGCTTGGGAGCCGAGAAACGCAAGACGAGAGCAGCCAAGCGCTGTCTAGCCCCAATGTCTCAGTTCGATTTGATAACACTAAGAAGCTTGATTAAGCGGCTTGCAACCGCCAAGCGGCTGTCGCTCCCGAAATGCGGATCTTCAATGCCGGCAGCGATTGGTCATCGAGGAGCCGCCTTCAAGTGCGCGACCTGCGGCCGCTTTGAAACGGTTCCCGTTCCGGTCGATCCACTCAGGACCAATGCGGTGGGATGGGTTGCGGGGGAACTCAGGCCCCCCAGATAGCTGCTGTATCGGCGATTTGGTCTGCCCACTGGGAGAGATGTGGAGGCGTATGTCATGAGCAAAGAGCGGCCGCTGAACGGCGTCGAACCCGAGAAGTCTGAGGATGACATCCAGCGCGAGCTGCTTGGGCCGCGCGGCGTGCCGGGCGCGCCAGATCCGGCGAAAATGACGCCGCAGCGCGCAAAGAAGACGCCCAGCCACCTGAATCCCCCTCACGTCGCTTGAAGTTGTACTGGATGAGGGCCGGTATCGTCAGCTGGCTGTCTACCTTCACGATAGGCCATGCGCTACTACGAGCCGTGTGCCGAAAGGATGATCTTTCCGACCATATGGCCTTCGGCGAGGCGCTCGTGCGCCTTGCAGGCATGGACGAGGGAATAGCATTCCGCGATCGGAACCTTGAGCTGCGCGGCCGGCACCGCCGCGTTGAGGCGTTCGAACTCGCGAACGCCTGAGATGCCGTCATATCGGATCAAGGTCGTGCCGCGCCGCTTCTTCGGCGGCGGTTCGATGCCGTTGGGATGCGCGAGCCGCCCGCGGGGCCGAAGGACGTTCAGGCATTTCTCGAGCGCGTCTCCGCCGGCGAGCGCCAGAATGGCATCGACACCATCGGGCGCGAAGCGGCGCGCCTGGTCGTCGATGTCGACGACCCGTTTGCCATCGACGGCTGCATGCGCGCCCATCTCCCGCACCAGTTCTACCCCTTCCTTGCCCGACGCCGTGGCGAACACTTTCGCGCCGCGAAGCCTCGCGAATTGCACGGCGAGCGTTCCCACGCCTCCCGAGGCGCCATGGATGATGATGGTCTCGCCCTTCTCCAATCCGAGCGCGTCGTCGATGCCCTGCAGCGCGGTCAACCCCGTGATCGGGATCGCGCCGGCGTGCCGCAGATCGAGTCTTCTCGGGATCGGCGCAACCTTGTCGGCGGGGACGACGACATATTCGGCATAGAAGCCGCCCTTCGGATTTTGCCAATTGTACGCATAGACTTCGTCGCCGACCTTCAGTCGCCGCACCCGCGAGCCAATCGCCGCAACAATGCCCGAGCCGTCGTGGCCTAGAACCATCGGGAAGTGCGGTTTGCGTGGCGCAAAGATCCCTTCCCGGACTTCGCCATCCCACGGGCCGACGCCTGCCGTGTCGACGGCGATCAGGACTTCGCCAGCATCAAGCTTCGGTACCGGCAGGGCATGGCCGGTGATCACCTCGGGTTCGCCAAAACGATCAATGGCCGCGGCGAACATCGTGCGGGGAATATGCTCCGCGTGATGTTTTGCCGTGTGATGTCTTGATGAGTGATGGATGGTAGCGAAGGCGTTGCGAGTACGATCGAGCATGGCACTGACCTCCGGTTTTCCGTTTTCTTGCGCTCGATCGCCAACAGCCGCCCTGACGTTGGTCAATTCCGCTTTAGCAAATGCGTCGCTGGTCTCGGCTGTGGTCGCTACCGCGACCTGGCCGCCCGCCTTTCCGTCGTCGCCGTCTGTGTCGTTTCGGTGAGCTCCGGCTCTTGCGCTTGCGGAGGATTAAGGGCGGCTTCGATGGCGTCGTCGACGCGCTTGAGCCAAACAAACCGAATCTGGTCGCGCGCTTTTTCAGGCACGTCCTCGATGTCCTTGCGGTTGCGGGCCGGAAGCATGACGGTGGAGATTCCGGCCTGGATCGCCGCCAGGACCTTCTCCTTCACGCCGCCGATCGGAAGCACCAACCCACGCAGCGAGATTTCGCCGGTCATCGCGGTATCGCTCCGGATCGTGCGCCGGGTCAGAAGCGAGGTGAGCGCCAGGAACATCGCGACACCCGCACTCGGCCCATCCTTGGGGATAGCGCCGGCCGGAACGTGGATATGGACATCTGATTTCTGCAGCTCGGTCGCATCGATGCCGAATTCGGCAGCGCGCGATTTGACAAGCGTCAGCGCCGCCTGCCCGCTTTCCTTCATCACGTCGCCCAACTGGCCGGTGAGGATCAGCTTGCCTCGGCCCGGAATGCTGGTTGCCTCGACGAACAGGATGTCCCCTCCGGCAGGGGTCCAGGCGAGGCCGGTGGCAACGCCCGGCACGCTGGTGCGCATCGCGATCTCCTGCTCGAAGTGCTTCGGCCCCAATATCGCATGAAGGTCCGATACCGAGATGACGACACGCGTGGCGTCGCCCTCGGCGATGAGCATCGCGACGTGCCGGCAAATCGCCCCGATCCGGCGCTCGAGGGTTCTCACCCCGGCCTCACGCGTATAGTCGCGGATGATGGCGCGCAGGACGTCTTCGCTGATCTCGCATTGTTCCTTGGTCAGCCCCGCCGATGCCAATTGGCGCTTGACGAGATAGCGCCGGGCGATCACGAGCTTCTCATCCTCGATGTAGCCGGGCATCTCGATGAGTTCCATGCGGTCACGAACGGGGGGAGGAATATTGTCCACCAGATTGGCGGTACCGATGAACAGGACTTTAGAGAGATCGAAGGGAACGGCAAGGTAGTTGTCGCGGAACGTTGTATTCTGTTCGGGGTCGAGCACTTCGAGCAATGCGGCCGAGGGATCGCCATGAAATCCCGCGCTCAGCTTGTCCATCTCGTCCAGCATCATCACGGGATTGCGGGTGCCGGCCTTGTGGATCGACTGAATGATGTTGCCGGGCAGCGCACCCACATAGGTCCTCCGGTGCCCGCGTATCTCGCTCTCATCGTGAACGCCGCCAAGGCTCAGCCGAACGAATTTGCGGTCGGTGGCGCGGGCGATGCTTTGACCAAGCGAAGTCTTCCCGACGCCAGGAGGGCCGACGAAGCAAAGGATCGGACTCTTGCCATCCGGATTGAGCTTGCGTACCGCCAGATACTCAAGAATGCGCCGTTTTACTTTTTCGAGGCCGTAATGATCCTCGTCGAGGATGCGCCGCGCCTCCGCAATGTCGATGCGTTCCGGATCGAGCCGCGACCAAGGCAGTTCGACCAGCCAATCGAGATAGGTCCGCGCCGTCCCGTATTCGGCGGCTTGCTCCGGCATGCGTTCGAGCCGCTTCAATTCCCGCCGGGCCTGGTCCTCGGCGTCCTTCGGCATCGCCGCCCTGTCGATCTTTTCGGCGAGCTCCTTCAGTTCCGTGGATTTGGCGTCGTCGTCACCAAGCTCCTTCTGAATCTGACGAAGCTGTTCGCGGAGGATGTGCTCACGCTGCTGCGATGACAGGGTCTGCTGCGTCTGTTCGCCGATATCCTTGGAAAGCTGCAGCACCTGGATCCGCTTCGCGAGCAGCCCAAGCAGCTTGTCAAGGAGCTGCGTCACGTCAAATGTTTCAAGCAGATCTTGTTTTTCCTGGACCGGTACGTCGATGATACCGGCGATAAAGTCGGCGAGTGCCGACGGCGAGTCCAGACGTTCGATCGCCGGCCCGATCTCCGTCGGTAGGTTCGGCAGCAGCTGAATAGCATCGCGCGCACGCGTCTTGAGCAGACGCATCCGCGCTTCGATCTCCGGCGCGATCACTTCGGATATGCCGATCTCCTTGACGCGGGCGACGAGATAAGGATAGCCGGAAAGAAATTCCTCGACACGAAACCGCCGTATCCCCAGGCAAATGGCGTAGTGGGTCTGTTCTGAAGTGACATAACGCAACACCTCGGCGACGGTGCCGACGCGCCGCAAATGCTCCGGCCCCGGTTGTTCGATGGCGGGATCGTCCTGCAGCAGCAGGCCGATCTTGCGGGAACTGCGAACCGCTTCCTGGATCGCCGCAATTGAGGAGGGCCGGCCGATCGTCAACGGAAGCATGATGCCGGGAAACAGCAACGTATTTCGAACCGGCAGGATAATCGTTGCATCCTTGGGAATGACCGGACGGTTCTGATTCGGGGCGGCGCTGGAATTGTCGATCACATCAGCCATCGATCCAGCCTTCCATCAAAGGCTGTTTGGAGAATTTCAGTATTAGACAGCCGTCGGTAAATTCCGATTGGCCAAGGTGAAGGCGCGTGGCCGGGAAGGTTATCTGGCGTTCAAATTTTCCGTAGGGAATTTCGAGCCGATGCACGCGGCTGCCGCGCGGAATCTCGCTCGGACGACGGAAGCCCACCACCAGGACCTTCCCGGTATCGACTGTCACTTTCAACGCGGTCCGATCGACGCCGGGAAGCGCAATGGTGATTAGGATTTCGGATTCGGTCTCGGCGATATCGACCGGAGGTTCCCAGCTCACGTCACGGATCGGCGCGGCCACCGGCTGGAAGAACTGGCGATGCAGTCGCTCGGCACGATCGATCAGTTCACAAGCCCGGCTCCACATCAGCGCTCTTGGATCGATTGCGGCCATGATACCCGTCCATGAGCCCAGCCTAGGATGCGACCCATGGCGTCACCTTGACGACCGTCAATCGCTGGCCGCAGATGCTGAGGAACCGAAGCAAGCGCATCCGCACTAATGCGCGATAAGCAGGGGGAGCGGTGCACTACGCAGGATCCGGCTGGTCGTGCTGCCCGGCAACAATTCGTGCAGGCGTGAATGACCGTAGCTGCCCATCACCAGCAGATTTGCACCGAGGCTGCGGCATTCTGCGATCAGAACGTCGGCGGGGTCGTCTTCCTCGCCGATGGCACGATATTTGACGGCATCGATGCCATGATGCCGGAGGTGCAGCACGGCATCATTGCCCTTCAGCGCGTCTGCGGTTTGGTGCTCGCCTTCCACAGTGAGAACGCCAACTTTTTTCGCCTGACGCAAAAAGGGGAGGGATTCGGCCACCGCGCGCGCCGACTCGCGGCTTCCGTTCCACGCCACAACGACGTTGTCGAGCGGCGCCAGGCCCGTCCAGTCGTCAGGCACCAGAAACAAATGACGTCCAGCGCCGTAAAGCAGATTTTCGATCAGATCTTGCGGTTCGTTCGCCCGACCGTTCGGCCGAAGCGCGACAAAGGTATCGCCGGTGCGGGCCACGGGCAAAGCGGCATCGGCAATGTCGCTAGTACCCGCCACATCGAACCGGCGCAAATTGGCTGGCTGCGGCAAGCGTGTCAGGCGCCGAAACAGTTCGGACTCGATTTTGTCGCCTGCCTCCTTGGCGGCGTCGAGTAGCTGGTTGGATGGATTGGCGCCGCTGACCTCGTCCGGAATAGGCGTCGGCGGCAGAACGTTAAAGAACAGTCCGGTGACATGGCTGTCGAAGTTCGCAGCAATCTGCATGGCAGCCGCCAGACGCGCATCGTCTCCGGAGCTTCCGTCCAGCCGAACCATCACGTCCTTGATCATGGCAGCCTTAACACCGTGATTTCGAGTTCGAACGATTTGATCAAGGCCGCCGATAGCACGACCGGATCGACCGAAATAACGCGGAATGTATGAAGCTTGCCGTCCTGTCCGCTGATCGAGACGTACTCGCCCGGCGAGAACACGTGTGCACCGAACCTGTAACCCGCCTCGCTGCCGTCATCCCCGTCGGCACTGTAGTCGAAGACCCAGTGGGCATGCTCGGCCCCGCCGGGCTTGTGGACGAGCCAACCGACCTCGTCGTCTTCGTCCACCCAGAACCGGCGCACCCGGCAAAAATCCCGATATTTCTTCCAGAGGATCGGGTCGATATGCCCTTCGGCGTCGAGTGGCGCGATGAAATCATATCCATGACGGGACGAGCCGTCGGGAAACTCCTTGGAGCGGCCAAGATTCAACAGGATGCGATTGAGGTCGACCAGTTCAGTCAGCGCTGCCATGC
>Ga0210406_10008133_pt1 | contig 10532 bp, 8 predicted proteins | sample IncBWC30MmetaG_FD_155454 | JGI IMG/M metagenome (GOLD analysis project Ga0210406, IMG submission 155454) | Forest soil microbial communities from Barre Woods Harvard Forest LTER site, Petersham, Massachusetts, United States - Inc-BW-C-30-M | ecosystem: Environmental > Terrestrial > Soil >... | reverse complement strand
AATAAAGTCTGCGTCAAAGATGGCGACGAATTCGCCTTGCGCGGTTTTCAAGCCGTTTTCGAGAGCGCCAGCCTTGTAGCCTTCCCGGTTAGCCCGATGGATGTAGTAGATCGGGAGGCCTTGGGCGGCGAAGCGCGCTACACATGCACTGGCAACCTGCTGCGTTTCGTCGGTGGAGTCGTCCAGAACCTGAATATCGAGAAACTCGCGCGGGTAATCGAAGCGGGAAACAGCTTCGACAAGGCGCTCGATTACATAGCGCTCATTGAAAATCGGGAGCTGCACAGTGACGCGCGGCCAGCGCGTGGCTTGCGGAGGCGGCCCGGGAATGTTGCGGCGGTATTTGTAGTAATCGTAGACGAGCCAATAGCGGTGCAAGCCGTACGTGGCAAGAACAAAGAGCACGAGGAAGTAGGGAATCATCATTGCCAAATCAAAGGCGTTGACGTGGTAGATCCCTCTGAAGGTCGGGTCGATGATTTTTCGCCAATACTGGCCGATGCTGGCAGTATGGGCGGCGAGTAGTGCCGAAGTGAGAAGGTGTATGTGCACGACGAGAGTTCGGTCCGAGCTGGTGAATGGCTGCGGTGCCATTGATTATACGTAAAAGAGCGGCACAAACAATCAGGCGCAGACGTTAGGCCGGCACAGCGGGCTCCAAGTGCTGGTGCGCTACGGTCATCAGGTCACTAGGACGATTTTGCCTTCGGCACCGGGCTCCAAGATTTCCTTGTGGGCGCGAGCCGCTTCCGCCAATGGCAGTTTTTTGGCGACGACGGGGCGTAGAGTGCCATTCTCCATGCCGGCGAAGAGTCCGGCGTGGATCTCCGCGACTTCCGCAGGCTGAGCAGCCCATAGCGTGAATGCGCGAACCGAGGCGCGGCGGCTCATCAGGTCGCGGGGAGTTATGGTGACATCGCCGCGGCTCCCGATGACCACGACGCGTCCCTCCAGAGCCAGCATCTTGAGGTCGCTGCCTAGGTTTACGTTTGCCAACATTTCGAGGATCACGTTCACGCCCTTGCCACCGCTGGCCTTCATGATTTCTTCGTGGTATCCGGTGGTTCGATGGTTGAACGCTTGGTGTGCGCCCTCGCGCTTCACGAGGTCGAGCCCTTTGTCCGTGCCAGCGGTGCCGAAAACAGTCATTCCCATGGCGCGAGAAATTTGCACCGCCGCCGTGCCCACTCCACCGCTGGCGCCGTGCACCAGGACTGTTTCTCCCGCGCGGACTTTAGCGAAGTGATGCAGCGCATGGTATGCGGTGCCGTAAGGAACCCAGACTCCAGCGCCCTGCTCAAAGGAAACGTTGTCGGGCAAGCGATTCACCTGCTCTTCAAGGGCCAAAGTGTATTCGGCGTAAGCTCCGGTGAGGGTTCGCGCGGTGTAAACGCGATCCCCGGGCTTCACCTTGATTACGCCTGGTCCAACGGCTTCCACCGTGCCGGCGGCGTCCGAGCCAGGCGTATAGGGCAGCGGCGGCTTGATAGCATACGTTCCGGCCCGCATGTAGGTGTCATACGGATTGACGCCGATGGCGCGCACGCGCACGAGGACTTGACCGGTATCGGGCTTGGGCGTCGGGACTTCTTCGAGCTTCAGCACTTCGGGACCGCCGAATTGATGTACGCGTATTGCTTTCATATAAGTTCTCCGTAAAGTTGGGAGCTAAGGATTGAGCGGCAAAGACGCGTGTTTGCGCGAACCGAAACCCACGCGACTCTAGAAGTGGTCGTCAACACCTACCGCGTGCGGTTTCTTTTCGACCAAGCCTGCCGATTCTCCCCACGCGGTGGTTTGCCAATTGTCTTTCCCTTTTTTTTGCGGGATCCAGGAAGGGAGCGACAGATTCAAATAATTCGCCAGCGCGAAGACGTACGGCTCATACATGCCGCGGAACCCAATAAGTTTACGGTCCGCATCATCTCCGTCTTTCAATTTTAAGCCATGCTCCGCGAGCGTGTCGCGGATGCGGCTCAGTTCCGCCGCCGGAAGCCGATCATGCGGAAGCGCTCGCGGCGGAGTGCCAAAAACCTGTGACAGATCTACGACTGCGTGGCGCGCGATGGCAAAGGTAAGTTCTGCCTGGCGCTCGCAAGCGTCTTCGATGCCGACCTTGAGCAGCGCGCAGGTGTCGAGAATGGCGGTTAGCGACGCAATCCAGGATTGGTTGTCATGTTGAGAGCGAAAGAAAGCCAAGACAGGATAAGAGAGATGGCTCTCCATCAATTCAGCCGACCACAATTCCCAATCTTTCAGAAGTTCGCGCAAGGCATCCTGGCCGCCTTCGTAGCTGTGGCGGCGCAGAAGTTCGCCGGCAGTCGGCGGCGTGCCTGCGCGCGAATCGAGCAGCGAAATATCGACCTCACGCTTCGAGAACGAGCCGTAGATAAAGGGTAGGTAGCCGATGATTGCGGCCAGAAATCCGAAACCGAAGCCGCCTTCGGCAACGACGAGGGCCCGCGCCGTGCCTGAGCGAGGAACCACGTCCCCAAGCCCAAGTGTGACAAATGTCGTGCCGCTCAGATAGAGGTCGGTCCAGAAACCCGGTTGTGAGCCGGTGGAGTTGACGGCTGAGCCTGTCCCGTATTGCATCAGCCCAAATCCGAGAACAAGGCCGACGGCCCACACCGCGATTAATAGAATAAGAGACATCGGGCCGTAAAAGCCCAGGAGTGCTTCGCGTGTTTTGCGAGCAGGGATGAGCCTCACAATCAGGCGCCAAGTTCCCCAGGTGGACCGATAGAACAGGCGGGTCAGACGAAACTTTCGTGTGACTCGGCGAGGCAGGATGATGGCTTCAAAGGCGTCCCACACGACTATCAGAAAGACGGCAACGCCCGCCACGAACTCGCCCGGGTATGGGATTACGGAAGTCATCAATTTTGTCGCAGCCGTAACGGAGACGCGCTTACTCAGGATTCCAGGCGCGCGTTGACCGAGATTTCCGCTTTGAAGAGCTTGGAGACGGGGCAACCGGTTTCCGCGGCCTTCACGGCCGCGTCAAACTTGGCTTTGTCCGCGCCGGGGACGCGCGCGACCAGATCGAGATGGCTCTTGGTAATGCTGAAACCGTCGCCGACTTTTTCCAGACTCACGGTTGCGGTGGTCTCCAGCTTCTGCGCCGTGAGACCGGCGGCCCCGAGTTGCGCGGAGAGCGCCATCGTGAAACACCCGGCGTGAGCCGCGGCAAGTAACTCTTCGGGATTAGTGCCGACGCCGTTTTCGAATCGCGTGCTGAAGGAATACTGAGTTTGCTTGAGGACGCCACTATCGGTGGAAATGGCACCTTTGCCGGTTTTGAGGTCGCCCTGCCAGACGGCGCTTGCTTTGCGTTGCATGATATTTCTCCTTGGTGCTTTGAGCTTGAACGATTTGAGGTGCAGGCAATTCGATTCTTTGACGCTTGCTAAGGGTATATTGCTCTCGAAGCGTATATTGAATGGGCGAAGCTGTCGAGAGACGCGCGTCATATACGGTGACTTCCCTATTTGATCGCACCGCGCACCGGCCGTGGCCGCTACCGTCCGGACCCTGGATCATGGCGCAGTCATGGCACGACCTTCTGTTTGCGCATTGGGCTGTGGATGCGGCCATGCTGCGTCCGCACATTCCGGAAAAGCTGGAGATTGACACGTTCGATGGACGGCCATGGCTCGGCATCGTCCCTTTTTCCATGACGGGCGTGCGGTTGCGCTGGACGCCTCCGTTGCCTTGGCTCTCGGCGTTTGCGGAGTTGAATGTGCGGACGTATGTGACCGCGCAGGATAAGCCGGGCGTTTGGTTCTTCAGCCTGGATGCTGCGAACGCTTTAGCGGTGGCGGCGGCTCGGCTTACTTTTCATTTGCCTTATTTTCGTGCGCGCATGAAATGCAGGGGCGCCGGAGAATGGATTGAGTATCAAAGTCATCGCGCTCATCCGGGAGCACCCAACGCTACGTTTGAGGGACGGTACCGCGGTGTGGGTGACTTCTTCCAACCTCATTCGGGCACGTTGGCGCACTTCTTGACGGAACGGTATTGCTTATATTCGGCGGGGTCGAAAGACCGCATCTATCGCGGCGAAATCCATCACCCGCCATGGTTGTTGCAAGCAGCCGAAGCGCAGATCATGCGTAACTCGATGGCCGAGGCTGCGGGTTTGAGTTTGCCTGCCGAGTTGCCGCTTTTGCACTTTGCGCGCCGCCAGGACATGGTGGCGTGGGCGCCACAGCGCATTACGTGATTCCGCGGTCACCACTTGTGGAAGACAAAGAAGACGGCAAGAGCAATGCAGCCAAATCCCGCAGCGTAATTCCATTTCAGCTTCTCGCCGAGGTACAAGACAGAAAAAACAGAAAACACCGAAAGCGTGATTACTTCCTGAATGGTTTTCAACTGTGCGGTCGTAAACTCGTACGAGCCAATGCGATTTGCCGGAACCTGGAAGCAATATTCGAAAAAGGCGATCCCCCAACTTGCGAGGATGACTTTCCAAAGTGCCTCGCTGCGGTATTTGAGATGGCCATACCAGGCAAAAGTCATGAAGATATTCGAGATGGTCAGCAGCACGATGGTTCGCACAATTATCTCCGCCGTGAATTACGGTGAATTTCTTAGACGCAGTGTAACGGGGAACTGTTCCGGAATAAGAAAGATTCGTAGGGGCAAGCGTGTCCGAACTCGACAGGTCGTGACGGGCAATGCGCATTTCGGCACGTTGCGAACATCTTCGTGCCCCCCCGCTGCTCAATAGGATTAGCGTAAGTACGTCAGGGTCACTTCCTTCGAGGAGACGCGATTGTGAACAGCCGTGCTCAAGTTGTGCGCACAACTGTGTGTTTGTTGTTTGCGGCATCGATTGCAGGCATGCTGGCGGCGGGTCAAGAGCAAACGCCGGTAACTTTGGTAGCGACAGGCTCTAGTCTTCCTGAGCCTCTGTACGTTGCGTGGGGTGATGCTTACCATGCGCAGCATCCCGAGACGCAATTGCGATACCTCCCCGAAGGTACGAGTGAGAGCGCCCGCAAGATTATGGCGGGCGTAGGCGATCTGGGGGGAGGTGATGCCCCTACGCCGGAAAACGAGCTAAAGCGAGCGAGCGTCCCCGTGCTGGAACTGCCGACCATCTTGATTGGCATCGCCATTGTGTACAACCTGCCTAACACACCGGGCGAACTTCGTTTGTCTGGCGCGGTGCTCGCGGATGTTTTCCTCGGCAAGGTGAAGTCCTGGAATGATCCGGCGATTTCCAAACTGAATCCCACGATGAAGCTGCCTGCGCAGCCAATTCAAGTGATTCATCGCACGGACGGCAAAGGAGCTAATTACATACTTTCGGATTTTCTCTGCAAGGTCAGTCCCGAGTTTCTGGCGAAGGCGGGGCGAGGGGAATCACCGAAGTGGCCGGTTGGAATCAGCGCGGCAAGATCTCAGGATATGGCCGACAAGGTGCACACGACATCCTGGTCCATCGGTTACACGGAGTCGAACCTCGCGCAGGGGGCTTCTTTGCGAGTGGCGCGCATAAAGAATGCGGCAGGTGAGTTTCTTCTGCCCACGACGAACTCGATATCCGACGCGGCTCTTGAATCGAAGGTGCGGGACGATTTCCGGGCTTCGCTGACTAATGCCCCTGGCAAGGATAGCTACCCCATAGCTAGTTTCACCTGGCTTTATATTCCCGTGAAGTCAAAAGATCCCGCGCGGGGCCGCGCAGTGGTCGCATATTTGAGATGGGTTTACGGCGAAGGCCAACAGATTGCACAAGACCGAGGCTACGCTACCTTGCCGGACAAGCTACGCGCGAAAGTGATGGCCGCTGCATTAGCTGTTAAATAATTGAACGTTACTTCGCACCAAGAACTAGCGTCGCAGTGGAGATGCTGGATCGCGTTGTGAAATCTCCAGAGCTATCTCGCACATTTCTTCGTGGATAGTTCCGTTTGTGGCCAAGAGCGTGGGACCGCCGAGCGTGTACGGCTGCCCGTAAAAATCGCTGACCTTTCCACCTGCTTCCTCGACCAGCAACACACCGGCGGCGGTGTCCCACTTTTGCAAGCCGAACTCCCAAAAGCCGTCAAAGCGTCCCGCAGCCACACTCGCCAGATCGAGCGCAGCGGAACCATCCCGCCGGACGCCGTGAGAACGCAGCGTAAAATCCCAGTAATAATGAATATTGGGATTAGCCAAACGCTTGTGCACAGGAAATCCCGTGCACAGCAGGCTCGTCGAAAGCGTCGCCACTTTTGAAACCTGAATTTTCTTGCCGTTCAGGGTTGCGCCTTCGCCCCGCGCGGCCGCAAACAGTTCATTGTAAAAGGGATTTAAGACGACGCCGGCGATTACTGTCTCGCGCTGCGCCAATCCGATGGACACGCAGAAGCATGGATATCCGTGAGCAAAGTTCGTGGTGCCATCCAACGGATCGATGTGCCAGCGGTATTCAGAATGAGAGGCGCTTTCGTGCCCTGAGCCCTCTTCGGCGGCTATCGCGTGCTCCGGAAAGTACTGGGTCAAGCGCTTTACTATGGCTGCTTCCGACCGCTTGTCTGCTTGAGTCACCAGGTCAACATCGCCCTTGTAGGAGATCTGCGGCGGGCGGTCAAACTCCTCCCGCAGGATCGCGCCAGCCTCGCGCGCTATTTCCACTGCCGCCTCTAGATAGTCCTGGCTCATCGAGTCGTGCCGTCCTTGTCTGCAGCAATCGCTACCCACTTTACCATCGCCCGCGTTCCTGAATTCTGTTACCACGCTGTGGCTGCGTTTGAACCGGTGTCGACGCATCCAAGAGAGCCAGAGCAACCTACCGGGAACTTACAACGAGAACTACATAGAGCTACAGCGTTCACAGGATAGCGAACCCTTTATGTCCACCTAGACTTAAAAGATTGCTCCGTCGAACCCGCTAACGGCATCTCGAGCACGGAATGACGCTGAGGTCAGGACAATTGGGCAGTGAAATAAGGCAGCGCATCCACACGGATTGGTCATGCACGAACGCGAACACTTGGTCCGCGCGCAGTAAGCACATTTCAATCTACGGATTTGCGGGGATGAGGTCCGTGAGGGCCTCCTCATGCTGACGCGCGAAGCCCTGCTCTATACCAGCTTGCGAAAACGAAAGTGGGTGAGCGCAGCAAGATACGTTATTTTGACGCTGCTCATTGGGCTTTACGCAAGCGTCGCGGCAGCACAGCAAGACCAGCCCAGCACGTATCAGGGCTTCGAAGGCCGCACGGTTTTTAAAGTGGATATTGCCGTCAGTCCCGTGATGAACGTAAACGCGTTTCGCCCACTGATCAAACAAAAGGAGGGGGAGCCCTTTTCAATGGCCGCGATCCGCGACAGTGTTGCCGCGCTTCAAAAGACCGCACTATTTTCCCAGGTGCAAGTGAAAGTAGAGCCAGAACAGTCCGGCTTGCATGTGATATTTCTACTGCAACCAGCTTTTTACGTGGGTATGGTTTTTTTTCCAGGCGCGAATGCGCTTTCCTATACGCGCATGCTGCAAGCGGTGAACATTCCCGACCAGACGCCGTTCGTGGACGACCTTGTAACCAACGGCAAGGGGGCGCTGCTTGAGCTATTCAAAAATGATGGTTTTTTCCAAGCCAAGATCGATGCGGAAACGCAACGCGATGAAAAGCACCTTATCGTAAATCTGATTTATCACTGCACCTTGGGGCCGCGGGCGAAAATCGGTGAGGTCACTTTTCAGGGCGCCTCGGAAAAGGAAAAACTCGAGCTGAGCGCCGCGTTGACTTCGTTTTGGGCGAAGTTGAAGGGCGGCTCGTTGCGGGGCGGGCAGCCTTACACGCAGACACGGCTCACGAAATCGCTCGACTATCTGCGGCGGCGGTTAGAGAAATCCGGTCATTTGACCCCCATTGTTCGCCTGGCGCCGCCTGCCTACGATGCGGCCACCCGGCGTGCCCACGTTACTTTTGAGGTGCAGCCTGGGCCGCTCGTATCCATTCAAGTCACGGGAGCTCACGTCTGGAAACGCACACTAAAGAGATTGATCCCCATCTACGAGGAAAATACGGTCGACAGGGACTTGGTGGAGGAGGGCGGTCGCAATCTCGTTTCTTACTTTCAGTCGAAAAGCTACTTCGACGTGAAAGTGGATTCTCATTTTGACCAGAACCCGAACGCGATCCGCGTGGCCTATGACGTTCATAAGGGAGGCAAGCATCGCGTCCAGGAACTGCATTTCGAGGGCAACCACTACTTTTCCGACGAGCAACTGCAAGCGCATATTCCGATAAAGAAGGCGCGCCTCTTATTTGACCGCGGAAAGATCAGCAACGAGCTCGTGCGCAAGACCGTAGCGTCTATCACAAATCTTTATAAGAACGAGGGCTTCGAGAAAGCGAAGGTCGAGCCACATGTTCGCGATCACGAGCCGCAAATCGATGTGACGTTCCGAATTTTGGAGGGTGACCAAGACAGAGTAAACACGCTGCAAATCGTGGACGCGCGAAGCGAACCGCTGAAGCCGCCAACAAAACATCCGTTGAACCTCGCTCCCGGTAAACCTTATTCGCGCAAGTTGTTGGAAGACGACCGCAGTCAGGTTCTCGCGGATTACATGGACGAGGGTTACCTGAACGCGCATTTTGACTCTACGGCTACGCCCTCTCCAGAAAACCCCCTCCTCGTGAACGTAGTTTACAAAATCGATCCCGGTCCGCAGGCACGGGTCGGAGAAGTGACCCTGCTCGGAGCTGAGCACGTGCAGCCCAAATTTCTTCGCAACATCACCGATCCCAAGGTGAAGGAGGGGCAGCCGCTTAGTGAAGGCAAGCTGCTCAGCTCGGAAAGCGATCTTTACGACCTTGGGATCTTCGATTGGGCGACCATCAGCCCGCTTCGGCCCATTGAGGGCCAGGAATACGAAGAGGTGCTGGTGAAGGTCCACGAATCGAAACGCAACGTAATCGATGTCGGTGGGGGATTCGAGGTGATTCCCCGGACTGGAAATGTCCCCGTAGGTGCCGTGGCTCTACCAGGGCTGCCGCCCATCAGCTTGGGCAATAAATTTACGACGAGTCAGAAGAGCTTTTTCGGCCCGCGCTTTGAATTTGACTATTCCCGCCGCAACCTGCGGGGCCGAGCGGAAACGGCTTCGATTGGAGCGCTATATTCGCGTCTTGATCAGCGCGCCACCGCGGCCTATTCCGATCCGCGGTTTCGCGGCTCGACCTGGGCATCGCTGTTCAGTCTTTCAGCAGAACGAACAACCGAAAATTCTATCTACACGGCCCGCTTGGGGCAGGTCTCCTGGCAAGTCGAAAAGGCCCTCAACTCCGGGCGCACGAAGACGCTACGCCTGCGCTACAGCTTCCAGCGCACGAACCTCAGCAACATCACCATTCCCGACTTGGTGCCGCCGCAAGATGAGCGCGTGCGGCTTTCCACGTTCTCGGTGGAGTACGTACGTGACACCCGCGACCACCCCCTCGACGCCCACCATGGCATCTATCAGACAGCGAGCTTCGGCGTCACGCCAACGGCGCTCGGTTCCAGCAGCGATTTCACGCGATTCCTGGGGCAGACTGCGTTCTACCGTCCCGTTCGGCCATGGCTTACGTGGGCGAATAAATTTCGTATTGGCATAGCGTCGCCATTTTCCGGCAGCTTTGTGCCCATAAGCGAGCTGTTCTATTCGGGCGGCGCGGACTCGCTTCGCGGATTCCCGATCAACGGCGCCGGGCCGCAGCGGCCAGTCACGGTGTGCAGCAATCCGAGCAATCCTGCGACTTGCACCATAATCAGCGTGCCTGTCGGAGGGCGCATGCTGGCCATTGTGAATTCAGAGGGGCGCTTTCCCATCCCGTTGAAGAGTGGCTTGGGCGGCGTGGTCTTCTATGACGGCGGCAACGTTTACAGCGCTGTTAATTTCCGCCAGTTTTACAGCAATTATACGAACTCCATTGGTTTCGGAATTCGGTATCGCACACCGGTGGGCCCCGTGCGCATCGATATCGGTCATAACCTGAATGCGCCACCGGGCGTTAAGGCTACGCAATATTTTGTGACGCTTGGGCAAGCGTTCTAGCTGGGAAGCAGAGGCCGCATGAATAGGATGAACAGGAACAATAGAAAGAGAGGCATTCGCATTGTACTCATTGGAATTCCGGCATTATTGCTGTTGCTTGTGGTCGCGGTTGTTCTGATTCTGCACACGCATGCATTTACGAGGTTCTTGCTCGCCAAGATTTTGCAACAGGCGGAACAGAGCACCGGCGCTCACATCGCCATTCAAAAACTCGACATTCACTGGTTTCCTCTCACTGCGGACGTCTACGGCGTTGTTGTGCATGGACAGGAGAAGGCCGATGAGCCTCCAATTTTGCAGGCGGAGCGCCTAAGCGTGAGCCTCGGAATTTGGGCGCTGCTAAACAAAGAAGTGGATCTGTACAGCGTCAACATGGATCGGCCTATTGTGAACCTGCGGGTCGACATGCGCGGCAACACGAATCTGCCCAAAGCTCCGCCTTCGCAATCATCAAGTAACTTCGGTGTCGTTGTGCGACATGCGTCACTTC
>Ga0210406_10008132_pt1 | contig 10533 bp, 11 predicted proteins | sample IncBWC30MmetaG_FD_155454 | JGI IMG/M metagenome (GOLD analysis project Ga0210406, IMG submission 155454) | Forest soil microbial communities from Barre Woods Harvard Forest LTER site, Petersham, Massachusetts, United States - Inc-BW-C-30-M | ecosystem: Environmental > Terrestrial > Soil >... | reverse complement strand
CTTTGAGCTGGCGCGCGTGCTGTATCACGAGAACAAGCTGGAGGAAGCGGCGCGCGTTCTCGAACCCGCGCAGGTCTCCAACGAGTGCCGCGTTCACAACCTGCTGGCGCGAATCTACTCTTCCCGTGGCGCCACCGGTGCGGCCGATGCGGAAATCCAAGCGATGTCGCACTGCAAGCCCGTCGGGGAGCACCGTTGAAATCCGCAATCCTTGTTGCAGTTGCGGCACTGACCCTCGCCGCCATTCTGGCGCCCTCGGCCGCACCGCCCCCCGCTCTGTTCGAAGACCGCACCGCGAATTCCGGTATTTCGTTTGTACTGAAGAACGCGGCCTCCCCGGAGAAACATCAGATCTAAACCATGGCCGGCGGCGTGGCCGTCTTCGATTACGATAACGACGGCTATCCCGATATCTATTTCACCAATGGGGCGGAACAGCCTTCGCTGGAAAAGACCGGCCCGCAATACCGCAACCGCTTGTATCGCAATAAGCACGATTGGACTTTTGAGGATGTGACCGACACAGCCGGGGTTGGCGGCACAGGCTTCAATATCGGCGCTGCCACGGCGGACTACGACAACGACGGATTCGCCGACCTGTTCGTCACCGGAGTGAAGGGCAACACCCTGTTTCACAATCGCGGCGATGGCGGGTTCGAAGACGTGACCCGTCGGGCCGGACTCGAGAGCCACGAGTGGTCGGTGGCGGCGGCCTGGGTGGATTACGATAACGACGGGCTCCTCGATCTCTTCGTCGTCAACTACGTGAAGTGGGATCCGGCCGCGGAGTTATTCTGCGGCGACGCCGCGCGAGGCATTCGCACGTACTGCCATCCGCGCTTCTACGGACCTTTGCCTAACCGGCTGTATCACAACAATGGCGACGGCACCTTTACCGATGTATCGACAACCTCCGGGATTGCGGCGCATCCCGGCAAGGGCATGGGTATCGCTATAGCCGACTATGACCACGACGGCTGGATGGATGTATTCGTGGCCAACGACACCGTGCAGAACTTCCTCTTCCACAACGAGCACAACGGCAGGTTCCGCGAAACCGCGCTGCAGGCGGGTGTGGCCCTTAATGACGATGGCAAAGCGCTCAGCTCCATGGGAGTCGATTTCCGCGACCTCGATAACGATGGATGGGAAGATCTGTTCGTGACCGCGCTCTCCAGTGAGACTTTTCCGGTATTTCGAAATCTCGGGCGCGGCCTCTTCATCGACAACACGTACCCAAGTCACGTGGGCACCATTTCGATGCCGTTTAGCGGTTGGAGCGTCGGCATCTTCGATTTCGATAACGATGGCTGGAAGGATGTGTTCGCGGCCGCGGGAGACGTGCAGAATAATACCGAGCTCCTCTCGAGTCGCAAGTCCCGGCTACAGAATCTGCTGCTGATGAATGATGGACGCGGCGCATTTCGACCGGCACTCGCAGGCCCTGCCGCCCAGAATCGCGGAGTGGCGTTCGGAGATTTCGATCGGGACGGACGCGTGGACGCGGTGGTCACCCGGCTCAACGAGCCGCCCGTGCTGCTGCGCAATGTCCTGGGTTCGGGGAATCACTGGATCGCTCTCCGCCTGATCGGCGGCAAGAGCAACCGCGACGCAATCGGCGCGCGAGTGACGATCCGCGCCGGCGGCCTTACTCAGGTGAATCACGTGACTACTTCCAACGGTTTTGGATGCTCCAGCGAACCGCCAGTCCACTTCGGTTTGGGACCGAGTACTCGAGTGGACAGCGTCGAAATCGCATGGCCTTCGGGGTCCCGACAGACCCTTACGGATATTCCCGCCGGTTCGTACGTGAGCGTGCGTGAGAGCTCCGGCGCGCCCGGAGTGCATCGAGAACGGTCTCCGGCGGCAGATGATCAATAGGCTTAAGTGTTTACATATGTGTAAAGTAGACGATGACTAACTGAAGAGTGGAATTTGAAGCGGTAGAACTTGGTTTCCAGGTAAAGTTTAAACAAGGCTCGAGGAGGATTCCGCCCATGTTCCAACCGATTTCGAGACGAACTTTATTGCGTGGCGCAGGGGCGGCTCTCGCGCTCCCTTGGCTCGAGACAATGGCGAAGGCGGGCCCCGCCGGCGAATCCCTTTCCGAACCGCCGTTGCGCACCATGTTCCTGTTCATGCCCAACGGAACGAGGCCCGAATGGTGGACTCCCGCGGGGGATGGAGAAACGTATGAAATTACCACCCACCTCAAGCCGCTCGAGCCGCTGAAAAGCGAAATCCTGTTATTGGAAAACCTCTGGAACCAGAACTCCGTCGGCCGCAACGGTCACTGGCCGAAGGTGCCGATATGGCTTTCCGGCGGTTATGTGCAGCGCACGTCGGGGGACGATCTGGATACTGGCGCTGTCTCGGTTGACCAGTTCGCGGCGCAGCGAATTGGAAACAGGACGGACCTGCCCTCCATCGAACTTGGCATCGACACGCCGCGCACCGGAATCGACGTCGGCGGCGGCGGTTTCGCGCGTCTTTACGGCTCCTTCATTTCCTGGCGGGACCCGCACACGCCCGTGCCAAAAGAGATCATTCCGCAGTTGGCGTTCGACCGGCTGTGTCGCGGCAACCGGATGCCGGTGATCTCCGGCGTAGACCCGCAGGACCGATCTCTCGTAGGCGCGCTGCAGCGCGATGACGCCAGTGTCCTGGACCTGGTACGTGAGGACGCCAAGGCGGTCCGCCAGAAAGGGAGTGCCAGCGATCGGGTCAGGCTCGATGAGTATTTCGAATCGGTGCGCTCCGTTGAACAGCGCCTGGAAGCCTCTCTGCGGCCGCAGAAACGCTGGATCAATCAAGGCAAGTTTCCGCTGGAACGGCCCGCGCCCGGCGTGCCGGAAAACCATCAGGAGCATGTCCGTCTGATGTTGGACATTTTTGTGTTGGCGTTCTGGAGCGACACAACCCGGATTGGAACCTTCATGTTCGGCGACGCGCAGACCCAACAGGATTACTCCTTCCTGCCCGGCGTCCGGGGTTCCTGGCATTCAATCTCTCACCACGCCGAGAATGCCGAGCGCAAAGAACAGTACGGCAAGATCATCAACTGGAACGTAGAGCAGTTTGCTTATTTCCTGAACAAGGTTAAAGGGCTTGATGAGGGCGGCACTACCCTGCTCGACAATTCCATGATCATGTTCGGCGGCTCCATCAAAGATGGAAACCAGCACACCGTCGAGAATCTGCCCCTGCTCCTCGCGGGCCGTGGAAAGGGCGCCTTGCGTCCCGGACGGCGATTAAGGGCGCCCGAGAAGACGCCCTTGTGCAATCTCTATCTCTCCCTGCTGCAGCGCATGGGTCTGATGGAAAAGTCGTTCGGCGACAGCACCGGACCACTGCAGGGACTTTCGTAAGAGATCGGCAGGTCATTGAGCAGCCCCATGCGCTTACCAGTAATCCTCGTCTGTTCGGCGGCATTCGCCGGCGTTGCGCTTGCAGCCACCGACCCGGCACAGGAGTTCACACAAACCGTGCGGCCGGTTCTGGTGCAGAATTGCGCGGGATGCCACAATCCCGCCAATCGCTCGAATCCCGCCAATTTCCTAAAAGCGAATGCCGCTAAGGATATGCAAGCGGATCGATCGCTGTGGAGGAAAGTAGCGGCGCAGTTGCGCAACCGCACCATGCCGCCCGTCGATTCCAAGTTGACGGAGGCCGATCGCCTGCGCGTCTCCCAGTGGATCGACACCCAATTGCACGATACCGCCTGCAGCGCAGGCCAGTATGCAGGCGCGGGTACCCTCAGGCGGCTGAATCGCCGCGAGTATCACAATACCGTTCGCGATCTGTTGGGGGTCGACTTCGACGCGTCCGCTGTCTTTCCCGCCGATGGAACCGGCGGCGCCGGCTTCGACACCAACGGGGAAACGCTCTACCTCCAGCCTCTGCTTCTCGAGCGCTACGTTCAGGCGGCGCAACAGATTCTGGATCGGGTGATCATTACGCCAGCCGTTGTCTGGACCTTCAGTGCTGCCGAGCTGAAGCCCGCTGCGGCTCCGGGAGCTGCGGCTACGCGGACCCTGGCGCCCAAAGAAGAATTGACGGCAATGCTGCCCGTCTATGTCGCGGGTGAATATGAAATCCGTGTCTCGCTCGACCCGAACACTGCGGGCAAGGTCCTCCTGAAAGTCGACAACGTCATAGGTAATCCCTTGGCCACACAGCAGCGCGGAAGAGGCCAAGGCGGAGGCGGCGGCGCGCAGCAAGGCGGAGGACGCGGTGGGCGTGGCGGCCGCGGTAACGTGCTTGGAAGCAACGTGCATCTGGATCGCGGCACCCACGTAGTGACATTAGTGGCCGATGCCGCGCCCGTCGGAGTTATCAGCCTCTCAATCAACGAGAAGGCCGGCGAACCCTCTCATGAAAAGCGCGCTTTGCATTACCGTCTGTTGGGAGTAGAGCCCGGCGACCAGCTTTTGCAACCGCGCAAGACTGCCCGCCAGACGCTGGCTTCATTCCTGCCGAAAGCCTTCCGGCGTCCCGTGGAAGCACCGGAAGTCGACCACTACCTGGCGATGTACGACCGCGCCGATCAACGCGGCGATCCTTATGAGGAACGGATCAAACTTGCCCTGAAGGCCGTGCTAGTATCTTCGGACTTCCTGTTCCGGCTGGAAGAAAGAAAGGCCAAGCCGGGTATCTATCCTCTAGGTCAATATGAGCTGGCTTCGAGGCTCTCTTACTTTCTCTGGTCGACCATGCCCGACGAACAGTTATTCGGGTTAGCCGAACAAGGGAAGTTACAGGATCCGAAAGTGCTCGCGGCTCAGGTGGACCGGATGCTCGATGACCCGCGAGGGCGCGCATTTACCAGCAGTTTCATCGGCCAGTGGCTGGGAACGCAGGAAATCGGTGGGCGGTTCATGCCGCTCTTGCAGGAGATCGCGTCATTCTACAACGCCGACATCGCCGCAGACCTGCGGTTGCAACCTGTGCTCCTGATGGACCGGATTATTGGAGAGAACCGCAGCCTCCTCGAACTCCTGACCGCCGACTATGCTTACATGACCCAGCGCCTGGTGAGATTCTATGAAATGGAGGGCCAGGTGAAAGGCGTCGAGGACAATGCATTTCATCTGGTGCAACTCCCGGACGACCGGCGCGCGGGAGTCCTCGGACTGGCGGGAATCCTTGGCATGACCTCGCACTATCAGCAGACCAGTCCGGTACTGCGCGGCGCCTGGGTGTTGGAGACGATGCTCGGTACGCCTGTGCCTCCGCCTCCCCCGGGAGTGCCGCCGTTGCCCGCGGGAGACACCGTCACCACCAAGATCAGCACGCGCCAGCGGGTCTTGGAGCATCGCGCCAACCCGGCTTGCGCCACTTGCCACAAGCTGATGGACCCGATCGGGTTCGGTATGGAGAATTTCGACTGGATGGGCCGATGGCGCGATCAGGAGGATGGCAAACCAATTGACGCCAGCGGAGAACTGCCCTCTGGCGAGAAGTTCAACGGTCCGGTGGAACTTCGGCAGACACTGCTCCAACAAAAGGACACGTTCGTCGGGCAAGTAGTGGGAAAAGTGCTCGGATACGCGCTGGGACGCAGTCTTCAGGATGGTGATAGCTGCACGGTGCAAGGCTTGGTGGACGCAACCAGGCGCGACGGCTACCGGGCTCGCACGATGCTGCGGGAAATCGTTCTTAGTTTGCCGTTCCGCAATATCCAGGGCGGAGATATCAAAACCCTCAGTCTGGAAAGCCGAAAGCTGGATATCAACGCTGCTACTGCTAAGAGCCAGGATGCCAAAGGACACTGAGTGAGGTAGCGCATCCGCACGATTTCGATTAGGATTGGGGCGACATGGAGATCAGCAGACGACGATTCGCCGAACTGACTGGGGCGGGGATTCTGGCGAACCGCCCGCTGGTGAGCCAATCGAAGACGGTCACCGCCCAACAGGTAGTGGAACGCATAAGAAAGAGCATCGGCGGCGTGTGGGCGGAGGATAGCCTCGACACTTTTAAGGCCGGGGATCCGGCCACACTGCTCACCGGCATCGCCACCACGGCTATGGCGACGGCGGATGTGCTTGCTCGCGCAGCCAGGGAGAAGGCCAACCTCGTTATCACGCTGGAACCTACGTTCTTCGGCCGTCTCGATGGAATCCCTTCCCCGGCAGCTGGGGCAGGTCGCGGACAGGGTGGAGTAAGCCTCGATGACCCCGTATTCCTCGCAAAGAAAGAGTTCATTCAGAAGAACGGACTCGTAATCTTGCGCTTCACCGACCATTGGCGCACCCGCAAGCCCGATCCGTTTGCTACCGGCATGGAGCAAACGATGGCGTGGAGTAAGTATCGGGTGAAAGATGCTCCCTTCCGCTACGAACTTCCCAACGCCACGCTCGGTTCACTGGCCGACGATCTGGCGAAGCGGCTCAAGGCTCGCGCGGGCATCCGCGTGGTCGGCGACCCTCTGACCAGGGTCAGGAGCCTGACATTCCTGCCGGGCGTTTCCAACCTCGCGGCCACGATGAAAGCCCTACCGGAATCCGATGTGGTCCTGGCTGGAGAGGCACGCGAATGGGAATCGGTGGAGTACGCCCACGACACTGTGGCCTCGGGCCAAAAGAAGGGCCTCATCATGCTCGGGCGAATATTGTCGCAAGATCCGGGAATGAGTGTTTGCGCCGAGTGGTTGAAAAGTATAGTGCCCGAAGTCCCGGTCCGCTGGCTCTCAGCGGGCGACCCCTATTGGAGGCCCGCGTAGGATGACTGCCAATGACGTAGTAGAACGTCTCAAAAAGAATCTGGGCATTCCCTGGAACGGGCAGACATTTCGCGACACTTTCAAGGCCGGCAACCCGGAGACGGAAGTGAAAGGCATCGCGACCACGTTAATGGCGACTCTGGATCTGTTGCAGCGCGCCAATGCCGCTGGGATGAATATGGTGATCACTCACGAGCCGACTTTTTGGAGCGACGCCGACACCACCAAGGAGCTTGAGGCGGATCCCATTTACCAATTCAAAGCCGGCTTCTGCGCCAAACACAACATGGTGGTCTGGCGATACCACGATCACATACACGCGCGACGGCCGGACCTGATCTGGGTCGGGCTGGTTCGAGCGTTGGGCTGGACCGAGTTCGTGAGCCCGACCGGTCAACGCCGGTTCACGCTACCTCCCACGACCCTTGGAGCGTTGGCCGCGGATGTCAAGAAGCATATGAATTCGCGCGTCCTGCGGGTGGTGGGCGACCCGAATGCGAAGGTGAGCACTGCGGCGGTCGGGATGGGATACGGCATGCCGCGAATCTCTCCCGATGTCGATGTGGTAATCGGCGGAGAGATTTCCGAAGCCGGCAATCCCCTGGATGCCACCGAGTATTGCCTGGACGCCGCGTACATCGGTAAGAACAAGAGCCAGATTATTTTGGGACACGAAATCTCAGAGGAACCGGGCATGGAAGACTGCGCAATCTGGCTGCGAACATTTATCACCGAAGTTCCCATTCAATTTATCCGCGCAGGCGAGCCGTTCTGGTCTCCCAAAGCGGGATGGTAGTCCGCATTCAGACTATAGGAGAAGGCAAACGCTCCACTCGGGCTTGGGATGCCATGGACCTCAAGGAGAATTTGCAGTCGCCCTTCGTGATCCATGCAGGAGTCGTTGCAGCTGAAGAACACCACGGCAAAGCTGGCGTCGGGGAATTGCGTCATCTGGCGCGCGTCACCGTGACCAGGCCGGCGCCGGGACCGTAAGGTCGATGTCCACCGTGGATCGAGCCGCCTTGTACCGCAACTCCAGCGCATAGCCTCCCTTGAAGAACCAGGGAGGCGCTGCTCCCCGGAACAACCTTACGAGCAATCGGTCGAATGACACCTGTCGGCGGAGGCGGTTGAGATCCGTCTGCTCCTTCATGGAAGTGTTCTTTAGACGTTCTTCGAGCGCCCTCTGGAATGCTCCCGCAGTTGTGTACTTCTTGGCTGGCGGCATTATGCAACTCGCCGCAGTGCTTCTTCGATGATCTTGCGCGCAGATCCGCTCATTCGCCCATTCCGAATCTGTTGCCGACTAATCAGACCGCGCTCGACAGATTGCCGCAGAGCTTGTCGAATGAAGTTCCGGTCCACCGTGCCGGCCTCGATCAGGTCGAGAATCGTCCGAAGGGGTCGAGTGAACTTGTAGCCCTGAGCCGTCTGCACGTCGCTCGCAGACAGATCGGCATAGTGGAGTACGAGAACACCGGGAATATCGCTGTTGCGCCGGAAGTCCGTCGGCACGGTCATATGGACCTTTGACGGATTCAAGTCAGAAAGTTCGTAGAGGCTAAGCGCAGTCTGGTGGCTGTATACACCCTCGGTCTCCTCCGCTCAGTTGCGAGACCAAAGTGCCCAAAGGACGAGATCGGGCCGACCAGCCATGGGGAACAGCGCGAGCCGGTAGATGCCGCGGTGCTCGCGGATCCAGTTCCCAACCTGCACGTGATAGGGATGGGTATTCTCGGCGAATCCAGCGCCTTTGGCCTCTTTGGTGGTGAAGAATCCCTGCTGCTGCTCGGCGATCTCAAAGAGCCGTCGCGACGCTTCTCGATGAGACTGAGCCATGCACAAAACTACAACTTTCTTGACGTAATCTCAAGCGCCACTCGTCGTTGAGATCTACGGCGACCGGTTAGGCGGAGCCTGCCGCGAAAGACGATTCGCGCGCCGAATTGGTGACAATTTTGGCAACAACCGACTCGGCGGAGAGTCGCGATACGCAGATATGTCTATTGTTTATCGAATCTGGGGCGCTGCCGAGAAGACCCACGTGCTGTCACCAATTTGATCCTAAAGAATGAATTACTTGCGGGGAACCGAATCGAATCTGCGCTGATTTTGGAAGAGATTAAAATGAGGTTAACTGCTGAAGAATGAGTTGGTTGCGGGGGAAGGATTTGAACCTTCGACCTTTGGTTATGAACCCAAAACTTAACTTGCCCTCAGTTCCCCTCCTCTGCCCTCGATTCCCCAAAAGTAGTGATTTCATTGCCCTGGATTGCCCTCAGTTTGGTAACAGAATTGGTGACAGTTGCTTGCATTGCCCTCAGGTTGCCCAGCCTCATTGGTGACAGAATTGGTGACGCATTCACGTCCCAGTGAGACCGTCCACTCGTGCTGGCTAGCTTGCACGCGGTCTTGATTCTCCTTCAGCGATGCCTCAGGAGTCAATCCGTATCCAAATGGGCCGCGCTCACGCGATTGCCTGCACGCGCATTCCTGTCTAGGTCGCCTGCTGGTGCTATGGCTTCGGTCCATGATATACTGGACTTGCGAGTATATCTATGCAAGTTTCTAAATGGGGCAACAGCTTGGCGATCCGCCTACCCCAAGCCGTGGTTGAGGCCCTCCAGCTCAAAGAGGGCGATGAGATCGAGATTTCGGTTGTGGGTGCGCGCGAGTTTGCAGTCGATCGCGACCGACGCCGCGAGAGAGCGCTCGAAATCCTTCGGAACAGCAACTGGAAGTTTCCTGCTGGCTGGAAATTCGACCGCGAGGCGGCCAACCAGCGGGAAGATGGCCAGGGAACCGAAGATGGGAAAGGAATCGAAGACGGGCACTCGTATCCTAGTTCGCCGCGCGGGCGTCGGCGCGCCGGATGAGCCCGTTTTTCGATACCAATGTCTTGTTATACGCGGTGAGATCTGCAGATCCACGGGCGGAACGCGCTCGGCTTCTGCTCGCAGACGGCGGGATCATCAGCGTGCAGGCCCTAAACGAGTTCACCAACGTAGCGCGACGCAAATTGGGGCAGCCCTGGGCCGAGATCAAGGAAAAGCTCGGCGCAGTCCGCGCCTTGTGCGAAGTTAAGCCCCTCACGGTTGCCACGCACGAGCGAGCGCTCGTCCTTGCGGAGCGTTATGGTTATCAAGTCTACGACGCGCTGCAGTTGGCCAGCGCGATCGAGAGCGGGTGCAGCATTCTGTACACGGAGGATATGCATCACGGACACCGGATCGAGGGACTCACGATCCGCAATCCGTTTGAAACGGAGGGAAAGTAGCCGTTGCCTGTCACTTTGGCGGATTCCGTAGTGTCCGAAAACTCGATCGGAATGGAAGCAAAGGGGTTCGCCCCCTGTGTGTGTAGACATTTCCCCAATCGGTTAAGGAAATGCCCCTCAATGGGGCTGTCCGTAGTCAAAATCTCATTCACATGCCGAATCAACAATTTCCCATTCCAATCGTAACGACGTTACGAGAGTCTTCACTCGGCCCCTTGTAACGGGTCGTAACGTCCCGATCAAGAATTGTGCAAGGCATTGATTCAAAGTACAGATTCGGTTTTGACTACAGACAGCACGCTTGAGGCGCTGGTTTAGTTCGCAGAAATGAGATCTTCCTTCTCAGATATTTGGCGGAGACCGAGTTTCTGTGTTTCGTCAAGCGGGTTTACTTCGGTCGCAGTGTGGCTGACATTGCTCAACCCGTTGGATATCGCCGGAATAGCGAGTGTAGGGATGCAGCGGTAACCCGCCAGCCAGGGGTGATATTGCGCTTACGTAGTGACTGGACGCGGCAACTCCTTGCACGGGT
>Ga0210406_10008129_pt1 | contig 10536 bp, 16 predicted proteins | sample IncBWC30MmetaG_FD_155454 | JGI IMG/M metagenome (GOLD analysis project Ga0210406, IMG submission 155454) | Forest soil microbial communities from Barre Woods Harvard Forest LTER site, Petersham, Massachusetts, United States - Inc-BW-C-30-M | ecosystem: Environmental > Terrestrial > Soil >... | reverse complement strand
AACGGTGGAATCTTGAAACCCGCCAGGGAAAGAATCGTTTCAGTGAAGCGAATCGTGCCATTTGCGCCACCAGCTATAAACTTCACCGGAAGACAGAGGGCGGCTGGAGGCAAAGGAGATGCCAGACCCAAGTCCAAAGTATGACCGCAACCCCACTTCATTACGCAATCTTGCTTCGTCGATTTCCCGTGGTGGCACTCCATATTATCTGTTTGCATTTCAGCTGTTTGCCCGGCGGGCGACCGCGTCTCCCCGTGCATCATCGGACAAAAACGCGGACACTTTCCAAGCACACTCGAGTGCGCCGCCCAAAGCGAAGCGAAGGGCGCGACGAATAGAGCGAGAATGAGAACCGAAGCCTTAAAGCGAGCCATACGATTTAAGAATGCTACTCCTTCGATCTGTCGACAGCTACTACAAACCTTTCAGGAGTGGCATCGAACTGTTCCTTGTGGTCTCGCGAACAGAAGTGGTAGGTCTTGCCTTTATAGACAGATTTCGGAGCGGTCGCCGCGTCAACATCCATATCGCATACGGAACAGATCGGATGCTCGTCGGTTGAGGTGCGAACTTTCGCGTAGACGCTATTCGAATCCGGGTTCATCCAGCCCTGACCCTGGTATTCCATTCCGTATGCCGTGCTCGCCGCGACCTCGTGGCCGAAGTAACGCTCGACAACGCGGAGCGCCAGGTCTATGCCGGAGGAAAGTCCGCCCGAGGAGGCGAGATTGCCGTCCTCCACGAACCTGGCACCGCGCTTGAGCTGAATGTCTGGAAACTGTTTTTCAAAGTCGCTGAACGCACTATGAAATGTCGTAGCAGACTTGCCCGACAACAAACCCGTGTGCGCCAGCAGAAATGCGCCAGTGCAAACGGACATGGTTACATCGGTGCTCTTTGTCGATTTGCGAATCCATTCAAGCATTGCCTGGCTTTGTCCGTTCTGAGCCGGGATCACGATAACCTTGGGCGCGGGCGCCGTTTCAAGTGTGTAGTCCGGTACGATTTTCATGCCGCCGCTTGCATGGAAGGAATTGGTCGTCTCGGCAACGGTGTACAGACGAAAGGGACCACCTTGTCTGCCGGGGATGCTGACGTTATTGAACACCGCCCACGGTCCACAGAAGTCGATGACCACAGCGCCTTCTGAAACCAGGAATGCCACCGGGATGCTGCCGTGCGCCGGCGGTTTGAGCGGATTCAGATCACTTGTCTCCTTCTCTGAATGTGAATTGGTTGTCCCGTCCGCGCCTGCATCGGAAAAGGGCACCGTTGTCGCCAACCCGAACACGACTGCTTTTTGGAGCAACTCTCTTCGATTCATTATTCAGCCTCTCTTTCGAATATCCTTTTCGTTACAAGGTTTGCCGAGCATCCGGAGTGCTTTGTGAGCTTCAAGCAACAGCCTCACGTGGCAATGAGCCGCGTGCAATGGAGGAGCATGCAAGCGACATTGCGGACAGGGATCGCCTACGTGGCTAGCCCACCCTTAGGCGACAGCATCCTTCAAACGCAAAAGTGGAATTCTTTAGAGATGGGCTACCGGGGGACCGCGAGCGGACAAATCTCGATCGGCGAATCGGTAGCCGGACCGAGCGGTAGTTGGACCGAAATAACCGTTTACCTCGAGTTTAGCGAGGCCGAACTGGGCTGCAGCCACCGCTTTTACCTGCGTGGCCGTTGCCAAACAAGCATACAGGCATTTGTCAGTCGGGCTGTTAAACGCCTGCCCGTTCGGAGTTTGCCTGCAATGGTGCTTGCCTCCTGGTAAGCAGCATGCGGGGGTCGCGGAAGTCCTCAGGGCTATCGGCAGCGGCCCGAGTAAGGGGCCGACGATTGTCGCCAGCGCGAGATGTGCTAACAGACGCCGCATTAGGAACTACACCCCCCCAACTGTACCCTTAGACGCGCTACGTTCAGAAGCGTTTCTGCTCACTTAGCCAGGGAGCGTCGGCTCCACAGACATAGGGTTCGGAATCGTGGCGCCACCGGCGAACCCGATAGTCGTGAACTGACACGTCCGGGTCGATCTGGATCAGGATGGTCTAGCGAAGTTTTCTCTTCCTGTGCGACGCGCGAGGGAATCAAGTTCGCCCTCTGGACCGAGAAGGCGTACGATGGAGATCCCCGATGGCCTGGGTACTACTACTTGGACTATGAATCGAAGCCGACCTTGCCCTTAACGCCCGCGCTCGAGAGCCGTCGAGCTCCTCAGTTCTCAATCTCTTTTCGGCTTTTTCGCGCTGACTATGCTACTCATCTATGTATTACTTCATAGGTAATATGGACTCGGCTTTGACAACCGTTGTGCAACGATTCGGACGGACAAAGGGCGTAAGTGATTGAAAATATGGCGGGGACGACGAGACTCGAACTCGCGACCTCTGCCGTGACAGGGATGGAAAGGGGGTCTAACCCTCCAGGCCGCGAGCCTAATAGATTGGAACCAGGAGCTTAGAGAGCTTATATGAGCTTACATGGGCTCCTGTGCAAACATCTCACTGCGAACAACTTACCTCTTGCGGATTCTGCGGTCTTCAGTACAATGCGCCCGTGGGTCCGTCCTGACCCCGCTTGATACTGTCCGAAACTTTCTTCCCGGCAAGTTGGGAAAAAGTTGGGAAAACCCCTCCAGGAGGCAAAATGGCACGCTCGATCGGGAACAGAAAGCTAGACACACGCACAGCACGCCGCGCGATCGTCCAGGGCAAAGCCACGCACTGGGCGCCGATCTCGCGAGGCCGGGCGATCGGATACCGTCGCGGGCGTCGCGGCGGGACCTGGGTCGCGCGCTTCGATGCGGAGAATTTCCGCCGGGAGGAAAAACTCGGCGAGGCCGACGACGTGCTCGATGCCGACGGCGTCCAGATTCTCAACTATGCCCAGGCACTTGAAAAAGCGAATCGGGTTTTTCTTACCGCGTTGACAGATGCGACGGGCGAGGCCCCTCGAGGCGGGCCGTACTCCGTTAGCGATGCGGTGCGAGATTACCTCAAGAGTTTGGAGAGTCGGGGCGCATCCGATCATCAAAGCGCGGTTTACGACCTGGAGCGCAACGTGCTTCCCACGCTCGGCGCGACAAAAGTGGCGAAACTGACGAGGCCGAAACTCGAAGCGTGGCGCGCGCAACTAGCGGCGAGGCCGCGACTCTCTACGAAGAAACGGAAAAAAGATGCGAAGCCAGAACCGCCGAGGTCATTGACGGAAGATGACAAGCGACGGCGGCGCGCATCCACGAATCGCACGATGCGCAGATTCGTTGCTGTACTGAACTACGCGCTCGAAACCGGGAAGGTGAACGCCAACCCGATGACCTGGAAAATTAAGCCGTTCGAAAATGCAGATGTAGCGCGAGCGGTATTTCTGACGGAAGCGCAGCAGAGAGTTTTCGTCACAGCGTGCGGCGATGAGCCGGAATTTCAGAACTTGGTCCTCGCAGGCTTGCACGCGGGTTGCAGGCTAGGCGAGCTAGGACGATTGCGCGTGCGAGACTTCGTTGACTCATCGAAAACGGTTTACGTCGAAAAGGGCAAGTCGGGGAAATCGCGTCACGTTTTTCTAGATGAAGAGGGAACGCAGTTTTTCAAACGCCTCGCAGCTGATCGCATTCCGGACGAGTTACTCCTACTCCCAAGCAATGGCGAAGAGGGTTGGAATAAGGACGACGTGAAAAAACCGATGCGGCGCGCCTGCGGGAAAAGCGGAATTCCGCACTTAGGTTTTCATCAACTGAGGCACTCATTCGCAACGCGGCTACTCATGCAAGGCGTGCCGATGCAAATCGTCGCGCAGCAACTCGGCCATACCAGCTTGCGGATGGTCGAAAAGTATTACGGGCACCTGGTGGACACGCACGTTCAGCAGGTGATCACGTCGGTACCCGGCGCAGGACTAAACAAAGCAGCGACCGTAAGACAGGGCAACGTCGTCGCACTCCCCGCGCGCAAAACGGGTGCGTGATGCGGACGGAACATACCGGAATTTTTGAGCGGACCATCCTCGAGACTCCGGAAGAATGGTTCAGCGGCGGCGGCGGGCTCCTTGGAAGTGTTAATAGCGCACTCGCGATCGCGGAGTGCGCGAAACGCGCGCGGGAGACTTTCAGAAAAGTTTTCAATCTGCCAGAAGACACCTCAACAAAAAACGGAAACGTAACTGTACGCCTCGATAGTTCGAGACGTCCGCTCACAGACATTCAGGATCGCGACGAAAACCGGAGTGTGTTCGAAAATCTCTCGCGTCGCGACCTGCGGAACAATCCGGTCGCGGCAGATGTGCGTGCGCTACTGTTTGCGGAAGAGGTGTTTCATCTGACGTGGCAAGAGCGCGAAGCATTAGTGCGGAAGCAAGACGAGTTGCGGCCCGTCGAGTTTCTGCGCAGGCTAACTTTGTTGGACGAGAATTTGCGATCCACGGCGATGCGGATCGCCGAGCTCGATAAACAAATCGCGGTTGCCCCGTACGAGCGAAAAGTGCAGCACGGTCAGAAAAGATTGCGTCTCCTGCGGCGTATGCGGCGCGGCAGAAAGAAAAAGAGAGACGCCAAAAAGACAGTTTGGAAAGCAGAACTTCGTCGCCTGGATAGCAAGCATCCGAAATGGACAAATCACGCGATCGCGAAAGAGGCGAGGAAAAATCCTCCGAAGTCTTTAAAGCCCGCTGCACTGAGCACTCTTCAGGATTGGTTGAAAGAGATCCGCTAGCGCCCCGCCGACCTCAAAAAAAAATACCTTCCGGCTCTAGTAGAGCCGGAGGTCTCGCCTACCGTACTGTTCCCAAATCGCAGCGCGTCACGCGCAGCGTGGAGGGGAGACCATGACGAAAAAGTCGGATTCTGCTGAGGCGCTCGCATTCCGAATGGCGGATGTCGCGCGAGTAACCGGACTTTCTATAAGTTCTGTCAAACGGCTCGTCCAGAGGCGTGAACTGCCGAGTCTGAGAATCGGGAAATGTCGCCTGGTCCGGCGGCGTGACTTAGAAAAATTTCTCGAAAGTCGGGTCGCGTGAAAGGCCGCGTGCGGATCACGGAGGACGCGCAGCTGTGGGCTGTGGCCGTGATTCGCCTCTGGGCTGAGTGCCCGCATTTGCATCGCGAATTCGATTCGATTCTTGATTTCGAAATGTGGGCTCACGACGTAGCAGAGAGTCTGATTCGCTCGGCGGGCATCGACGGCGAGAAATAGTTCGGAGGGGAAAACATGGGAGTACACGAACAGGCACGAATCGATCACGAAAAGAAAATCGCAAGGCTCCAGGCTGAACTCGCTCCGATAGAAGCTGGGATTTTGCGGGAACAATCAGCCGAATCCGAGATTGACCGGGAGATTGCGAAATTCGCGCTCAAGGCTGCTCAGGGCGATCGCGCGGCGCTAAAGACGCAACGCGAGTTGCGCGTTCGGAAGGACGAACACCACTTGCAGGCGCAAAACGTCGAACGGCTCGCGGTTCCGATCCGCCAATTGATCGCGACCGAGGAAGCGGAAATCCCGCACCTCATCCTCGCGGAGACACACGAGCGTGTCGCGGACGGGATTCGGGAATTGCCTGGCATGTGCGCGGAACTCTCGAAACTGATTGAGCCGATCGCCCAGGCGTTCGGGGAATTCCGGTCCAGGATCAGCGCTGCGACGTCCGAAGCGTTGGTGCTAATCGCGCGCGGCGATCCGGACCGAATCCACACTCTAGAAAACCGCGCCCGTACGATGCTTTTGCGCGGGATTCGCGCGCAGCTGTGCTTCGAATTTCGCAGCGTGGGTCTGGAGATCATCGACGTCGCGGATTTCGAGGGGAAGAATTTTCAGGCCGTCGTCGAGCCAGTCCTTCGCTCGATGATCGCCGCGCTCGAAGTGCCCTTGCACGCGAACGGATTGCCGACTCCGGGCCGCGCGAATTTTCGCACACTCACAAACGTCTCCGGGCTTTTTGGATTGTTTTTGAAAGTGGGCGAAGTCGTTTCGCTGCCTACTGGAGACGACCAGGTGAAGAAATTGATTTCTCAGGGGGCGCTCGAACTTGTTGACGCGCCAGAAAACACGGAGGCGCGCTCATGAAAGTTTCCAATTTTATTTCCCGCATGAAAGACGAGGTTGGGGTGGTTGAGCAGCGCGGCGGCCAGCTGGAGCACGATTTGAAAGAGTTCCTAACCAACCTCGACGGCATCGAAAGGCTTTTCGCCGAGATCAGCGTCCGCGCGGTGGAGTACAAGCCAGAACCAAAACGTGACGGGTACCATTTCGTGGACCCCAACATCGATAACACCAACCCGAATGATGCGATCGATCTTGGAAAGCAGCGATTGCGCCGGACGGCCGGATATCTGACGCGCGTTTCGGATTTGGTGGGAGACGCGCGCAGAAAGATCGACGCGATCGTGAGTTGATTTTGTTCGAGTTTCACGATCGCGCTGTTTCCGTCCTGCGCGCGATCGTGGGAGTGGCGCGCTTCCGGTGCGGGGCGCTGCGCTATGAACGTAACACCGACGTTCAAGGTGCGAGTCGCGAGTTGCCGAGGGCTTTTCCTGTCCTTTCACTTCGGCGACTCGCGATGCCTGTTTGTGATTTTCGGTGAGGCCCTGAAATATGTTTTTCACGAAAGAGGTGCGACGTGAGCAAGAACGATTCGAAGAACGATTCCCACGACGAGAAAATCGAAAGGGAGATCGATCAGCAAGTCGAGCCGAAGGAAATGCCCGACTCCACAGACCGCAAACCAGAAAGCAAATCCCCACGGAGAGAGAGGTAAGAAAATGAGCAAAGGCAAACTGCATGAATTTACCGACGAGGAACTGCGCGACGAGGTCTCTCGACTAGTTAAGCCCCTGGAAGAAGCCGCATTTGCGGCGGGCAAGCGCGCCGCGATCGCGGAACAGCACGAAGCGTTGCGCGAGTCGGCAATGCTAAAACTCCCACATCTGCAAGGGCTGATTCCTTCCGACGGCGCGACGGCAGCAAAGGGAAAATCTCCCCAGGAGCTCGCCAAGCGCGCGAACGAACTCCAGCTGCAGGCCCTAGCCGAGGGCAAAGAACTCTCGAATATCCAAGCCGTCCAGGCCGCCTACAGGGAAGCCGGGATTGCCTTGGAATGAAAAATGAAACGTGAAAAAACTGTGGGAAACAGTCGTCTCGCAATGGAGCGCCCTCACCAGCGGGATTTCATCCTTCGAGAAAAACTGATTCCTGACGTTGTCATCTCTCACGGAAAATACTTCTGGGATGGATACACCGCACGCAGGCCGGACGGTCGCAGATTCATACTGCACGACGCGTACGCTCTCCAACTTGTCCTGATGACTAAGGCGGGAGAGTGGGGGGACCTTTCCCGCGTCATTTTGGATTGGAACAAATACACACTCATCCGTGACGCGCTCGAGCGGAAGACTCCGCACTCGAACCTCGATATTCGAACGTGGGAGCCGAATTCAGAGAAGACGCGCGGCGCGTCAGCCTGAATCCGGCTGGATTGTTGGCTGTGAAAGGAGAAAACGAACGTGGCAAATCCAATTCTTACAAAAAGTTATCTCGCGGGAGGCGCGATCGTTCCGAATCGATGCGTGAAATTCTCGGCATCCGGAACGGTCGTGTTGTCTGCGGCGGCGGCTGATCTATCGATCGGCGTAACGCGTCCTCAGATCACGGGAGCATCCGGCGATCGAATGGATGTCGTCCTCGGCGGGATCGCGGACACGGTGTGTGGCGACGTTGTTACGCGGGGGACGGTGGTAACGTCCGACGTGAACGGCGCGATTGTCAATGCGGCTGCGGGAAATCGTGCCGTAGGCATCGCGCTCGAATCCGGCGTGGCGGGCGATATCGTTCCCGTGCTCGTTAGCCCAGGAATCGCGTAGTAAGGAGCGGGGCACGGCGCGAATGGCTGAAATGCAACGGCCGTTTCTAAGAGCGATTTCGCGAAATGGCAGCCACAAACGTGGTTTTGGATCCGCCGGCGGAGCTCGAGGAGCTCACCAGGTGGGAGCAACTTAGAAACAAGTGTTTCAAGGAAGCCGCCGAAGCGGTCGAGACACCTCGGCGGCGGAAATGCGGAACAGGAATGCAGAATAGCCGCGCGAGTAACAGATTGCAAAGGGGAAAGCGCAAATCCCGCGACTTTCTTTCCAGCCAAGAAAAACGTTCTCCAAAAATGCGCAGCGGTCGCCCAGGGCGAACGATCTCGACCCCCTCTAGTGGGGTGAGTCCTGCCAGAACGATCGCCATGAGGACGAGCGGGAAAGCGTGCGCCGTTTTCGTCGCGTTGGAATCTCAAGCCGACACGAACGGATATTGCTGGCCCCTGATCGCGACTCTCCAGAAGTTGACCGGAATCAAAACGCGCCGGACTATCTCGAGGGCGTTGAGGGAATTTGAAAGACTTGGAATTGTGGATCGAGCAAAACTCGTTTCGAAGAAGCAAGGCAACATCGCGCCGCGTCTTTGCAGGATCGGCGGACGGATCGAAAGTTTGCCGCGCGAAGCGGCTGCGCGATTCATTCTTCCGGCCCGTCACGCGATCGACGGCGAAAAGCGGGAAGCTACGTGAAGAAACGCCGTTCGAATTCGGGATCGCAGGAGAGAACACTTCCTCACGATCGCAAATACCAGGGCAAGAAATCCTATCCGCTACCCCTGTGGAACGGAATCCTCGACCACTGCGAAAAGATCGGCCCCGCACTTTGGGAGTTTGTTTGGCTTCTCGACAAAATCACTCGGGAGAAAGATGGCAAGGGGATCGTCTTAGGTGGCGCACCCGTCAAGATCGACCGAATAGCACGCGAGCTCGGCAGGAGCGATCACACCGTTCGCAGGAACCTTGACCGCTTACAGGCCGGAAAGTATATCGAGAGGACGAGGACGCCGTACGGTCTTACGATCCGAGTCCGCAACTCCCGGAAATTTGGAATTTGGAGCAAAAAAGAGATCGTCACTTTTGGCCGATCTCTCCCGGGGAGTGTCGGAGAGATCGGCCAAAAACGGCGGAGAGATCGGCCAAATGTGACGGAGAGATCGGCCATAAATGGCCGAAACAAAGAAGACTCAGCAAGAAACACAGCAAAGAACACGGCGGAAGCCGTCGCCGTTGGGTCGGTTTGTGTGGTCGATTCGATAGTGCCCTCAGCGGCGGCGGTGGTAGTGACCGCCCCCGCCTTTCTTGCCATCGGTTTTGAAAAGCCATTCGGACAACCCGCCTTTCAGGAAGTTTGGTTGCGGCGATTCGCGTCACGGAACGGGGAGTGGCTTACGGCGGTGATGGAAGCGACGATCCAGGAGTGCAACCAGAGAAAAATCGGAGTCCCCCCTCAGTTTTTCGATGTAAAACACGACGTGGAAAAACTGGAAGCCGTCGAGGCCGAGAACAAGTTCAGGACGGCCCCTCTATGAAAGTATCGGCGGAAAACGCACAAGAGAAAGTGCGGGAATTCCTGAACGAAAAAGGAACCTTGAACTCCTGGAGAAAGTGCAGAGGCTTTTTCGCGCTGATCAGCACGAATGTTTTCCCGGACACACCCGAGCCGCGAGAGAACGGCGAGAAGATTTATTTTCCAAAGACCGTCGGCAAAATGCTGGAGTTGGCACTCTATCCCGCGCCGTTCAACCCGCTCGCCATAACCGTCGCAGTAAACACAATTCTCAAATACCTTCACCGTCTCGACGAATTCAAATCGTCTGAACTGCGACGGGCGTGGGAGAACCTAATCGCATCCCAGCACCAACGAAAGAAAGCGGATGACGAACGCTGGCGAGAACGACTCCGGGCGCGATCGATTGACCGATCGCAGCAGTAGCACGACGGAGTCAATCGCGATGCGATGAAGCGTGAGCGGCCCGCGCGTGCGAGAATGCGGACGTTGCTCACTTTCTCTGCGAGGGATCACGATGACAAAATCAGAACTCCGCGCGCAATCCGTGCAGCTGGCGCGGCGCACGGACGCGTTGCTTCGGTTGTGGAACGGAACGGCCCGTGAGTGCCGCAGCGCGTCCGCGCCTGTCGAAATGACGGTCACTGGATACAAAGGCCCGAATCCGATGCCTAAGAAACTTGCGGAGGCATTCGCAGCGTTGGGCGAGGCCGCACGTATCCACGCGCTCGCGGAGATCGGTAGGCGGATCGTGACCGGTACCAGCGTTAGGAAACGAAGCACCCCGCACGCTCGAAGGTGCGTCTCGAGGCGCAGGCGCAGCGAAGGATGTCGAACGTACTCAACGGTTTAAAGACCTTCCGGCGGGGTGGCGGGATGTCGTGGGTCCTTCTAGCGAATATGGGAAATGAGGGTGACGGCGATTGCACGAGGTGTCCACGGTCTGAAAAAATTCGTTGTCGGTCGTTCGTTGTGAAGAAATTGAGGTGAATTGATGGCTAAAGCGAAAAACAATCTAGTGACGGTCGATAAAGTCGCCGAGGCGTTCCACATCAGCGAGCGTCAGGTGCAACGCCTGGTTATCTACGAGGGCTGTCCCCGTCACTCACGCGGCGGGTACGATCTCGATGCGTGCATGGTTTGGTATATTTCTTTTCTTCACAAAAAAGTCTGCGGTTGCGTCGGGC
>Ga0210406_10008128_pt1 | contig 10536 bp, 10 predicted proteins | sample IncBWC30MmetaG_FD_155454 | JGI IMG/M metagenome (GOLD analysis project Ga0210406, IMG submission 155454) | Forest soil microbial communities from Barre Woods Harvard Forest LTER site, Petersham, Massachusetts, United States - Inc-BW-C-30-M | ecosystem: Environmental > Terrestrial > Soil >... | reverse complement strand
GAGAATTACGTAACTTAGAAATGGCTATTCCGACCGATCGCCTAATACCGGAGGGTGATTCAATGCGCTGGCGGAACCGCTAATCAACAGGTCGGCCCAATCCAGCCCCACTATTCCTTGGCCATCCGGGTAAATTTGATCGACTGGAATAGCGATAGAGTGTGCCGCAGACCCTGAGCATCGATGATCTCGAGCCCGGCCACCCCTCTCGGTCCCTCGTCCTCGTAAAACGTTTGTGGGTGGTGAACCCAATGCTCAAGATCCTGGAGTATGATCTCGAAAAGGTCCTTTTTGGGCTCGTAGGCGATCCCGAGTAGCGGCACCCATTCCGCGATAGCCTCATGGTTGACGGCGAGAGACACGGTGGCAGATCCCGAACGACTGCCAACCAAATCTTTCGAAAGCCGGTCGCAGTAGGCGTGCCATTCAGATTTGTCTAGCTTTCGCAATGTCATCTCATTGGCCCTGATCAAACGATGCAGTCCGCGCCACGACGCTAAAACACGAACCATGACCTATCGTGGACCGAACTTCAACCCAATGTCCGAGGCAGTCGGCCGCCTGCCTGACAATGAACAACCCAAGCCCGAGGCCCTCGGAACGCGCAGTATCGATTCGGAAAAACGGCTCGAATATGCTTTGCAGCTCGTCCTGCGGGATGCCCTCGCCAGTATCATGAACCTCGATCCGAACTGTTGCTGCCCGCCGTCTGCAGCCGACAAGAACTCGCCCACCTGCCGATGTGTGATCGAGCGCGTTGCGCGCGAGATTTCGCAGAATGCCATCGAGCAGCACAGGCTGGCTCATGATCACTGTGCGTGTCGGCAGCGCGCGGAAATCGATCCCTTTGCGCTGCGCCAGCCCATTGAGCTGTAAACCGAGGCGGTCGAAAATAGGCTTTACCCGAACAGGCTGCGGTTCAATCCGGCCGGAGCCCCGGTAAAGATGCAAGGCATCTGTCAGCTGCTCCAGCTTCTCCGTCAACTGGGCGCTCGCTTCCGCACCGCGATCCAGATGCTCGCGCTCGGGTTTCTCGGTGATCCGTCGGGCGAGCAGCTCGAGAGCGCTGATAATAACCTGCAACGGCTGGCGTAAATCGTGTGTCGCCATGGCGAGAATGGAAGCGTAGAAATCGACAGCCCGCAGGAGATCCCGCCTTTGCGATTTGCCCTCAACCTCGACCGTCCCGGTGTTATTGGCGTCAGGGCCCCCACTGATGCAGTGATCCGACGGGCAAAACGCGACGGCCATTCTTCTGTTTATCATGGTGGCCTGGTCTCCTTGCTCGCGCGGATGCGGCTCCTCCAGCCCATCGCAACGCAGGGTCGTATTGAAAAGCCGAGCCGCGAAGCGCGCCTTGAGAACGATCAATTCGAGTGGGATCGCGGGAATTTGACGATCATCAAGGCGTCCGCAGATGCCGGCACTCAGGATCGCCGGCGAAGGCGGCTCCCGCAGCCCGAATTAGAGGAGGTGAAATGAAGACCGATAGCGATATCAAACGGGACATCGAGGCCGAACTCCAGTCGGATCCGAGCATCGATGCGACCGATATTGCCGTGGCCGTGAAGAACGGGGTTGTCACGCTGACCGGCTTCGTGCGCAGCTATTCGGAAAAACTCGAAGCTGAAGCTGCTGCCAAGCGCGTCGCCAGCGTGGTCGGCTTGGCAAATGATCTAGAGGTGCGTCTCTCCGCCGCCGATCAGCGGCCCGATCCGGAGATCGCGCGCGATGCGGTGGCGGCGATCAAGAGCCAACTTCCATTTTCCTGGCACCAGATCAAGGTGGTCGTCGACAAGGGATGGGTGACGCTCGAGGGCCAGGTCGAGTGGAATTATCAGCGCGTGGACGCGGAGCGGGCGGTCCGCAGGGTCAAAGGCGTCCGGGGCGTGATCAACACGATTCAACTCAAGCCTGGTGTCGAGCCAACCGAGATCAAACGCAAGATCGAGGAGGCCTTTCGGCGCAGCGCCGAGATAGACGCGAGCCGGATCACTGTCGAAACTAATGGCGGTGAGGTCATCCTCAAAGGCTCTGTGCGGTCCTGGGCGGAACGTCAAGAGGCGGAACGAGCAGCCTGGCAGGCGCCTGGTGTCACCAGGGTAGTGAATTATATTACGATAGCCGTATAGAACCGGCACTGACCGGGCGCCCTTAGAAGCCAGGCAACCCCGGTTGCCCCGCCGTCCGTATGGATGGCGGGGCAAATCGCAGCGGGAGGACGAGGCCGTCATGGAACTCGAGAAATACACTGATCGCGCGAAGAGCTTTCTGCAGTCGGCGCAGACGATGGCGTTGCGGCGCGGCCACCAGCGGCTGACGCCGGAGCATCTGTTGAAGGTGCTGCTGGAGGATACCGAAGGCTTGTGCGCCAACCTGATCCGCGCGGCCGGCGGCGATCCGAAGGCGGCCCTGGCCGCAGTCGACTCCGAGCTCGACCGGCTCCCAAAGGTCGAGGGGTCGGGGGCGGGACAAGTCTATATGTCACCCGAATTGGCGCGGGTGTTCGAGCAGGCCGAGCAACTGGCGCAGCGCGCCGGCGACAGCTTTGTCACCGTCGAGCGGCTGTTGCTCGCGCTGGCGGCGGCTGCCGGCACCGGTGCGGCGAAGGCGTTGGCGGCGGCGCGGGTCGACCCGCAGAGCCTCAATCGGGCGATCGAAGACGTCCGCAAGGGCCGCAAGGCCGACAGCGCGTCGGCCGAGGAAGGGTATGACGCGCTGAAGAAATACACTCGCGACCTGACCGAAGCGGCACGCGAAGGCAAGCTCGACCCGGTCATCGGCCGTGACGAGGAGATCCGCCGCACGATCCAGGTCCTCTCGCGCCGCACCAAGAACAATCCCGTATTGATCGGCGAGCCGGGGGTCGGCAAGACTGCGATCGTCGAAGGCTTGGCGCAGCGCATCGTCAATGGCGATGTGCCGGAGAGCCTCAAAAACAAGAAATTGCTGGCGCTCGACCTCGGCGCCTTGCTTGCCGGCAGCAAATACCGCGGCGAGTTCGAGGAGCGGCTCAAGGCGGTATTGCAGGAAGTCACCTCGGGCGCCGAGGGCATCATCCTGTTCATCGACGAATTGCACACGCTCGTCGGCGCCGGCAAGGCGGAGGGCGCGATGGACGCCTCCAACATGCTGAAGCCGGCCCTGGCGCGCGGCGAATTGCATTGCGTCGGCGCGACGACATTGGACGAATACCGCAAGAACATCGAGAAGGACGCCGCCTTAGAGCGCCGCTTCCAGCCGATCTATGTCGGCGAGCCGTCGGTCGAGGACACGATCTCGATCCTACGCGGCATCAAGGAGAAATACGAATTGCACCACGGGGTGCGCATCACCGACGGCGCGATCGTCGCCGCCGCGACCCTGGCCAACCGCTACATCACCGACCGCTTTCTGCCCGACAAGGCGATCGACCTGATGGACGAAGCCTCGGCACGATTGCGCATGACGATCGACTCGAAGCCCGAAGAGCTCGACGAGCTCGACCGCCGCATCGTGCAATTGAAGATCGAGCGCGAGGCGTTGAAGAAGGAGACCGACCCGGCCTCGCGCGAGCGGCTACAGCGGTTGGAGCAGGAGCTCTCGGAGCTCGAGCAGCAATCGGCTGAATTGACCGCGCAATGGCAGGCCGAGAAGCAGAAGCTCGCCAGCGCGCAAAAGCTGAAGGAGCAGCTCGATCAGGCCCGCACCGAGCTCGAGCAGGTGCAGCGCCGCGGCGACTGGACGCGTGCCGGCGAGCTCGCCTACGGCATCATCCCCGACCTCGAAAAGCGGCTCGCCGAAGCCGAGGCCAAGGAAGGGCGAGGCATGATGGGCGAGGAGGCGGTCACCGCCGAGCATATCGCTGCGATCGTGTCGCGCTGGACCGGCGTGCCGGTCGAAAAGATGCTCGAAGGCGAGCGCGGCAAGCTGTTGCACATGGAAGACGCGCTCAAAGCGCGGGTTGTCGGCCAGGACGAGGCGATCGCGGCGGTGTCGCAGGCGGTGCGCCGGGCGCGGGCCGGCTTGCAGGACCCGAACCGGCCGATGGGCTCGTTCCTGTTCTTGGGGCCGACCGGCGTCGGCAAGACCGAGCTCACCAAGGCGCTGGCCGCCTTCCTGTTCGACGACGAGCGCGCGATGGTGCGCATCGACATGTCGGAATTCATGGAGAAGCACTCGGTCGCGCGGCTCATCGGCGCGCCGCCCGGCTATGTCGGCTACGAGGAAGGCGGCAGCCTGACCGAGGCGGTGCGCCGCCGCCCCTACCAGGTGATCCTGTTCGACGAGGTCGAAAAGGCCCACCCGGACGTGTTCAACGTGTTGCTGCAGGTGCTCGACGATGGGCGGTTGACCGACGGGCAGGGCCGCACCGTCGATTTCCGCAACACGCTGATCGTGCTGACCTCGAACCTCGGCAGCGAGTATCTGGCGAGCCTGCCGGAAGGCCAGGCGGTCGACGCGGTAAGCGGCCAGGTCATGGAGGCTGTGCGCGCGGCTTTCCGCCCGGAGTTCCTCAACCGCCTCGACGAGATCCTGTTGTTCCGCCGGCTGTCGCGCGACGACATGGTCGGCATCGTCGACATCCAATGGGCGCAATTGGAGAAGTTGCTCGAAGACCGCAAGGTCTCCCTCGAGATCGACGGCGAGGCCAAGAAATGGCTCGCCAATGCCGGCTACGACCCGGTCTATGGGGCCCGGCCCTTGAAGCGGGTCATCCAGCGCGAATTGCAGAACCCGCTCGCCGAAAAGATCCTCGCGGGCGAGATCCGCGACGGCGACACCGTCCGGGTCAACGCGAGCCCGCTCGGCCTGCTGCTCCGGCCGATCAGACGCGACGAAGACCGTGAAGCCCGGCGCCAGGCCGCGCAGTGAAATAAAGATTGGGAGTAGTGCAAATGAACGACGCACAACCGGCGATCAAGATCTACGGCACGCGTGGGTCATCGGCTTGCTACTCGATCCGCGACTTTCTGCATCGCAGCGACGTGCCGTTCGAATGGGTTGATTTGGCGAGCGACCAAGAGGCCCGCGCCGAGGCGCAGGTCCTCGGGTCTCGAAGATCAGCGGCTACCGATCTGCCAATTCCCCGACGGCACACGCATAGAGCGCGCGACAGTTCGTCAAGTGCTCGAAAAACTGGGGTGGTATAAGAATCCCTCGCGAGAAGAGTACGACCTTGCGATCTATGGGGCCGGGCCGGCTGGGCTGAGCGCGGCTGTCAATGGCGCTTCGGAGGGGCTGAAAACCGTCGTAATCGAACGCTATGCGGTCGGTGGACAGGCCGGCAGCAGTCCGAAGATCGAGAATTATCTGGGCTTTCCGCGAGGCATCAGCGGCGCGGACCTCGCCGAGAGGGCCCGCGAGCAGGCATGCCGGTTCGGCGCGGAAATTCTCGTCGCCCGCGCTGGTGTCCGCGGTGAAATCGTCGCCGGCAAGGGGGTCGGCTATCTCGAGGATGGCACAAAAATCATTGCTCGCGCCTCGGTTTGCGCCACGGGGGTCGATTACCGCAAACTCGGCCTGCCGAACGAGGACCGCTTGTTCGGAGCCGGCGTCTATTACGGCGCCGGCGCCAGCGAGGCTATGCTGTGCAGTCGCCAGGAGGTGTACCTGGTCGGCGGCGGCAATTCCGCCGGCCAGGCGGCGCTGCACTTCGCCCGCTATGCCGCGCGGGTGAACATGGTGGTACGCGAGGATTCGCTAAAGGCTTACATGTCCGATTATCTAATCGATCGGATTCGCGACGAGCAGAAGGTCGATGTGCTGACAAACACCGAGGTCACGGCACTGCACGGAGACCGCACGTTGCAGGCGATCACTCTCAGAAACAACAGGACCGGCAAGGAATGGACAGCGCAAACCAATTGGCTCTTTCTCTGCCTCGGTGGCGTGCCGCACACGCAATGGGCAGCGGAAGCGGGCGTCCTGTGCGACAGTGAGGGTTATATAATCACCGGGCCCGATCTGCCGAAGAATGGCAAGCGTCCCAAGAACTGGACACTCGATCGCAACCCCTTCGACATGGAAACGAGCTTGCCAGGGGTATTCGCCGCCGGTGACGTTAGAGCTGGGTCGATAAAGCGGTGCGCGTCAGCGGTCGGCGAAGGCGCTAGGACGATTGCCTCTGTCCACCGGTATTTGGCGGACGCCTGACGTTTCCTATCACTCACAACTGCCTGTTTGGCCGATCCGACAGTCCGTCAGCATGAGATATTACAGCCCTGTGAAAACGTTCGCTTGAAGCGGCGTCCCCAATGTTCGATCCGCAAGGCCGCGTCGCCCTGATGTTGTGCGAGAGTCTGTTCCATCTACTGGTGGAGGAGGGGGTCATCACCAAGGCAAAGACGATGGAGGCCATCGAGGGTGTCGCGGAGTTGATGCGCGAGACGGCGGAGACCGGGGATCCAGCGAGCGCGAGCAGCGTCGCGTTGCACCTTGTCGAGGCGATCGCGAAGAGCTTTGCATCGAAGGATTGCCCATAGCGCGCATGCCGCTTCCGAGGCTTTTTGCAAACCGGATCATTTCAGTAGTGCTAGACGCCGCTCGACTCGCGGAGACGCCCGCCCCCGAGCCCCCAGGGGTGAGCTCTGAAATCGCCCGCAGCCTCTCGGGCCGGTGCAATAAAGCCGCCCCTCCCTCAGCGCTATCAGTTGTTCGCGTCGTAACGCCTGCAGGATGCGGTTGACATAGAGTCTGCGGGTATAGTTGTCTTTCGTGCTCCTCCTCGAGATGCACGCCGCGGCACTTCAGACCTTAATCCAAGTTAATGTGACGCCGTCTCACAGAATTCGTATAGATAATGCGTGCTGGTATGACCGGAGGCGGAGATAGTAGCTGCCGCGGTCTGGTTTGGGGGCGAGAAAGGCCGTTGCCAGCCGTCAATCTTTGAGCCTGAGGCTCTCCGCGATCGTCTCGACGACGGCGGCAGCGTTGGGCTTCCGGCCGGCGGGGGCACTCCCGTTCGCGGCCATCTCCGACGCCAGCTCAGCGACACCTTCGATCGCCTCGATCGCCTTGTATTTCGCGATCACACCCTCCTCCACGAGCAAATGGATGAGGCTCTCGCACAGCATCAGAGCGATCTCGCAGTGAGCTTCAGGAGATTGCATGACTCGTTTCCTGTCCGAAGTGGTCAACTGGTGATCCCACCGCAAGTGACGACCTCCAACTTGAGAATGTACGCCGGAAACATCTATTTGACAACTCTTGTATTCTTTAACTCACTGAAAATTATTGCTTATTCATCTCAGAAGGAGCAGCGGGCTAATTTGGGCGAATAACTGCCAAGGTAAGCTCTGACCGTAAAGCAGCATATCTCAAATTTGGCACGTTCCCAGTCGGAGCTATTGATTTAGATGAAAGCGGCGAATTATATAAATGAGTAAGGCAAACCTGCGCTAGGAGGAGTGCGGCATGGCGGAGGAAGAACTCTTGAGACCTGAGCGGCTTCAGATCATGCTCAGCGCGGAGGAACTGAGGGCCATCGACGACTTTCGGTTCGATCGCCGGATGCCGAGCCGAGCGGCCGCCATTCGCGAACTGCTGAAGCGTGGATTGAGAGCGGAGGGGTTCGAGACGGCAGCCGCGGGGGTGAAGTCGCAATCCTTTGGTGTGCTGGCACCGGGCACGGGTGACGGAAGGATGGCCTCCGACGGGGGAAGCGGCCGCAAGTAAAAGCCGGATCAGCAGTGTCACGTGGTCTCGTTACGCTACTGCCGATCGGCAGTCCCTTCGCGGTCGCGTTCCAGGACTTCGTAATAGCGCAGGATTTCGGGTGGCGTGCTGTCGAACTTGAGATAATCCTGCGTGAGCCCGGCAATCGCCTGCAGCCCCTCGAAGTCGAGTAGGGTGAGCCGTCGATTTTGGAGCGCGATCAGTTCTTCCCGCCGGAATCCCTGCAAGACGCGGTTGGTGTGCACCGAGGTCAGACCCAGCGTGTCGGCCAGATCCGTCTGCGTAAAAGGCAGCCGGATAGCGTGATCCTCGGCCATGCCGATCGCCCGCTGCCGCCAAACCAGCTCGCACAGGATATAGGCCACGCGCCCGCGCGCGGTGCGGCGCCCGAGCGCGACAATGCGCTCCCGCAACATTGCCTCCTCTTGCATCGCGCTCCACCACAGAGCGGCGCCGATCCGGGGATGGTTGGCGATGATGTCGATCACCGCCTCACGGCCGATTGCGGCGATCCGCGTCGGGCCGATGGTGGCGACGGAGTGGTCCACGGCCTGCAGCAGGAACCCGTGCAGGTCGAAGAAATCGCCGGGTATCAGGATGGTCAGGATCTGTCGCCTTCCGTCGGGCATCAGGCGGTAGCGGCACGCCATACCCCGAGTGAGAACAAACGCCGAGCGCGGGGTTTCACCCTCGACCACGATGTTGGCACCAGCGCCGAAGCGTTCTTCAGGCAGACACAGCATCTCGAGCAGGCCGACATCTTTGTCGGATAGCGGCGCGAATTGCGAGAGCTTGGCCACCAGCGGGTTATGGCGCCCGTCGATCATTTCTGGCCTCGTTGCGCGCCGACCAGCATGTTGCGGAAGGTGGTGGATGGCTATACCCGCTGATCCAATCGACTAATTCAACATATAATAGCGGTATTTCCCGATCAGCCTCTGGTGATACCAATCCGGCCATCGCTTCAGTCGTGGCCATTGTCTTCCTGCCTTCTTGTTATCGGGACCCGAACGTCCTAACCGCCGTACGGCGAACGCGTAGGCTCTCACGCTCCGGGATGGGATGATATTGGGTCTTTTACGGGGTCCACAATTTCAGATGGCGATGAGGCGGTCGCGGATGGCGATGGCGACTGCCTGAGTTCGGTTTACAGCCCCAAGCCTTTCTAATGCCTGTTGGGCGTGCTCCTCGACAGTCCTTGTAGAGATGTTGAGTATTTCGCCCATTTCCCACGCGGATTTGCCCGCGGCGGCCCAAGTAAGCACTTCTCGCTGACGATTTGTGAGGACCGGCTTTTGCGCTGATTGCGCGGCGCGAAGACGACAGATCCGGTCGGCTGCATAAATCGTGATTAGATAGAACGCTCGCCTTTCATGCGCCCGCAAGTCCGGCTTCAGCCCCTTAAAGATCGCATAGCTCACATAGCCAGTCCTGCCACTTGAACCGAAGATCGGGACCGAAAGTCCGCTCGCGAACCCAAAATCCCCTCTGCGCTGCTTGAGCTCGACCGCTCGTGAGTCCGCATCGTAGGGGACCTCGTCATGCTCGAAGGGCATAACCGCGTGCCTCAAGCGGCGCATGATAGGATCGACCTCAGCATACCGTCCGTCTTCGTAAATCTTGAGCCATTCGGCCATTTCGGGGGTCTGCCTGGCCAAAACCATCGTATCGAGGCGTTCCCCTGGACTTGGAACTCTGGCAAAAAAGCCAAACAGCTCCAGGCCAAATGGGGTCATGGTCCGTCGCATCGAATTCGCGACCTCGTCAGCATCGGAGAGGCGATCTACTTCTTCGGCAAATTCGAACGAAATGCGCCCATACTCGAGACCCTCGGCCACGGATACACCCCTGTTTGAATTATAGATCGGCGCTCCTCGGCGGCACGACCCAAAGCGTCTGAGAGCCTGACCGGAAATGGTTCTCGTCAAATCTAGGCATGACCGTCTCAATTCGTCATTCCCTATGGGCCGCACCTCCCATGCGTCTTTGCGCATCAAGAGTCGAGACAGCTCGCGACAGGCTGCCTTCAAGGCGTGGCCCCGCCGCAACGAATGACTGGGGAAAGGGCACCTAAAGGCTCTCGGGCCAGCCAAGTTAAGCACGGTCGCGTTCCAGGCCATCGAAATACCGCAGGATCTCGGGTGGCGTGCTGGCGAGCTTGAGATAATCCGATGTGAGGCCGGAGATCGCCTGCAGCCTCTCGAGGTCGAGCAAGGTGAGCCGTCGATGTGCCAGGGTGATCAGCGCGTCGCGCCGGAAGTCCTGCAACACGCGGTTGGTGTGCACCGAGGTCAGACCGAGCATGTCGGCCAGATCCGTCTGGGTAAAGGGCAGGCGGATCGCGTGATCCTCGGCCATGCCGATCACGCGTTGCCGCCAAACGATCTCGCACAAAAATAGGCCACACGCCCGCGCGCGGAGCGGCGTCCGAGCGCGACAATGCGCTCCCGCAGCATTGGCCTCCTCCTGCATCGTGCTCCACCACAGAGCGGCGCCGATCCGGGGGTGGTTTGCGATGATGTCAATGACGGCATCTCTGCCGATTGAGGCGATCCGCGTCGGGCTGATGGTGGCGACGGAGTGGTCCGTGGCCTGCAGCAGGAACCCGTGTAGATCGAAGAAATCGCCGGGTATGAGAATGGTCAGGATCTGCCGCCTTCCGTCGGCCATCAGACGGTAGCGGCACGCCATCCCTCGAGTGACGACAAACGCCGAGCGCGGCGTTTCACCCTCGACCACGATGTTGGCACCGGCGCCGAAGCGTTCTTCCGGCAGACACAGCGTCTCGAGCACGCCGATATCTTTGTTGGACAGCGGCGCGAATTGCGAGAGCTTGGCCACGAGCGGATTCCAGGCTGGTTCATTAGCATTGGCCATGCC
>Ga0210406_10008127_pt1 | contig 10536 bp, 6 predicted proteins | sample IncBWC30MmetaG_FD_155454 | JGI IMG/M metagenome (GOLD analysis project Ga0210406, IMG submission 155454) | Forest soil microbial communities from Barre Woods Harvard Forest LTER site, Petersham, Massachusetts, United States - Inc-BW-C-30-M | ecosystem: Environmental > Terrestrial > Soil >... | reverse complement strand
AAATCGAATCAGCAATTAATACTTTGGGCGGATTCATCGGTCTAACCGTAGATGACGAGCTGGATGGAGTCTGGCAACTGTTGCGCGACGTTGGTGGCCACGCTTCCTCGGAGAAGATTGGCCAGGGCGTGCCTCTGGGTCGCGCCGATCATGAGAAAATCAACGCCCATTGTCGCAGAAAGATCGAGAATGGTTGCGGCCGCGTCTTCACTCACGGCATAAACTGGCAAGACGCAAATGTTGCGCTCGGCCCCGAGCTTCAGCATAAGTGACATAATTGCCTGTGCTTCCGGGTCATCCTGCCACCTGGCACGACCGCGGACCGTTGGTCCGCCGGCGTAGTAGACCGCGATTTCTTTGACGTAAAGAACGCACAGCGTTGCTTTGCGCAGTTGCGCCTCGTCCAATGCAAAACTCAGAACTGGCGTGATGCCGCGAGCTGCGACCATAATTTTTTGGCCTTCTTCCAAGCGCGGTTGCATGGTCGCGGCGAGATTTGGTGAAACCATCGCGGCGACTTGATGGGTAACTGTCAGCGTGGTGAAACCGGCACGCTTTTGTGTCCAGGCGCGCAATGCGAGACCGATTCCAAGGACGCACACCACGAAGAAAAGCGCGTCGGGTTTCGTCCGTGCCAGCGTGAGTTCGACGAAAAACAGAATAGTAAACGTGATGCCGAAGAGAACACGGTCATACCAAGTGAAGCCGATCGCGCGGTTGAACGTGCACGAACCGAGATTGACCGTGATCGCGCCGACTACACCGATTGCGTACAAGCCGGCCAGCGATTGGAAATTTGTTGCGGTCATGAGCACGATAACAGGAAGACCGACCGCGATGAGCAGCGGATAGAGCGGGACTCCGTGTCGATTGAGACGTTTGAAGTGCGGCGGCATTTCCCCGTCGCGCGCCGTCAGGTAAAGAAGACCAATCATCGCGACAATGGCGGTGTTGGCCGCGCTCAACAACAACAGCAAGAACACAATGCCGACGACCCAGCCGAAGGCCTGCCCAATCCAAGCTCCGAATGAGGCGGCGGCAAATTGTTCGCCCATGAAGCGAAGCATGTCCTCGTGTCGCTTCAAAAGGATGGCTGCGACTTCGCTCTTGGTTGATAGGCCCAGAGTCCTTTCCAAAACCGCTGGCAGCGAAAGCATCGCCCAACCAAGAACAGCAGTGGCGCAGACAACTTCGATAGCCACGGGAGTGATTGCCTTGAGAGACTCGCGCGCGACGCTCGGCCGCTCGGGAGTTGAGCCGGGATCGAGTTTCATGACGCCGGTGAGGTTTGCGATCGCCTCCACTCCCGAGAGCGCCAGAATTACGCCGACAAACTGGACCCACAGCATGCTGAGGCTTTCGTGCCGTGGCTCGAGAAAATGAGTCGTAAGATACGGGATGCTGATGGCGATCAACGCGACAACGACGACCACGGTGGGCAGGGCAAGTGCGACGGCCAGACTTCCGGAATGTTTTGGCCCGAACCAATTAATGAAACCAAGGGCGAGCAGTACGCCGATGGTGGCAAAGGCGATGTGGTCTTTGAGAAATTTCAGCCAGAAAATGTCTTCCGTGCCTGCAATAACATAGGTCAACCCAGACCAGCCGCTCAGCGCGGCCGTCACCGTGAGGTCAGCAATGAGAAGCAACGCACCGACAACCGCGAGCAATCGTCCCTGCGATCGCGCGGCGGAATAAACTCCTCCGCCATCGGGAAAATACCGACAGATGACCGCATAGTTGATTCCAACCAGGCCGGTCAGGACACAGACGGCGAGAATGATGGGCAAGGAAGAAAAACCGGCGGCAAGAAATGCCAGGCCGATGACATACGCCTTGCTCGTACCCCAATCACCATAGAGCAGACCCGCGGCGCGCTTCCAATCCACGTTTCGCGGGCGGTGCACGCCCCCCGTTTCAGTAACGATTAGATCCGCCATCGCGCTTGGCGTTGACTCTTCAGCCCGGTCTCAGAGGTGACAAGCCCTTTCTTTAGCAACTCTAACAACAGCCATCGAAGTTCTTGACTCGCAAAAATTCAGTCAGAAATTTCCGGGAGTTCTCGATCCAGCGACAGCCAACCTCGTCAGCTCTAAGTTGCTAAACGGATGAAGCGAGCTCGAACCGGTAGCCAATTCCCGGTTCAGTCTTGACTAGTTCCGGAGCGGCGGGGTCGCGTTCGATTTTCTGACGGAGGTGCGTGACATAAACGCGGAGATATTGGCGGTGTTCTTCCGACTTCGGACCCCAGATTTCGCGCAGGATCTGGCGGTGGGTTAGGACGCGGCCGGCGTGCCTAACGAACAATCGCAGAAGCGCGTATTCGGTGGCGGTCAGTTTCACTTCGTGACCAGCGCGGGTGACCACGCGCGCGGTAAGATCGACAATTAAGTCTCCGCTCTTGAAACGGGAGATTTCTTCTTCCGGCCGGGTCTTGCGTTGCGCGGCGCGCAGACGCGCCAGGAGTTCGGCGCTGCTGAATGGTTTGGTGACATAATCATCGGCCCCGGCATCGAGCGCAGCCACTTTCCCTTCTTCATCGTCGCGCACCGAAAGAACGATGACCGGCACCTGACTCCATTCGCGCAAACGCCGCAGCACATTCACGCCATCGGAATCGGGAAGTCCGAGATCGAGCAGGACAACATCGGGCCGTCGGGTGGCCGCATCCGTCAGACCCTGCGCGGCGGTTTCGGCCTCATGCACCTGATAGTCGGCCGATTCCAGAACGACGCGTAGCAGGCGCCGAATCTGCACTTCGTCATCGATGACTAACGCAACCGGCTTCACGCGGTCGCTTCCGAGGGCAGTCGCATCGGCTCACCGAGGGGCAGACGAATGGAAAAACGCGCTCCGCCGCCCTCTCGATTTCGCACGACGATCTCGCCCGAGTGCGCTTCGATCAATTGACGCGCGATCGAAAGTCCCAGGCCAAGCCCGCCTGGGCGCGTGCGCGGACCGCGATAAAATTTTTCAAATACCTTGTTCTCTTCGCCCGGGGCAAGACCCGGTCCATGATCGGCAACGGAAATAACAAGCATCGAATCATCGCGCGCCGCGCTGAGATCGATTGGCAGGTTGCCATGCCCAACCGCATTCGAGAGCAAAGCGCCCAATGCCTGTTGAACCAGGCGAGAGTCGACGAAAATGGTTGGCAAATTTTTGGCGACGTTGATTCGGACGTCGTTGTCGTTCAATCCTGCGGCCGCGACCGCCTCGCGCAAAAGATCGGCCGGTTCGCACCATTCCCGAACCGGCTGGAGCAGACCGGATTCGAGGCGGGTCGCATCGAGCAGATGATCAACCGTACGAGTGAGGCGCCGGACAGCTTGCTGCAACTCCGCTCGATCAGATTGCTGCTGTTGGAGCGCACCCGACATCGCGGCCAGTGGAGTCTTCAATTCGTGCGAGACGGAATCGAAGAGTGCTTTCTGTAATTTCTGCGATTGACGCGCGACCTGCGCGGTCCGGCTCTCTTCCAGGGCGCGTTCCTTGTTCACAAAGAGTGCAAGCTGCGCGGCGAAAGCGTCCAGCAATTCGCGCTGCTCAAGCGTCGGCGCACCATCGAGCCGCACAGTGAGCACACCTTCGGCGCGGTCGCCAGTGACAAGAGGAATGTGCAACGCGTCGGCATCGGGGAGTGTGTCAGTCGATTTTCCGGCGCTCTGTTTTTTCTGAAACGCCCACGCCGCGACGCTTTCATCTTTGCTCGAAGGCGCGAAAGTACCGGCGGAATGACAGGAAAGACCACTTTCGTCGCGCAACCAAACAGCGGCGTCGGCTTGGAAAGACTCTTTGATTAACGACAGGATTTTCGGCAACGCTTCATCAAGATCGGTGCTGGCGGCGAGCGCGCGGGTGAAACGATAGAGCGCGGTAGCGCGCTCTTCTCGGCGCCGTTCCGATTGTTCGCGCTCACGCAATTGGGTGGCGAGATGGCCGATCACGAGCGCGATGATGAAATACGCGCCGAACATCATGAAGTCGTGAAAGTGCGTGATGTAAAAGGTGAAGCGTGGCGGAATGAAGAGAAAATCCCAGAGAAACGCACTAAGGGCGGCGAGAAAGAGCGTTGGCCACCGGCGTAATCGTGTGGCAGCGAGAACGACCGCGAGCAAATAGAAGAGTGAAACGGCCCAGTAACCGGTGTAATCGAAGACGGACAACGAGAAAGCGGTTACGACCGCGACGATGGCAAGTGCGAGGCCAAAGTCGCGCCATGGTGCGCGGGCCAACCGTTCCTCGATTGTTTCGCCCCGCCACGGCGGGGCCGATTCGTCCGCCGGGATCATATGGATGTCGATGTTGCCGCTGTTGCGCATGAGCCAGCGCAACGGGTCGCGTTTCAAAAAGCTTGTCCATCGCGAACCGAGCGGTTTGCCGATGACAATCTGCGTGACGTTGTGTTGACGGGCGATGCGGAGCAACGCTTCGCCGATATCGGTGCCGGGCGTGGAAATCACTTCCGCGCCGAGCTGGCGTGCGAGTGCGAGATAACGAGTAAGACGTGACTGTTCTGTCTCCGATAACGCTCGTGAGTGTTCGATGTTCGCGACAATCCATGACGCTTCCATCGAGGCAGCGAGCCGCCGGGTGTAGCGAATAAGTCGCTCTGAATATGGACTGGCACTGACGGCGACAAGCAAACGATCGCTACTTTTCCATGGTCCGACAATTTTCTCCTCGGACATGATGTCGCGCAGATCGCGATCGACATGTTCGGCGACAAGGCGCAGTGCCATTTCGCGCAAAGCGGTGAGGTTGCTTTCACGGAAGAAATTTTGGGCCGCCCATTCCGCGCGTTCGCCGAGATAAACTTTTCCTTCAGCCAAACGTTGGCGCAGTTGCTCCGGCGTTAAATCGACAAGAACGATCTCGTCAGCCAGATCGAGGACGGAGTCCGGTACCGTTTCACTGATCGTGATTCCGCTGATTTGCCTGACGGTATCGCTACGGCTCGCGACGTGTTGCACATTGAGCGTGGTGTAAACACTGATGCCAGCATCGAGCAGCTCGATCACATCCTGGTAGCGTTTCGGATGGCGCGATCCCGGTGCATTGGTGTGCGCGAGCTCATCGACCACGGCTAACCCGGGATGCCAGGTGAGAATGGCGTCGAGATCCATCTCGGTCAGCGTCGTGCCGCGATACTCGACCTGGGTGCGCGGCATGATTGGCATTCCCTCGACCAACGCTTCCGTTTCTTTGCGGCCGTGTGTTTCGACGATGCCGACGACAACCTCGCATCCCTCCCCTTGCTTTTGCCGCGCCGCTTGCAGCATGGCGTAGGTCTTGCCCACGCCGGGCGACATCCCAAAGAAAATCTTCAGTTTGCCACGGGTAGCGGCAGTTTCTTCGCGCTTCATGCGCGCGAGAAGTTTGTCGGGATCAGGCCGTTCGGCCTCGTTCATGCGGCAATTCTACGCTGTTGCCGCGGTCCTGCACCTGTAGAAGCGATAGACCAAGCCATCGGCCGCGTTCATCCTATCGCAGCTTGTGAAGATGGAACCGCCGCGGTGCGCCGTCGCGACCGTTCGTTCAAAAGTGGTAAATTACGTCCGTGATAAAGGCGAGCTGGCTTCGCTTGGTGCCGTTATCGTACGCGTTCGTGTCGTAAGCGTGATCAAAGCGAAGTTCTGGACGAATCGTAATTAGCTTGTCCGGCCAATAGGTGATCCCGATGGCATGCTCTGAATACTGTGTTGGAAAGCCAGTCCGCGCGCCCACCCTGTCGTTCATGTACTCATTGCGCACGGTAAAGAATGTGTTCCGCGCGATCCTGAACATGGTGTAGTTCACCACCGCCACCTCGGACGCGTAACCATCTCGGACCGGAAACGAGCCGCTCTGGAATGGCACGTCTTTGGTTGGATGGCTTATGGCGTCGTGTTCCCACATGTACCACGCCTCGGTCGTCGTATAAATTTTGTCGTTGAACTTGTGCGTCCAGGTTCCAACGAGCTGCTGCATGTTGTTGTAGCCCCACTCGCCGTTGTTAATCACGTTATCGCCCACGTAAACCGAGTCCATTTGGTTAGGCGCGGTCCATTGCACCATCACAGTGCCGGTCGGTTGACGGCCAGGATCCTCCTGCCAGATGGCAACGTCGGTGCCGTCGGAGATTCCAGCCTGGATCGTCCACTGATCGTTGATCTTCGTTGTGGTGAAAATTCCTTCCTGACAGTAAGGGTCGAAACCGTAAAGCAGCGAGTGACTCGCCATAAGATTGTTCGGCGCCAACTGCGCTTCGATGTCCGGCTCCGAAATGATTCGGCCAATTCGAATGTTCATCCCTTGAAATACGTATGGGATGTAGAGATCCAAATAAACCATCGGCGTATCGAAGCCGTAGTAGCTGTTGTGCTTTAGAAGTTGGTCGCTAAGCCAGCCTCGGGAAAACGTAAATCGGTAATCGAGCCCGTAGAGGAATGAGACGCGAAATCCCCAATCAATATGATCGGTCTGCGCTTCATCCGGCAGGCGTTCGATGTAGAGCACGAGTTGGTTTAATTCCATCCGATTGGGACGTAGATCGTAAATAAGCGGGAAGTTTCCATTCTGGGTTTTTCCACCGGCGCCCGATGTGCTGATGTTGCCAGAGAAATTGATCCAGCCGTAGAACTGGATTTTGCTTCGCTTCCAGGCATCGCCATTGGGTCCTTCATAAAGCGCCTGCATTAACGGGTAGGGCGCAAGCTCGCCCGGGTCGCCGATGATGGTACTCCCTCCGATTTGCCAATCGCCTGACGGAAACGGCGGCGAATCGAATGGCGCCGGCGGAATGCGGCGCGTTGTGGGCGCAGGGGTTGCGCCGGGCGCGGGCGGCGTGTAGGCGGGCGTGCCCAATTGTTCGAGCATCGCTTCATCCAAACGTTTCCAGAAAGGTTCGTGCATTTTGCGCGCGATAACCTCGGCTTTTGCTTGTTCCTCCTCGCTCTGGGCTTTAGCTTGCTGCTGCTGCTTGCCCATGGCTCCTGCTTTCTCCCGAGACCGCCGGGTGGAATTTGCTACGGCCCTTTCTTTTTCAGCCAATGTTTTCTCGCGTTCATTTAATGCTTTCTCGCGTGCGTCCAGCTCGGCTTTCCGCTGAGCAAGCTGGTGTTGTTCAGCGGTCAAATCTTCAGACGCCTCCTGCGCGTGCGCCACTGCAGTAATAAGTATCCCCGACACGATCGTGATCAGACATTTCTTAGTGTTCAACTTTCTCTCCTTGTTTTTGCATTGAAGCCTTTTAGCCCGAAGCGGAAAAGATTTACCAGTTCCATTTGCTCTTGTTCGGCGGCCAGAGTGGATTCGGCAGAAACCACGTCCACATAAGGTCGTGGTTAAGTCCCGGGGCATTATTCAGATCTCGGTCGGCGGTTCTCCTCTCGACCACGCGCGGTGATTGGCGACACGCGGCAAACCGTCTGATCGCATCCATCAGCAACAAACGAATGTTCAGAAAGTCGGCCAGATGAGATCTGACAAGCGAACCGACAAATCCCCGAGTCACACATGTCTCATGATGCCCTGGCTTTTTCATGGCTGGGCGCCGGGTGAATCCAGCGCAAGATTCAATTCGAGAACGTTGACGCCCGGATCGCCGAGAACACCTAGATCGGGGCCGTCTGTGTTTTGCTGAATCAATTCGCGCACTTTGCCTTCGTTCAGACCACGCGCTTTAGCGACCCGGGGTGTTTGGAGCTCGGCGTTGTGTAAGCTGATATGAGGATCGAGGCCGCTGCCGGAAGCAGTGACCGCATCGGCCGGCACGGCTTCATTGTCCTTCAAGCCGTTTTCTTTTCGGTAGGCGTCAACGCGGTCTTTGATCGCATCATTCAGCTTTTGCGAAGTCGGCCCGAGATTGCTGCCGCTGGAACCCGCGGCATCGTACCCGTTGCCGGCGGCGGAAGGACGAGGATGAAAATATTTGTCGCTGGTGAACCCCTGCGCGAGCAACTTCGAACCACGCACAGTCCCATCTTGATCGACAATCAAACTGCCATTGGCTTTGTCGCGAAAGAGCGCTTGCGCGATTCCAAAGACGACGAGCGGGTAAAGTCCGCAGCAAACAATTGCCAGGATCAAGGTGGCGAAGACGGCGCCGCGAATTTCAGAAAAGAGTGCCTTCATAACTAAATGAGATGGAGCGCAGCAATGATGAGATCGATGAGCTTGATTCCGATGAACGGCACAATGACGCCACCGAAGCCATAGATGAGAAGGTTGCGCTGCAGGATTGCCAGGGCGCCCATCGGTTTGTAGGCGACGCCGCGCAGGGCCAGCGGGATCAGCGCAATGATGACCAATGCGTTAAAAATGACGGCGCTGAGGATGGCGCTAGTGGGACTGTGCAGCTGCATGATGTTGAGCGGAGCGATGGCCGGGAAGGTCGCCATCAACATCGCGGGAATGATCGCGAAATATTTCGCCACATCATTCGCAATACTGAACGTGGTCAGCGAACCGCGCGTGATAAGCATCTGTTTCCCGATCTCGACGATGTCGAGCAGCTTGGTCGGGTTACTGTCGAGGTCGACCATGTTGCCGGCTTCGCGCGCTGCCTGCGTGCCCGTATTCATCGCCACGCCGACATCCGCTTGAGCGAGCGCCGGCGCATCGTTCGTGCCGTCGCCGGTCATCGCCACGAGATGACCGTCGGCTTGTTCCTGACGAATGCGTTTCAGCTTTTGCTCCGGAGTCGCTTGCGCCATGAAATCGTCTACGCCAGCCTCAGCCGCGATAGCGGCGGCGGTCAGCGGATTGTCGCCGGTGATCATCACCGTCTTGATTCCCATCTTGCGCAACTGCGCGAAGCGATCTTTGATCCCGCCTTTGACCACGTCTTTGAGCTCGATCGTGCCGAGCGTCATCATGTCGGAGGCGACAACGAGCGGAGTTCCACCGCGATGCGAAATTTCATCGACAATCTTCGCGACCGGCTGCGGAAAAATTCCGCCGGCGGATTCGACGAATCCGCGCACCGCTTCCGCCGCGCCTTTGCGCACGCGCATGGTCGGCTGCGCACCGTTGGCGTGAAGATCGACACCGCTCATCCGCGTCTGCGCGGTGAAGGGCACAAACGTCGCCTCGAGCTCGTGCATCTCCCGCGCGCGCAATCCGAATTTCTCTTTCGCCAAAACGACAATGGAGCGGCCCTCCGGGGTTTCGTCTGCGAGCGAGCTTAATTGCGCCGACGCCGCGAGGTCGTTAGGCTCGACACCCGGCGCGGCATGAAACGCCACCGCCATGCGATTACCGAGAGTGATCGTGCCGGTTTTGTCGAGCAACAGAACATCGACGTCTCCCGCCGCTTCGACCGCGCGGCCGCTCATTGCGAGCACGTTTCGTTGAAGGACACGATCCATTCCGGCGATGCCGATGGCGCTGAGCAAACCACCGATGGTTGTCGGAATCAGGCAAACGAGCAGCGCAACGAGAACCGGAATCGAAAACTCAGTGGCGGAATAGACCCCGAACGGTTTCAGCGTCACGCAGACGAGCAGGAAAATGAACGTGAGCGCGGCCAGCAGAATTGTCAGCGCGATTTCGTTAGGCGTTTTTTGACGACGCGCTCCTTCAACCAACGCAATCATGCGATCGAGAAAGCCGCCGCCTTTCTCCGTCGTGACGCGAATGACAATGCGGTCGCTCAGCACGCGCGTGCCGCCAGTGACCGCACTCCGGTCACCGCCGCTTTCGCGAATCACAGGCGCCGATTCACCGGTGATGGCCGCTTCATCGACACTCGCGATTCCTTCGATGACATCGCCGTCCGCCGGAATGACGTCGCCCGCTTCGCAGACGACGACATCGCCTTTCTCCAACATCGGCGCGGGAATTTGCTGTTCGCGCCCGTTGTGCAACTTACGCGCCATCGTGTCCTTGCGCGCGCGACGCAGACTCGCGGCTTGCGCTTTGCCGCGACCTTCCGCGACTGCTTCGGCGAAATTCGCGAACAGGACTGTGAACCAAAGCCAGATCGCCAGTTGGGCAACGAAACCGCGCAGCGCCGGTTCGGAGGTAAAGATTCCGACGGTGGTGAGGGCCGCGCCCACCATGGTCACAAACATGACCGGGTTTTTGATCATTAGACGCGGGTTGAGTTTCTTGAAAGCGTCAACAATCGCCGGGCCGGCAATGTTCCAATCAAAAAGCGAAGGTGCGTTCTGCTTCATAGCTCAAAAGAGTTTTCCCTGGAGGTTGAGGAAATGCTCGACCACTGGTCCGAGCGTGAGCGCCGGGAGAAAATTGAGCGCGCCGATCAGAAGCACCGTGCCTAACAAAAGAATGAGGAACGTTCCGCCGGAAACCGGGAAAGTACCCGCGCTGGCTGGCGCAACTTTCTTTTGCACCAACGAACCAGCCAGCGCCATGATCGGAACGATCATGAGGAAGCGTCCGGCCAACATGTCGAGGCCGAGAGTAGTGTTGTACCAAGGCGTGTTGCCGGAAAGGCCGGCGAACGCGCTGCCGTTGTTGCCGGCGCCGGAACTGAAAGCGTAAAGAATTTCCGTTAGGCCATGCGGGCCATTGTTGTTCAAACCGGCCAAC
>Ga0210406_10008125_pt1 | contig 10538 bp, 9 predicted proteins | sample IncBWC30MmetaG_FD_155454 | JGI IMG/M metagenome (GOLD analysis project Ga0210406, IMG submission 155454) | Forest soil microbial communities from Barre Woods Harvard Forest LTER site, Petersham, Massachusetts, United States - Inc-BW-C-30-M | ecosystem: Environmental > Terrestrial > Soil >... | reverse complement strand
GTGCGGTTTGGCCTGAGCTTGCGCAAACACCCGCGCCAGTTCGAGCACAATGCCGCAACCGGTAGCATTGTCGCGCGCCCCGTTGTAGATGTTGTCGCCGGGCATGTCGGGGCGAATTCCGAGGTGGTCGTAGTGCGCTGTGTACACTACCGCTTCATCTTTTAACTTCGGATCAGATCCGGGCAACATCGCAAGCACGTTCCTCGATGAAATTTGCCGAATCTTGCTGACCATGTGCGCTTTGAGTTTCACCGGGAGGGGCACGGGATGGAAGTTTCGCGACTGGGCTTCCGCCATCATCTTGTCGAGGTCCATTCCCGACTTTTGCGCCAGTTGCCGCGCCACTTCCAGCTGAATCCATGCAGCAGCTTTGAGTTGCGGTGCATCGCTCTTGAGAAATTCTTTTTCTCCGGAATTAGAATTGCGCACCACCTCCCACGGATAGCTGGCCATGTCGGACTTATGGATCAGGATCGCGCCCACCGCGCCTCTGCGCGCAGCCTCTTCATACTTGTAGGTCCAGCGACCGTAATAGGTCAGCGCCGGCCCCTTGAAAAAATTAGGGTCGTCTGACGATGGCTCATTGACCAGCATCAGCAGCACCTTGCCGCGCACGTCCGCGCCCTTATAGTCGTCCCACTTGTACTCAGGCGCCTCAATGCCGTATCCGACGTACACAACCTCGCTGTCAATGTCATCGGCCGAGTGCTCAGTCTGGTCGTAGGCCACGTACTCGTCCAGCGGCCTGAGCTGCATGGCTTCTCCGCGACGGGGAGCAAGCTCGAAAGTGGTTTCAGGCGCGGGTGTTATTCCGGCCATCGGTACATTTTGAAAAAAGGTCCCGTTCTCGCCGGCCGGTTTCAGTCCGTCAAGCCAGAGTTGTGTGGCGATGTACTCGGCCGCAATGTCTCCCCCGCGTTGGCCGGTGCCACGCCCCTCAAGCAGATCGTGCGAAAGAAAACGCACGTTCGCTCGAATGTGCTCGGGATCGATTTTTTGCAACGCCGCAATAGCAGCAGGGGGAAGATGGGCGGAGGCGTATGCGCTCGGGCTATTTCTGCGTCCCACTTGAGCGATCGATACAGCCACAAAGGCGAGTGGAAGCGCTAGAAAAACGGTCTTTCGCATTCAGACAGGCTCCTGAGTGTGAGGTGAATGGGATATTGTATCGGGAAAGGCTGAAAATAGGGACTCGAACAGACCAAAACCGAGGTTCGGCGAACGACTTAATGTGTTCTGACTTTTCGTTTAAACGCCCGCAACCTGCGGGCTAGTTTCGCGACCCTCAACCGGCGCGGAAATCAGCGATCTGCTCACTAGGTTGGAAAACCGGCTTCGGCGCCTGCCCGTTCGCTGACGCGGCTTTTCGGACAATCTCTTCGAAGTCCTGGCGCGACCATCCCACGCTGGAGATTTCGATGTCCCCGTCTGCAGAGATCCAGAACGCGCTCGGGACATTGGTCAGCCCATACGCATTCGAGGCCGGAAAGGCTTTCGTGTCATCGAGAAGCATCGGAAAGGTGAGACCATACTTCCGCATGAATTCGGCGGTGTCTTTCTTTTCATTCTGCGAAATGCCGAGAATGTTGAGTTTTCCTTTACCGTAAGTGTTGTAAATGCGCTCAAAGTAAGGGAACGCATACTGGCAGGTCGGACACGAAATCTTGAAGAACACTGCGAGCACCGGCCCTCGGGTGAGCGCGTCCTGCAGAGAAAATTTCGATCCATCCATTGCTGGTAGTTCAAATTGCGGGGCGCGCGCCCCCGCCTCCAGAGCCGCCATTCGTCTTCCTCCGAACAAATTCTTAAGTGCGGGCCACATGTGGTCCTCGCTATTCGATGATATTAGCTTTGCGCAGGATTTTTTTCGTAAGACCGGTGAGCGGAAGCCTATCCGCTTTGGTCCTCTTGATCCATTTTCCTTTCCCTGTTGCCACGCCAGGTTGTGCAACCACCCTGACCAGGTAGTCCGTGACTGTGATCGAGTGGCGCACGGTGAACAAGACTTCGCTGGCGGAGGCCGGTGAATCGATTGCCGGCAGTTCCCACATTCCAGACATCAATCTTTCGCGGGCGTGCCTTCGGACCAGGAGCACTGAGTCGCTTTTGGTCGCCAGTAAAAATGAAACCAAAACTTTGCGCTGCCGCGGCTTGTGATTTCGTGATTCTCCCCGGCCGCGGGTTCGGCACAATGTTCTGATCGGACATTGGCCACAAAGGGGTTCGCCGGGAAGACAAACCGTCGCGCCCAATTCCATGATCGCCTGATTGAAGTCGCCCGGTCGTTTGCGATCCAGCAACTCGTGAGCAACATTCCATGATTCGCTGGATCTTGCGCTGTGCAGCAGCCGGCGCAGAACACGCTCAACGTTTCCATCCAACACCGCAACCGGCTCGCCGAATGCAATGCTGGCGATTGCCGCGGCAGTGTAGCGACCGATCCCTGGGAGTTTGCGCCACTCCTCTGAGCGTTGTGGAAATTCTCCAGCGCACTCACGCACGATGATTTTTGCCGCCGCGTGGAGATTGCGCGCCCGATGGTAATATCCCAGACCACTCCACTCCGCCAGCACTGACGCGACTCGCGCCGAGGCCAATTTCTCGACTGAAGGAAATCGGCGAAGAAATTTTCCGTAGCGCGGGAGCACCGCGGCAACCCGAGTCTGCTGTAACATGATTTCTGAAATCCAAATGCGATAGGGATCGCGAGTCTCACGCCAGGGTAAATCGCGTTGGTGTTGGTCGTACCAGCGCAGCAATGCTCGCCGCAACTGCGATAATCGACGAGAATTCATGGGTATGCGCATTTCCAAGGCTGAACGAATTGTAATGCGAATTGCATCACATGCGACCACTTGGTGATTGACCTCACCTAGCTGGCGCGAAATAATGGCTCGTCGTGATACCCAGGAGTTCGCGGCGAGGGAATCAAAATTATGAGCGATTTCAACCGTAAGGTCGAAGAAACAACCACGCGCGTTGGCAAGACGGTCGGTGAGACCACTGAAAAGCTGGAAAAAGAAGCCAGCGAGTTTATCAAATACCTAAACGATGAGGTCGTGCCTGCCGTGCGGCAGCGCTCGACCAAGGCGTTACGCGTAGCCGCGCAGAAGATGCAGGAGTTGGCAAATTATATGGAGAAGCATTCGGCCGCGCGCAAATGAGACGGTTTGCCCTGATCTCCTGTTTGTTGTTCTTCCTGGCCGCCTGCAGCCACAAACCTGCCAGAGTGGCGGTCCAGTCTGCGCCTACCATTGACCAAGAGGAACCTGTTCAGGAAGGAACGCCCCCGGCGGAAGCGGGAAAAACTACGCTTCCAGAACCTTCGCCCAGTCCAGAGGCCGAAGTCACTCCCGAATCCAAACCGCTGCTCGTCGAAACCGGAATCGCCAGCTGGTACGGCGCTCCCTATCACAACCGGCGCGGGTCGAATGGCGAAATTTACGACATGAATGCCATGACCGCCGCACACCGTACGTTGCCGCTGGGTTCCATTGTGCGAGTCACGGATTTAGCGTCCGGTAAATCCGCGGTAGTTCGTATCACCGATCGCGGCCCTTTCATCGAAGGGAGAATCATTGACCTTTCGCAGGCGGCGGCAAAACAAATCGGCTTGGTGCAAAAAGGCACCGGACAGATACGAGTCGAGGTTTTGAAAACGCCGCAACCCATCGAAAGTGGCGGCCGCTGGGCCGTGCAATTGGGAGGCTTTGAGCGCGAGAACAGGGCACGCGGTATTGCCGATCATCTTTCGCGTCGCTATCACAGCGCGCGGGTGCTGACCTTCAGCAGCCCGGCCGGAAACTGGTGGGTAAGAGTGCGCGTCAAAGACGATCTACGCGCGCGCGCGGAAGAAATCACCCGCGACACTAAAACGTCCGAAGGCGGAGTCTTTCTGGTCAGGCTCGATTAGGAGAGCAGTGATTAGTTGTCAGTGGCAAGTGATCAGCAGCCCGTGCCGGACGGGCGAGACGCCCGCCCCTCCAGAATCATATTGTTGTTTTACCACTAGCCACTGACCACTGATCACTTGGTTCAATATGGACGATTGCCTGTTCTGCAAAATCGTGGAGGGAAAAATTCCCGCGAAAAAAGTTTACGAGGACGAGCACACCTTCGCCTTCGAGGATATCGATCCGAAAGCGCCGACGCACGTGCTGGTCGTCCCCAAGAAACATTTGGCCGGATTAAAGGAAGCGACCGCCGCTGACGCCGAGACTATCGGCCGCTGTCATCTGACGGCAGCGAAAATAGCGAAAGACCGAAAAATCGAGGACGGCTACCGCACGGTTCTCAATGTCGGCCCAAAATCAGGGCAATCGGTCTTTCATCTGCACGTGCATTTGCTTGGCGGACGTGACCTCCGCTGGCCCCCAGGGTAACGTGAGCTGATGCGGGATAAAGGGTAAAATGGCCAGAGTGGCTATATGTTCGAGATTCCTCAACCCGCCAGGAAGCGACGCAATACCGCCCTCCTCGTTTCGTTGCTGGTTCATTGCCTGGTTGTGTACCTGTGGCTGAATCGCGCTCCCCTGTTTGTGCAGCCATCTAGTGTCGCGTGGGGCATTCACGGAAATTCGGCGGACCTGATTTATTTTCCGCGTGCCGCGGCACATGACGTTTCGGCGAAGAAACTCCACTTCCGCACCAAGGTAAAACCCAAACCTGCCATTGAACCCCCGCAGACCGTTGAATCTGCTCGCGCTGGAGCACCGGAAGGTTCTCTCTTCCACGGCCCTGTTACAGGCATTGAGGCGAGCCCCGCGTTGCCCCTGGTTTTTCCTGATCCTTCGATTTATCCCTGGCAGTTGCCAAAAGGATTGCAAGGCGACGTGATCGTGGAGGTCACGATTGACGAACGGGGGAATGTCACGGAGACACGAGTCGTTCAGTCGCTCCAGCCGGAGATCGATGACAAAGTAATCGCAACGCTGAAGAATTGGCGTTTTAAGCCTGCTTCGGTAGATGGTATTGCAATCAGCTCACGCCAAGACGTGCACTTTCATTTCCCGAGCTGATTCGTATCGATTAACTGATCGGCTCTTCTGCGGCTCCGTGGCGGCGCAACAACTGCGGCAAGTTCTGGGAGAAAGCCGAGCGCGGTAGCACCATATCGCATCCCACTTCATGGGCCTTCTGCTTCAGATCACCCTGAACGTGCGACAAGAAACCAATCACTGAAGTCTTCTTGAGTTTGCTCTTCAGCTTGGGAATCAGGCTGAGCGGTTTCGCGCTGGCGTGGTTGAGATCGAAAATAATCAGCGAAGGTTTCTCTTCGCCGTTGAGCTTGATGCGTTCGGTCAAGTCTAGTTCGGTCTTAACAAATTCCACTTTCACGTTCAGCTTGCGCGCAGTCTCCTGGATCTTGGCCTGGAAAAAAAGATCATCGACGAAACCGAAGATACGCGATGCTGCATCCTCGCGCATAGGCAACGGCTCAGGTTCGGCCTGCGGATAATTCGGCGCAAAGCCCGGCCTGTGGCGGGGACGCGAGCCGTTGTTGTTGCCCCCGGCGAGGGCCGCGCGATAGCTATGATCCATTGGAGCGGTGTAAATGCTGTCGCGCTGGTGATCGCGACCGGGCCGGCCTTGCGGATTGCCGCCCTTGGGACGACGGCCACGCCGCCGCCTGTTTCTCCCTCCTCCACCGGAGGGGCGTCCTGGTCCTGCATTCATATTGTTCTCGTTATGTCCTGTTTAGTTCGCCCGAAGGGCGTACCCGATTTCCTGATCTCACCGCGATTGGTTGACCTTGCGTCGCGCAGATGCACGTAACGTGCGGAAAAACCCATTGCGGCTGGAATCTCTTAATTGATCTATGTCCGTTGTGCGCCAGGAGCCGTTTGGCGCGGAAGGTCAGCCAGGGGGCTTGACCGTTGGGAACATTCTTATGCTACCGCTCCCTGCAAAGCAGCGCAAGCCCCAAGTCACCCGAGTTTTACACAGAAGTAACGGTATCTCTCCGGATGCAAGGCGCTCTCAACCTAGGGAAGAACGCGATACATGGCCGTCATGCCGGCCATCATGTGTTCGCTGACATGGCAGTGATACATCCACGTGCCGACGTTGTCCGGCACCATGTCAGCGGTAACCATCTGGGCGGGCGAAAGAAGAACCACGTCCGTACGCGATCCATTCACCGTAACCACATTCCCATGCCAGTGCGGCGTATGGAAATTGAACCCGTTACCCAAGCTGATGAGGTACCAGCGGACCCGGTCGCCTTTGTGCATCGTCATCATCGGCATATTTGCGAACAGATATCCATTGATCGTCACCCGAAAATTCGCGGCCGTGAATCCGCTTCCGACAACCGAAAAATTCCCATCCGGATCGATGGGCTTACCTTCCAACCGATTCACGCTTTTCGGGTCACTCGTATATTTCAGGATGTTCTCGGTCAAATACCAACTGTTGTTTTCATCGATGATGAAGTAGGCCGTCACGAATTCGCGGTCCACGTCTTTCGGCGTGCCATCGGGCCGAGCCATGCCTTTTTTGGTTATCACAAGTGCGCCGATTAATCCGGCATCCGTGTCGCGCGGTTCGTAGTTGTGCGAATGATAGAGCCAGACCACTGAGCTGGGATCGTTTGGGCCAGGGCCCGCTCTCTCCGGAACTTTCCATATGTATGTATGCGTGCCCTTGGGAGGAACTACGCCATTGTGAGTCGGATCGTTCGCCCCATCGTTGTAGTAAGAACCTTCAGAATTTTTTTCGTAGAAGACTCCGTGCGGATGCAGGCTGTAACTCTGACTGCCATTGTTCTTGAAAAAGACTTGAATCGTGTCGCCAACTTCGGCGTGAATCACCGGCCCGAGCAGGCCTAGGTGTTCCCATTCCGGAGTTCGCTTCTTTAGCGTCGAAAAACTAGCATCGGTGTATTCACGATAAACCGCCTTGCGATAGGTCCTGCCAATTCGGTTCTTTCCCTGTTCGATGTACATCATCGACATGTGGTCGAAAGGCTTGCCGGTCATCTGGTCCAGCCCCGTGGGGGCGTAATCCCACTCGATTTCATCTGCCGCAATGTAATAGGTGCGGGTTTTTCCTGCGTCATCTGCGGCGAACGCTGGAGCCCAAATGACAGCAGGCACAAAACAGGCCAGGGCCAAAAGGCCTCGATACATAAAATTCATGGGAGTGCTCCAATGCGGACGCGAGTCGGGCGCGAGAAGTGTACATCAAGCTCGGGGAACTTACGTGAATATAATTATTCGGACCTTAGTGCAGACCTGATGGCGCATCACTGTTAATTGCAGGAACTTCGATTGCAGCCTCGCCCATTAAGCAATGAAACGGCAACGGGCCCGGACTCGAAGTCCGGACCCGTCTTTTTCAAATTCAAACGCCTGAAAACGCCGAACTCATTCCTGCAGCAACCGTTCTATTTGAAGATAATCGAGCCAAAGGTGCCAGCTAGATTGTTATGCGGTCCAGCAGTGAAGAACAATCTGTTTGTGCCGCCGTTCGTTGAGTTACCGCCACCAAAATCAATTGCCCAGAGTTGGTCAATCTGAATGACCGCGCCGGTTGCATCTTTGATCGTGCCCACGAGCTGCCCTTTAGCGTTGAACGCGTGGATAGTGCCGTTGTTCGTATTGTTAGAAACCAGAAGCGTGTTACTCAAGGGCCCGAAGTTTGACGGCGCCGCAGCAAACCCCCAAGGCTGGTTCAGTGGTGCACCCTGGGCGAACGGCCCGACTAACGTTCCATCCTCTTTGTAAATGTCGATGAAGCCGCCGGGGCCTCCCGACGAACTGGCGAATGAGACGAATACCTGGCCGTTAATGTCGCGAATGCCGAAGACGGAGAACCCGCTCGGAATGGCTGGGTCAGGAGCAAATGTACCTGTATGGGTGAAGCTGCCGTTGTAAATGTCCACCCGGTTGTTGGCATTGTCCGCGGCAAATAAGAAATTGCCGGAAGGCTTATTAGTGACGGCCAGTGCAGTGTAGGACGCTTTACTCTTCGAGTTGTCCACCGGGGTGGGGGCGGCGTCGAAAAGTGTAAGTCCCGGAGCCCACGCACTAATTGTGCCGTCCAGAGTGTCGAAAATAAAGAAAGTTTGCCAGCCCTGCACCTGGAATTCGCCGCTTTGCGACGGGTTCCACACCACGCCGGTCGGGAGCCCAATAGGTCCAGCGCCGGGAGCAGGCGGAATCTCCACCTCCAGACCCTGCTTGACGCCAGCTGCGTTGTAAAGCGTTGACCAGCCAGATCCGTTATCGGAAACCCACCAAGGTGTGTTTGCGCCTCGAGCAAGTCCCCAGGCATTCACGCTCAATGGATCATCGTTTTGTGCCTGCCTGACCTGATTCGAAACAAGATTCGTAAGTTGATATTGGGCCAGGGCAACACTGGATGAGAACACCAGCACAAGCCCAAGCATAAAGATTAGAGCAAACGCGCGACGCTGCATTGCATCCTCCTTGGAACTGACGAATGCGGTAAGGGTGAAGTTAATAATTTCGAATACCGTTTCGCGTGGTTCGCAGAGAATCCTACAGCTCTGAATCAGCGCAGATTGTCACTCAGGCGTAAAGCCTGTGTCATTCTCTTTTCAAGGAGTGATGATTGACGCTGCGGGAAAAATGGGATCCGAGGAATGGACCAAAAATAAAACAGGCGTCTCGACTCTTGCGAGTCAGAAGACGCCCGGGCAGCCCTCCCCCAGAACTGCTCACGGACAAAGTTAGTCGGGTGCAAGAAAATTGAGAATGGCACTAACGTGCTAATGCCTTCCACAGACTGGGCGGCCCCGCCCTGGCGTCTCGGCACATCACACGAAAACGAAGAAATAGTGGTCGAAAACAGGAGCCAGGGTTCTTTCGGGAACCGAACTAATTCGGGTGCTGAAAAGCTTGACGGCTATTGCACAACAAACGTTGCCGTGATTCCGCCGGCCGAATCCGGCGCAACCCAGACATCGTAAGTTCCCGAGGGAACAATCCAGTGCATTTCCGGATCGTAAGATCCGAGGTCATTCGCCCGTACTGTAAAGTTGACCGTCTTGCGTTCTCGCGGAGCAAGCGTAACGCGCTCGAATCCTTTCAGTTCGCGAACCGGACGCGAGGTTGGCGCCACTCGATCGCGCACATAGAGCTGCACCACCTCGGTGCCCTCGCGCTTTCCTGTGTTTTCGATTTCAGCTGTGACATGAATATCCCCAGCCATTGACTGCAACCAGTTAGTTTGACCTTCAGCATTACGGCCTGCCGGTGTCCTAGCACTCATAAGCATGCTTTCCACTTTCACATTCCCGTAGCTAAATTTTGTATACGTCAGGCCGTATCCAAAGGGATACAGCGGCTCTTTACTCAAATCAAGATACCCGGTGTGCCAGCGGTCGGGGGCAGAGGGCCGTCCGGTATTTTTGTGGTTGTAGTAAACGGGAATCTGCCCGACAGCTCGTGGCCAGCTCAGCGGCAATCGCCCGCTGGGAGACGCGTCGCCGAAAATCACGTCAGCAATCGCGTTCCCCGATTGCACCCCCAAATACCACGCTTGAATGATCGCGGGGACATGTTCTGGCGCCCAACTTATGTTCAGCGGACGTCCGCTTTCGAGCACAAGCACCACCGGCTTCTTCGTTGCCAGAACTGCAGAGATCAGCTTCAATTGATCGCCCGGCAACTCCAGTGACGCGCGTGAACTTGCTTCGCCCGTCATGCCCGCAAGTTCACCGACAAATAAGATCACAGTGTCGGCTCTGTTCGCGGCACTGATGGCATCCTCAATGCTGGCGGGCTTATTGCTGGTTTCTATTCCCGTTACGCCCGTAGCCGAGGGAGGCGCTGGCGCTGCGACTCCAGCTGCCAGCCCGTTTTCGTATGGCTGGATATCGACTCCCTTTGCGTAAAGCACGTGGCCTTTCCCTAGTTTCGCAGCGATCCCATCGAGCGGCGTGACCGCATCTTTGGCCTGTCCATTACCCGCCCAGGGACCAAGTTGCGAAGCTTTATCGTCGGCCAACGGGCCGATCACTGCCACAATCTGGTTTTTTCTCAGCGGCAGCAACTCATGGTTGTTCTGCAGCAGGACCATGGACTCCTGCGCCATCTTGCGCTCGATCTGCAAACTCTCAGGTGTGAGAATGTCAGTTTTCTCGCGGCTTTCATCGGCATAGGGGTGTTCGAACAACCCCGCCTTGAACTTCACGCGCAGCACGCGCCTTACGGCTTCATTGACAACACTCTCGGGCAACTTGCCGGATTTCACTAAATCCGGAATGTATCGGACGTAGTCGTCGTCGGCCATGTCCATATCGACGCCGGCGGTCACAGCTTTCAGTGAGGCCTGAGAATCGTCGACAGCGATGCCGTGCGGAATTAATTCGTGAACAGAATCGTAATCGCTCACGACGAAACCATTGAATTTCCACTCGTCATGAAGAATTTCGGTCAGCGTGTGATGATTGGCTGTAGTTGGAATTCCGTTCAAGTCGTTGAACGCCGACATCAGTGTGCCAACTCCTGCGTCAATTGCTGCATGAAACGGAGGCAAATACACTTCCCGCAGCAGCTGCTCGGACATTT
>Ga0210406_10008124_pt1 | contig 10538 bp, 11 predicted proteins | sample IncBWC30MmetaG_FD_155454 | JGI IMG/M metagenome (GOLD analysis project Ga0210406, IMG submission 155454) | Forest soil microbial communities from Barre Woods Harvard Forest LTER site, Petersham, Massachusetts, United States - Inc-BW-C-30-M | ecosystem: Environmental > Terrestrial > Soil >... | reverse complement strand
ATAAATACGCGGTATGACGTATCTAAACTACTGAGGAGTAACAAAATGGAACCAATCAAAACTGGATTCGCCGAGTTCGTAGCTCCGGAGCCAACAGCGTCACGAACTAAGAAGAATGAAACTAACCTTAAATACTATCATCGCAACCGCGAGAAAAACCTCGCATGGCAGCGAGCGTATAGAAAAAAGGTTAAGGATCAATGCTTCGCCGCTTATGGCGGATATGTTTGTAACTGCTGTGGTATCACAGAGCCTTCAATGCTGGCATTAGACCACATTGAAAACGATGGATACAAGCACCGGAAAGAAATGGGATATCGTGGGGGAATTGGAATTTATCTTTGGATAATTCGAAATCAATTCCCTCCGATGTTTCAAGTCTTTTGCTACAACTGTAACCAATCAAAAAGAATTAACGGTGGCATATGTGCTCACCGTAAAGGAGCAATTTTGGGACATTCTTTCGAAAGTAGTGGTCCTGGTGACACTATCATCAATATGACCAGGCCAGATGGGCACGCCCAGCTGGATCAGAAATATGACAAAGGAATGCGGACGCCGTGGCTCGGTCAAATTGGCCACCAGGACGCAGGCCTAGTATCTCCTGAAACCTCGCCCCAGAGTGGCAGCGGCCACATGGATTCGGGTTATTCGGGAACGGGAGGCACAGGAGTCTAATGCCAGCCGAAACCAAAGTCGCCGAAAGGCCAACAACCGTCCAGGACTTTCTTAAGACTCCAAAGGATACGTGGCAGTATGTCACGATTCCAGACGAAGATGTCACGGGCAAAGAACACCCTTCAATCTGGTTGAATAAGATTGAGTTCGCCAAGGGGACCACGTATCAGGTCCCTGGAGTGATTGCTGATTATGTTAAGGGCCGCATCAAAGCCTTCAACCGTTCAGTAACTCGTTTGTTTAGCCCACAGGTGGATCGCGAAGCTCTCGGACATGTGGCGATGGGAACTACAGCTCCCTCCGCTCCATCCGGAGATCGCCCTGCCTTCGTGGATGCCACCAAAGTCGTAACCCTGTGAGTTGGACCTGGAAAATCACGTCCGGTGAGCTGCTTAACCAAAATGACATTCCCGTCGGTCATGGTTATGCGGGACATGGTGAGGGTCTAAATAACCCCGCCATGATCGGGACGCCGGACGTAGGTCCTCTTCCAATAGGCACCTATACGATTGGTCCACATCAAGACAACCCGCATGTTGGGCTATTTGCCATGCGACTCACTCCTGATCCGGCTAACGAGATGTTTGGCCGGGCAGGGTTTTTTATCCACGGGGACAACGTGGAGATGAATCATACAGCCAGCGATGGTTGTATTATCCTGCCTCGTGCGGTTCGTCAAGACGTTGCCAATTCTGCTGATGACACCCTAATCGTTGAGGTCTAACCCCGTTGATGCGAGGAGTATTATTGGTCCGTCACGGAAACACGACCTTCGACGAGAAGGTCGATGCCTTGCTAGACCCTCCATTGGATGAAGAGGGAATTGAACGAACCAAGCGAACCGTGGAGTTCCTGGACAAGGGTCCCTATCAATTCTCCAGAATAGTCTCCTCCCCGCTTCAGAGAACCCTCAAGGTCGCCGAGATGATAGCCCAGGGCAACAAGCGAGTCACCACAAACAACGCCGCCTTGCCTTGGAACCTTGGGGATATAATGGGGAAGCAAGCCTCGGTGGTTCGGGACAAGCTTCAGTATCTACACAACTACCCGGATATTAAGGCCCCGCACGGCGAGTCCTATCGGACCTTCTACAACCGGTGGTCAGAATTCCTTCATAGATTGATGGACTACACGGATGCCAAAGATGAAATGGTAATGGTAGCTACTCACTCCCGGAACATAAACGCTTTACAGAGTATAATTGGCGGAGCCCCGATTGGTGATGTTCAGGAGGACGCAACACCAAACGACAGTATAACACTCCTCGCAAACAACGGGGTTAGCTGGGACTACAGTCTTGTGTGGGATGGTCGATGATCGTTCAGGATATTGTTAATGCAGTTAGTATAGACACCCGACAAGTGTTGACTCCGTCGGGCAATGATGCTAATGTTATCATGAGTTGGGTGGATCGTGTCCATAAGGATGTTCTGCACAGCACGCTGTATGTCAATCAGAATCTCAATACTACTTCCGTAACCACCCAAGTGGGTGTTAACTCCTATACTCTGGCTCCTCCTACGGCCATTCGGAGGATCGTCAGTATTTATGATACCACTTTTAATCTTAGCTTGACGCCATCTGATGTTGATTTAGATCAACCCTCCCCCACACAATCGAACGCAAACGAACAACAAGGCCGTCCAGCGATGCAGTCTCCGTTACCTCACCAGGCTTACAAATTTGGTGGCACTCCGGAATACTTCAGATTTCTTGCGCCGAATGTGCTGTTGATTCGTCCTGCGCCTCCGAGTGACGCTTGGGTATCAACTCTTAATATCACCTACGAGGAACTAGTAACGAATCTGGTCAACCTCACGGATGTTTTGATTATCCCCGATGACGGCAAGGATGTAGTAGTGGCAGGAGTCAATTGGATGGCGATGGCTTATATAGGCAGGCAGCAAGAAGCCATGTCCTGGTTCCAGCTTTATCAACAACTGAAATCCGGTAGCCGTACTGGAGTTATCCGATAATGTCTACGTCTGTTCAGCAGATCGTCAACTCCACTACGACTGACATCATGAATCAGATCGGAACCAATCATCCGATCCTCCTGGACTATGTAAATCGCATCAACATTGATCTGCTTCGCTCTACGAAGTGGGACTTTTTACTATCTGATGTACAAACTTTCATTACTAGACAAGGGGTGACTGCTTATTGGATAGGAGCTTCAGGCGCTGCTCCGCAAGGAGTTTACGATACTAAGCTTAATTTGACGGATGTGAAATGGGTTCAGCACGGGGCGGTTTATGACAGGTCCAATTTTCGCAGTCTCGGGTCTGTAGCTGAAGCTCCCGTCTCAGCAGTGCTTTCATATACGGATGGAACATCACGTCCAGGTCGGCCAGCAGTTTATCGCAATAATATAGACACACCATTTACATTAAATATTTATCCGGCTCCGGATAATCAAAACACTCAAGCTCCTCAACCTGAGCCTCCGCTTGTAACCACCATAGCCGGAGGAACTCTTCCTGCCCGTACCTATAGTCTTGTTACCACATTTGTAGATGGATTGAATGGTGAGTCCACTGCGGCTGCTTATTCTACTCCCCTTTATATTCCAGCTAATTTCCTTGCCGTGGTAAACACTCCAACCACTTTGGTTCCCACTAATGATGCAGGAGTTCCTTATAGTCGATATAATGTTTATGCTTCAGTTAGCTCTCCACTTCCTCAGAACACTACATTGCAAACTGTTGCGCCTATTGCATTGGGAACTAACTGGACAGAACCCACGAGCGGACTCCTGACTGCGGGAGTCAATCCGCCTTCGCATAACAACGCCGCCACATATAACGGGTATGTAATTCAGTTTCGATATTATCGGATAGAAAATATCTTGACGGACTTCGGCAATATCCTGCAAATTCCGGATCGTTATTCGGATGTAATGGTGGCCGGGGTCAATTGGCTGGCTCTGAAGTTTCTCAGTCGTACGCAGGAAGCTGCCGAGTGGTATGCTACTTATCGCACTGGCTTAGTTGCAATGGTTCGGGACAGGAATCAACAGAATAGATTCAGTGACTATATCAGTCCTGATCCTTCTAGTCTTGGTGGTATGCTACCGACCATTGAGACCATAGATTTGAGTTTGTTAACACCTTAATGTCCTGGTACTCCACTCCCCTCCAACCCCTCGATCCCGTCGTCCAATCTCAGACGCCGAAGCCTCCCATTCGCTTTATACGGGATAACTTCGCGGGTACAGGACAGAATTCATATATCAAACCACCTGCCCAAGATCAATCCATGTGGCAGTCCTTGTTGAATGTCCAACCTATTACACAGGGGATTTTAAATCAACGATGGGGGTATTTGAATTTTGCCAACAACTTTACAACTGGGCTACCAATCGTTTCCATTTCATACATTAGTGGTAACACTTACGCGACAGTATTTGTTGCTTCAACTGCTGGATTAAGTGGTGGACAAACGGTTGTCATATCCGGAAATAGCAACGCTAATTTCAACGGAACGTTTGTAATAAACTTAATTACCAGCGGCACGACATTCACAATAGGGTTTTTCTTTATTGGCTCCCAGAGCGGTACAGGTGGAACGCTAACCGTTCCACAACCAATAGTTGGGATCAATCGTCTATATGATTTCCAATCTGACGCTCTGGGTACTCGTGCTATAATCGCTGCTGGATTAAAAAACATCATAGCTTTTAGTGAGAGCGGCTCCACATACAATCCTAGTATCTTTGTACCCGCTGCCGCCAATGGCATCATCCGGTCTGTAACTTCTCGGAACTATCAATACTTCTGTGACGGGGACAATGCCTTAAATCCGTCTACGCATCTCACTGGCGACTCCTTGAAGTGGAATGGAGCCGCTTCTGGCGGAGTTACTAATATTGGTATTGTTAACACTGATGTTACGGTAAACAACACCGGAGGTTCTACAGGTAATACTTATGGCCCGAACACAGGAAGCAATGCGTCAGATTTAAATGATGCATCTAATCCGTGGTTAAATGTCAGTGCGGTATTTTTAAACAACCCTGCAACCCCGGCCTCGGTTTCCTGTTATGAGCAGATCAACGGGTTTCTTAAACCTAATGGACTTTATGGCTATACGATTACAAATAATCATTCTACATCTGATTCCATAAAGACAACTGGATATGGTTTCAATGCCATCAGTGGCCAAGGCATTGCCGGAGTTCAAGTAGCTATTACTTACGCAGCTTCCAATACTTCAAACAATGATTTTACACCAACTCCGCGATTAGTTGCAACAATGGTAAAGAATAATACTTCCACAGGAGCAAGTAGAACGCTTGATCTGAATCTGGATGGCGGAGTTCATACTTTAACATTTGGCAGTGCAACTGATTTATGGGGCACTTCTTTCGTTCCCGCAGATATTGTTAACACCCAATTTGGTTGCCAGTTTTATGCCGCATCTGGCTTCGTGCCGCCTCGTCCTCTTGTCGATGATCCAACAGGAACTGCTAGTATTCAAGTTAAAGTTCAATACATCACCATAACTATATTCATCGCAGGTAACTCAGGAACCTCTACCAGCAGCGGAAACGGAGTCGGGATTTTAGGAGGAGTTCCTGGCGGGCAGGTTAATCTAACCCTTGGCCGAATCTATTATCTCGTTCCTAATAATTCATCAACCGGACATTTCGGTGATTTGAGTTCAGCTTCTGGAAGCACCGGGGCCTCGACAAACTCCGAGTTCAATTTAATCCTTGCGACCTATAATGATCCGCAGGTGGATTATAAATATGTTTTGGGGACCTCTGATGGGGGCGACCCCAGTATTCTTTACGAAGTCTCTGTGTTGGTTCCAGGATTAACTGTTTCATCTTGGGCCATTGCAGCCAATGTAGTAACTTTTACGGGAGTATATACAGGCCCGCAATTTGCCACCGGAGCAACAGTCACAGTCGGGGGATTAAGTCATGGTAGTTACATGAACAATTTCCTATTCACTGTTACTGGAGCCACGGGTACAACTTTTACGGCAGCGTTCACCCATGCCAACGATTCCTCGACAGAGATCGGAGTTGTAGCCCCGGCATCCTCAGGCCCCGGAGGAACCACTGTAGCTGGAACCTTCGCTATCCCTAATAGTGTTACCTATGTTGTAGATAATACCCCCGATCCAACTCTGGTCTTAAATCAACCGTTAGTCTTTACTGACACCTTCGGAAATGAGTTCGGGCTTACACTGAACACCCCTCCGCCCGCTGGCAATCTCATCGTCAAACATCAAGGGCGGCTCTGGATGGCCGGAGTCCCTAACGCTACGCATAGTGTTTTCTTTTCAAAGGCAGTTGCAGAACTTACCCTTCCTAATGGATTCATTGCCGGGAAGTACGAAGAGGCATGGCCGGGAAGTAACTACTTTGATGTTTCGGACGGGGCAGAGTCTGTGTCTGGATTCCTTTCAGATGGAACTACGCTATACTTTGGGACTCAAAACCATATCTATCGCCTACTTGGTAGCGCCCCCTCAACTTTCCAAGAACCTCAAATCGTGCATCCGCAAGTTGGCTTGATAAACCAAGAAGTCGCCAAGATTACCTTTATGCAAGGCGCTCCTTCGGGGGCCATCTGGATGACGCCCGACTTCCGTGTTATTCAGAGTGACTTCAATACCTACGTAGATATTGGGACGCCAGTTCAAGACATTCTCAATTCACTCCAGCCAACAGCCCCGTCTTTGGCCCATGCAGCGTTCGTTGCAGATGGGGAATTTGAACTCTACATGTTGGCAGTTCCCTATAAGCAATCGACTTATTGTGACACCAAGCTGATCTTTGATTTGAGATCGAGACATTGGTTTGTATGGCAGCCCGCCGGAGGAAGTCTATCAATCCTGTACAACATCACTCAGGATGCAGTCCCTCAGTGGCTATTTATAGGCGGAACCACTTCAGGGAATAACACTCCATTTGCTATGGGTACAGGAAATGTAATTAATATCTATGACGCAAATACAACTACCGACAATGGAACTGCAATCCCAGTAACCGCCACCACAACTTGGATGAATCTAGGAGAGCCTACTCGACGCAAACTCCTGAACGAGGTTCAAGTTTATGGCAACACGGCCATGACTATGAATGTCTACGGGGCAAACAATCTTCTAAACTTCTCCTCTAATCTTCGCCCGGTGGTTTACAACCGAACCTTAAGAGAGAGTCCTTTTGGAGTTTGGACCTTGTATCTTACCGGGGACAAAACACGACATCGTTATTATCAATTCACTTTCCAGTCCAGCAACGGCCAAATTCCATTCCTAGGTTCCTATGCGATAGCCGTCACTCCATTGGATGATATCTAATGCCACGAATCTCCGAGTTAACTATAGATCAAGTCAATCGAAAGCTAGATGTTCTGGATATTGTTCAAAGCCAAATTCAGGACACTCAACTTAAGCTGGAGAACATCGGCCAGAGCGTAGGCATTCTTGATCCGGTCCATGCTCCTCAGACAACCAATAGCATGAACTTTGTTTGGAACGGAGGGGCGCAGCAAATTACTTGGGTTCAAGGATTCATCAAGGATAAGAACTGGAAGGCGCAGACGGTTGCCTCGCCTACGATCAAATCTTCCGCCAAAGGGCAACAGCACCTCTATACTATCCCGGCAGGAAGTCTTTCTCTGGTTCCAAGCACCTATTATTGGCTTGGTTGGGACCCGGTACATCAGAAGATGTTAGCTACTCCGGATGTCAGCATCCTGCATGGCAACTATAACGTGCATATAATTTGCCAGATATTTACCGGAACTGCCGGACAGTCTGGAGCCGCCGGAGGTGGCGGAAGTACAGGAGGAGTTGATCTCTCGGGGGCAAAGTACAAGAACTTTTAAATATGAACGCTGAAGAATTCCAACTCCATGTAGTAGATAAGCTGGCCAGTCTCAGCACCCAGATGCAGAATCTGGTGGGTAATGGACAACCGGGTCGTATAGGTAAACTAGAAGCCGAAGTCAAAGGCCAAGGTCAGGCAATCGGTGAACTTAACAAAGCCCGCTGGACAATAGGCGGTATTGCAACTGGTTTGTCTTTAGTAGGGGGAGAACTACTACATTATCTATTTCATTCTAAATAAGAGGGAACTATGTTAGAAAAGATTAGACTCGCTACTCCAGAAGAGGTGGCGGAGATTGAACACAATTCAAACCTCACAGCTATGAGCAAGGTCCTGGTGATGGGGGACATGAGGGCTGTGTGGCGAGTTGCTCATGAACTTGATCCTGTCCACTTCAACGGGGCCCCCACCACGAAGATGTATAAGTTTCTTTGGGGGATAGAGAACATTATGCGAGGCGCGGGATGCACCGAGTATTTCTACAATACCCCCGCTGACGATCCTGCCTACCACCGCATACTTGAAGAACTCGGTGCACAAAGGACATCTAAGCAACCGGACTATAGATGGAAAGTTAACCTATAATGGGAACTACCAATACAACCACTGGTTCTAATTCCAGTACTCTCCAGTTCAATCCAATCGCCCAGGGAATCTATAATCAATTGATTTCTGGAGGTAGCAGAGTCCTTGGCGGCTACATGAATGATCCCTTTGGCAATCCCGCCTATACGATGGGCGCTGCCCAGTCTCAACGAGGCGCTCAGCAAGCCGGGCAGAACAACATGAGTGCGCTTGCGCAGAATATGTTGACAAGCGGAATCAGCGGACAAGCTGGAGCAGGTTTCAAACAAGCTCAAATGGCCCAAACTGGACGCGCTAATCAAGCGATGTCCTCCCAAGCCAATGTCCAAAACGTCATGCAGGCTTTGCAGCGACAGATGATGGCCGCAGGGACTGGGCTCAGCTTCTCACCCCAGCTCACCGGACAGTCCGGGAACTTCACACAATCTCAATCCCAATCTGGTCTTGGAACTTGGTTGCCTCAGTTGCTAGGTGGTCTTGGCGGATTAGCAATGGGCGGGATGACCGGCGGCATGGGTAGCGGCTTCGGCATGAGCGGCGGTTTCGCTGGTGGAGCCAATGGCGCTCCTGCTATGAATAGCAGTTGGCTAAATCCTAGTAACAACGGTTCCGCCAATTTTAACTCTATGATGGCTGGAATGGGGTCAGGCGGATTAGCCGGAATGAACACACAAGGCACAGGAGATCAACCCTTCTCTCCTTATATAGCAAGTATGATGGGTAGGTAGCATGGCTGAGAATCCCTTTCAAGGTTTACTAAATCCCAATATGAATCGCGGGGCCAGCATGTGGGACATGCGCATGATGGCGGCAGCTAATCGCTCCGAGATGCCGTTCGAGCGGATGGCAGGGCGAGGCTATGGGCATCAAGGAATCTCCGGGAATCCTATGCTCTCCAGTTTGATGGGTTCATCCGGTGAACCAGATTACAGTCAATTCACCTACGATCCAGTGATGCGACAGCGAGCTATTGATGCTGGCATTCAGCCTCTTGAGGCCAGTCAAGTCAAGCAGAACGTGGTGCTTCCTAATACTGGATTCTTCGGGCGGCATCAACGCTTATCGAATGCCATCGAGGGCGGGATGTTCGGAGCGCTTGCGGCTCACGGTGGTATGACTCCGGGTGATACTATTCAAGGCACGCTTGAGGGAATCGTTGGCGGGCCGCGACTGCGACAAGGAATGCAGCGAGAACAATTCGCTCGACCCTTTGAGGCCGCTAGTATGCTAGAGGGGATCGCTGATCGAAAGCAAACTCGTGAACTCCACGAGATGGAGATTCAGCACTTGCGTGCCGAGAATCAGAAGCTGGGCAGGCCGGATCATGACTTCCGGGCTTTTGGAGTATCAAGGAATGACCCAACGATTGCAACAGTAGATAGTACCACTGGCAAGGTTACAACAGTGTCCAATCCGGATTATGATCCGGCAATATCTCGGGCCCAGACTCTAGAAGGTAATCTTGATATAGGGACGCGAGAACAACTTGCAATAGCTGGAGTTGAACCCGGTAAAGCCACTCCCGCACAAATTGGTACAGCCAATAAATTAGCTCAAGCGCAAGCAGTCGCTCGTGCTGGCGCAGTTGGGGGTGCTCAAGCCGGAGCCAAACTCCCTTATCAAAATTACCAAGATGCCAGGACTCAGCATGATAAACGCATCACTGAATATCAAGGCAAAATGCTAAAGAGTGATGACAAGAATCATCGCCAGCAGATTGAAGACGAACACTTTAACGAATGGCAAGAGAAAGCTGACGCAGCTAAAGCTGCTGGACAGAAACCGCCGCCTTACAGATTAATCACTGAATCAGAAATCAACGCCAAGATTAAAGAGAACAACGCCGGAGTTCAATCGCAGATTGACGCTGAACAAGCCGCCTTCAACAACCAATGGCCGCAAGCGATGGAGGCTCCTCCTGTTAAAAAAGGAAAGGGAAGTTCCGCTCCTCCTGTTCGCGATTACACCAACATCCACTAATGGCTGACCAATTCATAAAGCTTCCTGATGGAAGCATGGGCCGCTTCAGGGCCGATATGCCGGATTCTCAAATCCGGCAACTTATTGAACGGGACTTTCCACAGGCATACAAGAAACAGTCCCTGCCTCCGGAAGCCGAGCAGGCTCTTCGTTCGATTCCTGATCCTTATAAGCGGGACTCTTGGGGTCGATCCACTATTCCTCAGTTCACCAAAGGCGAACTTGCGCTTCAAGGTTTACAGCAAGGTCCTCTTGAAGGGGGACGAACTCAACGCTTTCTCGCGCAGATGACCGGGATACCCGGTATTCCTCGCGCAGTACGCGGGGCCTATACAATTGCCGAAGGCGGCAAGGAAAACTTCTACCAAGGCGGAAGTGAAGTTATGGGCGGGACCATGAAGGCTCTTACGCCATTGGCAGCAATTGGTTCCGTGGCCCGCCCTTTGAT
>Ga0210406_10008123_pt1 | contig 10538 bp, 9 predicted proteins | sample IncBWC30MmetaG_FD_155454 | JGI IMG/M metagenome (GOLD analysis project Ga0210406, IMG submission 155454) | Forest soil microbial communities from Barre Woods Harvard Forest LTER site, Petersham, Massachusetts, United States - Inc-BW-C-30-M | ecosystem: Environmental > Terrestrial > Soil >... | reverse complement strand
CAAGCCATGTGGAGGGATTTCAGTTTCTTGCCATATTCGGTGAGGCCGAGTTTTCCAGGCGTGATTTGATGGCACGTCGTGCAGCCGAACTCCTGGAATCGCGCGGCTTTCTGCTTTTCTTCCGCGGTACGATTTGCGGGCTTCACCTGCGCGATGACGTTCATTGAAGTGAGCAAAGAGATGCAGCCCTCGAAATTTTTGCCGACCTCTTTGCCGCGATCTGTGAATCCGAGCTTTCCGCCCTGGCCCAGGGTGTGGCAAGTGTTGCAACGATGGCGTTCGAAGACATAGGCCGCCAGCTCGTCGGGAGTCTTACCAGACATGTCGTCTCCACTTTGGGTTTTGGACGCCGGGGATGATTGGCCCTGGGTTTGCGACCGACTCGCCGTGCCCGAGGACACCGAACGCGCGACTCCCGTCTGCGAAAATGCAATCAGAAGAAAACTGAAGCCAAGGCCCGCGAGAATTGCAGAGGCTCGTCCCCAGTACGTTTTTTCTGGGCTTTTGTTGAGACCGCTGTTGCTAGCAAGCATCGACCTCTGTTCTTCTTTCATTTTCCCCCTTTTCTTTGAATGAAACGGCCAATAGATGTGGACCGCCACTCATGCCAATCTAAAACGGACCGACTATCCCAAGAAAAGTGCCGTTCGTGAACTCTGCGATATGGCTTACTCAGTCCTGAGCCTGGTATATCCAAACCTCCGCGCTGTTGTGACCTGGCCGAGCCGGAACACCAAGATAAAAGCGGTCGCGGCCTTTCTTGCCGATCTTCGCCGCATAGCCTGCCGTGCGGGCACCTACGGCTGACGGAATATCGGCCAGGGGACGATAATGGTCTGCGTCACTTTGTTCAAAGACACTGATGAACCCCTGCCCTCCTGGGACGTAAATCCGTTTAAAAACTGCATCGTAATAAAGGTCATCCATATCGGCGGCGGCACGAATCGCAGCGACTACGTGGCCGGAGTTGGCATCCAGCACAACGAGCCGCGGCGGCGTGCGTATCCCAATAAATAATCGATGATTGGCTTCATCGAGCGCCATGGGGAAATTCCCATCCATTTTGGCAAGAGGCCATCTGATAGTGGCATGTGTGGCGCGGTTGATCACTGCAATTTCCTTCGAATCTGGCAAGTTCACGAAAATTCTGGGTCCGGACGATTCCAATTGGAATGATTCCGGGTGGGCACCCGTTTTGAATTGATCCGCGAGTCGCTGGTTCGTCGCGGCGTCAATCATGGCGATGCCCGCAGTCTCTCCGTCGCCATAAGCGGCGAGAACACGTTTGGTAGCCCCGTCATAGCGCAAATTATCGACGTCGTTATGAAAATCAATGGACGCGAGCAAATCAAAAGAGGTTCCATCAAAGACGTAGAGGTTTCCGTCACGGCTGCCCACAAACAGTTTCTTGAATTCCGGACGTAAACGACGCCCTGAGGATGCGACACTCCAGTGATGGTATAAACTCGCTTTTCGGTGAGAGTTTCGAGGACTTCAACCGTATCGTTGCCAATCACGCAAACAAATATGCGGCCGCCAGGGTCGAGCGCAAAATGGTCGATGCGGCCGTCCACATTCGGCAGGGCGATTGTTCCGGTTAGGATAAGCGGCGGGTCGGTGCGCGGCGAAACGCTCTCCTGGGTGCGCGCAGGAATGCAGCCAAGCAGGAAGCCCATGCCAACACTGCAAGTCCTCAGCCTGATTCTCCATGCGAAGCGTTCTCTCGAGTGAGACAGACCCATTAGCGACTGCCTTTGCCGCGATCGGGTACGGCACCCGGGCCATTTTTTGTTTCCTTGGCGAAAAAGCCGGGGGCCAGAAAAGTGAACAGGCCATTTCGCACGCCATCGGTGACGAATACTTCGCCCGTCCGAGGATCGATGGCTACACCAGCAGGATGAACCAGGTAGCTGCCAGGGCCTTGGATAATTCCCCTTGGAGGAACGTCTCCATTGTCATTGATGTCCCACACCCCCACAAAACCTGGCGCGCCGGTGTTCCAGGGAGACGGCAAGTCAACGTCCGGAGCCAAATCTTTCCTGGGCATTTCAAGCGCGTAAGGAGGGTGATTCTCGTTATTGATTGCCGCGACGAAGACTTTTCCGAGCGATGGCTCGATCGCTAACTGCCAAGGCCTCACGATTCCCGTATGCGGTCCCGCAATCACGGCGTGCGGAAGAACATCGCCGTTGTCGGTGCGGCCGAAAATGAACAAGCCGGTCGTCCCTCCTCGGACACTCGAAGCGCTGGCCGCAACGATGCGATCATGCACCGGATCGACTGCGACCCCAACGATGAAGAGCAAGCCGGTTTTTGGCCCTGCGATGATGCGTTTCGGCGGCACGTCTCCATCGGCATCTCTGGAAAATACCAGCAGGCTGCGGCTGCTCGTGTCAGCCACGATAATCTCGCCATTTTGCTCGTCCACAGCGAGGCTGTGGGGGCGAACCAGTTGTGTTCTGGGTCCTTGAATCGACCGGATGGGAGCCTCCGCCCCGGTCGCCCCGCCCCGGAACGTCAACACGGCCGCGCCCAACGCCACCGGCACAACGACCTCGTCGTGTGTGGCATCGTAGGCGAGACCGTGCATCGTTCTGCTCAAATGTGTAGCTTGCCCCTCGATGATCCGCACTGGGTTCGAATTTCCGTTTGCCGACCTGGCAAACGCCGCAATACGCGGTTGGCTCACTCAATTCGGTACAAGAAGTTGATCGCGTTTGGAATCGTAGGCGACGGCGTAGGGATTGCCAAAGCCACCCGTCGGCGTGCCCGCGGGCGCGTTGCGGACGATGCGTTTCGGGGCAGCGTTGCCCGTCGCCGTCCGTGAAAAAACGGCTGCGGTGTGGTCGCCATAATTGGCGACCCAGATTTCATCGTTCTTGGCGTCGATGGCGACACCCATGGGGCTTACGATTCCAGTGTGTGGGCCGCGAATGATTCTCACGGGCGCCGCGTCCCCCTGCGCCGAGCGGCGAAAGATGAGCACAGAGTTATCGCCATTATTGGTGACCGCAATCTCTTCGTGCTCGTTGTCAACATCGATCCCCATCGGCCAATTCAGCTGCGTGTGCGCGCCCTGAATTGTGCGCAGTGGTTTCGCATCTGCCTTCGCCGAGTCCTGGAACACCGTGAGTGATGGCGGCAAGAAATGGCCGCCTGCGGACATCGCGCGGCTCGAGACACCGGCGTCATAAGCGGAGTAAGAAGCAATGACCGAGTAATTTCCGTGGTTCGCGACAACGATTTCGTGATGAGCTGCGTCCCAGTGAACCCCGTGCGGGTCGGCCAAGCCCGTGCTGGGACCCTCGATGATGCGCAGCGGGGCCTCAAGCCCTGCTGCTTCGCGGCGGTAAATCGCCACCATGCTTAGCTGCTGGACGGAAATGGCGAACAGGTCTGCGGCGGGATTCACGGAAATACCCCAGGCTTGATGAGGGACGTATAACCGCCGCTTGGGTTTGACGTCGCCATTCGCGTCATCGTCGAACACGACGATGCGGTCGTCGAGGTCGTTATTGACGGCGTAGATTTCCCTGTGCTCGGGATCAGATGTAACACCCGCAATGTAGCCAATTTGCGAATCAGGGCCGATGACTTGACGAAGCGGGGAGGTGACGGCCGAAGACTTGCTTCCGCCCGCTCGGTCATAGACCAGCACGCTTTTGCGGTTTTCGTCGCTCATCAGTATCCGGTTATTTCCGGGGTCGAGGGCGATACCGTTGAAGGTGGGGTACGGATCGGATACAAGACGAAGGGGAGGAAGGTCTCCTCCAAGAGATGCCGGAGTCTCTTCAGGAAGGCCGGCATCGTCAAATTTCGGGGCCAAGCACAACTCCTCCGGGAAGAAAGTAGCCAGCATCGCTGCGGGTGTTCCGGGATCGGGGTGGCGTGGCGCCCTTTCCGTGGAGAATGTGGAGGGAAAGAATGCGACTGCGAAGGAGATGAGAACAACCAGTACCCAGAAAAGACGTCCGACCCTGTTCACGATGGGTTACTCCTTGCCTTCCAGATAAGCATCCAGCAATCTCCCCGAAGACGAACGAGAAGTCAGCTAGCATCTGGCGCGAGTGCCATGTCTTCCGCAGCAGAAAGTCTTTAGTTACCCCGCGAAATGGCGGCCCGCAACAACCCCGCGCGGGCCAATACCGCGTCGAGTATTTTTGCGTTTTCCCCCTCGATCGACACAAGCGGGAGGCGCAATTCGGGAGAATCAAGAAGTCCGAGCCGGCTCATCATGTATTTGAGCGGCACCGGATTGGTGTCGAGAAAGATGGACTGATTCAACTCGAAAAGTTCGGCGTGCAGCTTGCGGGCCGTTGCAAGGTCGCCTTTCTCCACCGCCTCATAAAGCGCGGCAACGTGGGCCGGAGCCAGATTGCTCACCGCATTCATCAAGCCACGGGCACCCACTACAAGCATGGGAAGGCTAAGAGCCTCGAGGCCACAGAAGACGCGAAATTCGGGTCCCAACTCCGTCAGTACTTCGGTCACAAACTCAAGGTCGTTGACAGCGTGTTTGATTCCCACAAGGTTGGGGAGTCGCTCGGCGATGCGTGCAACGGTTGCCGGTTTCACGGAAACGGCGGCGCGCCCGGGAATGTGGTAAATCATCAACGGCAGTTCGGTGCGCTGGCCGACGGAAACAAAATATTCCGTCAAACCGCGTTGCGAAGGCTTGATGTAGTAGGGCGTAACCACGAGTACTGCGTCCGCGCCCGCCTTCTCCGCTCGCGTGGTAATCTCAACCGTTTCGGCGAAAGACTGCGAACCCGTCGCGGCGACAACGGGAATGCGCTTCGCAATCACTTGAACGGCGACTTTCACTAGTTCGGTTCGCTCATCGGGCGTGAGACTGCTGGGTTCTCCCGTCGTTCCGCACACGACTACCCCATGCGAACCTTCCCGCACCTGGCGTTCCGCCAACTCGGCAAACTTCTTCAAATCGACTTTCCCACCCCGGAACGGTGTAAGTAAGGGGGGATACGAACCACATAGAAATGCCTTTTGCATGTAAATCATAAGTTAAGATCACTTTCCTGACGAAGCGCGCGCTCAGCGCGCGCTTCGTCTGAAGACTGCCGCAAGTTACGCCGCGCGGTTGGTGGAAAACCCCTCGTTCGCTCCAAGGGACTCGATGGGTTGATCCAGACTTTCCTGCCAGAGCAGTGAGCCCATCCAGATATTCAGCGGGCTGTCTTGAATCGTCAGTTCGTAAACATCTTCGTCGAGAGAGGCGTGATTGTGAACCGCCCATCCGGGCGCGGAAAACATCAAATCCCCGGCTTTCCAGGGATACCGCTTGCCTTCGACGATGCTGAAGCCCTTGCCCGCAAAATAGTAATTGACGGCTGCTCCAACGTGGCGGTGTGGCCGATCGACGATATTTTTCGGCCTGATGGTGATAGCGGCAAAGAAATTGCTCGTCGTCCCGTTCGTGTGACCGGTGCTGGGATTGTAGAGCAGGTACAATCGGCGGCCGAGGTAAGATTTCCCGAGCGCTGCGAGTTTGTCCAGCTCCTGCTGAACGCGGGCCCAGGGAAAGTACAAGGGATTGTGTTTCACGACATCCGGGCTGATGAGCTTTTCGTAGGGCATCAATTGGGCACCGTCATCCGAGATAGGAAAGGTTCCAAAGGGGCTCTGCGCGCTGGCATGTTCATCTTTGAACTTCTTCGTTTTTGTTGATTCGGCTAGCGGGCTCTCGTCGACGATATGCACCCTCATTTTTTCAAGCAGCGGGGCGTTGCTGTAGGTCAAACGCACTTGAAGATCATTCGTGTCGTTCACGTGTTCGTAAACCACCCAGGGGGGAGTTGTCCAAACATCGTACTGCGCGTATCGAATCGTTTTGCCGTCAACCTTGCTCTGCCCGCCGCCGCGGATACAAAAATTCACGAGCGAGGAATTGTGGCGGACTGGCAGGGTCCGCTCGCCCGGCTTCAATACCGAGATAGAGACCTCAATGCCCGGCGCCAGACCGTCGCCCACACCCGTCAAAGGGTTAACGACGCGAGATACGCGGCGTCCGTTTGCCGGTGCCGGCAAGTTCGCAAGCCGCTCGACCTCTGCTTCGATCGCTTCCTTTGGAATCACCACGGGCGGGATGAGTTCAATCTTTTTCTCCGTCGCTCCTGTGCAATCCGCAAAGTAATATTCTTTTGGTTCCATTTGTCATCCTCCTTGGAGAGTTCTGGTCAGCTACGTCGTCCGCAAGCGCGGTGAAACTTTCTGCGGACGTGGAATCCGCTGACCAAGTCCCAATTCCAAAGCCCGCTTGTAAAGTGCAATGCCGAGCGAAAGGTCCGAAACGCCCACGCCGAGGGACTTGAAGAGCGTCAGATCGTCGTCTGCCATTCGCCCGGAACAACTCCCGACAACACTTGCTAGAGACCGGACCGTATCCCAGTTTCCCGGTTGAGATCCGAAAAACTCGATGAGTTCGCGAGAAAGCTTTTGGGCCTGGGGAATGCTATCCGTAACGATTTGGGTGGAGCGAGCGACAACATCACCCGAGACTTCTGCGCGGCTGGCCACGATTGCGCCGACCGAGTTGATATGCGTGCCGCGATCCACCATGTCAGCGGTCAGGATTGGCTCTGTTGCGCGGGTTGCCACCGTAATGATCGGCGCGCCTTCCACCGCTTCGCGAACGCTGGAAGCGCCGACAACTTCCACCCCGAATTCATTCCTCGCCCGCGTGACAAATTGAATTCGGCGCTCCTCGTTCGGGCTGAATACTCGCATTCGCCGGATCGGCCGCACAGCCAAGACCGCGGCAACTTGCGTGATGGCCTGTTTACCCGTTCCGATGATGGCAAACTCGCTGGCACCAGCGGAGGCTAGCCTCTGCGTTGCGACGCCAGAGGCTGCGGCCGTGCGCAACTGCCCCAGCGCAAACGCTTCCAGGATCGCTTTGAGTGTGCCGTTGTTGCTGTCGAACAAGATCAGGAGCGGCGTTGCGCCGTTCTTTGTGTGTGGCCAGGTCTTGGTCCCTGCAAATCCATCTTTCGGAAACACCGCGCCGATGGCGTGCAATGTCCCCCCGCCGCCCCACTCCACGTGAGTCTTGATCATGTTCTGCGCATCGCCTTGCGCCTCGGCTTGAAGTCCAGTTTCAAGTGCCGCAATGGCTTCGCCCATCCCCATCATGGACACAACGTCGGATTCGGAAATCCAGATCGCGGTATCCTGCGCTACAGGCACGGTTTCGTCTCCAGTGGCGACGGTACTGGGGCAGGCAAGTTCAAAGCGTTCACGATCATGGCATGGGACATATATCGGCCGATGAGCATCAACACGGCGATGGTCATGGCCGGACCAATCGATCGAATAACCGCTTCAAGCTCCGGTGTTGTGTCGTGTCCCCTGCGGTTGACTACCGCCACAACCAGTCGCTGAACCAGAACTTCCTGCTCGGAAAGGGTGCCTTGGCCATTTGCCGAAAGGCTCAAAACTTCGCGCACCCAGTTTTCCCCGAATCCAAGTTTCAGGGACAGGCGTTCATGCTGCACCCGCTCGTAGCGATTGTCTGCCAGTTGGGCGACGGAGAGCGACACGACTTCCGTCAAATTATTCGGCAGAGCGTGCTTCAAATGATCGGTGAATTCCAGAAATGACAGCAGGGCCTCGGGTTGATGCGCCGTGCATTGAAAAAATTCTCCGAGATAACCCAGCCGCTCTATCCGAGGCCTTAAGAAGGCCTCCAGTTCGGGATGTAATTTTTCCTGCGACAACCTGGGGATAAGCTTACTCATGTTCGGCGGTTTCGATGTGGCATTGTACGTCTACGATATGTTCTGTCATTACGGCGCGGGCGCGCGCGGCATCCCGGGTTCGCACCGCCTCAAAAATGTTGCGGTGATACCCCACCACGCGGCTGCGCATTTCCATGCTGCGCTTTGACCGAATAATTGCATCGCGTATCGACTCGTTGACGGCAATCACCACGATGTTGAGGACCGGATTATGCGCAGCCTCTGCCACGCGGCGATGGAATTCCATGTCGAGCTTCCGGCTGAAATTACCCACCTGCAATTCCTGCTCTTGGGCGAGCACCACCGTCTCGATGGCGCCGATGTCCGCAGGGGTCGCGCGCAACGTCGCAAGCCTTGTGATTTCGGGTTCCAGCATCGTACGCACTTCGGTCAAGTGGGCGCTCTTCGCTTGACCCAACTTTACCGCCGTGCTGAGTGAATCCAGCAAAGCACGCAGGGCATTATCGAAATCGGCGACAAACGCACCGCCACCGGATCCGCGCTTGATCGTGATCATTCCCTCTTTTTCGAGGGCGCGGAGTGCCTCCCGCAAAGCCACGCGGCTGGTCTGAAAGCGTTCTGCCATCTCGCGTTCGGGCGGCAATTTATGCCCGGGGGTGAGCAATCCGCTAAAGATCGCTTGACGAATCTGGTCTGCAACGGCCTCGTGGACACGCGGCCGCGCGAGCCCTGTGATCTTAAACGGAGCTTCCAGATCCGAGTGTGCCATATGACTCCAAGTCTTGAGGTCGGCCGTGCAGGCAGACTATAACATATGGTCTTATCTCAGACCAACTTATTTTTCATATCATATTGGTCCTGGCAATTCCTCAGGCAGGAATTCCTTTCTTTAGGTTGAGGGCGGGGCTCCCATTCGTCCTTTCCATTTTGCTCGCAGTGAGAATGCCCTGACCTGCAATGGATCCTGAAGATCCGTACCCGGCCCAGCAACCGAATGGATACCCGTGTCGGCCTCGCCCCGGAGACCTGTGCCGATTTTCCCCATATTTCCTAGCTGAAGTCCCTCTCAATCTTAGAGACGCGTGCGCGAGTTTGAAGTCACGACGTAGTGGGTCCGAAAGGACCGCCCGACAACGCGAGAAGCCACTGCCTTCTCGGATGCTGAAGAAGGGAGCTGAAACCGATCGCCGAGGGCGGGCGCCAGCCATTCAGAATTTAAATCGGGCAAAGCAATTCTTTGCTTGACAGTTGCCGCAATGGTCTGATATTAAGCCAAAGCAGGAATTGACCCGACACCAGCAGACGTCCCTCGGGGGAGGGCGTGGAGCCAGTAGCGTTTCACCGGCGGCTACACTCGGGCACTTGAGGCTGTGCATGCGAAGATCAAATGAACGGTGGGCAATTCCCACTTGCTTAGGCGCCGTTCTGGTCCTTCTTCTTCTTGGCCTAAAGGCTGATCCCGTTGGGTTTTTCTCTTCCCTCGATAGGGATGCAAAGATTCGAAACGCTGCGCCGGAAACTGAATCTGAAGATACCTGTTCTTCCAGAGTGCTTCCTCCGTTTTGGACAGTGGAAGCCTCAACGCTTGTAGATGCCGTAGGTGGCGACATTGTGCCAGTGCGCTCTGTCGCTGACCCTTACCCTAGTCTTCACAGCGTGGTTGTGGACCCGGACAACAATCGGGTTCTAATGAGCGACTCCAATCGAGGCAGTCTCTTGTTTTACGACCGGCTGGGGGGAAGCAACTCTCCCGGTGTGGCCGAGCCGGTTACGCAAGTTCGTGGACCAGCCACTGGGATGATGTTCGTGGCCGGTGTCGCCCTTGACCCCGTGAATCATGAAATTTTTGCGGTTAACAACGATATCGGGGACCGCATGGAAGTGTTTCCCTACGAGGCCGAGGGCAATGTAAAGCCCAAACGCATCTTGTTCGTTCCCCACGGCTCGTGGGGCGTGGGATTGAATCGCGTCCGCGATGAAATCGCTATTACCGTCGAACACGTCAACAGCGTTGTCGTTTACCGGCGCGATGCCGCGCTGGGCGAAGCACCATTGCGAGTTCTTCACGGACCGAAGACAGGCCTGGACGATCCCCACGGGATCATTTTTGACGAAAAGCACAACGAAATCTCGGTTGCTAATCACGGCAATTGGGCGCCCCTGACGCGAGAGGAATCATTGGAAGCGGAACTCAAGGGCGGGCGCTTCGACCTGCCTTCCATCACGACATATGCAGGTGAAGCAAACAAGGATGCGGCTCCGGTCCGCAGGATTCAGGGAAAGCGAACGCAGCTCAATTGGCCGATGGGCATGAGCCCGGACACAGTCCACGACGAGGTTGCCGTGGCAAGTTACGGCAACGATTCGATTCTGATCTTTCGCCGCACGGACCAAGGGGACGCCGCGCCCCTGAGGGTCATACACGGGAGTCGGACGGGTATTGCAGGGCCGATGGGCGTGAGCATCGATGCCAAGAACGACGAAATCTGGGTCACCAACTACCAGGAGCATACGGCTGTGGTGTTTCCACGAACGGCTGAGGGAAATGTTGCGCCGAAGCGCGTGCTGCGCAACGCGCCCCCCGGCTCACCGGCGGTGGGCTTCGGGAATCCTGGCGCGGTGGCCTACGATTCGAAACGCGATCAAATTTTAGTTCCCAATTGAGTGAGCGTACCCAGAATTCTGGTGTTTGCCAGGTTGGCAAACGGAAACATAGGCCCGGTGAGAGTCATTGAAGGGCAAGGAACGCATTTGAGCCGGACGATGCATGGCATCGCATACGATGCCGTGCACGACGAAATAATCGTACCCGTACATCTTGCG
>Ga0210406_10008122_pt1 | contig 10538 bp, 5 predicted proteins | sample IncBWC30MmetaG_FD_155454 | JGI IMG/M metagenome (GOLD analysis project Ga0210406, IMG submission 155454) | Forest soil microbial communities from Barre Woods Harvard Forest LTER site, Petersham, Massachusetts, United States - Inc-BW-C-30-M | ecosystem: Environmental > Terrestrial > Soil >... | reverse complement strand
CGTGGACTCATCTTCCCGAATAGTGCGCGTTCTCCCTTTGCATCAATCGGCAAGTCATCCAGTCCAGAGATGACAACGGGTTCGGTCCGGCCAATCTGCGCAAAGAGCCAGGGAAAATCATCTCTGCTCAGCGTCTCGTGCGGTGCCGCCATCCCCTCGACTGCCGCGGAGTAACGCAGCCGTAAACTCGTTTCGTTACCGGCGAGCTCGAATATACTGATTCGGTCAACGCCAAGAAAGTCCCTCAATCTCACCAGACTTCTCTGTATCCCCAATTCGATTTCGCTTAACGGGAGGTTTATGAACTCAGAGGATATATCTGAGATCAAGGTTTCGAAGCGAAGCTGTCGCGCGAGAGATTGTTCCGCCCGCTTGCGACGTCGACGGTGAAGGATCAGACCAATAATCAGCAAAGTCTGCGTGAGTAAAAGCAATCCCAAGCCGATCATGCGCCATTTGTAAAGTTCCCACATCGTTGGGGGCCGATTGCGGACTATCGTTCCCGGTGCGAGCAGCGCTTCGGAAACATTCCAGCGGCGCAGTTGTCGCCAGTCAACGACGTCGCGAACTCCGGAACCGGCTTTTACAGGAATGTTTTCCGGTTTCTCACCCGAGAGCACGCGTGCAGCAATTTCTCCTGCTTCCCTCCCTTCTGCTTCTTGATCGGGATAGGATCCACCCACGCCACCGTGTTCGATGCAATAGTTGAAAATGCAGTACGTAGGAAAGTGCCGGCTGACGGCTGCAAGCAAGTCATCGGCGCTAAGAACCGGCTGGGCAGAATCCTGCGTGGCGAGCTGAACGAAAACGATGGTGCGCGAGGGCAGTGCGAAGACCTGATCGAGCACATGACTGTCGGGGGGTCCAACAAGTTCGACCAAGTTCAAGTCCCCATGATGGAGGCGAAACTCCTGGCGAAATGCTTCGTCCCAATAGCGCTCAAACTCCGAGGCGCCGCTGATGAGTACCACATTTTGCGTATCAGGATGCAATCGAAGTGCAAGATTCAGTGAACCTCTAACATCAACGGAAGTCGTAACACCAGTCACATCGGGCCAAATCCGTTCGCCATGAATTCTGTCGGGAGCCAGACTAATGAAAACAATAGGGACACCCGGAAACATCTGGTCTCGATAATCCAGAAGGAGGCGAAAGGCCGGATAGGCTTGGACGACCACAAGATCGAGCTTCGCATCCCTGTAAGCCTGGTGAAGCGTTTCGCTGAGGCTCTTTCGATAGCTGGCGTCTTCAAAGCGCACGGAATCAAGGTATTCAACGCTAAAGTTCACAGGCACCGTGACGTGCGACCGTAAACTCGACTTCAAGGGTTCAAGTTCCAGGAAGCCAATGCGGTCGGTAAAACTGGACAGTACCAGAACGTTCTTGGGACTGGACTTTTCCTTGGCCGGCGCAGAAATACAAGAACAGGTAAAGGAGAAAACAAGCAGGAGCAGCAGTGTAAATCGCCCGCAACCCACCCGTGGCGCGATGAATCTGCGAGGCTCTACAATTGGACCGCTGCAGGACATCCCTCGCACTTTTCTGATTCTGAATGGACGCATTAAGCAACAAGCCTTATTCTGCTTAACTGTGGCTGACTTCCGAACCAAGAGATTTCGGCTTAACTCAAGCCAGGAAGGATGAGCGACCCGGTAGTGGCCAACTCGGCCACCTTGGGCGGTGAGGGAGTGGGCTCATGACCTTAACAGGAGGAGACGACGCCTAGCAAAAAAGACCCTAGATGGTCCTCCCCCTTGGGCTGAGATTCTGCCTCAAAACCTACTTCTCGACAATCAAAAATATTAACTTGATTTGTCCCCTCTGTTCACGGAGCTTCGACTGGATTGGCAGATATTCGATAGACCTAAAAGATGAACTTTAGCCCCAATTGTCCTACGCGGGGGTTGACAGCCGTGCGGGATGTCACGCCGAAGGTAGGAGAAGAAAAATTTGCATCCGGATTTGCGAACTGAGGATGGTTGAAGGTGTTGAAGAACTCGGCACGAAACTGAAGACTGGCGCCGTCATGTGGCCAGCGAAAGGCGAGCAGTTTTGAAATGGACAGATCTACGTTGGCTTGTCCGGGACCATCGACGATGCCAGTGCCACTATTCCCAAATGCTCTGCCTTTACCATCGGCGCTAATGATCGGCGGACTGGTAAAACACGACTTATTGAAATAGTCAGTCAGTCGCGTTGCGGTGGGGCCGCCGGTCAGGAACTGACTCTTCGTGCAGGTACCGGTGAGCTGTGCGCGGTCTTCGCTAATGCCAAAAACATTCGTCGCATTTGTCAGAGCGATTGTGAGCGCACTACCGGACTGGACAATCGCGACTCCGCTCAACTCCCACCCTCCGAGGATGGCGTGTTCCACGCCGCGAGATGGACCGGGAAGCATCCAGGTTCCGCTGATGACAAAACGATGTGTGCGATCGGAACTCGCTCGGCCCCAGCGTTGCTGGGGCGAGTTCTGGTCTCCAAGGGTGAGCGTATTCCCGGCTGAAATGGAATTGATGTCAGCGCCATCGGTATCCAAAGTTTTTGAGAATGTGTAAGAGGCGAGGAATTGAAAACCACGACTCAATCGCTTCGTTAGGCTGACCTCCAGCCCGTTGTACCAGGAACTCCCCTCTGACTCGACTATATTCATGGAGTCCGGAGCTACGCCAAGAATAGGAGCTCGCAATGAAATGTTGGCCAGAGTATTGGAGGTTTGCCCCCTGATGGGATTGTCCACGGTGGCATTTCCGCCCTGATTTGCGGAACGCTGACGCAACAGATGGGTACCTCGAGCGCCGACGTAGGCAACTTCCCACAACCAGCCTTCATGCAGTTCCCACTGAGCATTCAAAGAAAACTGTTGAATCATGGAGGGCCGGAAACTTGGTGATAGGGTATAAATCGTCGTTGATGAATTGGGACCATAGGGCGTAAACAACGGGAAAGAATCCGGGGTCGGAAAGGGCTGTTGAAAGGGCGTTTGGAAAGTCGCGCTTGCATTGGGCGGGCCGATACTAAACCGCGGTTCGGAGAATGGCGCGCCGAACACACTCTGAAAAAAGGCCTGACCAGTAGGCTGCGAGTAATAGACCCCATAGCCTCCTCTGAGTACCACACGGCTTACGCGCGGTATAATCTGCCAAGAAAACCCGATGCGGGGCGCGATGGTGTTTTGTCCATCACCATAATTCCCGGCCGAATTGCGCGCGCGCTGAACACCAGTGGGAATCACAGCCGGAAAATTCGAGCCAACCAGGTAGCCGGCGAGACTTCCGCTTGGCGGAGGGTCTGAGTCAACCTTGTTGATGTCGAAGCTCGAATTTCTTCCCAACTCATCCCCGAATTGGCCAAAGTGCTCGTAACGCAGTCCAAGACTGAGCATGAGGAATTTCCGCACTCGAATGTCATCCTGGGCGAACGCCGAGCCCTCCCATGAGCGATAGTTGCGCTGGAAAAGTCCGAAGTCGTCGGCAGAGGCATATACGTTGCTGAAAGTTCCGGTACCATTGCTCTGGGCGTCGAGCCCCAGCAGGAAGTCGGGCCAACTCAGAAATAACAAATACGATCCGAGGCCCACGATATTGACGTTGTCTTGCAGTCTGGTGATTGAACCGCCTAATCGTATGGAATGAGCTCCCTGAATCACGCTGAAAACGTCGGTAAAAACAAAACTGTTCTGCACAAAGGACCTGGGATATCCGGAGGCAATGCTCATGGAGCCAAGAATGCCCAAGCTGGGCAACGCGTTGGTGTCATTCATTTGCCCAGCAGTCACACCGATATCCGACCAAGTGAACGGGGTTGTGGCGGATGTGTCGCCACTTGTCCTGACATACCCAAACCGAGCTTCGTTCAGGCGCGTGCTATTGAAGGTGTAGATATGAGCGAGAGAAAACACGCGATAGGCCGAATTGTCTGGACTAACGAATCCGGGGATATTTCCAGAAGGATTGATCCCGTTCCCAGGGAAAGTGACGGTCTCCGTATCGTTCGCAAAGAAGAACCTGGCCGCGATTTTGCTTTTCGGCGAAATCAGGTAGTCAAAATTCGTGGAAAATTGGTCCTCGTCAAAGCGGCAGGGTTCAGTAAAAACCGAAAAACCTTGAGCGGCAAAGGTCGCGCTCGAATCGACAGTCTGTGGCGTTGGGATAAGAAAGCTACCGTTTGGCAACTTCAGATTGAGGAGAGCCAGAGCAGCCGGATTGATATTCGAGCCATCTGGGTTGACCGCGGTACCTCCTAAAGCTCCGCTCATTCCACCGAAAAGCTTGCCGAGTGCCGCGGGCGATCTGTCGTTCGTGAGCGGCGGCATACTTACGGACGCAGTGCACGCTATCCTAGCCTGTCCAGCGGCCAGTCCGTTCACCTGGCGTGTCCCCTGGTAGGATGCAAAAAAAAACAACTTGTCCTTTAGAATGGGCCCACCAAGAGTTGCCCCGAATTGATTTTGTTTGAGAGCCGGCCGCGGCTGAGAAGCGCTGTTCAAGAAAAAATCGTTGGCGTTCAGGGCGTCGTTGCGGAAGTACTCGAAGAAAGCTCCATGGAAGGTGTTGCCGCCAGTTTTGGTAATGACGCTGACGTTGGCGCCTCCATATCGGCCATAGGATGCATCGTACAGTCCGGTCTGAACCTTAAACTCATAGATCGTGTCGGGGTTGGGAATGGGAAGCCCTCCGCTTGACGATCCGCTGCCTTGAACGTCATTCACACTGATCCCGTCGAGCTGATAATTATTGTCGTAGGATCTCCCTCCATGGACATATATCCCGTCGCTGGACCCACTGATTTGCGACAACGGCATTCCCCCGGTGCCTAGCTCCCCGGCATTGAAGACTCCGGCGACAACACCGGGCGAAAGGATGGCGACTTGTGTGTAGTTCCTTGTTACCAAGGGAAGATTCGCCAGTGTACTGCCACTCACTTCCCTCCCGAGAGCAGAATTGTCGGTCTGGATCATCAAAACATCAGAAGACACACGGACACTCTGCTGGAGTTTTGCGAGGCGAAGATGCAGCTCGATTCGAAGTACCTCTGTAACGGTAATATTTACGGCCATGCCGCGCAATGGTTCTAACGAGGGTTTGCTGGCCCGTAACTCGTACTTGCCGGGGGACAGGAACTGGAACCCGAACCTTCCCCGTCCATCGGAGGTCGCGGATTCTTCCTCTGACGTCTCCTGGTTCATCAGATCAATAGCTGCTCCCGGGAGCGCGACCCCGGACGGGTCGAGCACAACTCCAGCAAGGGCTCCAGTCGAAGCGGTCTGGCCGCGGGCAGGTCCACTAGTCAAGTTTGCGATTGCCAAAAAGCTAGAGCACGACAAGAAACAGCCGCGAATCCGACGCCACTGCTTGCTCTTCCTGCCGGGCACAAAACCACCGCCCATACGGAGAGTCCTTCCCGGGCGGGAAATGGGTTGAGGTAGTCTACGACAAAGCGTAACTGTAGTCAGCGGCCTCCGCTCGTAACGCTCGCTGATCTTACGGAACCTGCCACACCTGTCGCAAGCGACAGTTGTGCGGCCGGCAGAACTCTCCATAATGCCCTGCCAGTGAATGATGGGTTCTAAACTCACGAATTAGAGGAGTGGATATGTTTCTAAGGAAGTTCTTGATTCAAAAGGCTCACAAACTTGTTATCGCGATCGCGGTTGTGGTCGGGTTGCTCACGATTGGCTCGCTTCCGTTTTTCTCTCGTGATCGCGTCAAAAATGAAACCATCGAAGCCAGCGCCATGGGCACGGGAACTCAACTCGGCGCTATCGTGGGCGTGAGCATAGAAATCTATGACTTCTCCACTCCCGACGATCGCGCGATGCTCGTCCAGGCCTTTGAAAAGGGCCAGAATCAGGGGTTGGTCAACGCTCTTTCCAAGATGAAAGCGGTCGGCCACTGCTCCATTACCGGCACTCTCGGTTACGATGTCGCGTACATTCATATGGTTCCCACTCCGACTGGCCGCAAAATCCGCTGGATAACCAATCGCCTTCTGCGGTTCGGCGAAGTTTACTGGGATACACAATCTCAGTCCTTCAACCTCACTGCTGGTGAATTCGATCTCAATGATCAAGACAAGAGTAAGAGCACCGGCGTTCTTTATCCTCTCTGTCAACTCGCAATGGACAAAGAAGGGCAGATTCAATTCCAGCTCAATCAGAATCCCTGGAAACTGGTCGATATCATCGACTGGAAGGGCACTGCCGGCGTCAACTAGCTTTGCCTGAAGGTGCGTGTCCATTGCAGGTCACCGCGCTCCCTTCCTCCGAGGCTTTCTCGCAGCATTGTTTTTTCGCTGTTTAGGCTCGTGTTTTTACAATTCTCAGGCGTGAGGTGCCTAATGAAAATTTACCGCTATCTCGCAGTTCTCGCTTGTGTGTTCGTTCTGCCGCTTCTTATGACCAGTTTTGTTATTGGCAAGGACAGCAAAAAGAAAGTCAAGAATGACGTCTGCTCGGCCTCCAATCCCGCCAGCGTTTGCGCCGCTGCCAACACTTGCGGCTCCGCCTCTTCTCCCTGCTCCATAGACATCAAGCGCGACCAGGGCTCCTACGCCACCGCTACCCCGGGCATCCCCGATGCCAAGTCCAACAAGGCCTTCTGCGTTAAGGTCGGCACCACAGTCACTTTTATGAGTAGCTCCAAAAACACCGGCTTCGTGATTGACTTCGGTGGTTCCGATCCCTTTGACCATGAAGGCGCCATCATGGGCGGCGCCGATCGTCCCATCACCGTGGTCGCCAAGCATCCCGGTTGCTACACCTACTCCGTTGGCGCCTGCACCGCCGGCACCATCTATGGCATGTGTGGCAATGCCGACACCCAACTCATCGTCTCGGCTAACTAATTCTCTACTTACGCCGGCAGCACACATCTCGTTCACCGACTCGCTTATAGACATCCCGCACTTGCGCATCCTTGCAGAGCTCGGTGGCCGCGGAGGCACCGTAGCCGAGGATTGATTCATGCTAGCCATAGATTCGAGTCCGCAAATTTCCAATTCGGTTTTTCACATTGCACAAACTTTTCTTGCGTTTGCCGTGTTCCTCGGTGCTATGGCAACTTCCAGATGGGGAATACGGAGATTCATTTCAGATCGTGGACGCACGTCCCATCGCTCATCGAAGTCCTACGCGTCGGTATTTGTTGTTGCGATCGTTTCTCTTCTATTACTGCGGGGTCTGGTCGAAAAACTAGGGCTCTCGATTGGATCTGCTATCAATGCTTCGCGCTTCAGCCAGGGATTGGGCTGGCTGGTTACCATTTTTCTAGGTTTTTACTACGTGCTGATTCTCACCGCTATCTTCCTGTTAGCCATTCAAGGGATTGGTTTGGCGCACTCCTTCGCTGACAAACGGATCGAAGCATGGCAGGGCCGGCTTCGCGAAAGCACCAAATCAGGTGAAACCAATCCTAGGTTTCATGCCGGCAGAATACTTCGGCTGGCCAACCGATTGTTCCGGAACGCCCTGGTGATTGTCCTACTTTTGCTGTACTTCGGAATCGGATTCTCTGTCTTTCCTCGCACCAAGGTAATTTCGGGAGTTCTTCGCGAGATTCTGGGTCCGCCACTGGAAGATGCGGTCAGAGCCGTCGAGAATTATCTCCCCAAGCTGGGCTATCTGGTTGTGATCCTGATGACCGGCTGGGTATTTCTCCGTGCCATGAGGTCCATCTTTGCTTCCGTCAAAAACGGGACCATCATGTTCGAACGCTTCCCTCCTGATTGGGTTGATCCGACCTACAAACTGTGCCGGACTGTTCTATTACTGTTCATCCTGATGGTGAGCTTTCCTTACCTTCCCGGCTCCGACTCGCCATTCTTTCGCAGTTTTTCGTTATTCGTCGGGGCTTTAGTGACGATAGGCTCTGGCGGAACGGTTGGAAACCTTCTGGCGGGGGTTCTTCTGACTTATACACGAGCGTTTCGTGTGGGTGAGGTTGTGTCGATCGACGGCGTATATGGGAAAGTTACGGAAAGGACGCTGCTCGCCACCAGGTTAATGACCATGGGAAACGAGCAGGTCACTATACCAAATAGCAAGATCTTAACTACCGCGGTTACGAATTACAGCGCGCACGGTCAGGGACAAGATGTCGCGATGATCGTGACTGCCACCATCGGTTACGACGTCGACTGGCGGACCGTGCACAAACTCTTGATCGAGGGCGCCAGCCGAACCAAGCAGATCATAACCGACCCAGCTCCCAAAGTCTTGGAACAGTCATTTGGGAACTATTCCGTGGAATACCATCTTCGCGCTTGGACCAACACCAGCGAGGGCATCTTCGACACCCACGCTGAATTGCGACGCAATATACTCGACGCCTTTGCTGAAGCTGGCATCGAGATCATGACGCCCACCATCCTTTCCCACCGTGACGCCAGCGAGCTCGCGGTCCCCACCGAGCTGTTTCCGAGCCGTCCCCAGCCGCGAGGAATAAGAATTACCGTCCATCCGCCTAATCCCTCAGACATGTAGGTGATCAAACGGCGCTTGGCCAGCGACTTGGCACCCGTCATTCGTAAAATGTCTGACCAAGGTCGAAACTTCTTCTCACCCTCTTTGCAGTGACGAACCCTTCCCTCTTCTCAGCCACCTGTCGCAAGCGACAGTTGCGCGTTTGAAAACCACAAATAAACTTCTCAAAAACGAGGCACACTTCTCCAAGGTGTTCAGAGGAGCGCTGGTTACGATTCATCAAGGAGGAGAGTTTGGCCGAATTGGAGACAGAGTCGTATCGAGACGGGGATTAACGGTGCACCGGTGAAAAGAACATTGACGATGTCCTTGTTGCTGATTTTCTTGGGCGCTCTTGTTGACGCGCAGACGGCAGCGAAACCCGCCAAGCAGTACAGCATTGATGTGTCCGAAAGCAGCTAGGCGACTCGGTAAGACTTCGGACGTACCTTTATATGATGCCGATATATGATGCCGAGACCATGAGTCGCGGAGAGCAACCTGAAAAAGATATCAATAGTACGCCATCAAAAGGAGCACTTATGAACAACACAAAATTGAGCATCCCATTTCGAGTAATTCTGGCCTTTACAACATGTCTGTTGCTGTATGGGATTGCCTCCGCTCAGAACGATCAAGTGAAAGGCGTGATCAATGAACGGAGTGGCGCCACTATGACCGTTCAGTCGCAGGAAGGCGGGAATGTGACGGTCGTTCTTACCCCCAGCACGCAGGTCGAGGAGCCTGAAGGGATCTTTCGTGAGAAGCACTTAAGCATGACTGCTCTGGTTCCGGGCCTAGCGGTCGAAGTCAAGGGATCTTACAACGCCAAGAACCAACTGGTCGCGGACGATGTCAAGTTCAGTGGCTCGGCCCTCAAAACCGCAGAAGACATCCAGGCTGGCCTGACTCCGACGAAAGACCAAGTGCAACAAAATCAAAAACAAATTCAGGGCGAACAACAAAAACTTCAGCAGGAACAGCAACAGCTTACGGCCGAAGAGCAAAAGACTGCGGCCAACAAAGCGGCTATTGCGGCAGCCAACAAGCGCTTCGGAGAGTTGGGTGACTACAACATCTTAGGCGAGGTCACCGTTCTCTTCGGTAATGGCCAAGTCACAATTGAACAGCAATACAAACCGCAATTGCTGAAATTGGCGCAGCAGGCTATGGGTATCACTGGATACGTCATTATGGTGAAGGGATACGCTTCGAAAGTGGGGAGCGCCGCGCTGAACCAGAAGTTGAGCACGGAGCGAGCCCAGAATGTGGCGAATTTCCTGGAACAACAGGGCAAGATTCCCTTGACGAACATGTTGGCGCCCGGCGCGATGGGAACCAGCAAACAAGTGGCTCCCGACACGACGGCGGAGGGTCAAGCCGAGAATCGCCGAGTCGTGGTAAGTATCCTGCAGAACAAAGGCATCGCTGGAACGTAAGATGTGTCACGCGCAGCTCAGCCGCGCGAGATTTCGTATCTCCTTGTAGTTGAGGCGCAAAGCTGAAATGTCAAAAGCTTGTGGATAGTCGTGCAGCTCAGATAGTCGGCGAGGATTTGCGGATTTATGGCACCCTGCAAAGGAGTCCCTCCGGGCGAGATGGATTGCCGGAGGAGCAGACTGTCGTAATCAAGGGGCTCTTATCCGTAAGGATGGGAGCCTCTCCTGCCGCCCCGGCTACTGGGTCGGCCAGTCAATCAGGAATTTTTTTTGCCTTTTTGCCTGGTCAGATCTCTAAATTGTGAGTGGCGCGTCACGGCTGACTCAGAGCAAGGAGAGCCGAGTAAGTTGGAGAAAGTATAATTCATCGAAAGGAGCCTGCGATGGCACACACTAAGAATTCGAACTCCAAAATTCACAAGTTGAGGTACGGTAGTTTATTGCTCGTTGCTCTGCTCCTCACAGCCGTCGCCCTCGCTATTTCCGCGGATGACAGAAAAGTTGAGACGATTGACGCTACAGCCACAGGCACTAGCACACAATTGGGTAAGACCGTCAATGTGAAGGTGACCATCTATGAGTTCTCGACGCCGGAAGACAGGCAAATCCTCGTGGATGCTTTTAAAAAGGGACAGAATCAG
>Ga0210406_10008121_pt1 | contig 10538 bp, 7 predicted proteins | sample IncBWC30MmetaG_FD_155454 | JGI IMG/M metagenome (GOLD analysis project Ga0210406, IMG submission 155454) | Forest soil microbial communities from Barre Woods Harvard Forest LTER site, Petersham, Massachusetts, United States - Inc-BW-C-30-M | ecosystem: Environmental > Terrestrial > Soil >... | reverse complement strand
GCGAGTGCCTATTTGATGGCGTTGCTCATCGTCCATGTGCTCTCGCCGCGGCTGGCGCCGGCGAAGATCTCCTGAAAGAACGCACGTGGTGACCTCCGCAATTTCGCCGAGGCTGTCCGCACTTGACCGATGATCAAGACAACCGCGACCTCGCCGCAGAACGGGCGATCACGCGCGGGCTTCATCCGCCAACGACTTGAACTTGAGGCTGCGGGGTCGCGCTGGACCCGGCGATGTGCGCGGCGCGCCCTTCCCGTTCTGTGACGAGGGCGCAGAGCACGAAAGCGGCGATCAGCCCAATGTGCATGAGGAAGACAGCGATCGCTTCGATCCGCGCCCGGCCCGACACCTTCCAGAAGGCGTGGGCGGTGACGGCGCCGATGGCAGTGAAGACCCCCAGCATGCCGGCCCCGAGCCAGACCCAGCGATCGATCAGGACGAGCACCGAGCCGGTGAGTTCAACAAAGATAGTCAAAAGCGCCATGGCAGAAGGCGCCGGCATGCCGGCTTGCGCCATTTCCGCAATCGCGCCTCGAAAGTTGGCGATCTTGTTGAGCCCGGAGACCAAGTAATACACAACTAGCGCGAAACGGGCGATCGACCAGGTCCATTGCCATTCAAGGATAGCTTGCACAAATTGGGGCGTGACTTGGCCATTCATGGGGTGAGCCCTTCTGCCGTTAACGTCGAAGCCGCACCCGAACGCAGCAGCGCCCCGGCAGCCGTCCCGCCGGCACGCGTGCTCGCAAACTGTTCCAGACCGACCTGCATCGCTTCGTTTGCATTGATCATCGAGAGATCTGCGTCCTGACGGTCGAGCTTGTTGCTGGGTGCATTGCGGTTATTTGGGCCCGGAGTTAAGTAATTGTTGCTCCCATGCGAATGCGACACCCGAGGCGCCGCCGTGAGCAACGGTGATCTCGGCGATAGCCGGGACCGTCGCTTCGCGTGCCCAGTCGCGCTGCCACTCGCTCATGACCCCAACCCAGGTGATCGGCACGGCCCCGGCCTGCACCATCCGCAGAACGGCCATGTCGTGCGCCTCTCGCGTTACCCCGCCGGATGCATCGGTGACGATGAAGACGTCGTATCCGTCGGCCAGGCTCTGGATCACCGGATACGCGAGGCAGATTTCCGTCCACAGCGCTGCAACGACGAGCTGCTTCCGCCCGGTCTCCTTCACCGCCTTCACGACGCGCTGGTCTTCCCATGAATTGAGGGAGGTCCGATTGATCGGCTTCTGCGCGGGAAAGACATCCTGGATGCCCTTGAGGAGGTACCCACCGCGGTCCTCTGTGACGGTGGTGAGTATGGTAGGCACCTTGAACGCCTTCGCCGCCTTCGCCAGCCCCACCACGTTGTTGATGATCAGCGTCGGATCGTGGCTGTGCAGGTTGGCGAATTGGAACGCCTGGTGATCGATGAGCAGAAGTACGCTGCGCTCCGGCGAAAGAAGCGCGTCTAGTCCGGTCTTGGCGGTCATTGGCATTCCCCTTTACAGTTTAGTTTTCGATACGACACTTGAGCACTTCATCAGCGATTTTTCGCCGAGACGCGCGCCTGGCGTTTTCCTTGATCTTTCCTGAATCATCCATTCGCGGATGTTATGTGCGCTGTCGTGAATTCGGAAGTCGGCGAACCCTCGTGACGCATCGTTCGCACAAACTTGCGTCAGAATAGCGCAAGCAAAAGCGACCATCTCGCGTCTAGTATCCTGGGCGAATACATAGGTTGAAGGGACTGCGTGAGATCGTCCCGTGCGCGACTCCCGACTAAACAGTCGATGTACGAAGAGGGCAGAGCAGGCAGTACTCTCCGGGAAGAAGCAACAACTTCGACGAAAGATCATTTCGAAACAGCGACCGGGCGTTCACAGAACGGTGACATAGCAGTCCGAACCGTGAGGCTGCCGCCCAGAAATCCGCAGCGGTACTTTCACATCACACATTCGCAATGGAGCGAGGAACATGTCCAAACAATCAGGCCGATCCGTGGCCGTCACAGGTGCCGGGAGCGGGCTCGGCCGCGATATAGCGCTGCAGCTCGCCGCCAAAGGATACGTCGTTTTCGGGACCGCTTTGGCACCCGCCGAAATCCAAGATCTCAAGCAGGCATCAGGCGGAAGGGTGAGCTTGGCGGTTTGCGATCTAACCAAACCGGATGCTGTGAAAGCTTGGGCAAGCGGAGTGTCCGCATCGCTAGGCGATAGCGGCCTGGATCTGCTAATCAACAACGCCGGTATCTTGACCCCCGGGCCGATCGAGGTGTTGCCGCTCGACGCTATACGCCGCGAGTTCGATGTCAACGTGTTCGGTGCCCTGTCGGTCATCAATTCGTTTCTGCCGGCGCTGCGCAAAGCACGCGGGCGAATTGTGCAGGTCAGCACTTGGACAGCCAGTGTGCCGCTTCCATTTAACGGACCTTCGGGCGCTTCGAAGGCCGCCATGGAAGTGTTTTCGGCCGTATACCGCGCGGAGCTCAAGGCCTTTGGTGTCGATGTCGTTGTGGCGGCTGCCGGCAACATGCGGACCGGCGGTCCAGCGAAGACCGCCGCCGCTCTTGAGCACATGGCTAGCGGCATGACGCAGGATCAACGCGCGCTGTACGGCAAGGCGTTTGATACGTTCGCGACCAAACTCAACAGCATGCAGGGCAGCGGTTTGGATGCCGCTTCAGCGGCTAAGCGCGTTATAGAGTTGGCCGAGCAGGTTCCCGCGCCAAGTCGTGGTGCGGTCGGTGCTGATGCCGATGAGATGCTCAGGGCCGCTCGAGAAAAATCCGATGCGGAACTTGATTCGTTGCGACTTGACGTCGTTGGCCTCTCTACTAGCCGCTGAGCTGTCATTGAAATCTGACCACTGTCTAGACATTACGGGCGCTACGAGTTCGCACTACTGTTTAAAGAAACAAGGAGAAATGAAATGAGAGTCAATGCCATCCTTCGCAGAAGCTTCACCGCTGTCATCTTAGCGGCTGGCGCTAGCCTGCTCGCGGTGCCGCCAGCTGTCCATGCTCAGACCGCGAAGGCAAAAGCCGATCTGGTACGGGTCGACTCACACGATCAAAAAGCCATCCGCAACGTCAACAACGTTCTTACCCTCTATCAAATGATGATCAATGAGAACAAGGCGGAGAAAGGAACCGCTAAATTGCTTGTTCCTGGATATATCCAGCACAACCCGCTGATCGCGGATGGTTCCGCGGCATTGGGGAAATACTTTGCAGGCGTGAAGTCGGCGCATCCGACTGCTCACGTTGTCGTGCACAAGATTATCGGCGTTGGCGATTACGTGTTCGCCCACGTTAACTTTGTCAACCTACTGTCGGATGATCCCAACGACGCCGGAGTCGCGGGCGTCGATATCTACAAGATGAATGTCGACGGAAAAGCCACCGAACATTGGGATACGTTGCAGCTGGTTGGTGACCCGAAAAATTCGGCGCCCTGGGTCGGCCCGAACATCCCGCGTGCCAACCAGAACGGCATGTTCTAAAGGCGCAGGCGCGGATACGCGGATTTGTGCGTACGCAAAGCCACACGCGAAACGTTGATTTCTCTAATGCCGTGGCCGGGCAATTTCCCCATGGGATGTGCGATGTCGCGCGACAGGCACCCCTCCTATGGGTGCTCAGAGACCGCCACTATCAGGGGGTGCGAAGTCACGTGAATACTATGGCGGCCGCTGCCGGCCCCATTACGCGCTTGACGTTGGCATTGTTGCAGACTGGACCGCACTTGCAAGCACAATTGCAAGGGAGCAATCTTAAGAATCAGATGATGCTTTCGGCGAGGCTCGCGGCGTACCGCGTACGACAAAAATTTTTCACTGAGCCGTTCATCGCGCTATTGAGATATGGACAGTGGCCGCTCCAAACTTCCGAGAACCAGGCGCTCGTGCGCGACAAATCTACAGTGCGCGCCGCACCGGATCAATGCGAACGCCACGTGGTGTCCGCAATCTCCTCGCCATCAGCGTGCTATGTATAGTCTACGTACCGGGCAGCCTCGCAGCTGTCTTCGGACAGCCTATCGCCAACGACGCGACCGCGCCGCTACAGGGGCTTGTGGAACGGCAGGTTGTGCGCATCCCGGTTGTCGATTCCAACGACATTCGCTTCTCGCAACTGCCGACCGGTTCCGAGATTTGGCAGACTCGCGTCGGCCAGATCGTCCAGGACGATCAGGGCTTTATGTGGCTTGGAACTCAGTACGGCCTATTGCGCTACGACGGCTATGCTTTCAAGGCATTCACACCGGATCCGGCGCGCCCGGGGTCCATCAGTGGCGTATTCATCGAATCGCTGTTCAAGGATCGGTCAGGATCGATATGGGTGGGGTCGGATCAGCGCCTCGATCGATTCGATCCGTCGACCGAAACCTTCAAACACTTTCCGCTCGGTACCACATCGAGCGTTGGCGTGTCCGTCGCGCATATCAGCGAGGACGCTGAAGGGATCCTGTGGCTCTCTACAGGCGACGGGTTGTTCCGGCTCGATCCAACCAGCGGCCAAACCAGGCGGTTCGGCCACGATCCGGCCGACCCGCGCAGCCTGAGCAGCTCCGACATCAAGTCGACACTGGAGGATCGTTCGGGCAGATTTTGGGTTGCGACCCGAGCCGGAATTGACGCCCTCGACCGCGCGACCGGCCAGGTGACGTTGCACGTGCCTATGCTCGAGTTCCGTGAGATGAGCATGCTCGAGGACCGAGCTGGCACGCTCTGGGTTTTGCACCACTCCGGCACCGGAATTGCGATTCTCGATCGAAAGGCACAGCGATTGAGACATCTGAGGCTTACACCGCCGGACGGCAAACACGATGCAGGCAGCGGCGTCTATGCCGCGCTCGAGGACCGGGAGGGCGTGCTCTGGATCGGCACAGGCGGCGGTGGGCTACTGAGGTACGATCGCGCCGCCCACCGCTTCGTCAGGTACCTAAGCAACCCCTACGATAAGCACAGTCTCGCGGGCGACACCGTGGTCGGCTTATTTGAGGATCGAGAAGGAGATGTCTGGGTTTCGTTTCACAGTGCGCCGCTCAGCATGTTCGCGCGCCGCCATTCAGCATTCGAAAAACTCGGTCGTGATCCCTCGATTACCTCGCGCGCCGCCGAATCCGTGATCGGCGCCCTGTTCGAAGATCACGCCGGGCAGGTCTGGTTGAGCCATGAAGGGTTCCTGAGCGCCTATGATCGCAATACAGAACACTATCAGACCTATCAAGTTGGCGCCGGCGGCCTCGCGGCAGACGTCATTGGAATAGCCGAACACCCAGCCGGCACCTTATGGCTTGGCACGGTCGGCGGAGGACTCGGTCGCCTGGATCGGTCCACTGGCCGGTTCCGTTACTACCGTCATGATCCTGAGGATCCTCAGAGCCTCAGCAGCGATGTCGTCGAGCGCATATTGCTCGACCGCGATGGATCACTCTGGCTTGCAACTTGGGACGGCTTGGATCACTTCGATCCGAGTACCGGGCGTTTCACCAGATACGAGGTCGCGCCAGATACTCGCGCGCAGGTTTACCTTGATCTCAAGCAGGACGCCGAGGGCTACGTCTGGCTTGGTAGCAATTTTCTTGGCCTGCACCGCTTCGACCCGTCACGCAAGACCTTCACCGTCTATGCCCACGAACCCGATCGGCAGGGATCGCTCAGCAACAATCGCGTGAACTCCGTTCTGATCGATCACACCGGCACCGTCTGGGTCGGCACGCAGAACGGGCTCGACCGCTTCGATCCCCGCGCGCAGACCTTCGTCGCGTACTACACGAAGGATGGGCTACCGGGCGACGTCGTGAGCTGCATCCTTGAGGATGATTCCGACCACCTGTGGCTGAGCACCAACCGCGGCGTAGCCCGGTTCGATCCTGCGAAGAAGTCTTTCGACACTTATTCAGATGGCGATGGACTGCCCGGCAATGATCTAACCGGATGGGGCGCATGTTACAAAAGCCCGAGTGGCGAGATGTTCTTCGGCGGATTCAGCGGGGCGACGTCCTTCCATCCTGACCGGATCATCGACGGTGCATACCGTCCGACAGTCGTTCTAACCGGTTTCGAGTTGGGCGGTACTCCGGTCGTCGTTGGGCCACACTCGGTGCTCAGACACGCTGTCTCGCATACGTCAGCAGTCACACTACCGTTCGAGCAATCGCCTATCTCGATCGAGTTCGCGGCACTGAGCTTTAGCAGCCCAGCGAAAAATCGCTACCGCTACCGGCTCGACGACCTTGACTCGCAGTGGCATGAGACCGCGAGCAACCGGCGAGTGGTCAGCTATACGACTCTGCCTGCCGGCTCGTACCGGCTGCGAGTGCAGGGTGCCACGGAGCGCGGCCCGTGGAGCGAGCCGGAGACGACGGTGAGCATCACGATACTCCCACCGTGGTGGCAGACTTGGTGGCTTAGGACGGCGTTGATCTTCACCTTGGCTTTTGCTGCAGTCATTGTCTATTTGGGCCGCATTCGCCAGCTCGCGCACCAATTTGAGATCCGGCTGGAGGAGCGCGTGAGTGAGCGCACACGCATTGCTCGTGATTTGCACGATTCGCTGCTGCAGGGCATCCAAGGTCTGATGTTTCGCTTGCAAGCCGTGCTCCACTTGCTGCCCGCGGACCCACAGGCGGCTGCAACGGCGCTCGAGCAGGCGCTGGAGCGAGGCGATGCGACAATTACCGAGGCACGCGATGCCGTACTGGATCTCCGCGCCGGCGCAGTAGGTGGCACTGACCTCGTGGAAGGGCTCAGAGCGCTGGGTGAGGAGCTAGGTCCCGGTGAGGTGCAGGGAATTCCGGCTTATCGTGTCGTGGTTGAAGGTAGGCCCCGCGCGCTCGCCCCGATATTACGAGATGAGGTCTACCGGATTGTGCGGGAGGCATTCCGCAATGCGCGCCGGCATTCACAGTCGAAAAACATCGAGGTCGAGCTCGCTTATGCGGCGACTCGGTTTACGGTCCGCGTGCGCGATGATGGAATTGGCTTGGATCGCGATGTACTCGAGCGAGGTGCTCGGCATGGTCATTGGGGACTACAAGGCATGCGTGAGCGTGCGACGCGCCTGGGCGGCACATTGCACTTATGGAGCGAGCGAAAAGCCGGGACCGAGATCGAGATCAATGTTCCGGGGAGTATTGCGTACCGGAACACCGTCAGCGAAACAACGAACATCTCACAGGAGTAAAGCGCATGCCGTTGGGCCCAAAGCCATCTCCCATCCGCCTGCTAGCCGTGGATGACCACCCATTGCTTCGCGATGGCATTCAGGCGCTTATTGCCACTCAGCCAGACATGCACCTCGCCGGGGAAGCTGCGAGCGGAATGGAAGCGATCGCCAAATTCCGCGAGATCCGACCTGATGTCACCTTGATGGATCTGCAAATGCCTGATATGAGTGGTGTCGACGCAATCATTGCGATCCGCAGCGAATTCCCCCACGCGCGCATCCTCGTGCTTACAACCTACGGCGGTGACGCCCTCGCCGAGCGTGCCTTGAGAGCAGGTGCACAGGCCTACGTGCTGAAGGGTTTGGTGCGCAAAGATCTACTCGAGACCATTCGATCGGTGCACGCCGGTTCCAAGCGCATCCACCCCGATATCGCTGCGCAGCTCGCGAACCACATGGGCGAAACCGGACTCTCGGCGCGAGAACTCGAAGTGCTTTCCCTGGTTGCAGCCGGAAACTCGAACAAGACCATCGGAACGCGGTTGCTGATAACCGAGGAGACGGCAAAGGGTCACGTCAAGAAAATTATGGCCAAGCTCGGCGCGAACGATCGCACCCACGCCGTTACACTCGCGTTACAAAGGGGCATTATCAGCCTCCAGGACCGCTAACGAGGGACTCGGAATCCGCCCCATTCGAGGGTGTCGTAGCGTTGGACCGCCCGATAACCAGCTAGCTACTTTCCGGCGCAAAAATGACCTTGCGAGATTTCCGCGGAGACGCCGCCGTCGCGCGGGCATAACAGGCCGGCGGCGTCGCTCCCCTGAGCGGGGGACAGCCGCTCGCCCGACCGAGGCGCAGTATCAAACGCCATCGTCGCATCCGCAGGAGACATGCCATGCTCAAAGGCTTCAGCGTACCCCTCACCCCGCAGGGAAAATCGCCCCTGGTCAACTTGCCTCCTTGGCACTATTCGAGCGACTGTATCGCCATCGAGTATTGGGCAGATCCGGCCGCGATCGAGGCACTGCTGCCACCCGGTGTGATACGCGATTCCCAGTCCGAAGGCCGAGCTTTCTTTTGGTTCCTGGATTGGCAGTTCACCGGTTCGAACGACGAGCTCACCGATCCCGCTCGTTACCAGTACCGCGAAGCGTTCGTCCTGGTCGAAGCGGTGTTCGACGGCAAGCCGATCAATTACTGCCCGTTTATTTACGTCGACAACGACGCCGCCATTTCGCGCGGCTGGGCGCAAGGCTTTCCGAAGAAGCGCGCGAGCGTCTTCCAGACGCGCAGCTTCGCGGCATCCAGTCCTGCAGCCGCGCCGCTCGCCAAAGGCAGTCGCTTCGGCGCAAGCGTGGCCGCGCACGACGAGCGCCTTGCGACGGCGCGCATCCGGCTCGAAGAGGCCGTGAAGGATCCGACCAAGGTTTTCAACCGACCAACGGTCATGCGTCGCTACTTTCCGCAGCTTGCTGCTGGACGGCAAGACAAGCCGTCGGTCAATGAGTTGACCTTGTCCTTGACGGACAACCTCAGGATCGTCGACGTGTGGGCAGGACTCGCCGAGCTGTCCATTCCGGAGGTCTTCAACGAAGAGCTGCACGCGCTCGCGCCGCGGCGCGTCGGCCGAGGTTACCGGTTGGGCATGTCCTACTCGGTCACCGATCTCAAGATCCTGAAGGACTACAACGCTTGATTGCCGGTGCTCACGCCGCCGATTTCAGCACGCTGATCCTTGCCTCGCATCGACGGGATGTCTGGCTCGGCGGCGCAGCTGAAAACGATGACTCGTTCCCGCTCACGGACGGGGGCGACCTCCCCGCAGACAGCATGTTGCGGGCCGCATTGACGTCCCGATCGTGCGTCACACCACACGCACTGCACACCCATGTCCTTACATCGAGCATGTCAATTCCTGAAGGACCGGTGAGGGCCTTGCAGTCGTTGCATTCTCGAGTTGTGTTGCTCTCATTGACGATCGATACGCGCCTGCCGGCCTGCTGGCCCTTGTACCGCAGCTGCGTCTTGAGTATCCCCCAACCGGCATCGAGCACGGATTTTGCCATCCGGGTCTTCACCAGTTTTCTGCTACTCACATCGCCAATGACGATATTCTGGTATTCCCTAACGACCTTCGTTGAGAACCGATGCAAGGCCTCCTTTCGTCGCCGCGCAGCGGTTCGGTGCAGGCGCTTGGCCTGGCGCTTATGACCGCGGCGCTGAGCGCTGGCAATCTTCTGCTCGATATTTCGATAGAAGCGCCCCGCGCGCAGCTTATCCCCATCGCTGGTGGTGGCGGTGTTCTCTAATCCTAAATCAATCCCGACTTCCAGCTTCGGCGCAACCTGCTGAGAGGCTTCGACTGCGACGGGCAAACACAACCACCAGTCCCCGACCGAATCCTGAGCAAAACAGCCGCATTTCCATTTAACGTCCTCAAGCAGCTCGCGCTCAAAGACCCGGAAGGCTTTGCCTGAGAAGCGTAGCGACTTTCCTTTTCGTTGTAGTTGCACCGCTTTGAATGGCAGCCAGCCCAAGGAACGCTTCGCGCCCTTGCTCACGCGCCAGTTAAGCCTTGATAGCTTGAATTGCTCTCGACGGGTCGCATACTCGGCATTGACCCGCTGAATAGTCTCCGAGCCGATACGTTCAAAGCACTTGCTTGCCCCGGCAGTGAGCTTGTCCAAATCAAACGCGGTGAGCCATTTGGGCTGTCCTGCGAAGGGGCGCGCCGCCTTGTAGCTGCTGGCATTGGCGAAATTCCAAACCTGGTTCACTTCGATCGCCGCAGCGTTGAGCCACGCATAACCTTCTGCCTTTACCTTGAGGCGCAGCGTCCGTATGTGCTGAAACTTGGTTGCCATGATTCAACTGCCGAAATTATCCCCATATATAGAACTCGGGCAAGCTGCTTTTCTCGGCAAAACATGCAGAAATGCGGGAACGCGGCGGCGCGAGCCAGTATCGCCGGTGCCATGCCGAAGGGCGTTCCCTACGGCAAGTTCGTCCACGACAACTTTGACGCCTCGACGAAGTGGAAGGAACGGGCGTCCACGAGATGCTGAGATCCTCAAAGAGGAACTCCGGGTCGCCATGATCTTGACCGGGTGCAGCGACGTTAACGAAGCCACGCCGGACCTTTTGCTCAGGGATGGTTGACGGCGCACGGTGACCCCCCGCGACGTATGGGCAGCCCTCAACGTGCCTTCATTTTGGAAACAGCAGCTGGAACTGCGCGCGAAGTATCCAGTCACCGGCGTAGCGTGGCCGCTCCACGAGGTTGAACGCTTGCACTTGGAAGTTCATCGCTTGCTTGCCAAGGCGGAACGCACGACCGCCGCCACCACCGAGCGGTACGGTCCACTTTTGAC
>Ga0210406_10008120_pt1 | contig 10541 bp, 8 predicted proteins | sample IncBWC30MmetaG_FD_155454 | JGI IMG/M metagenome (GOLD analysis project Ga0210406, IMG submission 155454) | Forest soil microbial communities from Barre Woods Harvard Forest LTER site, Petersham, Massachusetts, United States - Inc-BW-C-30-M | ecosystem: Environmental > Terrestrial > Soil >... | reverse complement strand
CCCATGGACAGAACCAGCTGCATCAACCTAGTCCTGTTTTCGCGCATCTTCATCATAGCGCCCCAAAGCAGGTATGTGATAACTACGCCCACGAAATATAGGTTTTGCGCGAGGTCGACAACAAATCGAGTGACCAGGCGGTCGGAAGATGCCGCGATCATGTAATAGGAAATTCCGGCCGTTCCTGCAAGGATCAGCATCGCGCTCGCGCGCAGCATCTTACCCACGCCCATTTCTTCAAATACGTGGGAATAAAGGCTCATGAGAATAAAGTAAAGGCAGATGATAAGCAGGGCGTCAGAGTAAAAGTAAAAATAAAAGTAAGTGTTCGAGTTGAATCCCACCGTGTTGAGGATAATGCAGCGCCCAACCCCTGTTGAGATTGAGCAACACAAATAGAGGACGAGAGTAAAATACCGGGGGAGCGCACCCTTCCTAACCAGGCATATCAGGGAACACAAGTGGACGCAAAATCCGGCGAGCAGAAGCGCGTAGTCAACTGGGTCCAACGAGGCCAAATTTCCCTCCATCTGGACCCAGCTGCAAAGCAGTTTTAGTGGACCAAACTACTTTCCGCCGCCTCCCCCGGGATTCGGATTCGGGAAGGGGCCGATGCCGCTGATCCAGACTGAATGAGCCGAGAGATTGGAACTCGAAACCGTTGCGGCATGAGAAGTCGCAACATTCCGCAGACCCATCGCTCCCGACAACACGAGCAACGCAAATGCGACAGCCGTTAGACACTTTGACATGTACCCTCCGGACGGGAAACTAACCCGGAGGGATTATATGTAGTTCTGTTCCTTAATGGAACAGATTTGTTACCTTGTGTCTAAACGATCAACACCTCTGGACAATGTCCCTTGGCGCGGCTCTTGTTGCCGGCCAGTACGGGGCAGCTTCTTCGCGCATTGTCCACCCTCAGAGTAGAGTCCGGGGGCGGCGGGGTCAACAGTACATCAGTACTACTAGTACCCAGCACTAAGCGTCTATCTTCTCAATGAGATCGGCCTGGAAGAATGCGAAGCCGCTGCGGCGCTTCCGCTTTGTATCCCAGTTTGAACCTACTTGGACAAGCACTGTCCGTTTCAGGTACCCTTTCCCTGCTTGACAGTGCTCGGAAGGCATCCGTAACATGGAGAGCCTTATTTTTGCCGGTGTAGCTCAGGGGTAGAGCGAGGGTCTCATAATCCCTAGGTCGAGAGTTCGAGTCTCTCCGCCGGCACCACTCGTTGCTTAAACAGGTTTCGGAAAAAGTGGCCCATTCTTTTTGTCATTCCGAGCGAAGCGAGGGATCTCTCCTTCTTTTATTGCGCTTAAATCAAAGAGAGATTCCTCGCTCCGCTCCGAATGACAAAATAAACTACTTTTTGCGCAGCTTGTAAATTCATCTCGCCTATTTCACGTTTCAGAGGGAGCATACTTTGGCAAAAATCACTGGCGGCCGATTTATCGCGGAATTTCTGAATGCCCAGGGCGTGACCGCTTTCTTTTTCGTCCCCACGATGCTCAGCCGCGCTCTCGCTGAGATGGATAACATGCCTATCAAGCGTGTTTTGACTCACGGCGAGAAGGCGGCCGCCTACATGGCGGACGGATACGCGCGCGCTTCGGGGCGTCCCGGCATCTGCGCGGCTCAGGCTGTGGGCGCGGCAAATCTTGCGGCGGGATTGCGCGACGCGTACATGGGGCACAGTCCGGTGATCGCGCTTACAGGCGGCCGTTGGGGGCACCAGAAACACAAAATCAATTATCAGGAAATGGATGATTTCCCGATTTTCAATGAGGTGACGAAAGCGAATTTTCAGGTGGATAGCGTGGGACGATTGCCCGATTTGTTGCGGCAGGCGTTTCGCGAGGCTACGTCCGGCACTCCCGCGCCAGTCAATCTGTTGTTCGCGGGTAAGGAAGGAGATATCGAGCACGACACGGCCGAGTTGAAGGTGATCGCGGAAGAAACTTTCACGCAGGCGCCAGCTTACCGGCCCGCGCCCGAAGCGGCGTGCGTTGCCGAGGCCGCGCGCATTCTGAAAAAAGCGAAACACCCCGTGATGGTCGTTGGCGGCGGAGCGCGATTATCAGGCGCCGGGCCGGAAATTTTGAAGCTCGCAAAAACTCTTTCGATTCCCGTGGCGACTTCGCTGAACGGGATGTCCCTCGTTGCCGAGACAAATCCTCTTTATATTGGGGTTCCCGGAACGTATTCGCGCTCCTGCACGAACAAAATTTTGATGCGCGCCGATTTGGTTCTCTACATCGGCAGCCAGACGGCTGGACAGGTTACTCACTTCTGGAAAATTCCGGCTCCGGGCACGCCCGTCATCCAGATTGGCATCGATCCAGCCGATTTGGGGAGGAACTATCCGAACGAAGTGTCTCTGCTGGGCGACGCAAAAATCGCATTGAAGGCCCTGAACGAATCCATAGGCAGCTCCGGCAAAGATGGACGCAACGCCAAGTGGGTCGAGGAATGCGGAGCGACCGTCAAACAATGGCGCGCCGAGGTAAAACCGTTGCGGGAATCTGACGCTGTGCCGATGCGTCCAGAACGCATTCTGAAAGAATTGGGAGACTGGTTGCCTCCGGACACGGTCGTCGTTTGCGACACCGGGCATGCAGGCATGTGGTCGGCGCAGCAGCTGTGGGTTACGAAGCATTGGGATTTTATTCGCGCGGCCGGATCATTGGGATGGGCATTCCCCGCGTCTCTCGGCGCAAAAGTTGCGATGCCCAAAAAAACCGTGGTCTGCTTCACGGGCGACGGCGGTTTCTGGTATCACCTGCAGGAACTGGAGACCGCAGTGCGCTGCGATATTCCTACCGTGACGGTCGTGAACAACAACAATTCCCTGAATCAGGAAACCATGATTTTCCGCCAGGCCTACGGTGGAAAACCGTCGAAGAAACAGGGCGAGATGTGGCATTTTTCGCAAGTCAACTTTGCCGCAATCGCCGAGAGCATGGGCGCATTGGGAATTCGAGTCACAAAACCCGGCGAGTTGCGTTCCGCCCTGGACCGCGCCGTGTCGAGCGGGCGTCCGGCGGTGGTGGAAGTGATGAGCGACATCGAAGCGCTCGCGCCCAACGCATGGGAAGGCTAGCGGTTTTGGTATGCTCTGCCCGAGCGGAGGACGTAGTTTCTGCCAGGCGCGGCTGGGCTGCCCATTCCACGTTTCTACAGTCCGGCTGGTGAATTCTCAAAGCCGGGAGGGCAAATCGCGATCGTCTGCTGCGCCTTGCTCGAGGCGGGTCGGCTCGTCGCAGGGGATGATCTTGCCGTCATCGATCACGAACGGAGCGAATATGCGGATCGGGGCTCTGCCGCCTGCGACTTTCTTGGCTTCGGCTCCATGGACGCTGACGACGCTTGCACCTTCTCGAACAAATCGATCGACGGTGATCTTGATGTCCTTGAGGAAGCGCTTCGGTTCTCAAAGGTGAGCGACGAATCCCGAAGAATCCGACAGTGATTTCATTTCCGGATGAACCTCTACTCGGCTGAAGCTCTCTTAGAATTAATCTGTGATCCGGTGCTTTCGCCATTCGGATCGACGAAGCCAATTCGGTCGCCAAAGTATTCCGTGAACCAAACTCTACCTTTGACGTCCGCCCCGATGAATCGGGCGTAGGAACGATCCGGACGTTGTGGAATGGGATATTCCGTAAAGGTTTCCGTCTTCGAGTCGAACCGGGTGATGTTGTTTCCGCTCATATCGGCAAACCAGATCGTTCCATCGGCCTGGTTGTAGGTGACCCCGTAAACGGTCGCGTTCGGCGTGGGCGGCTTGTAAAATTTTACCGTGCCGGTCTTCACATTCAATTTGCCGAATCGATGGCCCAGGAAATCCCCGAACCAAAGGTTGTCGTTCGGGTCGACGATAATTCCGCGAATGCTGACTGTGCCTTCGGGATGAATATCCTTGGTTTCGCCAGTCGTGGGATTCAGCTTGACGAGAGTCCCCAAAGCGATTTCGCTGAACCAAACCATTCCCTCGTTGTCGACGGTGACATCATAGGATCTGCCCTGTGCCGGGTGCGATTCTCCGGGATTTTCTCCCCAATCCTGCATCGTATTTTTCGGATAGGCAGCCGGAACCGGATAGGGATGCGAAGCGAACTGCTGCTTTTTAACATCAAAGCTCCACAAATCACCTGAAGTTCCTCCCGAGAACCACACATTGCCGGAATGATCGAGAGTCAAGGTATGGGCGGCGGCTTTCTTTTCCGGCCAATAATATTGTTTCACCTCGCCTGTTTCCGGATCGACGGAAGCCAGTTTGGCCGGGTCATTCGTGTGTGCGAGAGCAACCCAGTATCGCCCATCGCTCGCCACGGCTCCCGTGTGAGGGCGCGCCTTTTCGGTGAGTAATGGATATTCCTGAAACTTTTCCGTCTCCATATTGAAACGCGCCGCCTTGTTGCCGAAGTAGGATTCTTCGCCGAACCAGGCGACATTGGTTTTCAAGTCGATTTCAATGCTGTGCGGGCGGGATATTTTGGTTGGCACGTCATATTGAATCAAAGTCGCGCGCAAGGCTTCGTCGGAAGGCTCGACATGCTTCACATGGGCCATGAGCTCGGATGCGTCAGCATCCATATTAAAGTAGGGAGAGCTCGGGCCAAAATCCTTGTCCAAAGCAGCGCTGATTGCGTCGAGTTCCTGGGGCGTCGCATTCGCGAAGGGTTCTTCTGTAGCCCCGTTGGCCATGTGAGGAAGAAACTCTTTCCACTCCGCGGCGGACTCGCCGTGGCGGTGCACGACGGTTGGCAAGCTATGACATTCAATGCAATGCGATCTCAGCATTCTCGTTTCCGGAGTGTCGGGCAAAAGGCTTTCCAATTCAGAGCCCGTAAGGCGCCCCAGACTGAGATTTGCCAGTGACAAACGGAAATCGGTCTCTCCCGCTTTGGTTGCGTCCACCGAGGCTCGCTTTACTGCAAAACCGTAAGCGTCAACGGTAACTTCATAAATTCCCGCCGCTACCGCAATTTCATAGCTGCCGTCTTTTTGTGAAAAGCGGCTGATTGTTTTTATGCCTTGCTTGGCACTAATGACTGCACCCCGAACGGGCCTTCCGGAAGTATCCGTCACCACACCCTTGATGACGACCGCCCAGGCAGAGAGAGGGCTCGTTGACCAGAAAACCAAAACGAAGGCCCACAACGCCCCGCGAGCGATTATTTTCATTGGGTCTCCTCGCTTGACGGGCCAAGCCGTGTCTGTCACGGGCGAGTCCCGCCTTATGGTTATCACGTAAGCGCATGCTAGCAGTTTTAATCCCGTACTTCCAGATTTGAGAGGCGTGCCTCCGGAACACGTAGGGTTGTTCTTTTCCGCGAACTGTTTCGCGCCGGTGCAGCAGGATTCACGAGCGCATCCTACGGAAAAGACTTTTCGTGACGACTTGCGGACGGGCGTGCTTTTCTTTCTGTCTGAAATCGGGATGGCAGCTACAATCGATCCTTGGAATAGTAATGCCCTCTCGATTCGAGCAAATAAATCCTCGTTGGAAAATGGCTGCCGCTGTTTTATTCCTCACCGTGATCGTTTCCCTTTCGGGAATCAGGAGCTGGCCAGACCAGATCAAAGGCATGCGGCCTGGAAATAGATATGAAAACTTCGACCGATTCATAGCGCAAGAGCTCGACGAACCGGAGCTTTGCGAGAAAATTTCGTGGAACGCTCTTTTGCCCGGCGGGGTTTTTCTGGCGCCCTCATACGAGCGATCGGAATGCTATGAATTCATTGCGGGTCGGACAAAAAATCCGAAACTCTGCTGGAAGGTCAAACGATATGGCTCTTTTAGTTTGCTTTCCTTGCAGACTTCCGTGTGGTCTTGTCTGAATCATGCGATTCACGGTTGGAATGGGGGCGTGGGAATCCATCCTGATGAATTGACCGGTTTTTTCGCCGAGATGGGATACGATCCCGACACATTGCAGCTCGAAGGCATAACGCCGCCAATCGTCAGCGTGCAGGATATTTACCGCCAACTTCCCAAACAATCCGACATCGTGACGCAGATCGAGAAAGCGGCGGGCGATTCCGCGAAATCTGCGAGCGTATCCTCGAGCGGCGTCGAGGACGCGGCCTATCTGGACGATCTCGCGGCGCTCGTGACCCGGGATCCACACTGGTGCTTGCGAATTCCGGAGGGCCTCCGCGTGGGAAGGGGGCCGCATCCATTTCGCGATTGGTGTTTATTCAAGCTTGCGACGACGACCAGGGATGCTGAACTTTGCCGCCGTATCCGAATCCCTCCGGAACTGCGCGACGCGCGCACTTCGCTCGAAGCAACCTGCGTATTCCAAGTTCATTCGACTTATCCGAATAACACGGTCTACGCGCCGGAAGTGCCGGTGGGTGACGATCAGACGCGCCGGCTGATTACCCGGTTGAACTATGAAATCCCGCACGCCAAAAGCCTGCCGGCCGAGCAAATTTATCAGGCGTATTACCGGTTCTTGCTGGAACTAGAGAATCCCCGCGCCCTTGACTCCGCGCATGTTAAGGCTCGGCGACGTCTCCTTGAGCGCGCGCGCCGCCTGCCAAACCACTCTTGAGGCGCCCCGCGTTCGACGCTGCGAATTCACGCAACCAAAAAGTTAGCAGTTTCGTCCACTTCATTATATAAATCCCGGTACGGTAGCTTCGGGCTGATCCTAGAAAAGTGCGCCTGGCGGATGGCAAGAGGAGGGCAGGTATGCGAGCAATGACACGCGCGATGATGTGGTCTCTCGTAGCGCTCGTTTGTTTCATGCCACGACCCGTTACCGGCGGCCCGCAAGGCGGTTCCGGATTTCAAGCTGATCAGAGCAGCATTGGCGGCGTGGTCGTGAACACGGAAGGCGCAAAACCGGAGGCCGGCGTATGGGTGATCGCGGAAACAAAGTTGCAAGTGCCGTTCCGTAAGATTGTGGTCACCGACGATCAAGGCCGATTCCTCGTGCCCGATTTGCCGGACGGGGCTTATGAGTTATGGGTGCGCGGATATGGATTGAAGGACTCGGAGCGCGTTCGGGCTAGGCGCGGCGCGAAAGTAAAAATTCAAGTGGCAAGTGCGGCGACTCCGCAAGAGGCAGCAAAGATTTATCCGGCGAGCTACTGGACATCCATGATTCATCCTCCCGCAAAGCAAGATCTACCCGCGGGATATGCCACTCAGGAACAATGGCTGGCAGCGTTCCGGGGCGGATGCAATCAGTGCCATCAAATCGGAATGGTGGCGACGCGACGACATACCGAAGCTGACGATTGGGACGGCATTTTTCAACGCAATCAGGGGATGAATCAAGCCGCCAACCGGCTTGGCCGCCCCCTCCTTGAAAAAACTCTCGTCGATTGGACAACGCGCATTCAGTCTGGCGAAGTACCTCCTTCTCCCCCGCGGCCGACAGGCGTCGAGCGCAACTTCGTCGTGACGCAGTGGGACTGGGGAACACGCGAATCTTTTTTCCACGATGTGACTTCCACCGACAAGCGGAATCCCACGCTTTACGCGAATGGAAAAGTCTACGGAGCGGACCGGACAGGCGGCGGCTTACTGTGGGTTCTGGACCCGATGAAGAACACGGTCGAGGAGCTCCACGTACAACCACGAAACTCGAATGGGTTTAGCGATAAGGTCGACTATTATCACGATCGTGAAACACCGGACGCCTGGATGGCCAGCCCGCACAATCCAATGCTCGATGAGCATGGCCGTGTCTGGATGACAGAACCGGTTCGCCCGCCCGGCGTGGAAAATAATCCGAAATGGTCGGCAAGCACAATCGCCACGGACAACACAGATCCAGCGGCGCTCGATATCGCATCGAAGGCCCTGCTTTCGCGCAATCACGGAATGCAACTCGGATACTACGATACGAAAACGAATACATTTGTGGGCGTGGACACCTCCTACAACACGCACCATTTGCAATTCGACTGGCAAGGGCGGATCTGGACCGATGGAGATGTGCTCGGCGAACTGGATACGACGAAGATCGATCCCGCGAATCCAGTGGGGACCGAGGCGGCGGCGCAACACGCCTGGATGCGAGTCGACATGGATACGAAGAAGGTCGTCCCGACTTCCGGTTATGCGACCGCCGTCAGTCCCGTAGACGGCACCGTGTGGCTTTCCGTTCCGGAAGTGAATGGCCCGCAGAACAAGCTTTACATGCTCGATCCCAAGACGAACAAGTTCAAGGATTACCCGCTGCCGCTTCCAGGACGCCTCTCGCACGGCATTGACTTCAGCACGGACGGAACGGTCTGGTTTTCAGCGGGAAGCGGCCATCTAGGACGCCTCGATCCGAAGACCGGAAAATTCAAGTATTGGGACTTGCCGGGACCAAAATTCACGGGCACTGGCATGGAGACCGGCAGCACGGAATACCCTTATTTCTTGTGGGTCGATCAATTCGATACCCTTGGGCTCGGCAAGGACACGGTGATCGTTACGGGAACGACTTCGGATTCGATGCTTATTTTCGATCCAAAGAAGGAAACGTTCACGGTGTTCCGAATGGCGTACCCCATGCCGTTTTACACCCGCGGACTGGATGGCCGAATTGATGATGTCAAGGCGGGATGGAAGGGCCGCGGAATTTGGGCGACGTATAGCTCGTACTTGCCTAAATTCACCGAAACTCGCTACGGCTCGGTCGACCACATTCAAGTGCGCCCAAATCCGTTGGCGAATTGACAAGCAAATTCGGCAGGCATAGCAGCGGATCAGGCAGTTCCATTCGCTGAGGCGCGTCCCTTTTGCAAAAGCGAACAAGGGAATTGTGCGAATTCAGATCTGAAATCGCAAATTTGAAGATCCAGATTTCCGGCTCATGGAAGTTTCCGGGCGAGGGGAACGATGGCAATGCAAAGGGCGCGGTTGGCGGCAAGAGCGGCATTGCTGATGGCGACGCTGCTTTCGTCCGCGTCTACAGGCGCCGCTCAAAAAGGGCAGAACGCGGAAAACTTCAAAGCGCGTTTATCGCCTGTGCCTATCAACATTTCGATGATGTCCACTGTCGCAGGGACCGGCTCTGTCACCGCGACACTGCAAGGCAAGCAGCTTACCATTCAGGGAACATTTCAAGGATTGCGCTCGCCTGCCACCACGGCGCAGATTCATCGCGGCTCGAAGGGCATTCCCGGGCCCGCCATCCTTGAGTTAAAGGAGTTCGTAGTGACGAGAGCGGAGAAAGGGACAGTGAACGGTTCGGTTGAGCTGACGCCGGATCAAATTGCCGACTTGAAGAACGGCCGCTTGTACCTGCAAATTCAATCCGAACGCGCGCCCGATGGAAATTTGTGGGGCTGGCTTTTGAATTGAAGAGAGCTGAGGCCAATTTGTGGACGGCAAATGGTCCGACCCGCCAGGGGGCAGGGGCTAAATCCTTTTTTCAGATTGCTGAAAGTCGCAGCTGAAGCCCGAACCCACAAAGACGCGCAGAGACGATTGATTAGGAGATTGATTTGAAACGGATAAGAAATCATCTCGCAGTCTTTCCTGCGCTTTGTGGGTCGTACCTTTAGGCATGACAGGATGCCTGCCCTCCGGGGGTTTTGACCCTTGGGATTTTGAATTTATGTTTCTGCAGTTCGCATGGGAGCGGAGCGAATGATGCCGGCACGAAACGTTTGTAAATTTGCGATCTGGGCTGTCGTAGCGCTGCTGGGCATTTCCTTCGCGGCGGCCGCCCGACCGCAAACCGGGCGGGCTGGCCCCTTTACCGCCGAGCAAGCCAGCGCCGGGCGCGCAATTTACCAAACCGTCTGTTCGACGTGCCACCTGCCTGACATGAAAGGCACTTTCGAAGCTCCTCCGCTCGCGGGCGCCAATTTTATGAACATGTGGCGCAATCGCCCGGCGAGCGATCTTTTCAGCCGCATCCGCAATTCGATGCCGATCACGAGTCCCGGCTCGCTCAGCGACCAGGACGCCGCAAATCTCGTCGCGTTTATTCTGCAAGCAAACGGCGCGATGGCAGGCTCGCAACCCTTGACGCCGGAGACGATTGTGCCGATCGGCGCCGTCACGACAGGCGCAACGCGCCAGTCTATGCCCGAAGAAATGGGCGAAATGGCAGCACCAAGCGCACCGGTTTCGCCACGAACTGCGAGCGTTCCACTCGGACTCGTTGTCGCGGGCGAAGTTAAAAATTATGTTCCGGTGACCGACGAGATGCTCCTCAAACCCGATCCGGCCGACTGGCTGATTGTGCGCGGCAATTACCAGGGCTGGAACCACAGCTCGCTGTCGGAAATCACGCGCGACAATGTGAAGGACCTCAGGCTAGTGTGGTCGTGGAATATGAACGACAGCACGGCGGCCAACGAGCCTACTCCCCTCATCCATAATGGAATCATCTACCTTGTCAATACCGACAACATTCTCCAGGCGCTCGACGCTCGAACCGGCGACCTCATCTGGGAAAACCGTTTACGTCCGCCAAAGAGTCAAGCCGGAGGAACAGGCGCGATGCGCAACATCGCAATCTACCAGGACAAAATTTTCGCGGAGACAACGGACGCGCACTTGTTTGCTCTCGAGGCG
>Ga0210406_10008115_pt1 | contig 10544 bp, 7 predicted proteins | sample IncBWC30MmetaG_FD_155454 | JGI IMG/M metagenome (GOLD analysis project Ga0210406, IMG submission 155454) | Forest soil microbial communities from Barre Woods Harvard Forest LTER site, Petersham, Massachusetts, United States - Inc-BW-C-30-M | ecosystem: Environmental > Terrestrial > Soil >... | reverse complement strand
AAAGGTAAGCGCAAGCTTGCTCAAGCCCGCAGACTGGTCCGGATCGAAAGTATTGCGCTTGCCAGCCAAGTAACCAAGCGCAAGGACAAAGAAGACAGGAGTTAACGCTCCGAATAGTCCACCGATGTTCATAAAAGATCTCCTCTAGAACGCTGCCCAAAAACATCTTTAAAACTCCAGCTTGGTTCGGAATCCGAAAACTAAGGCGCGCTGCGCTCGTCCGCCCACGTTCGCGTAGTACTGAATGACCGGCTGAATAAGAAGCATGGGTAAGGGATCGAGTAGCGTGTTGAATTCAACTCCATGCTCCGTCTTCCATGCGGGCGTGCCAGGTGGAAGGAACTGCGAGCTCAAGCTGTTTCGCACATAACCCACCGACATGGTGTTGTGAATGTGCACAGGCAGCGGCTCGTTGAATCGCACTCCCACTGTCAGCAGTCTGTTATTCCGGTTGACATCTGGCGGGCTCCAGTCATAGGCGAACGTAGCGTCTATTCCCCTTGCCCCTTTCGGGTCAACGCGCCACAGGGCTTGGCTTGCCATCCAGTACAAGAGGTAATTGCCTGATCGCTGATTAGTACTTGTCGGCAACGGAAACTTTCCGGGATTGTAGGAAGCGCCAAACTGATAAAGCCCGGAGTACCCTTTTCGGCTTTCGACGTTGTCGAAAGCTCGCATCGAAGACGCCTTTTTGCCCGGCGTGAATCCGATTTCCGAGACGCTTATAGGCACTCCACGAAACTGTGGAACCAGGCCGGTTAAGTTATGAGCAAAGGGTTCGCGGTCTTCTGCCTCGACCATCGATTTCACATAGAAGTTGTGAATCGGGACGACACGCAATTCAAACGCGGGAGTCGATGGAGGATCAAAGGACTCGAAGTCCGTAAACAGATTGCCGAGGGCGTAGCCCATCGGCTCGAAGATGAAAGATGCTGCGTAATGATCGGCTCCGTAGAAATCCTGGCCTGCAAACTGACCAACGCGTGCAGTGATTCGTTCATCCAGCCATCGCTTCTCAATCCACCATGAATCGAGGCGACATGTATTCCCGCTCGACATCCCGCTGGGACTAGTCAGCAGGCCAAGATAAGCGCCCAGGTTGCCGCCGCCCTGCCAGAGCGCTGTTGCGTGGAAATACAATCCTTGCAGACCGACCAGCGTACCCAGGTCGATGTCCACCGTGCCTCGGAACCGATTCCAACTTGCGAATCGCTCTTTCTGTTCGCTCTTAATGTTCCAAAGAGAATCGCTGATGTACTGGAAGTCGAACCGCACCCCCCGGTCTAGCAGGCGGGTACGCTCGCCGCCCCAGTCTCCGAAGAGATGTCCGTGGGGGCCCTGACCGGTCTCATGACTGTCCGGGCCACTGAGCGTTTCTCCCTGACCTGTCTGGGAATATGCGTAGGCCGCCAAAATGCATAACATGATGCACACTAGAAGCACGAGCTTGGGAAACTCTCGCTTGGTCAAGATTGCACCTCGCGCAGCGCGAGTGGGATTAAAAGCAGCCCGGCTCCTAGCGTTCCGAGTGCGCCAAAATGAAGGACCGACGCTGCTCCCGTCCCAGCGCCCACCACGAAAGCTATCCAGATTACCCAGAGAAGTTCTATCTTTGGATCGTGAGCTCTTACGTCGTGAGGAACCTCTTCGGAAGAGTACTGTTCGGCTTCTGTCGAGATAAGCCTTGTAATCATCCCTGTCAGATATGTCGTGTGAACGTTGATGCCACCAACACGACGAAACGCTCCGTTTTGTAGACCCAGAGCTAGAGACAGAAATATGACGAATATTCCGACTCCGTGAGGCAGACCTGATGACAGCGCAAGAGACGCTGCTATTACCAGGATCACTTCTATTCCCATGACCGTAGGAAGTAACGGCCACGATGACCACGTCTTGAGGGGCCGTACGATCAGCACGCTCAAAAGAATTCCAATTAAGAAAGTGATAATGGCGGAAAGAGGCGCAAGCGTTGCCCGCCAATCATGAGCCGCTACAGCGATGGCGGCGAGAACCAAATTACCGGTGACGTGTCCAGTGAACGTTTTTGCCAGGACAAAACTGGCCGCGTCGCCATACCCACCAACAAAGGCAAGGCCAAGCGAGAGCCACGCATCGGTGTGGCTAATGTTTGAAAGCACACTTCTCCATTGCCGCTTGCACGGCCTAGTAATTCGAATGCGTTCTTTGTGGTGGGAATGAGGCAGTAGAGGTCGTGCCTACTGCCTCACCATGCATTTGCGCATTCCGTCAGGCTACTGCGGCCACGGGTTCTAGTTGCGTCTTGTATTCCGGCTTGTAAATGTGCTCGCGAATGAACGCAACCATGTCGGCGGGGCGCTTGACGCGAGCGAGCCCCAAATCGAAGATCAGCTTTGCCACCCGCGCGGCAGTCTGAATCTCGGTCTCAAGAATGTTCGACTGCAAGGGATAAAGAAGGCCTTGTTTCAACAGGTCGGACGGCACCTGATCCGCCACCGCCTGCCCGGCCTCGATGAACATTCCGTCGGTCACGCGCTTCGCCTGCGTGGCGAAGATCGCCATACCCACCGCCGGGAATATGTAGAAGTTGTTCGCTTGTCCCGGCAGAAATGTCTGTCCGTTGTAGTGGACCGGTTCGAACTGCACGCCGGCCGCATAGATCGCTTTGCCCTTCGACCAGGTATAAGCTTGTTCTGGCGTGCACTCCGCATGCTCGGTTGGGTTGGAGAGCGCAAGGATTACAGGGCGCTCGTTGACACGTGACATTGCCTCCACGACCTTTTGCGTGAACGCGCCGCCGATCGTGCTCACCCCAATGATCGTCGTTGGCTTGATGCTCTCGATAGCAGCGACGAAATCCTGAGTTGGCGCGTGCTTGTGTGCATAGGGTTTTTGGAAGTCGACCAGGTCTTTGCGAGTATCTTCCAGAAGGCCGTTGACGTCGAACATGTAGACCCGCGACTGCGCTTCTTTGAGCGTGAGGCCTTGTGCCACCAGTGCGGAACAAAGCAAGTTGGCCAGGCCAATCCCGGCCGAGCCCGCGCCGAGGAAGAGGTACTTTTCGTCCTTTAGCTTCGTGCCCTTGAGCTTGGCCGCATTAATCATCCCAGCAAGAGTGATCCCAGCTGTGCCTTGGACATCATCGTTATAGACGCAATACTTATCGCGGTAGCGCTGGAGCAAGTGCACGGCATCTGCTCCAGTCCAATCCTCGAAGTGGATGCAACACTTGGGGAATACTTCCTGCACCGCCTCTACGAATTCGTCGACGAAAGAATAAAGATCCTCGGTGGATGGGCGGGTCTTGCGCATGCCCAAGTACAGGGGATCGCGCAGGTACTGCTCATTGTTAGTGCCCGCATCGAGGTACATCGGGAGCAGATACTGCGGCGGTACACCGGCGCAGGCGGTGTACAACTGCAGCTTGCCAATGGGGATGCCCGCTCCGTTGGCGCCAAGATCTCCGAGGCCAAGGATGCGGCCACCGTCCGTGACGCAGATAAAACGGACGTCTTTCTGGGGCCAGTTTCTTAAAATCTCCTTCACGTTGCCGCGACGAGTGAGCGACAGATACATGCCGCGCGCTTGGCGGTAAATATGGCCGAACTTTAGGCAAGCTTCCCCAATGGTTGGGTCGTAAACGATCGGAAGAAAGCGAGCCGGGTCGGACATGACAGTCCCATAGAAGAGGGTTTCGTTGTGGTCGAGCAGATTGACCAGATAGATGTAGCGTTCGAGATCCGTCGTCTTCTGGGCAAGCTGGAGCAGCACTCGCTGTAACTGCAGATCTTCGGTTTCGGTCACATCGGGTAGCAGACCGACGATTCCGAGGGCCTGCTTTTCAGCCTCTGTAAAGGCTGTGGACTTATTGAGCGATGGGTCGTGAAGCAATTCAATTCCGCGCTTATTGATCGTCATGTTTTCTCCTTCGTGTTCTTCAGTGCCGTATCGGCAGACAATTTCAGTTGTTTCTCTAGCTGGCTTTTGCCACGTACGGGTGGACCATCTTCGCTGGATCGACGACACGGTCGAACTCGTCTTCCGTGACAAATCCCAGCTTCAGTGCCGCTTGCTTGAGCGTGAGGTCGTTATCGAGCGCATAGTGCGCAATCTTCGACGATTTGTCGTAGCCAATGACGGGCGAGAGAGCAGTCACCAGCATCAAAGAGCGATCCACATATTCTTTGATCTTCTTCAAATTTGGCTTTGTCCCTTCGATGAGGAATTTCCGGAAGTTAGTGCATCCGTCGGTCATGATCGTGACCGAGTGAGTTACGTTGAAAATGATGAGAGGCTTATAGACGTTCATCTCCAGGTATCCGCCTGCTCCGCCGAAACCCACGGCCACATCATTGGCCATAACCTGGACCGCAATCATTGTTAGCGCCTCGGCCTGGGTCGGGTTCACTTTGCCCGGCATGATCGACGAGCCGGGTTCGTTCGCAGGGATCACCAACTCGGCGAAGCCTGCGCGTGGGCCACAGGACATCAGCCGAATGTCATTGGCAATTTTGTAGAGCGAAACCGCGAGAGTGCGGAGCGTGCCGGAGAGCTGGACGAGAGCATCATGCGCACCCTGCACCGTAAATTTGTTGGGAGCGCTGATGAAAGGCAGGTTCGTGAGTTTTTCAATCTCAGCTGCGGCCGCCTCGCCGAATCCAGGGGCTGCATTGATGCCGGTTCCCACGGCGGTTCCGCCAAGCGCCAGCCGATACACGCCGTGCAATGCATCCTCGATACGCTCGAGATTGTCGCTCAGCATGCCTGAGTAGCCAGACCATTCCTCGCCGAGCGTGATCGGGGTGGCGTCCTGCATGTGTGTGCGGCCGATCTTAACAACGTCCTTCCATTCCTCGACCTTCGCGGCGATTGAATCACGCAGGTTTTTAATTGCCGGTATGAGTCGTTCTTTCACGTTTACTGCTGCCGCAATGTTCATCGCAGTAGGAAAAGAATCGTTGGAAGACTGCGACATGTTGACGTGGTCGTTGGGATGAACTGGGGTTTTGCTACCGACGGGCGTGCCTGCGAGCTGGCAGCAGCGGTTGGAAATCACTTCGTTCACATTCATGTTGAATTGTGTGCCGCTTCCCGTCATCCACACGTGCAGAGGAAACATGTCCTCATGCTGGCCCGCAAGGATCTCGTTACAGACTTGAACAATCAGCTTGTGACGCTGGTCGTCGAGCCGCCCCCCTATGTGGTTTGCGTTCGCAGCAGCCTTTTTCAGAGTTGCGTAAGCCGCGATCATCTCGCGCGGGATCAGATCCTTCCCGATGTTGAAGTGTTCAAGCGACCGTTGCGTTTGCGCTCCCCACAGCTTGCTGCTTGGGACATCCACTTCACCGAGGCTATCGGTTTCTTTGCGAACGCCCATCACTTTCACGTTGCTGACGGCACTCATTGCTTTTCTCCCTTCACTTTGTCTTTCCCGTCGCACTCTGGGTGACGACGATCTGTGCCAGGAATCCCCAGCTAATCCCCCGCTTCGGTATTCCGCTCCCTGAAAATCCAATCGCGAATGTAGGGCGAACAATTCACGATTTCGACACCCTCTGCTTCCACTCAGCCCCAAGAAACGGACGACATCCATATCGACAAGTGTTATTTCTTGCGCTCAATCTTGGTGTCGTCGTTGATGTTGACTACAACAACTTCGTTGGACTTCTTATCCAGAATGCGAATCAGGCCTCCGTCGCGAGCCTGAATCGCCCCCGTGACTGTCGCCTTCTCACCTGCTGCCAGCTGACGTGTTTCGTACGCTGCGGCGAACGCTAGTGCAGCGAGCAGAAGTGCCGAGCCTGCGCACAAAAGTACATTGCGTTTCCACTTACGAATCTTAGGTTTCATTGCGATCCCTCCGCGCTAGCTAATCTTGACCGCTTAACCACAATGCACGAGTCGTGCCAATCTAATGAACTGCTCAAAAGCGAAGAAAGCCCTTGGATTTACGGAATACAGTTGCGACGTGTAGACCGGATGGGCAGAATTCGCGTTGTTATGTGGACGCTGCGACCACCAGTTGTCGCTCACTTGAGATGGTCGCTAAATCTCGAGCACTACTCTTCTCCCCGCTGATAGATCTCGCGACTCCGGAATCGCTTTTTGCCGTCGATAAATGTCGTATGAATCTTGACTTCGGAGACCAACGTGCCGAGAACCGAGGACTTGTTGGCGAACCAAACTCTGCGTATGGCTGGCAACCCTTGGGGGCATCAAAGTTGACCTCCTCCGAGCCGGTTTGTCAGAATGAGTCTGCGGTTGTGGGAAGGTGGTGACGAGGATGCCTTCTGGTAGAGAGCCTTGTGCTTACGTGCCTCGCCCCTCTGGTAAGATCCGGACTTCACTGTTTACCCTGTCCAGCAGCACGGCAAACCAGCGGCCGTCCGGGCAGTCGCCCTCGCTGTAGAACGCCCGTCGCCTTGAAGTCTCCGGCGCCTGGAGCACGAATACTCGGTTATGAATGTCAGTAAGGGCCAAAGCCGTTCAACGCTCGAAGATGCTTTCGATGCCCTGAGGAGATCGGAAGCTCAACTTCGCACTTTCATCGATGAGCTTCCGGCGCTCGCTTGGTGCCTTCTGCCGGATGGATCCATAGAAATTTTCAACCAACAATGGCATACGTACACCGGTCTCTCTGCGGAAGAGTTGTGTGGATCCGGGTGGAAATCGGTCGTTCACGCAGACGACATCGAACGTCTGGAAGGCTGGTGGCGCAGTCTCGTGCAGTCTGGAGAACCGAGCGACACAGTCGCCCGGTTTCGGCGCTTCGACGGGGAATATCGCTGGTTGCAGGTGATGGCGGTCCCCGTACGCGATGAACACGGCAGCGTAGTCCGCTGGTGTGGAATCAATATCGAAAAGTCTGGCATCGTGCGCAGCATCACTGATGCCATTCGCCAATCCATTGTAGTTTTTGCACCAGACGGAACTATTACCTATGCGAATCGAGTGGCTCTTGAGCAGACCGGACTAACAATCCAAGAGATGAACGACGAAGGCAAACGTGAGCGCGCCTTCCATCCTGACGACATAGATCGATTCAGAGCCGAGCGTCACGAGGGATTTTTACGCGGAGCCCCTTTCGAACACGAAACGCGTGTTCTGCAAAAGGGCGGACAGTATCGCTGGTACCTCGTTCAGTACAACCCGCTGAAAGACGAACAAGGCCGGATTAGCCGCTGGTACGCAACCGCAACCGACATCGACGACCGGAAACGCGCAGAGGAGAAGCTGCGGCGAAGCGAGTGCTACTTAGCTGAAGCACAGAGGTTAACCCTTACAGGCAGTTGGGCTTGGAACGTGCTAACTAGTCATAGGGTCTACTGGTCACAGGAAAATTACCGCATGTTTGGCTTCGATCCGGAACAGGGTCTACCGTCAGACGAAGCGCTTTTCCAGCGCATTCATCCCGAGGATCGAGATAGGGTGCGCAGAGAAGCTTTTCCTGAGAGGACGGCCGCAGGCTCCCACTTTGACGTGGAGTACCGAATTGTTCTTCCCGATGGAGCTATCAAGCACCTCCATTCTGTCGGGCATCCTGTCGTGAACGAGTCGGGCGACCTCGTAGAATTTATCGGGACAACTGTAGATATCACCGCGCGGAAGCAAGCGGAAGACAAAATCCGGGAACAGGAAGTGGAGCTCCGTCAGATTCTGGACGCCGCACCACAGTTTTTGTTTGTGCTAGGGAGCGACGGAAGCCGTCTGTATGCCAACCAATCCGTCCTCGAGTTCCGCGGTCTTACGGTTGAAGAGTGGCAGAAGCTCGATTTTCGTGAGCGCTTTCATCCTGACGATGTGGAACGTATGGCTCGCGAAAGGGAGCATGCACTTTCAAGCGGGTCTCCGCTTGAGACCGAAGCACGAATGCTTAGACATGACGGCAAGTATCGTTGGTTCCTCTTCCGTTACAAACCCTTGAAGGATCAGCAAGGCCACATTACGCGTTGGGTCGTCCCCGCGATTGACATCGACGATCGCAAACGATCGGAAGAGCGACTGCAGCACGAGAACGTTGCGCTGCGCGAAGAAATCGACAAAGCATCGATGTTCGAAGAAATTGTTGGAACTTCTCCAGCTCTCCAAACGGTGCTTTCCCGCGTCTCCAAAGTCGCTACCACGGATTCCACCGTTCTGATCACCGGCGAAACAGGCACAGGCAAGGAACTAGTTGCACGCGCTATACACCGGCGCTCCCCGCGTTCCTCATACGCGTTTGTGAGTGTGAATTGCGCAGCTATCCCGCGCGACCTGATCGCCTCGGAGTTGTTCGGCCATGAGAAAGGCTCCTTCACTGGGGCAACTCAGCGGCGTTTAGGACGCTTCGAACTGGCCGACAGAGGCACGATTTTCCTTGACGAAGTTGGAGAGCTCCCTGCCGAAACTCAGATTGCTCTGTTGCGTGTTCTGCAGGAACACGAATTTGAGCGTGTCGGCGGAACTGCCTCCATCCGAACTGATGTTCGGGTCATTGCGGCGACTAACCGCGACTTGGAGGCCGCCATCGCGGAGGGCAAGTTTCGCAGCGACCTGTTCTTCCGGCTCAACGTATTTCCGATTGACATGCCCCCTCTGCGGGAACGACCAGAAGACATTCCCCTGCTGGTCGAGTACTTCATTGATCGTTACGCAAGGAAAGCAGGAAAAAGTTTTCAGTGGGTGAACAAAAAGAGCCTCGATCTGCTCCAGTCGTACCCGTGGCCGGGTAATATTCGTGAATTGCAGAACGTCATTGAGCGATCGGTAATCGTGTGCGACACGGAGAATTTCTCAGTCGATGAGAGTTGGCTTTCTAGACGAACTCCTGCAACCGACGCGAGTAGAGAGATTTGTCTCTCAAAAAAGCTTCCTTCTCAAGAAAAAGCAATCATCGAGGCTGCGTTGACCGAATGCGGAGGACAGGTATCGGGACCTTCGGGAGCGGCCGCCAAATTGGGTATCCCAGGATCTACACTGGAATCGAAGATAAAGTCGCTAAAGATCAATAAGAAACGCTTCAAGACTGCACATCTCTCAACGACCGGCAGTTAAGAACGCTCCTTAACGAAACCCCGAAATCTTTCGTTGCGAACTTCGTAAATTGCGAAACTCGCAATTTCAGTTACCTCTCGATTCATTTATTTTTCAACAGGTTAGGGTTGGCATTGTGATTGCCATTACAAGAGAGTGTGACGGCCCCGCAGGGGACGGAGCTCGAAGTGATAGCGAGTGAAATTGCCTGAACTCGGAGTTTTAATTCCCGTTTTAGGAGAGGATGGATGCTGAAGATCACGAGGGCAGCGAACGGGCAAGTAGTCTTTGAGCTAAGCGGCCGAATTGGCCCGGAAGATATAGCCGAATTGGAAACAGTAATTAAGTCGGAGGCGGATGATCGCCATATTGTCTTGGATTTAAAGGATGTAACTCTCGCAGGTCAAGACGCCATTGCTTTTCTCGAGCGGTGTGAAGCAAACAACATCACACTGAATAATTGCGCCGCATACATCCGCGAGTGGATCACGAGACAGCGAGGCGGTAGATAGCATTTGACCGGCGGGTATCCGACCCTGCCGCTCCATATAAATGACCGGTGTGGACCAACCCGGGCGGGCTGATAGCGCTTATCCGGCTTCGCGAGGCCTAGGAGGATGAAGTATGGAAAGCCCAAGTATCGCTTTTTCAGACGCGCGAAGCTTCGCAAGCATGAGCGTTGCCAATGAAAACCTCTCAGAGCAGCCGGCATTTGAAGGAATCGTCGGGTGCAGCACGGCTCTGATGGAAACGCTGGAGCTCGTTCGCACGGTGGCGCCCACGGATTCCGCGGTTCTCATCGAGGGCGAAACAGGAACAGGCAAGGAAGTCATCGCGAGCGCCATTCATGCTTGCAGTAAACGCCGGGATCGGGCCGTCATAAAGCTGAACTGCACCGCGATTCCGGTAGGACTTCTGGAGAGTGAACTCTTCGGCCATGAAAAAGGAGCCTTTACGGGCGCGATTGCACGAAAGATCGGTCGCTTCGAGGCCGCTCACGGGGGCACACTTTTTCTCGACGAGATTGGTGATCTCCCGCTGGAACTGCAGCCCAAACTGTTGCGCGTGCTGCAAGAGGGAGAGTTCGAGAGGTTAGGCAGCACGCAGACACAGCACTCGAACGTGCGGCTTGTGGCGGCAACCAACGGGGACCTGTGGAAGCTGATATCAGAGAAGCGGTTTCGCAGCGATCTCTACTATCGCCTCAACGTATTCCCGATACACGTGCCGCCGCTACGTGATCGCACAGAAGACATACCGTTACTGGTAAGACATTTTGTAGCTAAGCATGCCGGGCGCATGCGGAAAATAATCGATAGGATTCCCCCGGAGCTAACGAATCGCCTCACCTCTCATCCTTGGCCAGGAAACATCCGAGAGCTGGAGAACTTCATCGAGTGCAGCGTGATTCTAACATCCGGTCGTACCCTTCGCTGCCCGCTGGCCAGATTGAGATCGGCTGCACAGATTGACTCGTCGAAACCGTCGGGCACTCTTGACGATGTGAACCGAGAGCACATTTTGAGGACGCTACAGCAGACGCGCGGCGT